>Ga0326597_10003720_pt1 | contig 21782 bp, 16 predicted proteins | sample RVTome_12_FD_203789 | JGI IMG/M metagenome (GOLD analysis project Ga0326597, IMG submission 203789) | Soil microbial communities from uranium-contaminated site in the Upper Colorado River Basin, Wyoming, United States - RVT100D185 | ecosystem: Environmental > Terrestrial > Soil > Contaminated >...
GTCCGCATCGATGAAGTCGGTCTCCGGAAGACGGGTGGCCGGCGTGCCGTCCCTGAGCGAGTAGCGGTAGGTGAACGCTTCGTCGAAGCGGACCTCGCGCATGAGATCGAGCGTCTCCTGGAACTCGGCCTCGGTTTCCCCCGGGAACGCCACGATGATGTCGGTGGAGAGCGCGATGTCGGGCATCGCTTCGCGCACCAGGCGGATCTTTTCGAGCAGTGACTCGACCGTGTAGCGGCGGAGCATACGCTTCAACGTCCGGTTGCTGCCGGACTGGGCGGGCAAATGGAGCTGCTCGCAGACCGCGGACTCCGAGGCCATCACTTCGACGAGCTCCCGCGTGACGTCGTTTGGATGCGGCGACGTGAAGCGCACCCGCCGAATGCCGTCCACCCGGGCCACCGCACGGAGCAGACGCGGAAAGCTCCATTCACCGTGCGCGTAGGAGTTCACCGTCTGACCGAGGAGCGTGATCTCTGAAACGCCGCACCCCGCGAGCGCACGCACCTCATCGAGGATGCCCTCCGCGACCCGGTTCTTCTCGGGACCGCGCACGTACGGAACGATGCAGTAGGTGCACCTGTGGTCGCAGCCGCGCTGGATGGGGATCCAGGCGCTGGGCCCGTCCGCGCGCTTCTGCTCGAGCCCGTCGTAGTTCTCGCCCAGGTTGAGGTCGAGCACGGCGAGCTGCCGGCCGCGTTTCGAGTAGCCCCTCGTCGGCTCCGGCGCGGCCGTCGTCAGGCCGCCCCCGCCGCCCGGCGGGTCGGGCCGCAGCCGCCGCAGCGCGTCGGGGAGCGTCCTGTATCCGTCCGGACCCATGACCAAGTCCACGTAAGGGGCGTCCTCGAGGAGCTGGTCGCCCATCCGCTGGGCCATGCAACCGGTGACTCCGATGACCAGATCCGGTCGCTCGCGCTTCAGCCCGTTCAGCTGCGAAACGCGACCGAGCACCCGCTGCTCCGCGTGCTCCCGGATGGCACAGGTGTTCACGAGGACCACGTCCGCGTCCTCCGGCGTATCGACGATCAGGTAGCCTCGGTCCGCGAGGACCCCCTGCATCAGCTCTCCGTCGCTGATGTTCATCTGGCACCCGTACGTCTCGACGTACGCGCGCTTCTTCGTGGTCGTGCTACTCATGACTCAATTCGCGATGAGGTACGGGGCGACGCAATATACAGATGGTCCGCGTCTCCCCGCAGGGTGCCCCGCACGAGTCCGTTCTGGATCGAGCCGTCCCCGCCGCGGATATCCACCCGCAGGTAATCCCCGGTGAGACCGCGATCGCCCTTCGCTTCAGGCGTCACGAGCGCCTCGGAGCCCGAGCGTGCGGAGCGATGGGCCCGCCCCTTCTCCAGCGCCAGCTCGCGCAGCTCCCGTGCCCGTTCACCGGCAACGCGCTGCGGCACGGGCATCTCGCGGGAGAGCGTAGCGGCGACGGTGTCGGAGCGCGGAGAGAACGGGAAGACATGGAGATAGGTGAACGGAAGCCCCTCGACGAGCCGGAGCGTATCCTCGTGATCCTCGCCGGTCTCCCCCGGGAAGCCCGTGATGACGTCGGCGCCGAGGCCGAGCGGACTGACCCGCTCCGCGATCTCGAGCGTACGTGAGCGGTACTGGTCGCGCGTGTGCCACCGCCGCATGCGCTTCAGCACCGGATCCGCGCCACTCTGGAGGGGCATGTGCAGGTGCGGGGCGAGCCGCCCGTCCGAACGCTCGAGGAGCTCCACGAGCAGGTCGTCGACTTCGGTCGCTTCCACGCTACCGAGCCGGAAGCGGGCGGCGGGAACGCGATCGAGCAGGAGCGCGACGAGGCGACCCAGGGTCCACCGGGGCTCGAGATCGAGCCCGTAATGACCGATGTGGATGCCGGTGACGACGAGCTCGGAGTGCGTCTCCGCCAGGAGGGTCGCCTCGGCGACGACGGATTCCGGATCCCGCGAACGGGACTTCCCCCTCGCCAGCCGGGTGGCGCAGAACGAGCACTTCCTGTCGCAGCCGTCCTGGACCTTGAGCCACCCCCGGCTGGCGCCCCGCCGCTCGCGCAGGAGCTCCGCCCCGATCGGCTCGGAGTCGACCCGGTCGAGGGGACGCGCGAGGCCGAGCTGCACGAGCTCCCCGGGGAGGGTGCCCTCGGCGACCGCCACGGGGTCGTGCCCCCGGATGACAGCGCCCACGCCGTCCATGGTCCGGTACCGGTCGGCGGCCAGCGCCGCCGAGCACCCCGCCACGACGATCGTGGCCGCTGGATTCTCGCGACGGACGCGCCGGATGAACCGCCTGGCCTCGGCATCGGCCTGGTTCGTCACGGTGCAGGTGTTGACCACCACGACGTCAGCGCCTTCGCGGGCGTCGGCCGTGGCTGCGCCCCGGGCTTCGATCTCCTGCCGCATGCGCTCGGTGTCGTACTGGTTGGCCTTACAACCGAACGTGTGGTAGTGGACGCGCATGGTCAGCTCCGGACGGCCGGCGAATCCCCGCAGGTCAGAAGCCCGCGACACGCAGCGCGGCCGTCAGCCTCCAGAACTTCTCCGACAGGGCGCCCGCGCTGCGCTCGCCCCGCTCGATGGCGAGATCCACCCCCGCCAACAACACCCCGTTCGTCTCGTTGAACGCGAATCCGAGGCCGCCGGAGAACGCGCGCTCGGACCCCGTCCCGCCCTCACCCAGCGCGAACGGAAGGCCGTTGTGACGGTAACCCAAGCGCAGGGGCGCGGGGCGGCCGAGCAGCCTGACGCGGGCGAGCTCGACGCCGACGCCGTAACCGTTCGTATCCCCGACGGCGGTCGCGACCATCAGGTCGTCTTCGACACCCGCCCAATCCGAGTGCACCGCGCTCGCGGCCAGAATCAGGCCGGGTGCCAGCACCGCGCTCGCACCGACTCGCACCTCGAGCGGCACGTCGAACGAACGGTCCGAACCGAGCGTCACGCCCGATGCGTCGGCATCCAGCCCGGACGACCAGCGCACGCTCGCGGCGAGCCGACCGACCGTGCCGAGATCCGCCGCAGCACCTCCGGTGACCGAAGTTCCTGAATAGCTCCATCGGCCGTTCGTCGTGAACGACTGCGTGCCTTCGAGATCCAGGGTCCCGAAGTCACGCGTCAGCTCCCGCACCACGGATCCCGTGTAGCGGGCCACGTTGAGCCCAACGGAGACATTCGAGGCGACCATGCGCGAAAAGCCCAGGGACGCACTGGACACACCGCCTTCCTGCGTGAAGACGTCCATGACGTCGTAGGGTTGCCCCTCGATGTCGACGCTCACCGTACGCTGCCCCGAGAACCGCTGGTCGAGGTACGACCCGAGCTGCACCGTCGCGATACCGCCGAATCCGGGATAGGCGATGCCCATCAAGGGGAAGCGGGTGCCTCGGAAGTCGCCGGCTCCCGCGCCGTCCAGCGACGCTTCAACCCAGCTGGGCTGGGTCACCATCACGGCGCTGGCCAGCGCCAGCCTTCCGGCGGCAGCGGGGTCGGATGGCGAGATATACCCGCCCTGCAGGCCGATGCCGAAGCTCCCGAGCGCTCGCGCCCGCCCGTCGACCGCGTCGACCGGCCGGCCGAGTCCGGCGGAGTTGAAGATCGATTGCGCTTCTGTCGCGACCGGTGCCGCGAGGAGCGCGAAGACGGCGACCGCGGTTCGGAAGTTCATCATGGGAGCTCCACCGAGGGGCCGACCGTGACGATCAGCTTGAGGACGGGCGCATCCGGCCCGCCCGGACCGTAGAAGGATCCGAAGGTGATCGAGCGCGGCTCGAAGGTGGACAGGAGCGCCAGCGTGTTCGGATAGGGAATCTGTGTGGCCGGGTCGACACCCTCCACGAGGTTCCGCACGAACGGCGTGATCGGGATCTCGATCTCACTCCCGGCCTGGGCGCCGAAAAGCGCCGCCGGAATGCGCCGGCCGGTCACGCCGAAGATGGACGATCCGAGCGGCGCCTTGGGAAGCGCGTCCCGGCTCAACACCTCGCGAGCGTCGAGTCCGAGCGTATCGGTCGGCTGATAGGCGGCTTCGGTAGCTCGCGACCGCAGCACGAGCGCCGCATAGCTGATCTCGCCGCGATCGAGCGTGACCGGGCATCCCACGGCATCGCAAAGCGCGGGGGGGCCGTTCAACTCGGTGGGCACCCTGAGGTCGAGAATGGTGCGCCACGCCGGAGCGCCGCCCACCCGGATGCCGTCCGCGGGCGGCGCGGGCTCCGGATCGTAGATGAACGTCACCTGACGGTCCGCCACATCGAGGAAGATGGTCGTGTCCGGGTTCACGCTCGGACGCACGTTCACCTGGAGGCCGACCGAACTGAGAAAGAGACGATGTCCCGCGTCGACGAGATCGACCCTCCCGCCCTCGGAGTCCTCCGCCCATGCCGCAACCTCGGCCGAATCGAGGGCGAACGTGAGCGTGTCACCGTCCGCCGGATTCCATACGGCGGTGTCGAGCGGGATCACGGACCCGCCTCCGACCTGGCTCCAGGGAACCTGGACGCCGACACTGTCGACCGCGAACGCCCAGTCGGCCGAGTTCCGGTCCCATGACTCCTGCAGGCTCCCCAACGTCAGGGTCACCGGGCCGTCGACCGTGCTCGTCCTCTGATTGAAGACCGCGACCACGCGCCCCCCGATGACCGTGAGATCCGTGTCGGTCACGGTCGTCCCGGCCGTGTCCCGGACCGAGGCGGACTGGGGATAGGCGCCGAACCGCACCAGGGTCCGCGCGTTCAACGTCCCCGCGAACGCGTTGGCCAGGACGCCGGTGCCCAGGTCGCTGGGCGCCCCGTATCCGCCGAACACGACCAAGTCGGACGCGAAGTCCTCCCACGGGAGCTCGATGGCGAGGGTGACGGGCTCTCCGGGGAGTGCGTCTCCGTCCAAGGCGGTCGGCACCTGCTCGGAACACGCCGCCACCGTTGCCAGGGACACAGCCGCCCACAGCGCGAGCCGAAGTCCTGTCCTTCTCTCGTTCGAACGTCTCACGTACCCTTCTCGTCTGTTCGCGACAGCCATATCGGCGAGGCCCCGAATCGTTCGGGGAGCAGCTCGCCCAGAGTCCACGTCTTCCGTTGTCCGCCGGCCTCCGAGATCACCGTGAGCTCGGATGCGAATTCGGCCAGCACCTGCAGGCATGCGCCGCACGGCGGCACGGGTTCGTGGGCATCGGTGACGAGCGCCAGCGTTTCGAAGGATCGTCCGCCTCCGACCACGGCCCCGAACACCGCCACCCGCTCCGCGCACACCGTGAGCCCGTAGGACGCGTTCTCGACGTTGCATCCCGTCGATACCGTGCCGTCGGCCGCCAACAAAGCGGCGCCGACCCGGAAGCCCGAGTACGGCGCGTACGCCCTGTCCATGACACGGCGCGCTTCCTCCAGCAGACGCTCACCTTCCATCGACGCGCTCCCACACCCTCGGCAGACGAGGCGTGAAGCCGGTCAGGATCTCATAGGAGATCGTCCCGGACTGCCCCGCCACCTCGTCCACCGTGATCTCCTCGGACCCGTCCCGACCGATCAGCGTCGCGACGTCGCCGACCCCTACCCCATCCATGCCGGTGATGTTCACGACGGTCACGTCCATGGAGATCCGTCCCACGATGGGCACGCGAGCCCCGTGGATCAACGCATGTCCCCGGTTTCCGAGCGCTCGCGGCAGGCCATCCCCGTACCCGATGGAGAGCGTGGCCCAACGCTCGGCCTCCCGCGCCCGGTGCGTGGCCCCATATCCGACGGTGGTGCCCGCGACCGCGTCGCGCACATGCACCACGCGAGCCCGGAGCGACGCGACCGGCCGGGGTGCCGGGAGCTCGTCGCCGCAACGCCCGCCGTAGAGGAAGATACCCGGACGGACCAGGTCCCGTGCGAGATCCGGTGCCCCTAGAACGCCCGCGCTGTTCAGGACGTGACAGAGGAGTCCTGTTCGAGCGCCACCGGCCGCTTCCACCCATTCCGAGAAGCGCGCGTCCTGTGCGTGCACGCGCGGGGGGTCGGATTCGGCCGAGTGGAGGTGCGTGTAGAGGCCGGTCCACCGGATCCCGTCTCCGAGCTCGGCTCGGAAGCGTGGAAGCCAGGTCCGGAGCTCGCGCCAGTCCACGCCGGAGCGCCCCATCCCGGTATCGACTTCGAGATGCACGTCGGTCGACTTCCCCGAACGCCGGCCGTGGGCCGCGATGGCCCGCACCGCCTCCAGGTCGCCCACCGACAGGGTCAAGCCGGCCTCGACCGCGTCACCGATCGACTGGGGCGGCGCCGGGCTGAACACGACGATCGGGCGCGCCACGCCGGCCGACCGGAGACGGAGCCCCTCTTCGACCGCCGCGACGCCGAAACCCCAGGGCCCGGCCGCGCCTTCCAGCAACGCGACGACCTCCGCCACCCCCAGCCCGTAGGCGTCCGCCTTCACCATCGGTAGCATCCGGACGCCCGGACCGACCGCCTTCTCGAGGCGCGCGTAGTTGGACAGGAGGGCGGCGGCATCGATGTCCAGCCAGGCCCGGGCCTTTGGATTCGTTGACATGAGCCGTGAAAGATGCCAAGAAGAGGGCGCTTGGACGACCCCTCTCGCGCGAACCCGCTCCATGAACGACACCGACGCATCCCTCCGCTTCCCCGGGCCGGGAACCCTCGACCGGGCGCTCGACCTCGTCAGATTTCTGCGCGCCGAGTGCCCATGGGACCGCGAGCAGACCGCCGAGTCTCTCGTGCCCCATCTCCTCGAGGAGGCGCACGAGGTGGCCGACGCGATCCAGGATCGGCGCACGGAGGACCTCCCCGGCGAGCTGGGGGATCTCCTGCTCAACCTCGCCTTCCAGGTCGTGGTCGCGGAGGAAGACGGGTCTCTCGACGCGCGGGCCGTCTACGGCGCGCTTGAGAAGAAGATGATCGCGCGGCACCCTCACCTCTTCGGGAGCGGGCCCCGCGAGGACTGGGAGACCCTCAAGGCGCGCGAGCGCACCGACGGCCAAGACGTGCTCTCGGGGCTCGCCAGAGGACTCGACCCCCTCACCAAGGCCTACCGGATGCAGGAGCGGGTCGCGACCGTCGGGTTCGACTGGCCCGATTATCACGGGGCTTTCGACAAGGTCCGCGAGGAGCTGGAGGAATGTCGCGTGGCGCTGGAGGACGGCGCGGCGGACGAGGTGGAGGAAGAGCTCGGGGACCTGCTCTTCGCAGCGGTGAATCTGGTGCGGCTGGCCGGTATGCACCCTTCGACGGCTCTCGCGCGGGCCAACAACAAGTTCCGGAGCCGCTTCGAAAGGCTCGAAGCGCTGGCGGCCGAGCGCGGCATGAAGCTGGAGGAGGCCGGACTCGAGGCGTTGGATGCGCTCTGGGACGAGCTGAAGGCCGAGGGCTGACTTCCACCCCGGGGGAGGGCCGGTGGCCTCCCCTCAGTACCCCGCCTGCTTGTCGACCACGTTCTCCCATTCGGACACCGGAACACCGGTGACGTGACGCTCGAGGTTCCGCACGATGAGATCCGTCTCCCGCTTCCAGAATCCCGGCGTGACCGCGGACACGTGCGGCGTCACGAGCACGTTGTCGAAGCTCCAGAGCGGGTGCCCGTCGGGGAGCGGTTCGCGTGCGAAGACGTCCAGCCCGGCGCCGCGTAGACGTCCCGACCGCAGCGCCTCGAGGAGTGCCTCCTCGTCCACGAGGCTCCCTCGCGCCACGTTGATCAGAAGCGCGCCGGGGCGCATCCGCGCGAACGCCGCCCGGTCGATGGACCCCCGGGTCTCGGGCGTGTCCGGCGCCGCGAGCACCACCACGTCGCTCCGGCGGAGGACCGCGTCGAGCCCGCTGTCGCCGTGCAGGAGCTCGATGCACGCCCCCAGGTCACCCTCGCCCGCAACGGGATCAAGCTCGGCCTCTCCCGCGGCCGGAGGCGTGCGCTTCACCGCGACCACACGGGCGCCCAATGCCGCCACACGGCGCGCCACCTCCCGCCCGATGCCCCCGAAGCCGACGATGCCCACGGTCGCGGCGGCGAGCTCGAACGGCGGCACGGAGGCATCGTAGAACGGATCCGTCGACCACCGACCCTTCCGCTGGTTGGCCACCGCGTAGTCGATCCCCCGGGCGAAGAAGAGGATCATCCCCAGGATGGTCTCCGCCATGGGCGGCGCGTGGATCCCGGCCGAGTTCGTGAAGACGACATCGCTCGACTTCATCGCGTCGTGCAGGGAGCTTCCCACTCCGGCCGCTCCCGAATGTACCCAAGCGAGGCCGGGCCCCGCTTCCAGGATCTCGCGGGGGATGCCGTATCCGAAATAGACCTCGGCTTCCCGGACCGCGGCGAGCACGCCCTTCGACACGCGTGCCGCCCCGTCCCCGGACCCGTCCGTGAGATCGTCGATGACCACGAGCTCCCAGTCGGACGGCAACGCGTCACGAAGAGCCTCGGGGACCCACGCGGGCATCGCCCACACGGGCCGGTGGTCCCTCATGTCGAGCACCGCCCGACGCGGGCTCATGGGCGCACCCCGGCCTGCTCCCGACTCGTCATGCTACCCGCTCCGCTACGGATACAGACGGTTCATGACCCGCGGGAACGGGATCAGCTCCCGCACGTGCTTCCGGCCGGTGATCCATGCGACCGTGCGCTCGATGCCGAGCCCGAAGCCCGAATGCGGGAAGGTCCCGTACCGCCGGAGGTCGAGATACCAGGCGTAGGCATCCTCGGGGAGACCTTGTTCGCGGATGCGCGCGAGCAGCCGGTCGAGATCGTCCTCGCGCTGGCTGCCGCCGATGATCTCGCCGTAACCCTCCGGCGCGAGCATGTCGTTGCAGAGCACCGTCCGGGGATCGTCCGGGTTCTCCTTCATGTAGAAGGCCTTCGCCCGCTTCGGATAGTTGTACACGAAGAGGGGAAGCTCACGACCCTTGGTGAGCTCCATCTCGTCCAGGGCCCCGAGGTCCGCGCCCCATTCGATCTCGCCGCCGTCGGCGTTCAGCCGCTCCACCGCTTCCGAATAGCTGAGTCGGGGAAAGGGCGGGCGAATGTTCTCGAGCAGCGACGTGTCCCGCTCGAGCACCTTCAGCTCCTCGCCGCACCGCTCGAGCGCGCGCTCCACCAGGTACGAGACGAACTCTTCCTGCAAGCGCATGTTGTCGTCCGAGTCCGCGAACGCAACCTCGGGCTCGACCATCCAGAACTCGGTGAGGTGCCGGCGGGTCTTCGACTTCTCGGCTCGGAACGTCGGTCCGAAGCAGTAGACCTTCCGGAACGCCGGGCACGCCGCCTCGACGTAGAGCTGCCCCGTCTGCGCCAGGTACGCCGGCTGCCCGAAATAGTCGGTCTTGAACAGCGTGCCCGCATGCTCGCCGATCGCACCGGTGAGGATGGGGGTGTCGATGCGCACGAAGCCGCGGTCGTAGTAGAAGTCGTGCACCGCCTGCTCGACTTCGGCGCGGACCTTCAGGCCGGCCCGCTGCATGGAGGAGCGGAGCCAGAGATGACGGTGGTCGAGCAGGAACTCGGTCCCGTGCTCCTTGGGCTGGATCGGATAGTCCTCCGCGGTGGAGCGCAGCTCGAGCGACGAGATGCCGAGCTCGTAGCCGCCCGGCGCGCGGTCGTCCGGCCGCACCTCCCCGGTGATGGAGACTACCGACTCGGCGGACAGGGCGGCGTGGCGCTCCCACGTCGCCTCGTCGACCTCCTTCTTGACGAGGACACCCTGGAGGAGGCCCGTTCCGTCCCGCACCACCAGGAACGCGACCTTGCCGTGGGCGCGGGTCGCCTCGACCCACCCGCTCACGGTCACGGTCTTTCCGACGTGCTCTCCCAGCTCCCTGATTTCGACCATGCGGCTCGACTCGATCTCGTTTCGTGCAGGTTCACGGGGGGGCCGGACCGACCACCCGCCGTCGCGGCTCGAAGCTAAGGTCCGGAGCCGGTCCCGCCCACCCCGGCCGCCCGCCCCACAAAGTTGCTTGCGCCGACCCTCTTCACCCCACCCCGAACATCTCGAGCCGCTCCCCGTAACGGTCGATGAGGATCTCCCTCACGCGCTCGTGCTCGGGTCGCTTCAGGTCGGGATCGGTCTCGATGAGCGCACGCGCCTCACGCTGCGCGACCTCGATGATGCGCTCGTCCGTGAGCAGGTCGGCGAAGCGAAGCGACGGGTCGCGGCCGTGCTGCTTGCTTCCGAACAGGTCGCCCTCGCCCCTTATGCGCAGGTCTGCCCGCGCGACCTCGAAGCCGTCCGCGGTGTCCCGGAAAATCTTGAGCCGCTCGAGCGCCTCGTCACCGGGATCGGCCACGAGAATGCAATGGCTCTCCGCGCTGCCGCGCCCCACCCGCCCACGCAGCTGGTGGAGCTGGGAGAGACCGAAGCGCTCGGCGTGCTCGATGACCATGACGCTGGCGTTACCCACGTCGATCCCCACTTCGATGACCGTGGTCGCGACCAGGATGTCGATGTCCCCGGCGAGGAAGCTCCGCATGACCTGGTCCTTGTCGGCTGGCGAGAGCTGCCCGTGGATGAGCCCCAGGCGCCGCTCCGGGAAGACGCGCGTGCGGAGCCGCTCGTGCTCCTCGCTGGCGGCGAGGAGGTCGACCTTCTCGGACTCGGCCACGAGCGGGTACACGATGTACGCCTGGCGGCCCCGCGCGATCTCGTCCTCCACGAACCGGTAGACCTGGTCACGCTTCTCGGGTGGCCGGAGCGAGGTCACCACCGGCTTCCGTCCGGGGGGCATCTCGTCGAGCACGCTCAGATCGAGGTCGCCGTAGAGCGCCATCGCCATGGAGCGGGGGATCGGCGTGGCGGACATGACGAGCACGTCCGGCACGGCGTCGTTCCGCTCGAGCAGCGCCATGCGCTGGCGAACCCCGAACCGGTGCTGCTCGTCCACCACGACGAGCCCGAGACGATGGAACGAGACCGTCTCCTGGATGAGCGCGTGCGTGCCCACCACCAGATTGGCCCTACCCGAGGCGACCCGCTCCAGCGCCTCGCGCCGGTCCGCCGCCGCGAGGCTCCCGGTGAGCAGCGCCACCTCGACGCCGAGGGGCTCCACCAGCTCCCTCACGCGCCGCGCGTGCTGCTCTGCGAGGATCTCCGTGGGCGCCATGAGCGCCGCCTGGTATCCCCCTTCGGTCGCGATCAGCATGGCGAACAACGCCACGAGCGTCTTGCCCGAGCCCACGTCGCCCTGCAGGAGTCGGCTCATACGCCGGTCTGAGACCATATCGGCCGAGATGTCGCGAAGCACGCGGGCTTGTGCGTCTGTCAGCGAGAACGGGAGCCCTTCGTGCAGCGGCCGCACCCGGGCGTTCGTCCGCTGGTGCGGGATCCCCGGTCGGCTTTCCAATGCCTCACGACGCGCCCGTGCCTGCACCAACTGGAGGAAGAACAGCTCGTCGAACGCGAGCCGGGCGCGCCCCTCCTCGGCTTCCGACGGCTCGGTCGGTCGGTGGAGACGCCGAAGCGCCTCGGAGAGCGGGATCAGACCGAGCTTCGCGCGGGCCTCCTCCGTCAGGTACTCGTCTTCGTCCGCCCAGGAGAGGAGCGCGTCGAGGTTCCGCTCGAAGATCCCCCGGATGACCCACTGGGGCACCTCCTCGCTGGCGGGATACGTCACGAAGACGGTGCCCGCAGCCGCGTCCGATCCGCTCCCTTGCCGCCCGATGACCGTGAACTCCCGAGGCTGCAACTGCCGTCCATGGAAGAACTTGACCGGTCCGGAAGCGAGGAGCGTGTCTCCCTCGCGGAGCTTCCGGTCGAGCCACGGCTGGCCGGGCCATGCGACGGTCACCAACCCCGAGTCGTCCTGCAGCACGGCCTGGAAGATGCGCAGTCCTGCGCGGGTCGGGATGACCCCCTTGCTCCGCACCGTGCCGACGATGTTGACGTCCATGCCGACGTCGGCCTTTCCAATAGGCGTGACCGTCGAGGCGTCGTCGTACCGTCGCGGCACGTGGTACAACATGTCCCGCGCGGTCGCGATGCCGAGCCCGACCAGCGCATCGGCGCGCTTCGGTCCTACCCCCTTGAGGAACTGGACCGGACCGTCGAGGCGTGAGTATCGTCCCACGTCACGCGCCGAACACGGCCTCGAGGAAGGCATCCGGGTCGAAGGTCTCGAGGTCGGCGATCTTCTCGCCGGTCCCCACCAGCTTGACCGGAACGCCGAACTCCTCCTGCAGCGCCACGACGATGCCGCCACGGGCCGACGAATCCATCTTCGCCAGCACGATGCCGCTCACGTCGACCACCTTCTTGAAGGCCTCGAGCTGGCGGACGGCGTTCTGACCCACGGTGGCGTCCAGCACGAGCAGCGTCTCGTGCGGAGGGCCTCCGAGCCGCCGCCGCACCACTCGGTCGATCTTCTCGAGCTCCTGCATGAGGCCGACGTTCGTGTGCAGACGACCGGAGGTATCGATGAGGAGCACGTCGATGCCACGGGCCTCGGCCGCCTCCAGGGCGTCGAAGGCCACGGCCGCGGGATCCCCTCCCTGCTGGCCCCGCAGGAAGTCCGCCCCTATGCGCTTGGCCCAGGTCTCGAGCTGCGCGACCGCCCCCGCCCGGAACGTATCCGCGGCGGCCACCATGACCCGCTTCCCGTCCTGCACGAGGAAGTGCGCCAGCTTGGCCACGGAGGTCGTCTTGCCGACGCCGTTCACGCCCACGATGAGGTAGACCGTGAGACCGGAATCGGCGGCCCGCAGCTCCGCTTCGCGCGATGGCGCGAGGATGTTGGAGATCTCGGTCCTCAGGGCCTTCACCAGGGCCGTGCCGCCCCGGGCCTTGCCTCGCCGCATCTCGTTCTCCGCGTGATCCACCAGCCTCAGCGTGGCAGGGACACCGAAGTCGGCCGCGAGCAGGCGCTCCTCGAGATCCTCGAGGGAGGCGTGGTCGAGGCCCGTGGCGGCGACCCGCACGTCCGTGAGCGCGAGGTCGACCACCCGCTTCCAGAGTCCCTTCTTCTTCTCGAGCTTGTTCTTGAACAGACGTGCCATGAATCGCACTACATCTCAGCGTAGACCGGATCTCCGGCGCCCGAACCACTCCGCGCACAGGAGTCCGATGATGACGAGGTATGGCCAGGGGAGGGTCCGTAGGGGCCGCCCGCCCTGTCCGGTGTCTGATGAGGCGCCCCCGGCAGCGGCGAGCCGGGCCTGCTCCACCACCGTGGGCACCATGTCCGCGGTGGTGCCATTCACGTCGAAGCGACCCGCGTCGATGCTGTCGCCCGCGGGGTCGACAACCGCATAACGATAGCGTCCGGGTGCGAGCGGCCCCGTCGACGCGACCCCATCGGCCGCGAACGTCGTGTCCAGCACCTGATCTTCGCCCGCACGCACCCGGACTCCGTAACCTGTCCGACTCGGCGGCACGAGCCAATCCACGTCCTCGCCCCTGGGAACCGCCCACCGGGCCGGCCGCAACTCCGAACCCGCCAGTGTGCGGTCCCTCAGGAGCCAACCGGCGACGCCGGCCCAGAGCGCGTCGTACGCGTCGCGGGCGCTCTCCCTGGCCGCCCAGCGCCAGAAGCCCGACGCCAGAACGACCGCGTCCCGACCGCCGTCCCTGATCCGCAGGACGACGGGCCCCTCTGCCGGGCCACCCCCGCGCAGCTGCACGAGAAGGGGACGCACGATTCCGTCGGCGCTCGTGGGCACCATCAGGTGGCGCAACGGCGGCAGGCCGTCTCGCGCGGCGCCGGCGAGCTCACCGGCGATCGGCGAGGGAGGCAGCTCCGGGCTCACGTACCACTCACCCGATCGCGGCACACCGGTGGCGACGTCCGCCATGGCGGCGCCCGCCGGATCCGACGGGAAGATGATCCTGCGGGGGCCGATCGAGAGCAGCCCGCGTCCCCACGCGTCCAGTCCGTCGTGCAATCCGTGCAGCACCACGAGCGCCGCTCCATCGAGTGCCTGACGGGCTGCGCTCGAGTCCACCGGCTCCCCGCGCGCCGACGCCGGACCCATGGGCACGAAACGGTCGGCGCCGGCCCGGATGTATCCGGTGGCGTCGAGCCCGGTGCTCCTTCCGAGTACCGGGAGCAGGTAGCGCGGCTCCCAGTCCGCGGCGAACGACACCAGCACCACGCCACCCTCTTCCGTGACGCCGACCCGTCCATAGGTCACCGCACGATCGTCCGGAGCGAAGTCGTCGGCAGCGTCGAGCGCGGCCTCGTAACGGATCAGGCCGGACGCTGCCGCCGGCGGCAGCTCGACCTCGACCGACCGGCGGAGGCCCGGCCCAGGCGCGGCGGTCGAGACCTGGGTCAGGAGCCCGTCCTCCTCGAAGATCTCGATGGAGAGCGTATCGCCCTCGCTTCCTCCATGGATCTCGACGGTGGCCGTGCCGCCCATGTCCGGCCCGGCACGATCCGCCACGTCGATCGCGAGAATTCCGGCGTTCCGCGCTTCGCCGCCGAAGCGCTCGAAGGACACTGCCAGCGGAAGCACATCGAGGGCGGAACGGACGGAGACCTCGTCCTCGAGGCGCATGTCCGTGAGCACCCGCACCTCGCGCGCGCCCCCTTCGGCCGCCAGCGCCAACGCGGGCGACAGCCGGGTCGAGGGCTGATCCGGGATCGGCTCGGTCGTGTCGTCGACCAGGTTGGCCGCCGTTCCGAACGTCACGACGCGCCACCCTTCGGCCCGGAGCGCTTCCGCTCGCGCGGACGCTTCAGCCCACGCGGGCTCGCCCTCGCCGTCGGCGGTCATGCTCAGGGACGTGTCGAGCAGCACCCATCGGGCGGACGAGCCCATGCCGCCCCATGGCAGGACGGGATCGAAGAGCAGGAGAAGAACCAGGACCAACGCCGCCGCGCGCACCGGCCAGAGGCGGCGCGCCCCGGGCACGGGCAGGTCCACGCTCCGATACACCCAGCGAGCGTAGGCCACGGCGCCCGCCGCCAGCAGAGCGAAGAGGATCCATCGCATCGGAGATCAGACGGAACCGCGCCGCCTACCGCATTCCTCCGTCGACGTCGATGACGCGGGCAGCGATCCCCGTTCCGGAGGCCGTCCCGTCATCCTCCTCGTGGGCTTCCAGATCCTCCGTGGTGGCGGTGCGCACCGGTCCACCGCCCGGGATCGACTCGAGCAAGGCGACCCGCGCCATCATCTCGTCCATCCACCGGACCATGTCGTCCGCAGGCACTGGATCGCCGGCCGGCAGATCCACCGAGAGCGGATCCATGTGCCGGCCGTTACGGAGCATCTCGTAGTGCAGGTGCGGCCCCGTCGCCAGACCCGTCATGCCCACGTACCCGATGACGTCGCCCTGACGGACCCGCGTCCCGAGCACCACGTTCGAGTTGAAGCGGCTCATGTGCCCGTACCGCGTCACGAAGCCGTTCGGGTGCCGGATCTCGACCGCGTTGCCGAGCCCGCCGTTCGGTCCACGCTGAATGACCACACCATCGGAGGTCGCCATGATCTCCGTGCCGGTGTCCGCCGCGTAATCCACGCCCCGGTGCGCCCGCCACCGCTGCAGCACGGGGTGGAAGCGGCCGTTCGAGAAGCGCGACGAGATGCGGCGGTATGCGAGCGGCCGGAGAAGGAATGCCCGGCGCACCGACTTGCCGTCGAGGTCGTAGTACGAGCCCTCCCCGTCCCCGTTCGGATCGAACCATATGGCGTGGTACGCCGTCCCGCTGTTCACCAGCTCCGCCGAGATGAGCTGCCCCGCCCTGAGCGACCCGTCCGGGCGTACCTCACGCTCGAAGGCGAAGCGGTACGTATCGCCCACCCTGATCTGGCGCGAGAAGTCGACCTGCCACTGGAACACCCGGTCCAGGTAATCGATGATCCGGTTGCGGTCCGCGATCGGCATGGACTGCAGGTCCGGATTCCCGACCACCGACGTCCAGAGCACGTTGTCGATCGACCCCGACGCGTAGAGCGTATCCACGTACACCGGGGTCTCCATGCGATCGGCCATCCATCCCGTCGCCGCCCGTGTGAGGCGGACCGTCTCGTCACGGCTGACCTGGACGTCGATCCCCCTCAACTCCTCGAGCTCGGGGAGATACCGGAACGCCACTTCGGTGCCCGGCCGCATTCTCCGCGGACTCGCGTGCTCCTGGAACGCCAACAGCAGCGACGCCTGCTCGTTCATCGTGAGGCGTCCGTCGAGCAGCTCCCCGAACGTCTGACCCGAGCCGAGCTCGCGCACGTCGATGCGCTCGGCGGGCGGCACCACCACGGCCAAAATCTCCCCGACGTCCGGGACGCTGCCCAGGTCGCACGCGGACAGGACGATCGCGCACAGCGCGGTCGTCCAGAGTCGGACGGATTTCCAGGAGAGTGGTCGCACTCGGTGTCGCTCCGGGTTTTGAATGGCTAGTCCATCAGTCCATCTGTCGGCGGATGAACGTCGGGATGTCCAGCCCCGCGATCGGGCCGCGGGACACTGTACGCTCCGGGAACCGACTCATCGGCAACACCTCCTCGGATCCCCCTCCAACTACCGCGACCCGCGCGGGCGCGCGCCGGGGCATGTCCACGTCATGCGCCGTGGACGGCTCGGGCGCGGGCTTCGGCTTGGCATGCTTCGGCGCACGGGTCCTCAGGAAATTCCCCGAGATGACCTTCTCGTCCTCGACCTGGTCGAAGCCGGTCGCGATGACGGTCACACGGATCTTGCCTTCGAGCGCCGGATCGTGCACGGCCCCGAAGATGATCTCGGCCTCGTCGCCGGCTTCTTCCTGAATAATCGAAGAGATCGTGGTGACCTCGTCAATGGCGAGGTCCAATCCGCCGGTGATGTTGATGAGCACTCCCCGCGCGCCGCCGATGGAGATGTCGTCGAGCAGCGGAGAGGAGATCGCCTCCTGAGCGGCTTCCTGTGCGCGGTTCTCCCCCTCGCCGAAGCCGGACCCCATGAGCGCCGGACCGCGGGCGGCCATGATGGTGCGCACATCCGCGAAATCGACATTCACTTCACCGGTCACGCTGATGAGGTCGGAGATGCCCTGCGTCGCGTTCAGAAGCACCTCGTCCGCCTTCTTGAGCGCGTCCCGGAAGGAAGTGCCCTTCGGCACGACCGCCAACAGCCGGTCGTTCGGCACCAGGATCATGGTGTCCACGCACCGGCGCAGCTCCGCGAGACCCTGCTGGGCCTGGCGCTCGCGCTTCTTGCCCTCGAACGAGAACGGGCGCGTGACGACGCCGATGGTGAGCGCGCCCATCTCCCGAGCGATCTCCGCAACGAGCGGAGCGGCGCCCGTGCCGGTACCGCCGCCCATGCCCGCAGCGACGAACACGAGATCGGCGCCCTCCAGCGCGCGACGGACGTCCTCCTCGCTCTCAGCCAGCGCCTGCCGACCGACCTCAGGGCGCGCGCCCGCGCCCAGACCGCGGGTGAGCTTCTTCCCGATCTGCAGCGTGATCTGGGCCCTCGATGTCTTGAGCGCCTGGGCATCCGTATTCATGGAGATGAACTCCACGCCGTCCAACTGCTCGTCGATCATGCGGTTCACCGCGTTACCACCGGCGCCACCGACCCCGACAACCTTCATCCGCGCGTTGCGGACGGGCGACTCGTCAAATTCGAAGATCATGATGCATCCTCCTCTGTTGGGAATGGTTTAGAAAAATTCTTTGAGCCACGTGCCCAGCTTCGTGAGCACGCCAGATGTCATTGTCGAGGCGCCCCGCCCCGTCTCTGCGAAACGGTCCGCCCCCCATAGCGACAGCCCCGCGGCCACCGTGAACCGCGGTCGGCCGACCGAGTCCGCGAGGCCGCCGAGCCCGTCCGCCGGCACGCCCAGCCGGACGGGACACGCGAAGATCTGTTGCGCGAGCTCGACCAACCCTGGAATCGCAGCCGTGCCGCCGGTCAGCACGATGCCGGCGCCGAGCCGGTCCAGGAGATCGCGCTCTTCGAGATCCTGTTGGACGATGCCGAACAGCTCGTCCAACCTCTGCTCGAGGATGTGGGCGATGAGCTCGCGCGCGACGGCCCGCGTCTGTCCCGGTGCGGGGCCCGGAAGCTCGACCGTCTCGCGGGGATCGACCATCTGCGTGAGCGCGATGCCGTAGCGCTCTTTCGCGCGCCGGGCCTCGACGTACGGGATCGAGAGTCCGCGCACGAGGTCCGACGTCAGCGTTCCGCCCCCGATGGGCAGGATCGAGACGTGCTGGACCTTGCCTTCGTAGTAGGCCGCCACGTCCGTGGTGGACGCCCCGATCTCGATCATCGCGACCCCCACTTCCTTCTCGTCCTCCGTGAGGACCGCGCGCGCGCCGGCGAGGGGCTCGAGAACCAGCTCCTGCACGCGGTATCCGGCGCGGTTGACCGCCTTCCGGATGTTCGCCGACGCGGTCACCTGGCAGGTCACGAGGAACACCTCGGCCTCGAGACGCACACCCGCCATCCCCAGGGGATCCTTGATACCGCCCTGGAGATCGACCCGGTATTCCTGCGGAATCGCGTGAACCATCTCGCGGTCGGGCGGGAGCGCGACGGCCCTCGCCACGATGTGCACCCGCTCGACGTCGTCCGCGCTGACGTCTTCGTCGGAGATGGCGACGACGCCCATCGAGTTCGTCGCCCGGACATGATCGCCGCCGATTCCGGCGTACACGCGATCGACCGTCACCCCGGCCATCAGCTCGGCTTCCTTCATGGCCGAGCGGACCGATTCCGTCATCTCGTCGATGTTGGTGACCATGTCCCCGCGGAGGCCGCCCGTGCGAGCCTGACCGACGCCCAGAATGGTGAGCCCCGGCCGACGAGGATCCGTGATGACCTCGCCGATCACGGCGCACGTGTTGGTCGTGCCGATGTCGAGACCGGCGATCAGGTTGGAGCGCATGTCAGTCCGTCACTTGTCACGAGTGCGGCGGACCACGACCTGGTCCGCGAATCTCAAATCGATCTCTTCGGGCGGATCCGTCGGTCGCCGCCCCACCGCGTCCGCGAGCGCAGCGAGCCCTTCCCTCAACCGACCCGCCGGAGCGCCGGCCGGAAGCAGGAAATCGACCGGCGGCTCGGTCCAGCGGACGCGGAGCATGCCGTCTTCGCTCCAGCCCAGCTCGGACACGCGCTGCAGGAAGGCCGTGTCCGCGCTCATCATCCGTCCCACCTCGGCCGCGAGCGCCCGGACTTCGGCCGGCACCAGACGTGCATCGCGGGCCGGGGTCACGTCGGTCGACAGCACGGGCAGATCGAGCCGGTGCCGCGAAGGGTCGACGGTCAACCGGTACCCTTCCACGTCTATAGGCTCGAGCGTAGGCGTCGGCGCCAGCGCTACGGGCCGCCGCTCCGTCACCGATACGGTCAAGCCGCCGGGAAAGCGCCGCGAGATCTCGGCGCCCTTGATCATGGGGTGCCGCTCGAGCCGGTCGATCCAGATGTCGGCGTCGTTCCAGATGGAGCTCGTCGGCTCCAGCGCGAGCAACGCCACCACCTCATCGCGGTCGACGAGGTTCACGCCGCGGACGTCGACGTTCTGCACCCGGAACGTCTGCATATCGACGACGGTCTCCTTGCCGTGCTCGTACACGAGCAGGGCGCCGCCGCACACCAGGGTGCCGAGCAGGATCCTGAGGTCCCTACGCATGGGAGGCCTCCCGCAGACGGTCGAGGACTTCGCCGCCGAGCGCCTCGATCGAGCCGGCCCCCATCGTGACCAGGACGTCGCCCGAGCCGAGCCCGCGCGCGAGCTCCGGAGCGAGCGTCTCCAGCTCGGGGTGATAATGCACGGTCCGCCCGCCGGCGGCGCGGGCCGCGTCTGCGACGATGGCTCCCGTCACGCCCGGAATGGGCGCTTCCCGCGCGGGAAAGACATCCGTGATCCAGGTCTCGTCGGCGGTCGAGAGCGCCCGGCCGAACTCCCCCACGAAGTCCCGCGTGCGCGTGAAGAGGTGAGGCTGGAACGCGACCACCAGACGGCGATCGGGAAAGAGTGAGCGCGCGCCCTGGAGCGTGGCCGCGATCTCCGTCGGATGATGGGCGTAGTCGTCGATGACGGTGACGCCGCCCACGCTCCCCAAACGTTCGAAGCGCCGCCCGACGCCGCGGAACCCGGAAAGCGCATCCGACACGTCCGACCACGCCACGCCGAGCGCACGCGCCGCCGCCGCCGCGCCCAGGGCGTTCAGCAGGTTGTGGCGCCCGGCCACGGGCAGGTCGAGCGTGCCGCGGTGCTGGCCTTCCTCGTGCACGGTGCAACGGGTCCGTCCGTCCACCACCCGGACCTCGGTCGCGCGGAGCATGGCCCCGGCTCCGAGTCCGTACGTGTAGCCGGAGGCCGCGAATTCGGGGAGCAGCGAGGCCGCGCCCTGATCGTCCGCGCACACCACGATGCGGCCGCCAGGCTTCACACCCCGTAGGAACGCGCGGAAGCCTTCGATCACCCCGGCGAGATCCCCGTAGATGTCGAGATGATCGGCCTCGAGGTTCGTCACCACGGCCACGTCCGGGTGGAGCGTGAGGAACGACCGGTCGTATTCATCGGCCTCCACCACGAACAAGTCGTCCGATCCGGCCCGCAGATTCCCCCCCCACGCGGACACCCGGCCGCCCACGAGGCCGGTCGGCTCGCGTCCGGCCCGGACGAGGATCTCTGTGGTCATGGCCGTCGTGGTGGTCTTGCCGTGCGTGCCGGCGATTCCGACCAGCGTACCGCCAGCCACCCACGAGCCCAGAGCCGCGGCACGCTTCACGACAGGAACACCGAGCTCCTTCGCGCGCACCAGCTCAGGATGCTCCGCGGGAACGGCAGAGGTGACGACGATGGCCGCCGCTCCATCCACATGCTCGGGTGCGTGCCCGGCCCAAACGGTGACGCCGAGCCGCTCCATCTCCTCCGCGAGCGCCGGAGTGCGCTTCGCGTCACACCCGGTCACCCGAGCACCCTTCCGCGCCAGCAGCCCCGCGAGCGCCACCATGCCGGCGCCGCCGATCCCCATGAAGTGGATGGGGCCGGATCCGGCGAGCATCCTGAGGTCCGTCGAGGCGCCCGTCATGCGACGGCCTCCGGCCCGGGCGTGAGCATGTCGACGAGCGTCCCCGCGATGTCGTCCGCCGCATGGGGCCGCGCCAACGCGTGCGCGGCAGCGCCCATGCGCGCCAGCCGGTCGGACCCGTCCACGAGCCGGTTCACCGCGCGCCAGAGCGTCGCGGCATCGAGCTCGTCCTGCGGAATCATGACTGCGGCATCCGCGGAGGCGAGCGCCTCGGCGTTCCGCCTCTGGTGATCCTCGGCGGCCGACGGCAGCGGGACGAGGATCGCGGGCAGCCCGTGCACGAGCAGTTCCGCCGTGAACGTCGCTCCTGCCCGGGCCAGCGCCAGGTCGGCACAGGCCAACGCCACCGGCATGTCTTCGATGTAGGGGATCGCGTGCACCCAGTCCACGGCCGTCCCGAGCGCCTCGAGCTCGACGGAGATGCCGTCGTGATGGGCCGGGCCGGTGGCCCAGACGGCGTGCAGGTCGCGGGGCCGGAGCGCCGGATCGAGCGCGGCGGCCCGGATGGCGTCCGTGAGCGCCTCGTTCAACGCCAGCGATCCCTGGCTGCCCCCCACGACGAGCAGCACGGTCGCCCGCTCCGGCACGCCCATGCGCTCCCGCGCGCGCGCCCGGTCCAGCTGAGCCGCCGGGCGGACGGGATTGCCGGTCACGCGGACCCGGTCGAGGCCCACCGGCAGGCGATCGATCGCTTCCGGGTATGCCACGTGGATGAGCCTCGCCACGCGCGAGAGGGCCTTCGTCACGAGGCCCGGAACCGCGTTCTGCTCCTGCAGGACGACCGGCACGCCGGTGAGCGCGGCTGCGATGCCGGCGGGCGCGCTCGCATAACCTCCCGTCACCACGACGACCTCC
>Ga0326597_10003721_pt1 | contig 21772 bp, 21 predicted proteins | sample RVTome_12_FD_203789 | JGI IMG/M metagenome (GOLD analysis project Ga0326597, IMG submission 203789) | Soil microbial communities from uranium-contaminated site in the Upper Colorado River Basin, Wyoming, United States - RVT100D185 | ecosystem: Environmental > Terrestrial > Soil > Contaminated >...
GGGACACGCCGCGCCAAGGATCGTCAGCGAGACGATGGTCAGGTACCCGCTGTAGAGCACACCAAAAAGGGCCACGGTCCAGGCCGACCACCAGTGCTGGTCGCTCCGCCGGACAAAGGCGGTTCCCGCCAGCATGACGTACGCGAACACCCCCCAGAGTGCCGTCGGCAATCCGAAGAGCGTCGCCCAGCGGCTGGACAGCACCACATCGCAGCTGCTGCCCACGCCGCAACCCTGGACCGAGCCGCCGATCCACGCCGACCATGACAGATACGCCGCCAGCGCAATTCCGACCAGGCTAAGGGCCAGAAGCGGCCAGTTGGGGGCCCGCCTGACTGGGGGCCTGCCGACGGGCCCGTCTCTTGGTTCTCTCTTGGCTCGCGCTTTTCGGCCCATGAGGTTGCCCCGGTTTCGTGGACAGGTTAACGCTTTCGGTCTTTGCTCTTCAGTCATACACAAGAATGAGGGCCTGTGGAAGCTCGTGGAAAACGCGCAGCGTTTTCCAAGGTGCGGTGGGAAACGCGTTCTCTGCGTTTTCCACCGCACCGACCTATCTCGGTACTCCAATGACGAACTTGAGGCGGTCGCTGCGGCCCTCAACAGCCGGCCACGAAAGACACTCGGCTGGAAGACCCCTGCAGAGGCACTTCGAAATCACGTAAGCTCAGCGAAGCGAACGCGCGTTGCGACGACCCCTTGAACCCAAGCTGGCAGCCTTGGTCCGAATGATGGACGACGCTGGTCGGCCGCCGCTGGGCGATCGCCATCTCGAGCGCGGCGAGCACCAGACTCGTGCGCAGGTGCGTCGCCATGGCCCAGCCCACGATCCGCCGACTCCAGACGTCGAGCACGACCGCCAGATACAGCATCCCGACCCCCGTCGGGATATAGGTGATGTCGGCCACCCAGAGCTGATTGGGCCCCGTGGCCCTGAACGCCCGCTGCACCAGGTCGGGGGCCGGCCGGGCGTGCTCGGCCCGAACGGTCGTCACCGGCCACTTGCGGCGACTGACCCCGCGCAGCCCGGCCTGCTTGAGCAATCGCGCCACCCGCTTGCGACCGACGCGCACACCCGTCGCGCGCAGATCGCGCTGAATCCGCGGCGCTCCATACGTGCCCCGCGAGAGCCGATGGAACGCGCGAATCTGCTTGAGCAGCTTGGCATCCTCCACGGCGTGCGCACTCGTGTCGCGCCGCTGCCACGCATAGTACCCGCTGGCGGAAACGCCCAGCACCCGGCACATGGTGGCCATCGAATGAGCGGCCTGATTCGCCTTCATGAACCTGAACCCTTCGACGGGATCGAGTTCGTCTCCCGCGCGAACCAAGCCGCGGCTTTTTTCAAGATCTCCCGCTCCTCGCGGAGCGTCGCGTTTTCCCGTCGCAGGCGCTGCAGTTCAGTGCGTTCCTCGGTCGTCAAGCCATCCCGACGCCGCCCGGCGTCGCGCTCGGCCTGCCGCACCCAGTTCCGAATGCATTGCCCCGACGGCTCGAATTCCTTCGCCAGCGATTCCGGGCTGCGTCCACTGCGGACCAGCTCGATGATCCGCTCGCGGTATTCTGGCGGATAGGGTCGGTGTGATTTCGGCATCGTATCCTCCCATGATCGCCCAACAGGGCGGGAGTCCACGAAACCGGGGCAACTTCATACGGCGGCAGTCTCGGCAAGGCCCTGCACGCCGCCGACGAGCTGCACGCCGAAGGCATCGAGGCCGACGTGATCGACCTCCGCTCGCTTCGCCCGCTCGACGATGAGACCCTCTTCTCGTCCGTGTCGAGGACTCGACGTGCGGTCATCGTTGACGAGGGCTGGAGGAGCGGTAGCCTGTCGGCGGAGATCAGCGCGCGGATCACCGAGCATGCCTTCTACGAACTCGACGCCCCGATCGGCCGTGTATGCGGCGTCGAGGTGCCCATTCCGTATCCCAAGCACCTCGAGGATGCCGCCGTGCCACACGTCGGTGCGATCGTGGACATGGTCCGCCAGGTAGTGAACCGTGGGTGAATTCCGCATGCCGGCGCTCGGCGCGTCGATGGAGCAGGGCACGCTCATCGAGTGGTTGAGACACCCGGGCGACGTGCTACGTCGCGGCGACATCGTCGCCGTCGTGGACACCGAGAAGGGCGCCATCGAGATCGAGGTCTTCGAAGACGGCGTGTTGGACGCGATCCGCATTCAGCCTGGCGAGACGGTGCCGGTAGGTGCCGTGCTCGCGACGATTCGCGGGGACGGGGGCGCTGCGGCTACGGCTCCGCCCGCAGCGCCCCCAGCCGCTCCTCCCGCGGTTCAATCATCCGGCGCCGCGGCGCGACCGGCGGCGGCTTCCGTGACGCCTCCTGCGTCACCTGCCGCCCGCAAGCTCGCCCGTGAACGCGGCGTGGACTTGACCAGGGTTCAGGGGACGGGCCCCCGCGGCGCCATCACACGCGACGACGTCGAGCGCGCCGCCGGCGCTGCGCCGGCCGCCGCACCCGTCGCCGGGGCCGCCGATACCGCCGGCCGGATGCGCCAGGCCATCGCGGCGGCCATGGCGCGTTCGAAGCGCGAGATCCCGCACTTCTACCTCGCGGCCACGATCGACATGCATCAAGCGCTCACGTGGCTCTCCGCGGAGAACGGCCGACGCGGCGTGATCGATAGACTTCTCCCCGCGGCGCTGCTGATCAAGGCTGTCGCGCGCGCCCTCGAAGACGTACCTGAATTGAACGGCTTCTGGGAGAACGGCGCCTCGCGCCCGGGCCCGGGCATTCATCCGGGCGTGGCGGTGTCGCTTCGAGGCGGGGGGCTGGTTGCGCCGGCGATTCACGACGCGAACCGGAAGGATCTGTCCGGCGTGATGACGGCGCTTCGCGATGTCGTATCGCGCGCGCGCGACGGAAAGCTGCGGGGCTCGGAGGTGTCCGACCCAACGATTACGATCACGAACCTCGGCGAGCAGGGCGTCGAGATCGGCTACGGCATCATCTACCCACCCCAGGTCGCGCTCGTTTCCTTCGGCAGGATTGCCGACCGCCCGCTCGTCGTCAACGGCGCCGTCGAAGTGCGCCCGTCGCTCACCGCCACGGTCTCAGCAGACCACCGGGCCGTCGACGGCCATCGGGCGGGTCTCTTCCTTGCCGCCGTCGATCGCCACCTTCAGCAGCCGGAGGCCTTGTGACGGATGCCGAGCTTCGTGAACTCGTGGTGCGCACGCTCACAAGGATTGCTCCGGAGGCCGCCGGCGAGCCACTCGACCCCGCCGTCAGCCTTCGTGACCAGCTCGATCTCGACTCGATGGATGCCCTGAACTTCGTCATCGGGCTCCATGAGACGCTCGGCGTCGACATTCCCGAGACCGACTATGTACGGCTGGCGACGCTCAACGACATCGTGGCGTATCTGGCCGCCAGGCGAGCGTCCAAGAGCGAGCAACCATGAAGCCCGCGCGCATCTCGCGGCTCCGCCTCGGCCGGGTCGATTGGCTCTCCTGTGCACTCACTGTTGCATGGAGGGTGGGGAAGCGTCCTCCGTCGGTCCACGAGGGTCCGCCGGCCGACGCCGGCTACCGCTGCGTCAGGGCTTCGTACCCAGACACAATCTCGAGGAGTTCACCCGTGATCGCGGTCTGTCGGTGCAGGTGAAACTCGCCCCGCAGCGCGCCGAGTCGGTCGTCGATGTTTCGCTCGGCGGCGTGCATCGCGGCGAGGCGGCTCGCGTTCTCGCTCGCAAGAGATTCGACGATCGCGCGGTGCAGCGTGACGAACAAGTGCTCCCGGACGATGGCGGAGAACAGCGCGTCCCAGTCGCTGGCGAAGGTGGGCGCCGCTCGCGGGCGCCAGGGGGCCGCGGTCAGCGCCTGCAGGCGGGCGATCGCTAGCGGCAACAGGACCTCCCGGTGCGGACGGAAGGCCGCGCCCCGGTACGGCCGATTGAAATATAGATCCACCCCGTCCACCTCGCCCGTTGCGCGCCAGGCGTCGATCCGTTCGAGCAGGTCGTGCACCACGTCGGTCACGAGGGCCGCCGACGCCGGCAGCGTGAGTACCTCTGCGATCCTCACACCTGCATCCTCGAGCCGCCCCGCGGCGCGCACGCCTAGGACCAGGAGTGGCCGATCTGCGGCCTCTGGTTCCCCGCTGGCGCGCTGCTCCAGATAAAACCCCGCCACCTGGTCGTTGAAGGCGCCGCACAATCCCTGGTCTGAGCCGATCACAATGATGCCGGGGCGCCGGGCCGGCTGACGCGACAGGGCCGTCAGCACCTCGGGACGATGACGGAGGAGCACCTGCAGGCCCAGCTCGACGCTGCGTGCATACTCGACGAGCGACGCGACCGCATCCTCGTATTGCCGGATGGTGGCCGCGGCCAATCCCTTCATCGTGCGCACGATGGACCGGAGATCCTCGGCCGTCTCGAGCCGGCGCTTGATGCCCTCACTCGTCTGCATCGTCGTTGGCTCCGAACTCGGCCGACAGGTGTGCGCCGAGGATCCGCGTCATGTCCTCGCGGTGTTCGTCGCTCAGCGGGTCGCCGCGCTCGATGGCTCGCCACATATCGGGCAGCTCGTTCCTCGCGGTCTGACGAACGAGCCCCTCGGCCTCGGCCACCTGCGCCAGCGGCACCGGATCGAACAGCCCGGTCGTGACGGCCAGCAGCGTCACAACCTGGTCTGCAGCCGCCAGCGTCGCATACTGCGGCTGCTTCAGCACCTCGCGCACGCGTTCGCCGCGGGCGAGCGTGCGTCGAGTGTCCTCGTCCAGACGCGTGCCGAAGCGCGCGAAGGCCTCGAGTTCCTCGAACTGGCTGTACGACAGTCGCAGATCGGCGGCCACCGCGCGGTACGGCGCGAGCTGTGTCTTGCCGCCAACCCGCGACACCGAGAGGCCGACGTCCACGGCTGGCAGCACGCCCTTCTGGAAGAGGGTGGGCGAGAGATAGATCTGACCATCGGTAATCGAGATGAGGTTCGTGGGGATGTATGCAGACAGATTCTGCGCCTCGGTCTCGATGATCGGCAGCGCGGTCATCGACCCGCCGCCCAATTCCGGCCGCAGGTGTGTCGCTCGCTCGAGCAGGCGCGCGTGAATGTAAAAGATGTCGCCGGGGAAGGCCTCGCGGCCTGGCGGACGGCGCAGCAGCAAGGACAGCTCGCGGTAGGCCTGGGCGTGCTTCGTGAGATCGTCATAGACGATGAGCACGTCGCGCCCTTCCTCCATGAAGAACTCGGCGATGCTCGTGGCGGCGTATGGAGCGATGTACTGCAGCCCGGGAGACTCTTCGCCCGATGCCACCACCACCACACAGTAGTCAAGTGCATCATGCCGTTTCAGCTCCGCAAGCACGTGGGCGACCGCGGCGCTGCGCTGTCCGATGGCGCAGTAGACGCAGATCACGTCCTGATCCCGCTGGTGCAGGATCGTGTCGAGCGCCAGCGCCGACTTGCCGGTCTGCCGGTCGCCGAGAATCAGCTCGCGCTGACCGCGGCCGATCGGAATGAGCGCGTCGATGGCCTTGATCCCGGTCTGCAGCGGGACACTCACCGGGGCGCGATCCATGATGGCCGCCGCTTCACGCTCGATCGGCCACCGCAGCGAGGCGCGCAGCGGACCGAGCCGGTCACGCGGCCGGCCGGTCGGGTCGATGACGCGCCCGACGAGGTCAGGGCCCACCGGGACATCTGTCACCCGGCCTGTTCGGCGCCCCTCGTCTCCGGCCCGCAACGACCGGCTTTCGCCGAGCAGGATGACCCCGACTTCGTCTCGGTCGAGGTTGAACGCCATGCCGAGGACGCCGCCGGGAAGCACGATCAATTCCTCCGCGCGGACGCGCGGCAGCCCGGTCAGCCGGGCAGTCCCGTGACCCACCGCGCGGACCGTGCCCGTTTCCCGGATCTCGAGCTGGGGGCGATGCGCCTGCACCGCCGCCGACAGGCGATCCATCGCCTGATCGAGTCCGGCGCGAAGACCGTTCTCACGATCGGCCACGGCCCGCTCCCGTTCCATCGCCGAACGCTTCCCCGACCGCCTCCTCGATAGCGGTGACGTAGTCATCCAACGTCCACGCGACCTTCAGGCCGCCGGCTCGGACCTCCACGCCTCCAAGGATGTCCGGCGCCGCATCGAAGTTCACGGTCAGATCGGTACCCAGCGACTCCACCAGAGCCTGCTTCAGGCGATCGCGGTCGGCGGCAGACAGTGCGGACGCCGAGCGGACATCGACCTGCCCTCCATCGGTGCGCGCGGCCGAGGCGAGCTCGTGGCGATGTTCTTCGGACAGGGCGGTCAGGTGCGTAAGGAAGCGGTCCACCATGCGGGCCTCGATGTCCGCGTCCGCGAGGTCACGCAGTGCTCGCCGGACCGCGGCCAGCACCTCACGGCCGGCGCGGTGGCGCAGTTCCAGGAGGAAGGCCTCCTTCTCCTGTTCGATCACCTGCTGCCAGCGCACACGCATGGCTTCAACCTCGGCCCGGACCGTTTGCGTGTGGGTGCGGCGCCAGGCATCCAGCTCTGCACGCGCCTCCGCGAGTCGGGCCGCCCGCTCCGCTTCGAACTCGGCAAGCTGTTGCCGGTACTGTTCGCCTTGTGCCTGTGCGTCGGCGCGCAGGCGCCTCGCCTCTCCCACTTCCTCGCGAATCCGCGACTCGCGTGCGGTCATCGCTCGCGTGATCGGCCCGTACAGGACCCGACGGAGCAGCCAGACCAGGACTAGAAAGTTGACGATCTGGGCGACGATCGTAAAGGGGTCGATCAGCAAAACGCTACTGCCCCGCTTGCGCCAGCATCGCGTTCCAGAATGGATTCGCGAAGAGCAAGACGATGGCGATGACGAAGCAGTAGATGCCTGTCGACTCGACCATCGCCAGACCGATGAACAGCGTTCGACTAATGCTGTTGGCTTCGTCGGGCTGCTGCGCGATGGCGCTCAACGCCTGCGCTACGGCGCGCCCTTGCCCGAGCGCCGGTGCGATCGACCCGATGGCCATCGTCAGGCCGGCCGTAATGATCGAGGCCATGCCAATGAGCCCAATGTTATCCATGCGGTTGCCTGCCTCCCTTGTGTGCGCCCGTCACCTCGGAGTGGGCGCGCGTCCCGGACGCGATGTAGACCATGGCCAGTATGGCGAAGATATAGGCCTGAATCACGCCGATGAGCAGCCCGAACGCCTGCATCACTACCGGAAACAGTAGCGGCGCAACACCGAGCAGCAACGCCGCGATGACCGTCCCGCTCATCACGTTGCCAAAGAGCCGGACCGCCAGGGCGAGCGTCCGTGACAGCTCGCCGATGATCGTGAAGGGCAGCATGATCAGTGACGGCTGCGCGTACTGCCGAAGGTACGTGCCCAGCCCTTGCTGCCGGATGCCGAACACCGGCACGGCGACAAACACACAGATCGCCAGTGCCGCCGTCGTGGAGAGCGACCCGGTCGGCGGCCGGTAGCCAGGCACGATGCTGAGAATGTTCGATACGACGATGAAGAGGAAGAGCGTGCCGACAAACGGGAGGAAGGGTCGAGCGTTCTGCCCGCTCACATCGCCGATTTGCTGCTCGATCATCGACACGACCGCCTCGAGGAGGTTCTGGCCGCGCGAGAGCGCGGCGCCGGTTCGAAGCCGGCGCGCGAGCGCCCACGAGCCCAGGGTGAGGAGTGCCATGACGAGCCAGGTCCACGCGATCGTCGCGTTGACGCTGAGCCAGCCCCATTCCCAGAGCACGATCTGATCCGGTGTGAAATCCATGGATGTCACTGACCCCGCGCGCCTGGCCGCCCCTCGCGCAGCGAGGGGCGCACGCGCCCTATCACCACTGCACGGACGACCAGGAACGCACCGAGCGCGATGAGCACACGCCGGACGTCTCCCTGCATGATGAGCCACAATGCGCCCACTGCCAGCCCCGCGCGGAGCACGAAGCTGGCGGCCAGGAGCGCGACGGGGTACCGGGCTTCAGCCACGCGCTGCACGGTCCACCAGAGGCCCGCGAAGTACAGCAGCGCGACGAACGCACCTGCGAGCGCCGCGACGAGCCAGCCGATGGCGAGTTCAGCCACGGTCCACTCCGTCGGCGTCGTCGCGACTTTCGTCCTCGATCGCCCGCTGTTCGAGCGAGACCCAGTACCACGCGTTCCAGCAGCCGAGCAACAGGCCCGCTCCCAGCAGCATCAGCGTCCACGAGAAGCGGCTCGGCCAGGACCGGTCGATCCACAAGCCGAGCGCGACGCCGAGCAGGGTGGGAATGACGACAGACCAGCCGACCAGGCCGTACATGCCCAGCCCGAACCACGTCCCGCCCGAGCGGTGCCGGCGTGCGCGGAGCTTGCGCCGCTCCTGGCGTGCGACCGTCCGACTCAAGCCATCCTCGCGGTCGGGGCGATCAGACACGCCGCTCTCCGAGATCCAGAAAGCGCCGGATGAAGTCGGCCTCGAGTCTGGCCATGACGCCACGCGCCACGCGTTCACGCTCGCCGAGCGCCCGAAACTCAGTGTCGACCATGTGCCGCAGATGGCCGAGATCGGCTCCGACGACGGCCCGGCGCGTCGAGATCAGGACGTCGGACCCGTACTTCACGAGCAGCCCCCCGTCGATGGCGGCGAAGCGTTCGCCGCCCTCCGGAGGCTCATAGGCGAGCAATCCCGGGACGAGGGCCGCGAGAAAATCCACGTGACGCGGGAGTAGCGTGAAGCTCCCATGCAGCCCGCTCGCGGTAACCTTGCCCACCGGGGTGTCGGCGAGGACGGCGGTCGGGAGCACAAGGCGCAGGCGCATGGGTCACGACGGCTTCACGTCGGCCACCGGACCGATCATATAGAGGGCACGCTCCGAACGATCCGCGAACTCGTCCGCGAGAATCCGCTCGCAGCCGTCGATCGTGTCCTCGAGGCTGACGGTTCGTCCGGTGAGTCCGGTGAACTGCTCCGTCGTGTGAAAGGGTTGTGTCAGGAACCGTTCGAGCCGGCGGGCCCGATTGACGGTGCGTCGATCCTCCCGCGACAGCTCTTCGAGACCCAGCATCGCAATGATGTCTTTCAGATCCTCGTACGTCGCGAGCGTGCGCTTGACGGCCTGGGCGATCTGGTAATGCCGCGGGCCAACGGTGGTCGGCGTCAACATCTTCGAGCCGGACTGGAGCGGATTCACCGCCGGGTACAGGCCCTCGCTCGCACGCCGGCGTGACAGGACAATGGAGGCGGACAGGTGCGCGAAGGTGTGGACGGCCGCGGGGTCGGTGAAATCGTCCGCGGGCACATAGACGGCCTGGACCGACGTGATGGCACCGCTGTCGGTATTGCTGATGCGCTCCTCGAGCTCGGCGAGCTCGCTGGCGAGTGTCGGCTGGTAGCCGACGCGCGACGGAATCCGGCCCAGCAGCCCCGACACTTCCGACCCGGCTTGAATGAACCGGAAGATGTTGTCGATGAGGAGCAACACGTCCTGCCGCTCGCGGTCGCGGAAGTACTCGGCAATCGTCAGCGCGGTGTGTCCGACGCGAAAGCGCGCTCCCGCTGGCTCGTTCATCTGGCCGAACACCAGTGCCGTCTGCTCGAGCACGCCGGCGTCGCGCATCTCCCGGTACAGCTCTTCGGCCTCGCGACACCGCTCGCCGATCCCGCAGAACAGGCTGACGCCCTGATGCTGGCCCACCATGTTGTGAATCAGCTCGGCAATCAGCACGGTCTTGCCGACGCCCGCCCCGCCGAACAGGCCCGTCTTGCCGCCCCGCTCGAGTGGTGACAGGAGATCCAGGACCTTGATCCCGGTGACGAGCGTTTCAGACGTCGTGCTCTGTTCGGTGAGCGGCACCGGCCGCTGATAGATGGCCCGGCGCTCGAGGTCCGGGAGCGGGGGACCGCCGTCGATCACCTCGCCGAAGATGTTCAGCATGCGGCCGAGCAGCGCACGGCCCACCGGCACGTCCAGGGTGCGCCCCGTGTTCGTCACCGCGTCGCCGCGCGCCAAGCCTCGCGTCGGGGTGAGGGCGATGCTCCGAACCGTTCGTGCATCCACGTGGCTCACCACCTCGAGGACGACGCGCTGCTGTTCCCCGGCCTCGAGGCGCGTGCCCACGGGAGGCAGATCCGCAGGGAACGAGGCATCCACAACGCTCCCTCGGATCACGACGGTGGTCCCCTGATTCTGAGCGCTGTCCACACGCGTCGTCACGCAAGACACTCATGACATACTCGGTGCACAGGCGCAAGGGCAGTGGGCCGAGCGAACCATGACGGTCGCGGGAGGACGCACGATGGCCAAGGCTGGAAAACGAAAGGCGCCGAAAATGGCGGCGAAGGCGCGGATCCTCCGCACCTCACACGTTCACCGCTCCCGTGCCCACACGTCGTCGGTCACGCGCAGACGCCAGGCTCGTCGCGACAAGTGACGCTTGGCGAGCGGATGCACCCGGGTCCTCCCGGATGCACGGCATGAAAGGCGGACAGGATGACAAACTGGATCCGTTGGTTCGACGAGGTCGGCATGGGCGACCTGCCGGCAGTGGGCGGCAAGAACGCATCGCTCGGCGAGATGCGGAGGGCCCTGACCCCCCTCGGCATCCGGACGCCCGATGGGTTTGCGACCACGGCGAAGGCCTACCGGACATTCCTACGCGCGGCCGATCTCGATCCCCTGATCGACGACAGCCTTCGGCATCTCGACGTGGACCAGATCGACGGGCTGCAAGCGGCGGGAAGGCGTGTACGGTCCGCTATCCTCGCAGCCGACCTGCCTGACGCACTCATCCAGGGCGTCTCCGACGCCTATCGCCGTCTGGAAGGCAAGTACGGCTCGAACTGCGACGTGGCCGTGCGCAGCAGCGCCACGGCGGAAGACCTGCCCGACGCCAGCTTCGCCGGTCAGCAGGAGACGTATCTCAACATCCATGGCGAGGCCATGCTTATCGATGCGGTGAAGCGCTGCTATGCCTCGCTGTTCACCGATCGCGCGATCGTGTACCGGGTCCATCGTGGCTTCGACCACTCGCAGGTCGCCCTCTCGGTCGGCGTGCAGAAGATGGTTCGGTCCGATCTGGCGTGCGCAGGCGTGATGTTCTCCATCGACACGGAGACGGGCTTCGCCAACGCCGTCCTCGTCAACGGCGCGTACGGACTCGGAGAGAGCGTCGTGCAAGGCACCGTGAACCCTGACGAGTTCTATGTGTTCAAGCCCACCCTCGCGAAGGGATTCCGCCCGATCCTGCAGAAGAAGCTCGGCACGAAGGAATTCAAGCTGGTCTACGAAGAAGGTGGCACGCGGCAAACGCGGAGCGTCCCCGTCTCCCGCGACGACCGTGAACACTTCGTCCTCCCGGACGACGACATCCTGACACTGGCACGCTGGGCGGTCCTGGTCGAGGAGCACTACTCCCGTCTGCGGGGCGCGCTGACACCGATGGACATCGAGTGGGCCAAGGACGGCCGGAGCGGCGAGCTGTTTCTCGTGCAGGCACGGCCCGAGACGGTGCATACGCAGCGCGACCCTCTGGTCCTCGAGCGGTTTCAGCTCGAGGCGCGCGGCGAGGTGCTGGCCAAGGGGCGCAGCGTGGGCGAGAAGATTGGACAGGGGCCGGCGCGTGTCATCCGGTCCGCGGCCGATCTGGAACAAATGCAGCCGGGCGAGGTGCTGGTCACCGAAATGACCGATCCTGACTGGGAGCCGGTGATGAAACGCGTGGCGGCCGTCGTCACCGATCGCGGAGGTCGCACCTGCCACGCGGCTATTGTCAGCCGCGAACTGGGCATCCCGGCGATCGTCGGCACGGCGACGGGCACGTCAGCTATCGTGACGGGCGGCGAGGTGACCGTGTCGTGCGCGGAGGGCGAAGAGGGATTCGTCTATCGTGGCCGGCTCCCCGTGCGCCTCGAGCGGACCAACCTCGCGGAGGTGGCGCGTCCGCGCACGCGCATGATGATGAACGTGGCAAATCCGGCCGAGGCCTTCTCCCTGTCGTTTCTACCGAACGACGGCGTCGGTCTGGCGCGGCTCGAGTTCATCATCAGCACGCACGTCCGCACGCATCCAATGGCGCTGTTGCAGCCTGACCGGGTGACTGACCGGAAGGAACGGCGCGACATCGAGCACCTCACGCGCGGATACACGGACAAGGGCCAGTATTTCGTCGATCGGCTGGCGGAGGGAGTGGCCATGATCGCGGCCGCGTTCTGGCCGAAGGACGTGATCGTGCGCCTCTCGGATTTCAAGACCAACGAGTACGCAGGCTTGCTCGGAGGGGCCGTCTTCGAGCCGAAGGAAGAAAACCCGATGCTCGGCTTCCGCGGGGCCTCGCGGTACTATGACGAGCGGTACCGCGAGGGGTTCGCGCTCGAGTGCCGTGCCATGCGGAAAGTGCGCGAGGAGATGGGGTTGGAGAATGTCAAGCTGATGGTGCCGTTCTGCCGGACAATCGAGGAGGGACGCCGCGTGATCGCGGAGATGGCCGTCAACGGGCTGGTGCAGGGCGAGCGCGGACTGGAAGTCTACGTGATGTGCGAGATTCCCAGCAACGTGACGTTGGCCAGAGAGTTCGCGGAGGTCTTCGACGGCTTTTCCATCGGCAGCAACGATCTCACGCAGCTCGTGCTCGGCGTCGATCGCGACTCTGCGCTCGTCGCGCACCTGTTCGACGAGCGCAATGAGGCCGTCAAGCGGACGATTGCCCAGGTGATCGGCGCGGCGCATATGGCCGGCCGGAAGATCGGCATTTGCGGCCAGGCGCCGAGTGACTACCCGGAGTTCGCGCAGTTCCTGGTGACGGAGGGCATCGACAGCCTCTCCCTCAATGCCGATTCCCAGCTCAAGACGATGCTGGCCATCGTAGACCTCGAGAAGAGGCTCCCCCAACGTACGGCGGAGGGCGCAACGCAGGTGCCAGCGCCTCGATGACTGGTTCGGCCAAAGAAGGCGTGACATCGAGCACTTGATCGACGGCCTTGACCTTCGCCGCGCCACCCTTGTACCGGTTGACGAGCGCGACCGCTGGATGCAGGACTCGGGGCGTCAGGATATTGCCGACCGCGGGAGAGTGGATGCATCCATTCACGGCAGGACATCCAAGTCTGGCGGGGGTGTCTGGGACGACTTTCGCAACTGGGTCAGCCTGGCCTTTCAGCCCGCGAAAGGCGATGAAACTCGTCAGTGAATGACTTTCGACCCTGGCTCATCCGTGCGGCATGAGTCCAGCCGCAGTGAACCAGCGGGGGTTCGTCGAGCATCTTGTGAACTGGGGCGAAAGGAGAGGGTGGGAAAGCGCGACACGTGGCATCAGCGCGCGAATTCAAGCCAGAATTTGATGTCGTGCCAAGCCGTCCCAGCGACTTTCGCCCCCATAACGCCCCCACGATTCTAAAATGCCAGGATCGCCGTGAATGCCGACGTTGCCGTGGCGCCTTGCACGCTGTTGCACGCACGGCCGAGGTTCAGGAGCTAGGGCCACTGCTGTGCGCCGTGCAGGATGCGGACGATAAAAATCACGTCGTCGCGCACCGCACGAGCACGTAGGGCAGCGGCGACAGCACCAGCTCTCGCGCGCCCTCCTTTCTTCCTGGACGGCCTCGCTGCGGGAATGCCGGAGCGTGACGGGCGCATCGTACACCGTGCGCACCAGTGTCGGCGCCCTGTCAGTTGCGTGTTCGAACAGGTACTCAGCGATATGTTCGAGATCGATCGCAGCTTCTTCCGTCCAACGAAGCGGCATTTATGGACGGCGTTGTTTTTCGGTCAGAGCGCCCGGCCGCGGTTCGCTAAAGCGAATGTGAACGATGGCGGGCTCCTTGGAATCGAGGACGGAGCCCGATCGCGTTTGATCCCTGTGTGTCATAGCCGCCCACTCGGATCTGCTCCCGCCACCGGCGGCGCTGCGGCCGCTGCGGCAACCCGCAGAAGCTGCGCTATCCCGGAGAACAGCGCCGCCAGCGTCGACGCGGTTTCGGGCGGCGCCTCGATGATCAGCCCGCCGCTGGCGGTATGGTGCACACGCAGACCGGAAACGAGGCGCTGGATTTCACCATCCGATGGGATCGGCTCCGGCTCCGCGGCGGCTGCGCCTGGCGCGTCACGCGACTCATCCCCCGCCGCCACGACCGCCTCGATCTCGCGCTCGGCGCCATCGTCCTCGGGAACGCTGACATCCTCAGGGCGGGCTGGTGCGGGCGAGATCGCCGGCGCGACGATACGCTCGATGCGGGAGAGAAAGCTTCCGGAACGCTCGAAGGCCAGCTCGTCGGTCGTCCCATCGAACAATCCGGCAAAGAACGCCTTTTTGGACCCGACGAGATCCGCGATGCGCGACTCGATCCCGGGCTCGCTCACGAGGTTGTAGACGTCAATCGGGCGGCGCTGTCCGAGACGGTGGATCCGGCCGATTCGCTGCTCGAGCACCGCGGGATTCCAGGGAAGTTCGATGTTGATGCACGCGCTCGCAGCTCGTTGTAGGTTGAGGCCGACGCCGCCGGCATCGGTCGCGAAGAGCACGCGGCACCCAGGGTCGTCGTGGAAATCCACGAGGTTCTGCGTGCGCCGCCTCTGGCCCTCTTGGCCGGTGAAGAACGCCGGTCTGACGCCCTCGCGCGCGAGCTGGTGGCGCGTCGCCCAGTGCGCGAGTCGAAGCATCCGCCGCCACTGGCTGAACACCACCACTTTGCGCCCCTCGGCCAGGGCCAGCTGGCCGATCAGTTCGCGCAGCTCCACCAGCTTCGGGCTCGCAAGCCCCCGAAGCGTGGCATCGGTAGGCCGCTCGATCCGCGACAGGTCGGGCCAGATCTGCTCGAAGCGCAGCTGGGCCAGGCCGTTGGCGATGATGCGCTGCGTGGTGAGCAGCATCATCAAACGCAGGAACTCCGCCTGCGCAAGCGGACGCCGCTTCGCGCGGCCGAGGATCTGCGCGATCGGCGTATTGAGCGCGTCGTGTTCGTCCATCTGCTCCGCGGTCATCTCGATGGGAATCCGCGTGTCGGTCCGCGCGGGCAGCTGCGATAACACCTCTTGCCGCAGCCGGCGGACCGTGCAGGTGGCTAGGCGGGTCCGCAACGTCTCGAGGTTCCGGGCGCCGCCGATCTCCGTCTTTCCATCCACGGGCATGGTGTGCCACGCTGCCAGGCGCCATTTCGGCTCCAGTGCGATATCGTCAACCCATTCGACAATCGACGCAAGCTCGTCGAGCCGGTTCTCCATCGGTGTGCCGGTCAGCACGAGACGGTACGGTGGATCCAGGAGCTTCACGGTGAGCGCGGTCTTGGTCGCCCAGTTCTTGATCCGCTGGGCTTCGTCGAGCACGACGATGTTCGGCGTCCAGTCGCGAACGATGTCGATGTCGCGAATGAGCTGCTCGTAATTGGCCAGGAGGAATCCGCGGCGGCATGCCTCGAACGCGGCGCGGCGCTCGTTGGGCGTCCCGTCGACGACAGCGGCGGGCGCGTCGGTAAAGACCTGCCACTCACGAAGCCACTGCGGCTTGAGCGTGGCGGGGACGACGAGCAAACCGCGCCGAACGCGGCCGGTGTGCCAAAGGGCGTGGCAGGCGGCAATCGCCTGCGCGGTCTTGCCGAGGCCCATGTCGTCGGCGAGCAGCAGGCGTCCCCGCACGAAAAACCGGTCGACGCCGTCGTGTTGATAAGGGTAGAGCGGTTGCTTGAGGGTCCGCAGCGCATGGTGCAGCGGCTTCCGGGCGCTCGCGGTTTGGATCTGGCGCGCAAGCCGCGCGCGCTCTTCCCGTAGCACCGCGTGTAATGCGGGCTCGTCGTCGCCGTCGCGGAGGACGGCGAGCAATCGATCCACGAGCGCCAGCCGCTGCTGCGAGGCTCCGGGAACCGTGACCGTCCAACTGTTTCCGTTTCCTGGCCGCAACCAACGTCGCAGATCGCCGTCGGGTGCACCGTCCACCCAACGAATGCGCGCCAGCCAGTCGCCAGCGCCGGTCAGCGGACGGACCGGATCCCAGCGCAACCGAGCCAGCTCGGGAGCCGACCCACGCTCGACCTCACGCCGACGCCGCTTCGATATCACATGCTCGAGCACGGCGATCAGGTGCTTGCACAGGCCGAGGGAGTTCCGCAGGAAGTCGGCGCATTCGCAACTGCCGTCAAGAGGCTCGATCCGACGGAGCAGGGTGCGGTACGGGCGTGCGCGGGAGCCACGGCGCCGGGTCGCGTACAGACCCAGCAGCCGGCCCCGAGGCCGTCCCACGATCTGAATCTCGTCCGCGTGAGTGGACGCACAGCGGCGAAGCACCGCGTCGAGCGCGTCGCGCTGGACCGGCCAGTCGCCTCCCTGCGTGATCGCCAAGACGTGCCGCGCGATGTCCTCGGACGGCACGCTGCCGGTCCGACGGTGCGCGCGTGCGATCAGCGTCTGATACGTCTCGCTGTCAGTAATGGCGATCGCGTCGGGCTGAGCCGAACGGCTTTGCATATCTTTCCCGTAGTTGGCAATTTGAAATTGGTGAATGCGACTCGACGTATTCTTTCACAGGCGCTCTCGAGCAGAACCGGGCGCCACTCGAGCTCCGAGATCGTCGGCGCACGGCGTCATGGTGACGAAGCGCCGAGGGCACGACGAGGAAGCGCGGAGGAACGCGAAGAAAGCCGAGTTCATCGACAAGCGCTTACCGGAAACCCGAACTTGGGGGGATTCAAACTGCTCCTTTCGCGTCCGCCGCGTCGTTCTGGTATCGTCCATCGCATGCCCGAACGCGCGCCCGCACGCTTCGAACGGGTCCCGCGTGGGCTTTTTGGCCCCCTCGGCGATCCCTACCCTGAGCTCCGAGCTCAATCTTGACGACGGGACGGACAGCGGGCCTCCGCAGTCGCAGTCGGAACCCGCGCCGACGACGTGGACTCTTCTTCATGGCGATCACCACATCAGTGTCGCTACCGTGAGTTCTGCAAGCACGCTTTTGAGAAAATCGAATGCAACGCCGACGCGCGTGGCCACATGCTGAACGTTATGGCAACGCTTCAGGAGCGACGAACAGTCCCTGCGCGGCAGCGCCATCCCTGAGGCGCGGGTCGTACGTCACCAGCGTGGCCGCTTCTGCATCGAGAGCCGTCGCGACGTGGAGCGCGTCGAGCGCTCGAAGCGGGACGTCTTGTGATAACAACAAGAGACGTTCGGCGCGCCGATGAATAGAAGGCGTCAGTTCCGCTGGTCTGCACGACGCGGCGAGCTTCTCCGCTTCCCGATAGAGACGACGCGATTCGGCGAGCGTCAGGCGGCCTTCCCGCGTGCGGCGTCCTAGTGCCGATGCCATCTCCGTCAAGGCCAGGTCGGAGACGATCACGTCCTTCGCGCCGACGAGGGCCTCATTCAGCGCCTCGCTGCCCTGTTCTGGTACAAGGAGCTTCACGAGGGCACTCGCGTCGAGATAGATCGGCGCCGTCCACATGCGACCGCGTGACGCGCTCACACGCGATCATCCCGCTCATCGATGACGGCCTGCGAGAGTGACGGCTCGATCGCGCGTGTCTTGTGACGCACAGGCGCCAGATTCGGGAACGGCTTCCGCCGTTTCATGGGCACCAGCCGCGCGACCGGACGCCCCCGCTCGGTGATCACGACCTCGCGACCCTTCCGAACATCGTCCAGAAGACTGGTCAGATCCTGGCGGGCTTCACGAATGCCTGCGGTTCGCATTCCGGCATTGTGTCACATGTAGCACATATGATCCAAGCAGGCCGTAAGCCACTGAGAACATGAGATTCATTTGCGGACTCCTGCCCCACTCACGGTAGAACGAAGTCGTATCCGTAAGTGTATTGTTATGAGGTATTTACGTGATGGCGGAGAGAGTGGGATTCGGACTTTCCCGCTCCTTTGGATCCAGTAAGTTACAGATTCCACGATACCAGGATTGCCGTGCATGCCGGCGTTGCCGTGGCCCCTTGCACCGGATTGCACGCATGGCCGAGTTTCAGACGTGACGACTTCCGCGATGGTCCACGGCTACCGGTAGAAGGACCTGAGAGAACCGCTCGCGTCGGCTCACGCGCCCCGAATCAGGTGACGCGGGCCGTTTCCACATCCCTTCTCCTCCTGAGCGCGTACGCCACCATGAGGACATGCCCGAATATCAGTGGGAGAAGGGGTTAGCTACCGCCCCAGTCCTCAACTCGAAGTCCTGGAACACGAGCCATGTGATCGAGGTTGGCCGTGACGAGCGTGGCATCGAGCGCGAGCGCATGTGCCGCGATCGCGGCATCGAAATCCTCGAACCGCGCGCCCCGGCGTTCCAGTGTTGCCTTGATGCGGCCGTACGTTTGGCTGACGGTGTCGGTCCATTCGGCTCGTGGAAGCTCTGAGCAAATGAGATCGAAACGCGTCTGCAACGCACGTCGGCGCTTCGAACGTGGCAATCGCTCGATCCCGAACGCAATCTCCGCGAGTACCGGTTGAGGAATCGCCACGTCTGCCGGTTCGGTTGCCGCCAATCGTTCAACGACCGCCGCACTGCCCTTCATGAGCGCAGAGACCGCGGTGGCAGTTCCGGGATCCCCGCTCCGCAGCCTCTCGACGAACTCGGGTGCCCAACCGGAGCGCTCGCTGGACGGCTCGCTCCAGTGCCTGAACGATCAGGCGATTCCCGCTGACGCCGGGCGCCTTCGCTCGGCGATCGACCGATTTCAGCAGGGCTACCGGGACGCCCGAATCTAACCGTCCGCTAACACTCCTCCGTCCCTGGCAGGACCGGAAGGTGCTTGAATAGAGGCGAGATGCTCGCCGCCCTGGGGCCGTGGACGCCCGGGTCGAGACGGCTGGCTGCCCTGTTCCTGGTCGTGCTCGTGCCAGCCGCGGCGACGCTCGTCTGGCTGGGGGTACAACTCCTCGAGCAGGACCGCCGGCTCTGGGCCGAGCGAGATCGCGAGCGGCGCGAAGTGGGCGCCGACCTGGTCGTGCGCACACTCGCCCAGAAGCTGGCCGCTGCTGGCGGGGCTCTGGCGAAAGGCGAAGCGCCCGAGGGGACAGCGCTCGTCACGTTCAGCGACGCGGGCATGACCGTTCACCCGTCCGATCGCGTGCTCTGGACGCCGGAGGCCCCACGGCGTACCGAAGCTGATGCGCGCGCGTTTGTCGAGGCCGAGACCATGGAGGTCCGACGGACGGGAGACCGAGGCCTCGGCGTCTACTCGGCTCTTCGTCATGCGCCGGACCCGGCGGTTCGGGCCGGCGCGCTTCTCCGTCTCGCGCGCGTGCAACGGACGTCCGGCGCCGTCCAGGAAGCGATTCGAACGTACCGCGACCTGGCCAGCTCCGACGGCATTGCCTTCAATGCCATCCCGGCTGATCTCGTCGCGCGCCGCGCCATGTGCGATCTGTTCGAGCGGACCGGAGACCTGACTGCGCTGGCACAACAGTCCGAGGCGCTTCGCGCGGACTTCCTGGCGGGCCGCTGGGCTCTCGACCGTTCCGCCTGGTCGCTCACCGCCGAGGACATCGAGCGGTGGACCGGCCGACCCCTTGAAATAGCACCGGACCAGCGGGCACTGACACTTGTGCTCGAATCCCTCTGGCAGCAGCACCGTCGTTCGCAGAGTGGCGAAGACACCGGACTTGCGGCGGCTGGACGGCAGACGCTGCGCGTCGGCGGTCGCTCGACGCTCGTCCTGTGGCGGACAAGCAAGGACGCCACGGCGGCGCTGCTGCTGCCATCGGCCGTGGTGGCCGGATGGGCCGACGGAATGCTCTCGCCCGGCATGGCCACCGCGGAAAGGCTGGTCATCACCGACGAGCGCGGCGCCCTCGTCTCGGGGACCAGGGCTGAAGGCAGCGGGCTCGTCACGCGCCTCGCGGCGGAGACCGGTCTGCCATGGAACGTCGTACTGAAGTCGTCGCCCGTGCCGGGCGAGAGCCCCACGCTCGGCTACCGGCGGCGGATCCTCGCCGCGGGGTTCGGTGTCATCGCCATCCTTCTCTCCGGAGGCAGCTACCTGCTCTGGCGCACCGTGCGGCGGGAGGTCGACCTCGCCCGTCTGCAGACGGAGTTCGTCTCGGCCGTCTCGCACGAGTTCCGGACGCCGCTGACATCACTCCAGCACATCACGGAGCTGCTCGAGGAGGAGGACGATCTGCCGGTCGAACGCCGGCGCTCCCTCTATGCGTCGCTCGGACGGAGTGCCGATCGACTGCGCGGGCTGGTCGAGTCGCTGCTCGATTTCGCGCGGATGGAAGACGGGCGCCGGCCCTACGACCTTCAGCCTCTGGACGTATCGCCGCTCGTCGCTCGCGTCGTCGCCGATTTCGAGCGCCACGCCGAACCGGAGCAGGTGGCGATCACGACCGAGCTCCCGAAAGCGGGCATGCTCGCTTGCCGTGGCGATGCCGCGGCGCTCGGGCACGCCCTCTGGAATCTGCTGGACAACGCCGTCAAGTATTCGCCACCGCCACATGTCGTCCGCGTTTCCGTGGCGCAGCGCGGCGCCGAGGTCTCGATTGCGGTGGCCGACCAGGGCTTCGGCATCCCGGCACGTGAACAGCAGGACGTCTTCCGCAAGTTCGTGCGCGGTAGCGACACCGCGCGGCGTGGCATCAAGGGCACCGGCCTCGGCCTCGCGATGGTGTCGCACATCGCGCACGCCCACGGCGGCAGCGTGGAGGTCGAATCGACCGAAGGCGAAGGCAGCACCTTCAGGCTCGTCCTTCCCAGAGCCCAGAGCCCAAAGCCTAGTGTCGTGTCCCTGAAAAAGTCTTGTACTTCGGTCGCGGTGTGGGTACGCTGCGCCCATGCCGAGAACACGTCACCACAAGCCGATGTTGCTGACTGAGGACGAACGCCGCACGCTGGAGCAATGGGCGCGCCGGCCAAAGACAGCCCAGCGCTTGGCGCTGCGCGCACGCATCGTGTTGGCGTGTGCGGACGGCTTGACGAATCGCGCCGTGGCCGAGCGGGTGCCGGCGTCGGCCAATTGCGTCTGCAAGTGGCGCGAACGGTTTCGCGTGCGGCGCTTGCCGGGGTTGACGGACGAGCCGCGGCCCGGCGCGCCGCGCAAAGCGACCGACGATCAGATCGTCGACGTGATTACTCGCACGCTCGAAGGCCCGCCGGCCCAGGCGACGCAGTGGACCACGCGCGGCCTCGCCGATGCCGCGGGGCTGTCGAAGACGACGATTGCGCGGATCTGGCAGACGTTCGGCCTGCAGTCGCATCGCCTCGACACGTTCAAATTGTCGGCCGACCCGCAGTTCGTGGAGAAAGTGCGCGACATTGTCGGGCTGTATCTCTGTCCCCCGGATCGCGCCATCGTGTTGTCGATGGATGAAAAGAGTCAAGTGCAGGCGCTGGACCGCACGCGGCCGCTCTTGCCGATGCGCCCGGGGATCCCCGCCCGCCAGACCCACGACTACGTTCGCCATGGCACGACCTCGCTCTTTGCCGCCTTGGAAGTTGCGACGGGGAAAGTGATCGGCCAGTGCCATCGCCGACATCGGCATCAGGAGTTTCTCAAATTCCTTGCGCGGGTCGATGCGCAGTTGCCGCCGGATCGGGACGTGCACGTGATCATGGACAACTATGGGACGCACAAAGCGCCCAAAGTCATCCGGTGGTTTGTGCGTCATCCCCGCTATCACTTGCATTTCACGCCCACGAGTGCGAGTTGGCTCAATCAAGTGGAGCGCTTCTTCTCCACGATCACGACTCGACGGATTCGCCGTGGCACGTTCGAGAGCGTGCCCGCGCTGGAAGCCGCGATCCATGAGTACCTCGCGCACTACAACGAGCACTGTTCACCGTTCGTCTGGACCGCGACTGCCGACGTCATCCTGGACAAGGTCAGTCGATTTTGCGAACGAACTTCAGGGACACGACACTAG
>Ga0326597_10003722_pt1 | contig 21771 bp, 20 predicted proteins | sample RVTome_12_FD_203789 | JGI IMG/M metagenome (GOLD analysis project Ga0326597, IMG submission 203789) | Soil microbial communities from uranium-contaminated site in the Upper Colorado River Basin, Wyoming, United States - RVT100D185 | ecosystem: Environmental > Terrestrial > Soil > Contaminated >...
TGCTTAGGAGCCATTTCTGGGTGTTCTCTCATGTGAGTGAATTGTGGGCCCACGTGGACTTGAACCACGGACCTCATCCTTATCAGGGATGCGCTCTAACCGGGCTGAGCTATGGGCCCTGACTGGTAGTCAAGGACCAACAATTGTATCGGTCGCCACGACGGATGCGAAGTAGGGCCAAAAGACGAGGTCACCGAGCTCGAATGCCCCCAAAAGACCTCGGGAGTTTCCGGGGGTCAGTCTCCGCGAGGCCCTCGTCTGACGGAGTCCGGGCGATTCGGCGAGAACCAATCCTGGTCCTCGATGAGCCCACATCGGCGGCTTCGTATCAGCTTTTCTTGCTGACCAGAAGGCCGATCTCTTTGAGGGAGACAACTGCCTCGAGGCTCTCGAAGAGGTTGCGGGCGGTGGCGTGGGCGGTTTCGGCCTCGGTGGTGTCGTCGCTGGTTCGGGCCACTCCGGCCCAGGAGTATCCCTCCTCGAGCGGGCTGCCCCAATCCCCCCATCCAGGAGCAGCGCTCGAATGGAGCTCGTAAGCGCGAGCAATGTCACCATTCGCCTCCGCCACCAACGCGCCACTCGACATGAGAGACAGCTCTCCGTACCGGTTGACCGACCGGACGCCGCTGGTGATCTCCTCCGCTCGGTCGGTCTCGCCATGGGCGATCAGAAGTCGAGTCGCCATCGGCAGCATCTCGGTCCGAAAGGAGTCCCGACCCTCGGTCGATTGCGCGAACTCTTCGACGATGGACACCACCCGGTTCGCTTGGCCGCCATGCTCGAGCACGATCGCACCCATGAGAAGGACCTTGGCCCATTGGGCGTCCTTCACCTGTTGAGCCTTGGCGATCACTCGTTCCGCCTTATCGAAAGCCCCTACTGCGTCACCTCGATAGGCTCGCGCCGGCAGAGTCCAGGCCTGAGCTCCGACCGATACCTGCGTCTCTGTCCCCACTTCGGCGCTGAGGTCATCGGCCTCGGCGATCAGCTCGTCCCAGCGACCGCTGTAACAAAGAACGTCGAGCCTGGTCATGCGTATGTAGTGACCTGCCGACGCCAGACCGCGCTGTTTTGCCAAACGAATTCCCTCGTCCAGATACTTGAGCGGTTTGGTGGTTCCCTCCATATAGAGCGTGTTGTCGCCCAGGTTGTTGTAAATACTCACCGCCGACCGAGTTAGACCGTGCCTCAGGGCGATTTCGAGGGCTTGCTCCATGTCGGCGATACCGCCTGGAATCCCGGCGTGGTTCTTGGCGGCTCCAATGGAGGTGTAGACGTTGGCCAGGTCTTCTGGACTTCCGACGCCACGGGAGATCTCCAGCGCATGGTCGGCCAAAGCGAGCGCACCTTCGGGGTCGCCCCGCAACCACTTCGTGGACACGGCACCGGCAAGGACTGTTGCCGCCTCGGCGGAAGGAGGGTGGCCTTCGATTAGTTCCAGAGCCCGACGATTGAGCGCGTCGACCTGTGCCGCGTCACCTTTCATCCAAACAGCAGCCTTGAGACGGGCAAGCGTCTGCGCCTCTGCGAGGTCATTTCCGGCCTCGCGGAATGCCTCGCTCGCTTGGTACAACCGATCAATCCCCTGATCGATCTGGCCGGTCGCGACCTCCGCTCTACCGACGTCAGAGATCAGCTCCGCTCTATTGAAATCCTCTGGATCCGTGAGCTCCAGAGCCCTCTGGTAGAAGCGCAGCGCCTGCATGGCGTCGAGGTCCATTGATCGGTCACCGGCGAGGCGGAGGTACTTGCGGGCCTGCTCTCTCAGCTCGGTGGCCTCGTCAATTCGTGCCACTCCCGCAAGCGCCAGGGCTTCGGTGTAATGAAGCGCCAGTATCTCGGCTACATCTCTGAGCCTCTCGGCTGCGATCGATTGGATCCACTCCGCGGCAGCCATGTGCAGGGTCATTCGCCGCGGCCGAGGGATCTGCGAATAGCCAACGTCGCGCACAAGGGCATGCCAGAAGGTGTGCTCGCTCTGTCCCTGCATCGAGGATGGGCGCACGGGGCGAATCATCTCCTTGCGGGTCAATTCCTCCATCAAGGTCGTACTGGCGGTGGGGTGACGCCCGAGCATCGACGAAACACATTCGGCCCAAAAGACCTTCCCTACCACGGACGCAGCCTGCAGAGCCGATTTCTCGTCTCCGATCAAGGCGTCGATGCGAGCGGCGATCAGCGCCTGTAGAGACTCGGGCATTGGCAGGGTTTTCCGGAGCGAGACCTTGCCGTTCTCACGAACCAGCAGATCGCGTTGACGCAACATGCGGACGAACTCACCCGCGTAGAGGGGATTGCCCTCGCTTCGTTCTAAGACGGCGGTCTGGATGCCCTCAGAAAGCTCGGCTTCTTCGAGCAGAGATCGGACGATACGCCTCATGTCCTCGTCCGCCAGAGGGCTCAGGGAGACTGTTTCCGAGGTGACGGTCGTTGAACCCCAACCCGGATGCCTGTCCGCAACTTCGGGACGGGCCGTGACTAGCACGAAGAGAGGCGCGTGGACCCCCTCGTCTATGAGATAGCTCAGGAAGTCGACCATGGCCGGGTCGGCCCAGTGGAGATCCTCTACGACCAACACGAGCGGTGTCTCTTCGGCGATGGCTGCGATGTAGCGGCTCCAGGCGCTGAACAGCTCGTCTCGTGTTACCGCGCCGGTCGAGGCTCCAGTCGACACGCCCACCAACGGGCTGAGCCTCAGCCGCAACCACTCCCTTAGGTCGGCATCGTCGTAAAGCATCTCGAGGGATTGGTCGAGTTTTCGAGACGCCGTCTCGGCCGGATCAGACTCAAGAATGCCGGCCTGTGCTTTGACGATCTCGGCTAGCGGCCCGTATGTGGCTCCTTCCCCGTAAGGGAGACAGCGGCCCTGGCGCCAGGACACGAAATCCGGAAGTTGGTCGACATGCGAGGAGAACTCGTTCACCAGCCGGCTCTTGCCAACGCCCGGCTCCCCAACGATGGTGACGAGGCGCGTCTCGCTCGTCTCCGTGACTCGTCCAAATGAGCTTGTCAGGACTTCGAGCTCGTCCTCCCTTCCCACAAACAGCGACTCATCAGTCTCGGTATCGATCCCCATCCGGCTCCGCAACGACTTGGCGAGCCAAATCGGGATTGGCTCCCTCTTGCCCTTGACCTCGGCCGGCTGGAGCCGTTCGTAGTCGATGATTCGGTTGGAGGCGGAATGAGTGCGCTCGTCTACTACCACGCCTCCGATAGGTGCGACCTCTTGCAGCCGGGAGGCGGTGTTCACGACGTCACCAACGATCCCCTCTCTCGAGCTCGTCGTCCCCGACAGGACGACTATGGCCTCGCCTGTGGTCACCGCCGCCCGAACCCCAAGCGCAAGAGACTCATCGCGGCGGTTCAGGTCGCTCAACTTGTCCTGGATTCGAAGAGCTGCTCCTGCCCCCCGCACCGGATCATCCTCATGAGCGACAGGTGCGCCGAAGACGGCGAAGACACCGTCCCCGAGAAGCTTCTCCACCCGCCCACCAAAGCGCTCGACTGTGTCATTTGCGACGTTGTGAAACAGGGAGAGCCGTGCGGCCACATCCTCGGGGTCGGCCAACTCGGAAGCGGCGGTGAAACCGGCCAGATCCGCGAACAGCACCGTTATCACCTTGCGTTCCTCGTCGGCGATCGGCGCGCTCGCTGGCTGTGGCACCTCCGTTCCACACGTCGCGCAGAACCTCGCGTCCGTTGCTACTTGCGCTCCGCAAGTCTGGCAGCGCATGGAGCCAACTATACGAGAGGAGGCCGGTCGCCGACTTGCCCGGCCGTCTCGTCATTGAGCGAAAGGCGTGATGCAACTCGAGCGAGTCCATTGTGGGTTGACTCTTCGGGCAGTCGAGGTTCGTTGCCTCATGCATGCTCTAACACGTGTAGTATACGTATATGAGGAAGAAGCTCACGATCACGATCGACGACGAGGTCTACGAAGGCCTTTACAAGCGGGTGGGCAGAAGAAAGATCAGCCGTTTCCTCGAAAGCCTGGCTCGGCCACATGTTGTGGATGCCGATCTCGAGGACGCCTATCGGGAGATGGCTTCCGACGAAGCCAGAGAGTCCGATGCTCATGAGTGGTCCGAGGGCCTGCTAGGCGATATCGCCGATGAACCGCGGTGATGTTTGGTGGGTGAGCTTCGACCCAGCGGTCGGTGGTGAGATCAGCAAAACCCGTCCTGCCGTCGTCGTGAGCAACGATGCGTCGAATCGAACCCTGAACCGTGTTCAGGTCGTGCCACTTACATCCAATGTCGAGCGTCTCTACCCGAGCGAAGCCTACGTGAGGCTCATGGGCAAGCAACACAAAGCTATGGCCGATCAGATAGCCACGGCATCGAAGAGGCGCCTACAAGAGAAGATGGGCCGGATCTCCGATTCAGACCTCGCCGCCGTGGAGAGAGCAATCCGGGTCCAGCTCGACTTGTAAAGTGACAGTGATGGGCGACGTAGAGCCGCAGCCGGGGATGACGAACAAGGATCTCTTCGAGAAGAAGCGGGCTATGCAGCCTCCCCCGGTAGTTAGGAGCCCCGAGGTAAGGGGTTCCTGGGCATCGCGTTGACTCCGACTTGGCTGACGATGACACTCTTTGAAACGAAGGAGGTAGCGACGTGGTGGTCACGATGCTCGAAGCTCGCATCAACCCCGACAAGGCAGGTGAGCTCCGGCATGAGTATGAGAAGCTGGGTGATCCACCGCCGATCATCGTTGAGTCGTTTCTCTTGAACACGCCGGATAACCGAATTTGGCGCCTGGTGACGGTGTTCCGCAGCAGAGAGGACCTCGAAGACATGCGTGAGAGTATGCGTGCCGCGGATCAGGCTCCTCCAGGTGTCCGGGTCTTCCAAGCCGTGGGCGTTGAGCCCACGCTCACGATCTTTGACGTTGCTGCCCACCTTGGCCGGTGAACCTCACAAACGGGCTTCAGGGGAGAATCAGCAACTCGTCGCCGAATTCGTGCCAGAGATAGTCATCAGCCAGGGCCTCGTCATAGGACTTCTGTAGGAGGTCCCGACCGGCGACGGCCTCGAGTAGGCGGAGATGGGTCGAACGTGGCTCGTGCCAGCCGGTGAGCAGCCCGTCGGTGACGCGCAGCCCGTGCTCGCGCGTCACCACCAGGTCGGTCACGCCCTTCCCAGGATGGATTGACCCGTCGTCACCGGCCACGATCTCCAATGCCCTGACCACGGTGGTGCCCACTGCGATGACACGCCCGCCGGCATCGCGCAACCGGCTGACGACGACGGCGGTGGCGGCGGGGACCCGGTATCTCTCCTCTCCTGGCGTCTCATCGCCCTCATAGGAGGAGACGCCGGTGTGGAGGAGGATGGGGACGACGGCCACGCCTTTGGAGACGAGCCTGGTTACCAGGTCAGGGGTAAACGGTCTCCCCGCGCTGGGCATCTCGGCCGAGCCTCGCTCGCCGGCGAAGATCGTTTGATAATCGCTGATCGGCCACGCCGGCCCACTCTGATAGCGGATGGGTCTTCCGTGCTTCTCCAGATACTGAAGAGCATCGGATGTCCCCTTCAAAGCAGCCACCCAAAGGCGAGGCGATCGGGGACTTCTCGCCAGCAGGTGGGCTTGTGCGCCGCCCGGGAGGGTGAGCGTCCCCGGTTCGAGGTCGGGCGCGGGTTTGGTCCCTCCCTCTCGGGTTGGAGCCCTCACTTCGAGGTTCCAGAGGTCGTCGCTCACTGCCGAAGCGAAGTGAACCACCAATCGCCGCCGGTCCTCGCTGAGGGCATCTACGGCGGCGGGGATCGTTTTCGACGTGTTGACGACCACCACATCACCGGGTTGGAGGAGATCGGGCAGGTCGGAGAACCGGTGGTGCTCGATCGCTCCGGACGCCCGGTGAGCCACCATGAGACGCACCCCGTCACGGGCTTTCCCTCGCCGCTCTGGTGGCGCCGCCGCCGTCCTCGATTCCGGCAAGGTGAAGTCGATCGGCCCGCTGACGAGGGTCATGCCGGGTCCATGGCCTTGGTCGCCTGGTAGTGACCCGAGGGACGGCCCGACCCGAGGAGGCTGATCAGTGGCGGGACGCTTGCCTCGGGCGGGGGTCGATCCGAGATGTCCTCGCCGGGAAACGCTTCCTGATGCATCCTCGTGTTCATGTCGCCCGGGTCGAACCAGTAGACCTTGATCTCCGGTTCCTCGGCAGCGAGGACGTTGGAGAGCTGATTCAGGGAAGCCTTCGACGAGCCATACCCGCCCCAGCCCTCAAAGCCTTCGATGGCGGCGTCCGAGGTGACATTGACGATGGTGCCCCGCCGGGAGCGAAGCAACGGAAGCGCTTCCTGGATGAGGGCCAGCGGTGCGGTGACGTTCACTTCGAAGACCCGGCGAAACACGTCGAGGGGGTAGGCGGCGAGTGGGGGCTGCGGGCTCGGTCCCAGGATCGAGGCGTTGTTCACCAACAGATCCAGCCCACCCAGGTGGGCGGCGGCTGTGATCAGGCGGGTGCGATGGGACGGGTCGGTGATATCCCCGGCGATGGGCACGACTTGGCTCACCACGGCAAGCTCCTCGGCGGCTAGGGCTAAGGCATCCGAGCCCCTGGCATCGATGACCAGTGACCATCCGGCTTCGGCCAGGGCACGTGCAGTGGCCAGGCCAAACCCACGCGATGCGCCGGTGATGATGCCGACTCGGCTTTCGTCGTCCACCATGAGGCACAACGTACAACTTGAAGTTAACTTGAAGTCAAGCGCACGACACGACGCCATCGTCGGCTGGGTCGCATTCCCGGCGAGCGGGTTGATCGGTGGTCAGCCGGTGGGTGACTTCGGTAACCCCACCGCCATCGTGTTGCTCCTGACGGTGGCCGGTGGGTTTGTGGTGGGATACTTCTCGATCCTGGCCAACGGGTGCCCGTTCCGTCAGCATGTCCTGGCCGCTCAGGGAACCATCAGCACAATGACGTACCTGGTGGGCTTCTTCATCGGCGCATTCGTCTTCCAGCTCCTCGTGGCGCCAGTGATCTTCGAGTATTTGCTCTGACCCAAGAGGGTCATGTCTCGCGCTGGATCGCCCGCGTCAGCCGTCGATCTTGGCGCCGAGCCGCCGGTCCGAGACCACAGCAAGGAGAAGCCCGAGTAGAGCGCTGGCCAAGAGGTCGATGGTGACGTCCTCGACTTCGGTGCTGAAGTCGACCAGGAAGCCGGTCCGGGGTTTCAAGAGCACGTTCGAGGTCGGGCCGAGCCCCGGGTTGACGTTTGTGACCACCCCGAAGGTCTGCGATGGCGGCAGAGCCTCGTCGTCGATGGCCGCCGGCACCAACTCTCCCTCTCGGTCCTCATCTGTGACCGTGGAGGTGGTCGAATCCTCCGGTTGCGATGTGGTCGTTTGACCAGGTGTCTCATCGGTTGGACGATCGCCCGGTCTCGTTGTGACGGATGGCCCCGATGTCGTGGTCGGGCTCGGCTGGGTAGTGGTGGGGCCGGGCGGGGGAGCTGTGGTCGACGTGGTCGTGGTCGGATCTGGAGCGATGATCATCACCACGACGTTGTCGACTCCGGCCGTGGCGGCAAGTGAGAGATCCGAAAGGACGAAACGGATAGCCAGGAGATCGGCGTCGGGTAGATCGACGCTGAAGTCGCCCTTCGCACCGACATCGTGCGCTCGCAGCAATTGCCATGGTCCGCCGTCGGCGGATGCTTCGACTCGCATCTGACCTGAGAGCAGGAACACACCGGGGAACTCGACGTGATATGAGAGCGTGGCGTCGGTGGCGGCAGCCGTGTCAACACTTCGTTGCGCGCCCACTCCGAGTCCCACGACAGTGTCCCATGTCAAGCAGCTCCCCGACGAGCAGAGAGATGGTGGGTCGTCCACCTGGACCGCCCCACTACCGGCGCCGTCCGACTCACCGATCTCGGCCCAGGTCGAGGCCCATGCCACGGTCCCGGTGGAACCGGAGTATCCGCCACTGGAAAAGTCGTCCGCAGCCGTCTGGGTGAGAGCGAGCCCGATCCGGGCGATTCCCACCAGCATGACGATCCCGATCGCGATCACCAAGACGCGGCGTCTCATGGCTGTGTGGAGCCCTTTGATATGGCGTGGGGTGCCCCGACGTGGACTCTGGGCAAGTCGACGCGGAATGAGGTGAGACCATCCACCCGCTCGTAGGTCACCTCTCCACCCATCACCCTGGCCAGCTCTCGGGCCACCCACGTCCCGAGCCCCAAGGTCCCGGCGGTGAGCACGGTGGTCTCGTCGTTGACAAAGCGCGTGAACAGTCGAGGCTCGACGTCCGGGGCCACGCCATGCCCATCGTCCCTCACCCAGATGCTCGACGTCAGCTCATCGCCATCGAATTCGACGGAGATATGGGAGCCACCGTGTTGGTGGGCGTTGGCCAACAGATTGACCAATATCTGACGGGTGCGACCTGGGTCGCATTCTGCCGTGGCCTGCTCTTTGGAGACGCGCACCTCCGCGCCTCGCCTGCGGAATGATTCGGCCACCGACCCGACGAGGCCACTCAATTCCACCTGCTTGCGCTCGATTGCGAGGCCACCGTCTTCGAGACGCGCGGCGACGATGAAGTCGTCGACCATTCGAGCCAGGTCAACGGCCTCGGCATAGATGACACCCACGTACTCCCGGTCGATGGTGGAGTCGGGTGGGCTGTCGAGAAGGACCTCGGAGAACCCGCTTATGCCGGTCAAGGGGGTGCGCATCTCATGGGACATGCCGGCGATGAACCGATCCTTGGCACGGCTGATCTCGCGCTCGGCTTCGAGCTGGGAGTCGAGGCGTATCTCCGCCGCCCGCAGCTGAGCGGATGCCCGTCTGCGGTAGGCGAGGATGGCGACCGCGGGGATGATCAGTATCACCAGGAGACGGATCGCCCCGGAGGCGATGTCCGCCACCCGGTCGCTGCTGGCAATGCTCTCCTCTAGGTCGCCGATTCTCCCGATTAGGAGAGGGGCGAGGCTGCGGTACGACATGTCGATCCGGTCCACATCCGGAGGTTCGGTCCTGAGGGCACCGAGCAACGACGTCAGCTCGGCTGCGATGTCTGGCGGAGCATTGGGGGCGAGATCTTCGAGTGCCCCAGTTGTCGCTTTGAGCTCGTCGGTGGCCACCGCCACGGCTTCGGTTGAGGCCAACCCGCGGTCGGCCAGATCGATGAACAGCGCCGCCTGGCCTGCGGCGGCCCGCGCCAGAGCCGCGGTGCCGAGAGCCGCGTTGGACCAGTGCAGCTGTTCCGCGTTTCGGGCTATCCGAGAGGCCGTCGTGACATTGGTGAACAGGACGGTGATGGTGATGAGTGCCGCCGACACGGCGAGCGACACCAGAAGGATCGTGTTTCGGCCTGCTGGTTTCCTCACGTGAATGAATCGGTGAGAACGGCCTAAATCTGAAGAGCAGGCCCGTGCCTGATATGGGTCGTTTCACTCACCCCACGCCGTCGCCGCTGAGTGTCGGTACCTCTCGACGGTGACGACCGAAAGGGCGGCAGTCGCCATGATCGCAGCGCCGATGAGCGACAGTCGGGTGAACCGGCCGGCGCCAAGTGCCAGCCTGCCGACCACAGGGCTGAACACCCGCCCGACGGCCATCGCAGCCTGGGCGTCCCCGACTCGCTCGGCGGCTGTGAGCGATCGGGCCACGAGAAGTCTGAAGACGGCACGGACTCCCATCCAGAACGAATAACCCCAGATGGCCATGGCGACGAAGAACACCCATCCCGACGTGACCAAGCCGATCGCCAATGCCGAGATTGCGGTTCCGGTCAGCCACAGTCCGGCGCGACCTCTCCGTGGCTCTCGGCGAGTTGCCACCACACCGGCCATGGCGTTGAGGCTGAATGCCCAGGCGATTGTGGTTGGTGACAGGCCCTGTATCTCGATACCGGAGGCGCCGGTGAAGATGAACACGGAGGAGCCCCCGAGCGTGAGGATCAGCAGGGCCATGAGAAGGAGTCGATTGCTTCGTGACCCGCTCACGGTGCGTCCGACCCGTGGAAGATCGCCGAACCCGACGGGGAATGCGATCGCGGTGAGGGAGAGGACGGCGAGAGCAGCGAAGACCAACGGATACCCACCGGCTTCGATGAGCCAGCCCAAACCCGGGGAGGCGATCGCGGCCGTGAGTGGTGCGATCGCGGCCAGATCGCCCAATCCCCGAGGGAATCGGGTGGCATCGGCCCAGGCGATCCAGGTCAGTGCGCCCAATCCGAGCCCGGTGAGAAGTCTCGTGACCAGCAGGATGATGAAGTCGGAGGCTGCCGCCGAGCCGAGTGTGGCGAGGGCGATGAGGACGAGGGATCCGTAGTGAAGTCGCCGGGTCGGTCGAAACAGCCGGCCCGCGAAAAAACTGGCAAGAGCGAAGCTGCCGACGTGAGCCGTGCTCAGCAGCCCGGTGCGCCCAATGTCGAGGGATATGCGCGTAGCGACGTCGGGGAGCAGAAGGGGGTGGCGGCAAATGTGGCAGCCACGACGGCGGCGCTCGCCATGACTCCAAGCGATGCCTGGGGCCTGACCGCCTGGATCACGCGGGCGGGGAGTGTCATGTCGACGGGAGTATGGGTTCACCCGCGGTTCATGTCACGTACCGGAGCCTCCTCAGGGAGACGTGATCCTCATTCTTGATGCAGTCTGACCTCTATGGAGGTCGTGCAACCTGAGGTTGGCGGTTGCCCGGTTTTGGGTCGCGAAAAGGGGTCAGCAGACGGCGAGGTCATCGCGCCGCGGGAAGGTGTGTCCCAAACCAAACCGGGGCCCCGGCCGCTGCGAACACCACCCGTGACCCGAGAGTCGGGTCGCAGAGGAGGAAGAACAATGGGCAGACTCATCAAGACACTGGGACTGTCAGCCCTAGCCGTCATGCTGGTCACTCTCGCTGCGATGCCCGGCTCGGTGCTTGCTGCGGACCATCTGGACGCGCCAGGGCTGACCTCACCTGGTGGGAGCGGGCGGACCGACATCGCCGATCTCTATGCCATGAAAGACGGCTCTGATACCGCTCTGATCCAGACGGTGAACCCACTGACGGCACCGGGAACGAACCCCGGGTTTCATCAGACGGCGACGTACGAGTTCGTCGTTGATCAGAACGGGGATGCCAGGGACGATCTGGCATATCGTGCCACATTCGGTCCGCAGCAGGCGGACGGTCGGCAGTGGTTGACACTTCAGAAGAAACCAGCCCTCGGGGGCGGCTCCGTGATCGGGGAAGGATGGACCGGGACTGATATCGCCATCGATGGTGGTGGGACGGTTCGCGCCGATCAGTTCGACGACCCGTTCTTCTTCGATCTGATCGCCTTCCTGGGCGCCGGTGGCCGGACCTTCTGCGACGGGATGGAGTCCGATACTTTGGCCGGCAGCAACGTCTCCGCGATCGTGCTCAAGGTCCCGTCTGCCACGGTAAGCGGTGCCGGTGACAGCCATGTGGGCATCTGGGCGCGCACGGTGCTCGATGGTGCCCAGGTGGATCGGATGGGTTTCCCGGCGATCAACACGGTGTTCATCCCAAGCAGCGTCAAGAACCAGTACAACGCGACCAAGCCGCGTAAGGACATTCAGAAGTTCGGTCAATATCTCGGCCCCTTCGCAGATGTGCTCCTGCCGGACATCCTGCCACTCGATGTCTCGAGCGGGGCAGGGTTCCTCAATGGGCGTCAGCCGTCGGACGATGTGATCGATGCCGAGCTTCGAATCATCACGGGCGACCCCGGCGCAGGTGACTGTGTCGACGGGAACGACAAGGCATTCCCGGTCGGGTTCCCGTACTTGGCGCCAAAGAACTGATCACCGGAGGGAGGGGCACCATGGGGTGCCCCTCCCCGCGACCCGTGGAAGGCGAAGACATGAAGAGAATCCTGGTAGGGCTTGTGGCCCTTGCCACAGTCGGTGCTGTGGTGTTTGGGTTCGGGCCCGTGCTTGGTGGCGAGAGGGCCGACACCAAGTCGGCCACGCAACTCGAGATCGAATTCTTCACCGAGCGGGTCTCCGAGAGTCCTGCCGACGTGATCAGCGCGACGAGATTGGGAATCGTCTTACGTCAGAATCAACGAGAGACGGGTGACCTTCAATCGCTGTATCGCGCCGAGGAGGTCCTCGAATCCGCCCTTGACGCGCTACCCGGGTACCAGCCGGCACAGCTCGGCCTGGCTCGAGTCGTCATCGATCTTCATCAGTTCGAACGTGGCCTCGGGTTGGCCCTCGCCATCGATGACCTCAGACTCGAAACCGAGGCAAAGCTGGCCGCCGGTGACGCCTTGCTCGCACTTGGTCGATACGACGACGCGACCGCTCGATTCACCGAGGCTGAGCTGGCTGGTCCTTCGGTAGCGGTGGACGCGAGAATGGCCCGTCTCGCCGAGTTGAACGGCGACTTGGGAGAGGCGATCGGAATCATGAGGGCGGCCGGCGAAAAGCTGGCCGCAACAGGGGCGGGGGGCGAGACCTTCGCCTGGTTCGCAACACGGCTCGGGGATCTCTACCTCAGCGCGCGCATGGTCGATGAGGCCGGAGCCGAGTTCCGTCGAGCGTTGGAGGTCATGCCCACCTATGCCCCCGCCATGGCCGGGATGGGGGACGTCGAGATCGCCCGGGGTGAGATCGCGTCGGCGATAGCCCGCTACGAAGAGGCCTCCCGGCTCGCCACCGACCCGGACTGGCACTTCACCCTGGCCAGACTGCACACGTTGGCCGGGAGTCAGGAGGATGCCGAGCGACAGGAACATCTGGCGTTGGAGACCCTCGAGGTGTATGGGTCGATCCACCCCCGTGATTTCGCCCTCTATTACGCACGAAGGGGTCAGTCCCGCCTCGCCCGGGCATACGCCGAGGCGGCGTATGCCCAAAGCCAGGACGTGTATGCCCATGATGTGCTGGCCTGGGTCCTCCACCTCGGCGGTGACACCGAGAAGGCTCTAGAGCACATCGAGGCGGCGATGGCCCTCGGCACCAAGGAGGCGGACTTTTTCTATCACCATGGAGCGATCCTCGTGTCCTTGGGCCAGATCGAACGTGGCTTCGATCAGATGGATGCTGCGATCACCATGGGTCTCGATCCCTGGGATGAGATTGCAGCCCGAGCCCTGATGAGTACCGCTCGCCGGTAGGGCAGGACCTCTTGTGGCAGCCTCTCAGATACCTGCTTGGAAGAGGACGTCACCGGTAGGGGACCGTGAGCCGCCGCTCGGCTCCTCGGTGATACCCACTACGTCGCCGGATACGGGCGCACCCTCCAACCGCACGATCGCGGTCCCTTCGCCGTCAGGCCGGAAGGTGCCGGCCGAGACCGCGCCACCGGAGTCGATCAGCCAGAGCTGGTAGATCGTCTCCGCCGAGGGGTCGACGAGACCGACGAGCTCCACCGCTGCTGCCTCCTCCGAGGCAGAGAAGACGACTCTCGCCACGGTGGGTGATGGGCCGGTGTACGAGTCGGTGACGGTGAGATTCACCGATACCGAGTCGGGGGCGGCGAGGATCTCTTCCGCAGGGTTGCGATCGATCACCGTCAGGGTGGCAAAGATCAAAGCCACGGCTGCGGCCACGGCCACGAGTGCGTACCTCAGCGTCGATCGTCGCGACTCGAGCGAGATCGCCGGTGGTGCCTCTGGTTCGATACTCGCCAAGATCTGGGCTCGAAGGTGCTCCGACGGGGCTTCCCCGTCGGACATCGTTAACGCAACCAAGCCTTGTCCGAGTCGGGTCACCTCATCCTGACAGACCTGGCAATCGTCGAGGTGTCGCCGGTACGCGTCGAGCTCGTCGTTGCTGAGGGCGCCCAGCACATATGGTGCGGCCATGTCGTGCATGTCACTCATCCCGGTACCCCGTAGCTCTCCCTGAGTCGGATCAAGGCATCACGCATCCTCGTCTTGACCGTACCCAGCGGGAGACCGAGGCTCTCGGCCACCTCGAGGTATGTCTTGCCTTCGTAATACGCCAACTCGATGACGATGCGCTGCTTGTCCGTGAGTGAGGCGAGAGCACTCCTGATCTCGTCGTGCTCTTCGGCCAGCGTGACCCCCTCGTCGACCGTGTCACCGGCCGGTTCCACCCAGCCGGGCGCCACCTTTTGCTGCCGGTCGCGGCCCGCCTGCTCGCTTCGGACCCGGTCAGTCGCCCTCGCCCTAGCGATCAACATCACCCAATTGGCGGCGCTCCCTCTCGTCGACTGCCACTCGGCTGCTTTGCGCCAGACCTCGAGGAACACTTCCTGGGTCACCTCCTCGGCATGGGCCGCCGACCGGACGACTCTGCGGGCAACTCCGTAGACCGCTGGAGACAGAGAGTCATAGAGCCGGGCGAAGGCGGCGCGGTCGCCTCGAGCGATGGCGCGCATCTCCCGGTCCAGGTCGGGTGGTCCGCGACGCGGCGCGCGCTCGGCTGAGCTCAGTGGATTCTCCTCGAAATGAAGGGCCGAGCGTACCGACCGCTCACCCGAGGCGGTGATGGCCCGGCAGGTCTCGATTGTGAGGGCGCGCTGAATCATGAATCTCTCGAGGGACATTCGGTGTGCACGACCATGAGGTTCGGTCGGACCGGGCCGGCAACCGAGACGTGATCCCCATTCTTGATGCAGTCTGACCTCTATGGAGGTCGTGCAGCCTGAGGTTGGCATCGGAATGTGACTTTCGCCCCTTATCGAGGCCCGTGCCGGCCAAGCAACCTGGGTGCATGACGTTGCTGCCGACAACGGGCATGGAGAACTTCAAGACCGATCACAGGGCCGACGAGCACGTCTTCCGGACGATCATCGAGCCATTTCGGATCCATTCCGTCGAGGACATCGCTCTGACCAACCTGGCGCAGCGTGAGTCGGCACTGGCGCGCGTTCACTACAACCTCTTCGGCCTCCATGCCGACGAGGTCACGATCGACCTCCTCACCGACTCGGGAACCGGGTCGATGTCCGCGAGACAATGGGCGGGGATGATGCTTGGGGACGAGTCGTATGCGGGAAGCAGGTCTTTCTACAAGTTCCGAGACTCGGTGGTCGGTCTCACCGGGATGCCCGAGGTCATACCGACCCATCAGGGCCGGGCCGCGGAGAAGATCCTTTTCACCGAGACGCTGGCGCCTGGTGACGTCGTCCCCAACAACACTCATTTCGACACCACCCGGGCCAACGTGGAGTACCAGGGGGCGGAGGCCCTGGACCTCGTCACGGAGGTCGGCCTGGACCCGGCGTCCATGCACCCCTTCAAGGGGAACATGAGCCTGGAGCGACTCGAGGCGGTCCTGGAAGATGACTCGGTCCGCACACCGTTGGTGATGATCACGGTCACCAACAACTCGGGTGGTGGTCAGCCTGTCTCCATGGAGAACATCAGGGATGTCTCTGAGCTGTGTCGGGAGCACGCGGTGCCGTTCTTTCTCGATGCCTGCCGGTTTGCCGAGAACGCCTGGTTCATCAAGACCCGGGAGCCCCGATACGAGGACAAGACACCACTGGCGATCGCTCGCGAGATGTTCTCACTGGCGGACGGCTGCACATTCTCGGCCAAGAAGGACGGTCTGGCCAACATCGGTGGCTTCCTGGCGATGAGGGATCCCGAACTGGCCGCCCGTTGCCGGAACCTCCTGATACTCACCGAGGGCTTCCCGACATACGGAGGACTCGCCGGATACGACCTCGAGGCGATCGCCCAGGGTCTTTCCGAGGTCGTCGACGAGGACTATTTGAGGTACCGGATCCGGTCGACCGCGTATCTCGCCGAGAAGATGAACGATGCCGGCATACCAACCGTGCAGCCCAGCGGTGGCCATGCCGTCTATATCGAGGCCCGCGCCCTTCTCCCCCATATCCCACCCCACCGCTACCCGGCCCAGGCCTTCGCTGTCGAGCTGTACCGATCGGGCGGAGTTCGTGGCGTGGAGATCGGGTCGGTCATGTTTGGCAAGCCTTCCGACGACGGGATCGAGATCCCAGCTCCCATGGAGTTGGTGCGGCTGGCCATACCGCGTCGGACCTATACCCAGAGCCACATCGATTACGTGGCCGAGGCAGCCATCCATGCCGCGTCGAAGGCTGAAGACATCCCGGGTTATCGCATCCTCCGCCAAGCCCCCTGGCTACGTCACTTCACCGCCGAGTTCGAGCCGGTCTGATTACCAGGACGGCCTGCTGGGTAGGACCTTGTCTGAGCAACGTCTGAGAAGGGCAAGGCGATATGAACCTGATTCAGTTGTTTTGGCGGGCGTCCTCGGTAGACACCAGTTGGAGCTCGAAGACGCTTCTTCCGTTGTCACGCCGATATGTGAGTTCGCCTTCCATCAGATGGGCCAGCTTCCGCGAGACGGTGAGACCGAGCCCTATCGAAGCGGTCAGGCCATCGCTGTTGGTGGCGCGCTGATAGGGCTCGAAGATCCGATCGTGTTGGTCGGGCGGGACACCGGGCCCATCATCGACAACGGCGAGGCAAGCGTGTGCTCCGGATTGATAGGTGGTGACCTCGATGCTCTCACCACCATATCGGAAGGCGTTGGAGATGAGGTTGCGGAGGATCTGTCTCACCCGGGCCGGGTCGCCCCAACCCTTGACCGTCGGACCTGTGAGCTCTGGGCGCCCGTGGAGCCCGTTTTGGCCAAGGGCCTCCAGAACCTGTGCTGACTGGGCGTGGAGGTTCACGGGCACGCGAGCCACGGTAAGGCTGTCGTTGTTGGCGCGGGCGGCCACCAGCAGGTCCTCGACGATGTTGGTCAGGTCGTTGGTCTGGTCGGCGATACTCTCGATGATCTCGATTCGCTCCTGCGAGGACACCGAGCCAGGCTCATCGCGAAGCAGCTCGGCGAATCCGAGCACGGCCGTCAGCGGTGTCCTGAGCTCGTGCGACACCGACGCGATCAGCTGGTCCTTTGATGCAAGCAGTTGTTTGAGCTGGTCCTGTGCCTCGACCTGCTCGGTGATGTCGACCACATTCGCCACCATGTGCAGCGGCATTCCCTCTGAGTCCTTCACGAGAGCCGTCGAAACCATCCCGAAGGCGGTCGATCCGTCCTTCCTGAGATAATGCAGCTTGGCGCGGGAATAAGGCGCCTCGCCGGTTATCACGCTTCGAAAACGCTCATAACTCTCCTCGCGGTCCGAGGGCGCGGTCACGTCCTGAATCGTCAAGGAGAGCAGCTCCTCCTCGCCATAGCCGAGCATCTCACAGCCGGCGGGGTTCACGCTGACGAATCGACCGTTGGCAGGATCGACTAGTGCCATGCCCGATGCCGCTGAGTCGAATGCGAGCTTGAATCGCTCCTCGCTGGCCCTGGCAGCGGCTTCCGCCATCTTCCGGTCGGTGATGTCCTCGATCTGCACCACCATGTAGAGAAGCTCACCGTCGGGACTTGCCACGGGAGCCACGTTGATCCGAGCCCAGACGACTGCCCCATCCCGGTGGAGGTACCGCTTCTCCCAGTGTATGGACTTCGACTCGCCCGACACCAACATTCGGAGCATCTCCTGGCTGTCCGTCTGATCGGCAGGGTGGGTGATGTCGTGGAAACGCATTCCGTCAAGCTCACCGGTCTCATAACCGAGCATCTTGCAGAAGGCATGATTCGTGTTCAGGAAACGACCAGTCCGGGCGGTCAGAGCCATCCCGATCGAGGCGTTGTCGAACACAGCGCGGAACCGGCTGTCGGATTCCCAACGCTCCGCTGATTGACCGGGGTCGGCCTCAGGATGACCATTCATGAGGTCATGCCACATACCGAAGGGATGATCGGCAGGCCCATTAGGAGCCTGAAACAAATGAATTGTTCAGCTCTGACCCCGGCTTTAGGGGCCGAGCATCGGTGCTGGGATTACCCGGAAGCATGACTGCCGGAATAACCTGTCATTGTTCCCTCTAGAACACATGGGGACGTAGCTCAGTCTGGAAGAGCACCAGCTTTGCAAGTCGATCCAGCCAAACGCAGTGCTAGGCGGCGTAGGTCACAAGGAACCGCAATCGGATTGTTATCTGCTCTGCGGCCCTGGATGACAAATCCAAGGGGCGATACAGCGGGCGTGGTCTTGATCGGCGCCGGCGGCTGCCAGCCCAGAGAGGCATCTTCCTCTCCGCCGTCGCACCGTGTTGGGTCGCTCGTGGAAGCCGACTTCGAGAACAAACTGCACGGCTCCGCACAGCAGGTTTATGTGGTTGTGGCCTCTGTTTTGCTCTCTCTAGAGGCCCGTGAGGACCGTTGCCGGAAGAGTCCGGTCGCGACCAGTGTGGTTCGGATCACACCCCAGCCGACACCTGCGGCCATGCCGATGATGAGGATGCGGTAGTCGGGCTGATCGAGCACCACACGAAGAGGAGCCTCTCCGACGGAAGGAGCGACCAAGAAGATCAAGGTGAGAGCGATGAGATCGAGGAGTGTGGCTGCGGAGAGGATCAACCAGTTTTGCCTCCTCAGTCGGTTGCGGCGGAGTACGCGGGTCACCGGCGTGGCGGCTGCGATGGCGAGCAGGACCTGACCGACCACAACTGCGAGGAGCAGATGTTTGCCCCATCTCAACAGGAGAGGTGATAAAGCAGTGATCTCTCGGGGTTCGAGACCGAACAGAATCGACTTCACCCCTTGGGCTACCTGCGGGAGCAGCGAAGCATCAGCAATATCGTTGCCGTTCGCCAACACCACGAATCCAAGCTCGACCTCGGGGATCATCCACATCACACCTCGGTAGGCGGTTGACCCGCCGCTGTGCCACAGGGTGGTGAGGTCGGACAAACCGCCGGGCGTGTCGGGGGGAAACGAAGGCTCCACGCGCCAGCCTCCGGCGTAGCCGATGTTCGGATCGGAACCGTAAGGGCTTGGTTGGTGCAGGACCCGGACGGACTCTTCCGAAACAACCCGATTGCCTCGGTAGGCGCCCCCCTCGAGATGGGCGATCAGGACGTGGGTGAGATCCTCGGCGCTGGAGAACATTGTGTGCGATGCGGCTAACCCGGGGGGCATGGGCGGCGTGTGTTCCCGGTAACCCAAGAACAACCAGTGGTAGTGACCTTGGGCGAGCCCGGCTTCGGATGCCTGCGTGACGTCAACGAAGGAATGGGTCATGTCTAGAGGCTCGAACACCTGCTGATGCATGTAGTCGGCGAACCTGATCCCGGAGACACGTTCCACGATCAGCGCCATGGTGTCGTAGTTGGCGTTGGAGTAGGTGTACGGCGCCGACGCCTCGAATAGGTGGCCGAGTCGCTCGACGTTGGTTTGCAAGCTCGATCCAAGCTCGCCCGCAAACGGCTCTACACCTGTGTATGTGGTTAAGCCGCTCCGATGGTGCATCAGATCGCGCACACTGACCTCATCACCACCCGGGCTCAGTTCGGGCAGGTAGGTGCTCACCGGGGCGTCGAGATCGGCCCGTCCCTCCTCGACGAGCTGCATCAGGGCCAAAGCAGTCATCGACTTGCTCAGAGAGGCGATGAGAAACGGAGTCTCCGGTCGGACGGCCACACCGTCGGCTTCCGTCTCACCGAATCCACGCAACAGCACAACCTCGTCACCCACAACGATCCCAGCAGCCATACCGGGGAGACCCAGCTCGGACCGTTGCGTCTCCAGATACTCTTCGACTTCGGCGAGGGTCGTCTCATCGACACGAATCTGACCAGATTGAGCTGCGATTTCGGCGATAGCCGGATGTGCTCCGACCCCGGCAACACCGACCACTGCGAGCACCAAGGCTGCCACGGAACCACCGACCCAGAGGCAACAACGAGGCCTGTGCCGCCGCAGGCTCATGTCGCGAGACCTACCCACGCCACGACGCCCGATGGATGGGGCAGGGGATCGCGACCCTGAAGGTCGTCGGCGGCTGATCTTCAACTTGTTGGAGTAGGCGGTCCCCTGCCACGCACGCGGAGGCCGACCCGGGTCTGGATCGACCCGGACCGACCTCTTCTCCCCCATGAGTTTCAGCGAAATGCGATCTTGACTGCCCGTGTCTCATCGTTGACCGAGGTGAAGACCAGGGAGAAGGATCGCCCGTCTTCAAGCTGCCCGTGGGCTGTCAATATGACCTTGGGAACGTTGTGGCCACCCCCACCCAACTCCGGCGGAAGGGCATGCGGGTGCAGTGTCTCATTGAACCGGCTCGCGGTTCCCACAATGAGCCCCTCCAAGCCGGCAAGCTCTCCGATAGTCAGGACACCATCCTGTGTTGCCGCCTGGAACGAACTAAAGGGCGCAAACCACACAGGGACTGCCCCGGTGCCTCTCACTTTGGCGATTTTCGGAGCTCCGACGAAGGGCTCGCCGAGCCAAAGGGAAAAGCCTTCGACTGTGAGCGGGCAGCCAAACGCCGTAGGTGCATCGAAGAAGTCCAGCAGGTTGAACCCCTGCAGCTGCACGCATCCAGGATCGCGGTAGAACACGATCGCCGCCCATTCTCCGTCGGTTGGGGCGTGTGGTGGTGCGGGTTCGATACGTGCGTAGAACGGCACGCCCGGGTCGTCCGCCGACGGCCAGGTGGTCCGTACCAGACCATCGTCGGCCAGGGCGGGTGGGACCAGCAATGCCAACGTGACGATCGGAAGCGCCGCCAACAAAAGCCATGATCTTCTCATCCTGTTCTCTCCTCCTTCTGATTGACTCTCACGCCGACCAGGACCGGTCATGGATGGGTGTGGATGGCACCTGAGTAGTTGATGACGGAGAGAAAAGTCCCAGGGTCAACTGCGCCCTCGATCTGGAGCACACCGCGGAGACCCGAGAGATCACCGCTAGCCCCCGTGATCACCTGGCGACCCCCGAAGGTTGGTATGCCGTTGATCTCCTCGCCTGTATCGGAGATCACGTACTCGACGACTCCTGACAGGCCGTCCACCGTGCACTCACAGGATCCCTTGCCGAGGGCGGTGAAACCCCCATTCGGATGGATCACCACCCTGATCGTGTCCTCGAAGGTTCCGTTCAAGGTCCCGCTGACATTCCCCACGGTCGTCTGCTCGATTATCACGTTGGGACCGGCCATCCGAACCTCGAATTCGGTTATCCCGGTCTGGGTGGCAGTTCCACTGGCAGCGGTGGGTGGTGATGCCATCGCGACACCCACCAATCCGATCAGCAGCGCGATTGCCACCGCCAGCGCCACCGTTCCTATCCTCTTCATGTCGACTCCTCTCATCGTTTTCGGTTCTGCTCGATCTGCATTACGCGTCCACACACTGGTTGAGGTAGACCCCGACGTTGGTCAGACCGCGACAAGCCGGTCCGGCGAACTGGGCTTCGAGCGGGATCTGGCCTTCAGGCCCAACCCCGATCCACGTGCTCGCGTCGGCCGCTCCGTCTCCGTCGATATCGAAAGCGACGATTCCGTGGAATCCCTCACCGGTTTCTGGATTGATGAGGCCTTGCTCTATGCGGGCAAGGAGACCTGCGGTGATGAAGATCGGCTCCTCATCTGGCCCGAACACGATCTGAGCCCCTGCCGCGGGGTCGCTCTTACTGCCATTCGTGCACTGGTGTGCCAGAGCTGGTGCTGCGATCAGCACTGAGATCAGCAGAGCCACACTGCTCACGAAGATCGAACGTTTCATTGAATTTCCTCCTCGGTCGTCGATACGCAGATGAACGACTCCGCACCCCCGATAGGTCCCACAGTTCGCCTGATCAGAAGTTCTCGTCTGATGGCCAGGGCAAGTAATCCCCAACTGCAGAGAACGCGGTTCACGTCGAATTCATCTCAACCCAGAGTTACCCCTGGTAAGGAACCCCGTCATGAGCAATGGATGCTCATTTCATGCGCAAGCATTGCTGAAGGCGTGGCGGGAGAAGTGGGGGACCTTTCCGTTGAGGTCGAGATCACGAATGAGT
>Ga0326597_10003723_pt1 | contig 21768 bp, 19 predicted proteins | sample RVTome_12_FD_203789 | JGI IMG/M metagenome (GOLD analysis project Ga0326597, IMG submission 203789) | Soil microbial communities from uranium-contaminated site in the Upper Colorado River Basin, Wyoming, United States - RVT100D185 | ecosystem: Environmental > Terrestrial > Soil > Contaminated >...
GCGAGATTTCCGTGACGGTATTGTCAGGTTGAGGTGCGGGTGATTTACTGGGTGCATGAACCCGTCCACACCCACAGTTCACCGCCATCGAAGCGCGGCGCAGTCCTCCTGATATGCGCTCGAAAACCGTGGCGATCCTGGAAACCCGCCTCGGCGAGCAACTGGCGCAGCTCGTTGCCAAGCGCGGCGGTCGCCCCTTCAAGGCGCCGGCGCTGGCAGAAATCCCGGACGTGGATCACGGCTCCATCTCGAAGCTCGTCGATGAGCTGGAGATGCGCCCCGCGAAATTGGCGATTTTCCAGACCGGCGTCGGCACCCATGCGCTGTTCAAGGCGGTCGACGCGCTCGGGGTGACGGAAAGACTGCTCGCGCTGCTTGCAAAGACGAGCGTCGTCGTGCGCGGCCCGAAGCCGACCGCGGCGCTGCGCTCGCGCGGCGTGCGCATCGATCTGAGCGCCCAAGAGCCTTTTACGACGGCCGAAGTACTGCAGGCGCTGCGGGAAACCCGCCTCGACGGCGAGCGGATAATCGTTCAGCGCCACGGCGCGCCCAACCCGGAGCTCGAGCGGGCGCTCGCGGCGAGAGGAGCGCAGGTGATCGAAATCCCGCTCTATCGCTGGTCGATGCCGGCGGACACCCGGCCGCTCGTCGAGCTGATGGACGCGCTCGCGCGCGGCGAGATCCACGCCGTGATGGTTACCAGCGCGTCGCAGGTCCACAATCTGTTCGCGCTGGCGCGGCAGCTCGGCCGCGCCGAGAAACTGCGTGAGGATCTCGGGCGGGTGCTGGTCGCGTCCATCGGCCCCGTCTGCAGCGCCGCGCTCAGGCAGCATGACCTCGCCGTCGGCCTCGAAGCGAGTCCGCCCAAGCTGGGCCCGCTGGTTGCAGCCCTCGACGAGGCACTGTCTCGGTGATGAGTTGCTACGTGGCCTCCAGGCCCTCGACCTTGCTCGCCAGCGCAAGCGGCGAGCCTACCTCCCCGGCTCGTGCAGCACGCCAAAGCGCGTCTGCGTATCCGCGATCACGTCCTTCACCCGCCCCGCGGTGTCCCACACCACCAGGTAGGAGCCGAAGCCGGTGTGCCAGTACTTCCATCGCGGGGAATCCAGCGACGGCGTCTGGTGCATCGGCGGATAGCCGATGGCGACGATGACCTGTTCCCTGGACATGCCGATCGCCACCTTGCCGGCGCGCACCGCGTCGCGCACAGGCGCGGGCCACGCGGCGATCTTGCGGCGCGGGTCTTCCGAAACGACGATCTTCCCTGCCCATTCCTCGAGCGGCTGCTGGCGCCCGTAATCGAGTCCGAGGCGCATCTTGCGGCCGTCGATCTCGGTCATGATGCGGTAGCGCCCGTAGTCCAGCACCTTGATGCTCGCGCCCGCGGGGATCATGGGCATCGAGGACCAGTTGGCGTCGCTGATCCAGTCGTTCTCGTAGTGCAGGTTGCAGCAGGTGTAGCCGGAGGGCAGCGCAGGCGCCGCCGCCGTCGCCGTCGTGCTCGCGGACTGACCCGGCATCGTCTCGCAGCCAACCAGCAAAGTAGTGGCGGCTGCCGCCAGGACGCTCAGAGAACTGCGCATAGATGGATCCTCCCTGGCGCAAATGTGCGCAATCCGGGTGCGGCGTGTCAAGACGCACCGTGCCGAAGCAGGCGAGCGGGGAAGGGCGGCCAGTGGAGGAGGCTGGCCCCGCGTCCCGCGCTCGCCGCCGCGGTTCAGAGCCTGCGCGACGCGTCCGCCACCACGGTGCGCGCCGCCGGCGCCTGCACCGGGGCTTCAGGGGTGGCCGCGGGCGCCAGGGAGCTTGCGCCGGACAGCAGGACGGCGATGCCGGCGAGCGTCATTGCCGCCGCCATGCCGGCGATCGCGGCGAGCAGGACGAACGCGGCGAGGTCAAACCCGATGCGCCAGGTGCTTGCCGTGCGTTGTTCCTCTTGCATGCGAGTTCTCCGTTGCGCTTTGCAGGTAGGTGCATTACGCAGGCCGGGAGCGGCGCCGGCGCGGCGCGCTGCGGGCAACCTGGCGAACAATTCTGGCAATCCGCGGGCAGGCTCCGCAGCGGCGCACACCATGGGCTATAGTCGTTCGCCATGTCCCGCCGCATCGCCATCGTCGAAGACGATCCGGCCATCCGCGCCAACTACGCCGAAGCGCTGCGCAAGCACGGCTTCGAAGTGAGCGCCTACGGCGCGCGCGCCGAGGCGCTCGCTGCCATGCGCGCGCGCCTGCCCGAGCTCGCGGTCATCGACATCGGCCTGGGCAGCGACGCCGACGCCGGGTTCGACCTGTGCCGCGAGCTGCGCGCACTGTCCGCGTCGCTGCCGATCATCTTTCTCACCGCACGCGACAGCGACTTCGACGTCGTCTCGGGCCTGCGCCTCGGGGCCGACGACTATCTGACCAAGGACGTCAGCCTGCCCCATCTGCTGGCGCGCATTGCGGCGCTTTTTCGCCGCGCCGAGCTGCAGCGCGAGCCCGGGGCGCAGGAGGAAACGCTCGAGCGCGGCGACCTGGCGCTCGATCTGAAGCGCTTCAGCATCGCCTGGCGCGGCCAGCCCGTGCCGCTCACCCTCACCGAGTTCTGGATGGTGCACGCGCTGGCGCGCCATCCCGGGCACGTGAAGAGCCGCGAGCAGCTCATGCGCGAGGCGAACCTGGTGGTCGACGACGGCACCGTCACCTCGCACGTGAAGCGCATCCGCCGCAAGTTCCAGGGCGTCGATTCCGGCTTCGAGCACATCGATACCGCCTACGGCATGGGCTACCGTTGGAAGGAGTGAAGCGGCGCTTTGCGCTCGGCCTGCGCGCGCAGCTCGCGCTCGTCGCCCTGGCGCTCCTTGCGCTGCCCTGGGCAGGGGTCAGCTTCGTGAACGAGCTCGAGCGCACGCTCCTGGCGGGCCAGGAACGCGCGCTCCTCGCCACGGCGCGCGCCGTGGCCACGGCGCTGCACGACCGCCCGCAGCTCCTCGCGGCGGCGCCGGCACGCGACGATGCCGTGCGCCGCGAGGCCGAGCTCGAGCTGCAGCGGCTCGCCGAGAGTGAGGGGAGAATGCTCGTGGCGGCACCGGTGCCGCTCGAGCGCGCGGCCGAACTCGCGGCGCGCAAGGCGCAGGCCGAGATCACCGCCATTCTGCGCGGCGTGCAGCGCACCGAGTCGCGCCTGTGGGTAGTGAACCGCCGCTATCAGGTGCTGGCGCTGGAGGGGAGCCTGCGCCGGGCCACACCGGCGCCGGAGGGCGGGATGCTGCGCACCGCGTGGCTCCGCGTCGCGGGCTGGGTCATCGATCGGCCGAGCGAGGACTTCGCCGAGTCCGTGCCCGACGATGTGCTGGCTGCCGGGCGCGACATCGCCTCGGCCCTGCAGGGCACCCCGGGCACGCGCACAAGGCGCACGCCCGATGGCCGCACCGTGGTGATATCGGCGGCGCACCCGATCTGGGACGGCAACGAGATCGCGGGCGCGGTGGTGGTCGAGGAAACCACCAATCCGATCGCCAGCCTGCGCAGCGACGCCCTCGAGCGCCTGCTATTGCTCACTCTCGCTGCGTTCGCCGGAACTGCCGCGATCCTCATCGGCTTCGCCACGCGTCTCTCGCAGCGCATCCGGCGCCTGCGCGACGAAGCCGAAAGCGCCATCGACGCGCGCGGGCGGCTGGCACGCGTCGCCGCCGGCTCGGACGCGGGCGACGAGATCGGCGATCTGTCGCGCAGCATCTCGGCGATGCTGGAGCGGCTCGCTCAGCACCACGTCTACCTCGAAAGCATGGCCGGCCGGCTGTCGCACGAGCTGCGCACGCCGATCGCCGTGGTGCGCTCGTCCCTCGAGAACCTGAAGCTCGCCGCCACGCCCGAGGAGAGCCGCACCTACGTGGCGCGGGCCGAGGAAGGGCTTGCCCGGCTGAACACCATCCTGCAGCGCATGAGCGAGGCCACGCGGCTCGAGCAGGCGCTGCGCACGGCGGAGCGCGAGCGCTACGACCTCGCGGCCGTGGTGCGCGGCTGCGTGGCGGGCTACCGGATCGCCTACGCCGCGACGCCGATCGTGCTCGAGGCACCGGCCCGCACGCTCGAGGTCTCGGGCTCGCCCGACCTGGGAGCGCAGCTGCTCGACAAGCTGGTGGAGAACGCCGTCGAGTTCTCGCCCGCCGGCCAAGCCGTAAACGTTCGCCTGCAGGAGCAGGGCCGCTATGCGCTGCTCGCCGTGCAGAACAAGGGCCCCGCCCTGCCCGCGCAAATGCGCGCCCGCCTGTTCGAGTCGATGGTATCGGTGCGTGAGACCCGCGCCGGCGCCGCGCCGCATCTCGGCCTCGGACTGTACGTCGCGCGCCTGATCGCCGAGTTTCACGGCGGCGCCATCGAAGCGGCGGATACTGCGGCGGGCGACGGTGTCGTGGTGCGGGTGCATCTGCCGCTGGCGCGATAGAGTCTCGGCCGTGAAGCCCCTGTCCGATTTACGCGACGCGGCCCGCCTGCGCGGCCTGCTGTTCGACATCGACGACACGCTGACGACCGACGGCCGGCTGACCGCCGAGGCCTACACGGCGCTCGAGCGGCTGCACGCGGCAAGACGCCTGGCCATCGCGGTGACCGGCAGGCCCGCCGGCTGGTGCGACCACATTGCGCGCATGTGGCCGGTGCGTGCGGTGGTCGGCGAGAATGGCGCGTTCTACTTCTGCTACGAGAACGGCAGGCTGCACAAGCGCTTCCAGGACGGCGAGGACGGGCGCGCGGCCAAGCGCGCGCGGCTCGGCGCGATCGCCGCGCGCATCCTCGCCGCGGTGCCGGGCAGCGCCTTCGCTTCCGACCAGGCCTACCGCGAGACGGATCTGGCGATCGACTATTGCGAGGACGTGCCGCGGCTGCCCCTCGATCGGGCCGAGCGCATCGCCGAGCTGATGCGCGCGGCCGGGCTGACCGCGAAGATCAGCTCGATCCATGTCAACGGCTGGTTTGGCGAGTACGACAAGCTGGCGATGACGAAGACGCTGTTCGCCGAGAAATTCGGTGCCGACCTGGACGCCGACAACGCGCATTACGCGTTCGCCGGCGACTCGCCGAACGACGCGCCGATGTTCGCCTACTTCGAGAACTCCGTCGGCGTGGCGAACATCGTGCGCTTCGCCGGCCACCTTGCCGCGTCGCCGAAGTACGTCACGCAGCGGGAATCGGGCGCCGGCTTCGCGGAGCTCGTCGCCCGTCTTCTCGGGGAACCCTGATGGAATGGTGGTGGGCCTACCTCGCCATCGGCGTGACGGTCGGTTTTCTCGCGGGGCTCCTCGGTATCGGTGGCGGCATGGTGATGGTGCCGATGCTGGTGTTCGTGTTTACCGCCAAGGGCTTCCCGGCCGAGCACATGATGCACCTCGCGCTCGCCACCGGCCTGGCGACGATTTCCTTCACTTCGCTCTCGAGCGTGCGCGCGCATCACCGGCACCAGGGCGTGGACTGGCCGGTGGCACGCACCATGGCCCCAGGCATCGTCGTTGGATCGCTCGCCTCCGCGCTCGCCGCCGGGTTCATTCCGACACGGCCGCTGGCGGTGTTCTTCACCTGTTTCATGTTCTACGCCGCGCTGCAGATGTTCGTGGAGGTGAAACCCAGGGCGGCGCGCCAGCTTCCCGGGCGCACTGGCCTCTTTGCCGCCGGCGCCGCGATCGGCGCCGTGTCGAGCGTGCTCGCGGCGGGCGGGGCTTTCCTTTCCATTCCGTTTCTTGCGTGGTGCAACATGCCGCTCAAGCGCGCCATCGGCACGGCGGCGGCGAACGGCTTTCCGATCGCGGTCGCGGGAACTCTGGGCTACGTCGCCCAGGGGCTGCGCGCGCCGGGCTTGCCGGAAGGAACCCTGGGCTACGTGTATCTGCCCGCCCTGGTGCTCATCGTCGTCGCCAGCATGCCGATGGCGCCGATCGGCGCGCGCCTTGCGCATCGGCTGCCGGTACGGCGTCTGCGCGTCGCTTTTTCGCTCATGCTGCTCGCCCTCGCGCTGCGCATGCTGGCAAACTTGTGGTGAAGGAGGATTGCAATGGCAGGACCTTTGACGGGCGTGCGCGTGCTCGACCTCTCCCGCGTGCTCGCGGGCCCCTGGGCCGGGCAGAACCTCGCCGATCTCGGCGCCGAGGTGATCAAGATCGAGCGTCCCGGCGCGGGCGACGACTCGCGCGCTTTCGGCCCGCCCTGGGTGAAGGACGCGCAGGGCCGCGATACGCGCGATTCCGCGTACTTCACCTCCGCGAACCGCGGCAAGAAGTCGGTGACGGTGAACCTTGCGCAGCCTGAAGGGCAGGTGCTGGCGCGCGAGCTCGCGGCAAAGAGCGACGTCCTGATCGAGAACTACAAGTACGGCGATCTGCAGCGCTACGGGCTGGGGTACGACGACCTGAAAACAACCAACCCAAGGCTGATCTATTGCTCGGTCACCGGGTTCGGCCAGACCGGGCCCTACAAGGAGCGGCCGGGCTATGACTTCATGATCCAGGGCATGGGCGGGATGATGAGCGTCACCGGCGAGCCGGACGGCGCGCCCGGCGGCGGGCCGCAGCGCGCCGGCGTGCCGATCGCCGACATCATCACGGGCATGTACGCCTCGATCGCGATCTGCGCGGCGCTCGCGCATCGCGCGCAGTCCGGGACCGGCCAGCACCTCGATCTCGCGCTGCTCGATTCGCAGATCGCCCTGCTCGCCTACCAGAACACGAATTATTTCGCCACCGGCAAGCCGCCCCGGCGCATCGGCAACCTGCACCCCAACATCGTGCCCTATCAGCCGTTCCGCGCCGCCGACGGCGAGGTGATCCTCGCCTGCGGCAACGACAATCTTTACCGCAAGTTCTGCGAGGCGGCGGGCTGCCCTGAGCTCGCCGCCGATGCGCGCTTCGCCACCAACGGCAAGCGCGTGGAGAACCGCGACGAGCTCGCAATGATCCTTGGCGCAATCTTTGCGAAGCGCACGAAAAAGGAGTGGGTCGAATTGCTCGATGCGGCTGGTGTGCCGAATGGCCCCATCAACGATATCGCGCAGGTGTTCGCCGAGCCGCAGGTAAAGGCGCGGGGCGTGAAGATCGAGGTCGAGCACCCGGTGGCGGGAAAGCTGCCGATGGTGGCGAGCCCGATGCGCTTTTCCGGCACGCCGCTCGAGCACAAGACGCCGCCGCCGCTGCTCGGCGAGCACACCGACGAGATTCTGCAGAGGGTACTGGGAAAGAAGGTCGACGAGATCGCGCGCCTGCGCGCGGACGGCGCAATCTAGCGGCGCATTACTGCGTCGTGCGCAGCCGCGGGTCGAGCGCGTCGCGCAGCGAGTCGCCGAACAGGTTGAAGCCGAACACCGCGAGGCTGATGGCGACGCCCGGGAAGATCGCCATCCACGGCGCGGTCTCGGCGAAATCCACCGCCGCACCGCGCAGCATCAGGCCCCAGGCCGCGACCGGCTCCTGCACGCCCAGGCCGAGGAAGGAGAGCGAGGCTTCCAGCAGGATCGCCTGGCCGAGGAACGCGGTCAGCATGATGAGGTAAGGCGCCATGACGTTCGGCAGCATGTGCCGCAGCACGATGCGCGCGTCAGTGAAGCCCGCGGCGCGCGCGGCGTCCACATACGGCATCTCGCGCACGGAAAGGGCGCTCGAGCGCACCACGCGCGCGCAGCGCGGAATCATGGGAATCGCGATGGCGAGGACCACGTTGAACACCCCGGTTCCGAGGATCGCCACCACGGCGAGCGCGAGGATGATGAGCGGGAAGGAGATCAGCACGTCCATGATGCGCTGCACGATCATGTCGACGCGGCCGCCGAAATAGGCGCTCGCCACGCCGATCAGAGCGCCGATCGTCGCGCCGATGAAGGAAGCGCCCAGGCCGACGATGAGCGCCGTGCGCGAGCCGTAGATGACGCGCGAGAGCACGTCGCGGCCGTACGCGTCGGTGCCGAGCCAGTGCTTGACGCTCGGCGCGGCGAGCATCGCCTCGTAGTCGGTCAGCAGCGCGTCGAACGGCGCCAGCAGCTCCGCGGACAGCGCAACGACGCTCATCACGATGACGATTGCGGCGCCGACGGCGCCGAGCGGCCGCTGCCATGTGAAGTCGGCGATGGCCTGGAGCCAGCGCGCGCGTTCCGGGCGGGCCAGGGTGTCGAGCGCTTCTTTGGTGACGGCCATGGTCTCAGCTCAGCGGTACCGGATGCGTGGATCGAGCCACGCGTAGGCGATGTCGGTCGCGAAGTTCACGAAGATGAACACGGCGGCGACGATCAGCACCAGCGCCTGGGTGAGCGTGTAATCGCGGTGCGAGATGGCTTCTACGAACAACAGCCCCAGGCCGTTCAGGTTGAACACCTGCTCGGTGACCACGAGACCTCCCAGCAGGAAGGCGAACTCCAGGCCCACCACGGTGATGACCGGCAGCATGGCGTTCTTCATGGCGTGGCGCGAGAGGATCAGCTTCAGCCACAGGCCCTTCGCGCGCGCGGTGCGGATGTAGTCTTCGCGCAGCACTTCCAGCATCGCCGAGCGCATCATGCGCGTCGCCACCGCGGAATACCTGTAGCCGACGGCGAGCGCCGGCCAGATGAGCTGCGCGAGGTTGTCCCAGGGATTCACCCAGAACGGCGTGAACACCATCGGCGGCAGCCACTTGAAGACGATCAGCATCACCAGGATCATGAGGATGCCGAGCCAGAACGAAGGCATGGCAAGTCCGGCGATGGAGAAGACGCGCACTGCGTAGTCGATCCAGGTGTCCTGCTTGATCGCGGCAAGGATGCCGAGCGGTATGGCGAGCAGGGTCGCGACCACGGTCGCCATGACCGCGAGCTGCAGGGAGAGCGCGAAGCGCAGCTTGATCTCTTCGGTGATCGGCGAGCCGGTCCACATCGACAGGCCGAAGTCCAGCCGCGCGATGCCCCACATCCAGGTGGTGAACTGTTTCCATAGCGGCTGGTCGAGGCCGAGCTTCTTGCGCTCGATGTCCATCAGATCCTGCGACGTGAACTGGCTCCCCTGGCCCATGTAGCGCGCCTCGACCACGTCGCCCGGGACCACGCGCAGCAGCAGGAAGATGAGCACCGCGACCCCGAGCAGGGTCGGGATCATCATCAGCATCCGCTTGATGATGTAGACGGTCATCGGCATTCAGCCCGGCGGCGCTTGCCGCGCCGCCGGGACCGTACGTATCACTCCGACAGCCAGACCGTGTCCAGCGTGTTGTTGAGGTAGTGGCTCGGCGTCACCGTCCAGCCCTTCACCTTGGAGGAGTGCGGGATGATGCGGTGCCACTGCAGGGTCATCAGGTAGTGGGCTTCCTCGTCGAGCAGCCGCTTCTCGAACGCGCGGATCAGCTTCGTGCGCTCCTCGACGCTTCTGGCGCGGCTCTGCTTGTCATACAGGTCGTCGAGCACCGGATCCTTGTATCGGCTGTAGTTCGCCGGGTTGCGGTCGGACGAGACGAACTTGTACATGTCCAGGTCTGGCTCGACGATGTAGCCGCACTGGAAGTCCATGAACACCTGCGCGTCGCCCTTGCGGATCACGCCGAAGTAGGCGGCCGGCTCGATCACCTGCTGCTGCACGTTCAGGCCGATCTGGCGCCACTGGTCGATCATCCAGACACCGAGCGGCTCGTAGGGCATGGGGATGCCGCGGTTGGTGAAGGTGAAGGAGAAGCCCTCCGGCACCCCGGCCTCCTTGAGCAGGCGGCGAGCTTCCGCGCGCGACTTGTCGATGTCGGTCCAGTAGCCGGCGAGCTTGTTCAGCTCCCCGGGCGGCGTCGCGAACGGCGTGCCCGGCACCTGCACTCCAGCGACCGACTTGACGATCGCGATCTTGGACAGCGATTCCGAGGCCTGGTGCCGGTCGAGCGCAAGCGTGAGCGCGCGACGCACGCGCTTGTCGTCGAACGGTTTCTTCTCGTGGTTGATGCCGACCAGCAGGATGCAGTCCCAGGCGGATTCCTGCACGACGATCTTGTCGCCGAGCGCCGCCTTGAGGTTGTCGCGATCGGCCGGGGTGAAGCCGCGGAACTGGATGTGCGCGCGCTCGCCGCGCACCGCCGCCACCTGCGCGCCGGAGCTGCGGATGAAGATGGCGCGGAAGCCGTCGAGGTAGGGCTTGCCCTTGTCCCAGTAGTTGGCGAACTTCTTGCCCACCACGTGCGAGCCCTTGACGTGCTCCACGAATGTGAAGGGGCCCGTGCCCATGACGTTCTTCTCGTGCCAGTTCGGGTCCTTGGCGAGGATGTCGGCCTTGTAGATGAAGTTGTAGGGCGAAAGCAGCGAAGCCATGAACGAGCCGGAGGCGTTTTTCAGCCGGAACACGACCGTGTGGGAATCGGGCGCTTCTACGGCCTCGACCACCGCGTACTGGCCCTTGCGGCTCGAGCCGACTCCCGGCGGCGGGAATATGATCTTGTCGTAGGAGGCCTTGACGTCCCTCGAGGTCATGTCGGAGCCGTCGTGGAACTTCACGCCCCGGCGCAGCTTGAAAGTGTAGGTCTTGCCGTCCGCCGACACCGTCCAGCTCTCGGCGAGCGACGGGTAGGGCTTGGTGCCGCCCTTGTCGAACGGATCGACCCGCAGCAGCGTGTTGTAGAACGGCGCAAACGGGTGGATCAGTCCGAAAGTTTCCTCCCGGTGGCCGTCGTACGAGGGCGGCTCAGAGGGAACCGGGAACACCAGCTCGCCGCCGGAACGCGGCGTCTGCGCCTGCAGGGGGAAAGCGAGCACTGTGCTGACCGCAACGGCCAGCAGACCCGCGAGTCGCTTCGTCATGTTGCACCTCCTCCTAGGTAAGGCGAGGGCCCCTGCAAAGGGGGCCCCCTGGTTTGCCTGCAACCTGCTAACGGCTAGTTAATGGGGATCATTCCATTCTGTCAAGCAAGATGACACGCCGCCCAGTGCCCCGGGTGGATTTCCCTCAGCGGCGGAATTTCCGCACTGCAGCGATCGACAGCGATCGGGCAGCGCGGGTGGAACACGCAACCCGAGGGTGGATTGAGCGGGCTTGGCACCTCGCCGCGCACCACCATGCGCTTGCGCTTGGCTTCGATTTTCGGGTCGGGGATGGGCACCGCCGAGAGCAAGGCCTGCGTGTAGGGGTGCAGCGGCTCTTCATAGAGCGCTTTGCGGTCCGCGAGCTCGACGATCTTGCCGAGGTACATCACCGCCACGCGGTCGGAAATGTGCCGCACCACCGACAGGTCGTGCGCGATGAAGAGGTAAGTCAGCCCCAAGCGCGATTGCAGCTCTTCCAGCAGGTTGATGATCTGCGCCTGGATCGATACGTCGAGCGCCGAGACCGGCTCATCGCACACGATGAGCGCCGGTTCCGTGGCGAGCGCGCGCGCGACGCCCACGCGCTGGCGTTGGCCCCCCGAGAGCTGGTGTGGATAGCGCCCCGCGTGTTGCGGCGCCAGACCCACCTGGACGAGCAGCTCGCGCACGCGCAGCTCGCGCCCGCCCCTGTCCGGCACGATGCCATGCACCTTGAGCGGCTCGGCGAGGATTTGGCCCACGGTCATGCGCGGATTGAGCGAGGAATACGGATCCTGGAAAATCACCTGAACGCGGCGGCGTACCGCGCGCAGCTCAGCCGCGTCGAGCGTCACCATGTCGATGCCCTCGAACACGACGCGCCCGCCCGTGGGACGCTCGAGCCGCAGGATGCAGCGCCCGGTCGTGGTCTTGCCGCAGCCCGATTCCCCCACCAGGCCGAGGGTCTCTCCTTTGCGAATGGAGAAGCTCACGCCGTCGATCGCGCGCACCACGCCGGCCGGCTTGGAGAACATGCCCCCGCCGACCGGGAAATGCATCACGAGGTCATGCACTTCGAGCAGCGGCTGACTCATACCGGCACCTCCTTCGCCAGGCGCTCGGCCTCCCAGCACGCCGACAGGTGACCGGGGGCGCCGATCGCCGTCAGCGGCGGCACCTCGGCGCAGCGATCGACGCGGAACGCACAGCGCGGCGCGAACGCGCAGCCCGGAGGCAGCTTCGTCAGGTCGGGCGGCTGTCCCTCGATCGGATCAAGCTTGGCGCGCATCGGCTCGTCCAGGCGCGGCACCGAGTGCAGCAGCCCGAGCGTGTAGGGATGACGCGGATTGGCGTAGATCTCGGCGGCAGTGCCGCGCTCGATGACGCGGCCCGCATACATCACGTTGACGCGGTCGGCGTACCGCGCCACCACGCCGAGGTTGTGCGTGATGATGAGCATCGCCACGCCCAGGCGGCGCGAAAGATCCTGCAGCAATTCCAGGATCTGCGCCTGGATGGTGACGTCGAGCGCGGTGGTGGGCTCGTCGGCGAGGATCAGCGGCGGATTGCAGGCAAGCGCCATGGCAACCATCATGCGCTGGCGCATGCCGCCGCTGAACTGGTGCGGATACTGGGCGAGGCGGCGCGCCGGATCCGGGATGCCGACCAGGCCGAGGAGCTCCACGGCGCGCGCGGTCGCCGCCGCCGGGTCCATGCCGAGGTGGATCTCGAGACCCTCGGTGAGCTGACGACCAATCGTGAGCACCGGGTTGAGCGAGGTCATCGGCTCCTGGAAGATCATGGCGATGTCGCGCCCGCGCACGTCGCGCATTTCCTCTTCCGTGAGCTTGAGCAGGTCGCGTCCCTTGAAGAGGATCTCGCCTCCGACGATGCGCCCCGCGGGCTCAGCCACCAGACGCATGATGGAGAGCGCCGACACCGACTTGCCGCAGCCCGACTCGCCGACCAGGGCGACGGTCTCGCCTTCGTTGATGTCGTAGGACACTCCGTCGACGGCGCGCACCACGCCGGCCGACGTCAGAAACTGCGTCTGCAGATTCTTCACTTCCAGCAGCTTCGCCACCTTCCCCCTCCTAGTAGGGTGGCTACGGGCCGGGCAGTCTACCATGGTGTAATTCCTCCTGGCGCCGGTCATTCGATGAGCAGACGCACGCTTGCCATCTGCAGCGCGGTGCACACGCTGCACGATGGCCTGTCCGACGTCACCTACGTGCTGCTGCCGCTGCTGGCGAGCGCCTTCGGCCTGTCGCTCGCGCAGGTCGGCCTGATTCGCGGCGCGCACCGCGCCGCGATGGCGGCGTTCCAGATTCCCGCGGGCATCCTGGCGGAGCGCATCGGCGAGCGCGGCCTGCTCGCCCTCGGCACCGCGCTCGCGGGCGCGGCATTCATCGCACTCGGCACCGCGCAGGGCTTCTGGCCGATCCTCTTGGCGCTGTTCTTCGCCGGTGCGGGCTCGGCGGTGCAGCATCCGCTCGCATCGGCGCTCGTCTCGCGCGCCTATCCGATCCAGGGGCGGCGCGCCGCGCTCGGCACCTACAACTTCTCCGGCGACGTAGGCAAGTTCGTATTCGGCGGCCTCGTATCGCTGCTGCTGCTGGCGGGGGTCTCCTGGCAGGCGCCGGTCATCGGCTTCGGCGTCGTCGCGGTGGTGACCGCGATCGCCGTGCTTTCGCTGCTGAGCGCAAGGAAGCAGGCGGCAACGCCCGCACGCCCCGAGCCGGCCGACGGTACGGCCGATTGGGGCATCCACGATCGCCCGCGGTTCCTGGCGCTGAGCCTGATCGAGGTTCTCGATTCCAGCACGCGAAGCGCGTTCCTGACGTTCATCGCCTTCCTGCTGATCGCGAAGGGCCTGCCCGCGGGGTGGGCGGTGGCCGCGGTGCCCTTGGTGCTGGCCGGCGGCATGGCGGGCAAGCTCGCCTGCGGCGTGCTCGCGGAGCGGTTCGGCGTGGCACGCATGATCGTCGTCACCGAAATCGCCACCGCCGCCGGCATCTTTGCCGTGCTTGCTCTTCCTGCCGGCGGGGCGCTCGTGCTGCTGCCTCTGCTCGGTGTCGTGCTGCAGGGCACCTCGTCGGTGCTCTACGCGACCATCGGCGAATTCGTCCGGCCCGAGCGGCTGTCGCGCGCCTTCGGCTTGTTCTACACGGTGGGCTCGGTCTGCGGCATCGCGGCGCCGCTCGCCTTCGGCCTGCTCGGGGACCGGCTCGGGGTGCATGTCGCCATCGCGGCGCTCGGCAGCACGATCCTGCTTACTTTGCCCCTCGTCACGGTGCTGCGGCCGCGATCATGACGCCGGCCTCGCTCTCGAGCCGCCACAGCCGCGCGAGCAGCACGCGCGCCGGCGCATCGCCGAGCACGGGCGATGCGAGCTCCAGGAACTTCGCCTCCAGTTCGCGATCCGAGAGCGGCGCTTCGGGGTCGCCCTTGCGTGCCGGCTGCAACAGGGCGTGGCTGCGACCGTCGCGCGTCCCGATCGCCACGCGCGCCGCGCGCTGCGCGGGAAACGCGGCGTCGAGCTCGGGGTCGATCGAGGCCTCGATGCGGCTCATCAGCGCGCGCGTCGCGGGATCGGCCAGGGGCGCGGGCCCGAACGCGGCCAGCCGCACGCTGCCGTGGCGCAACGCGTGCGCCACCACGTATTTGATGGAAAAGCGTGCTTCCGCCGCCGTGCGCGGCGCCTCGATCCCGGAGACTTCGGTGGCCGCGCGGTAGCTGCCGATGCGCACGTGCGCGACCTCCTGCGCGGCGACGCCGAGCGCCGCTTGCGCGGCGAGCGCGCCGTCGATGGCGGCGAAGGTATGGCCGCAGCAGGCGTGGTTCTTGAACGTCATGCGCGTGATGTTGTAGTCCGTGCCCAGCGTCGCGAACGCATCGTCCCAGTCGGGGCCCTCGCCCATGGCGCGGCCAAAGCCCGCGGGGCCCTCGATGATGTCGAGCGCGCCGGTCACGCCTGCGCGCGCGGCGAGCGCCGCGGTGACGCCGGCCTCGGCCGCGCGGCCCGCGTGCAGGGGCTTGGACATCGAGTCCCTGCGAAACGCCTGCTGCAGGCCCGCGGCGAACGTGGTCACCGTCGCCAGCGCGTGCGCGGCGCGCACCCGGTCGAGCCCGAGCACGCTTGCGCCGGCGGCGCAGGCGCCGAAGGCGCCAATCGTGCCCGTGTTGTGCCAGAAGCGGTAGTGCGCGCGGCCCATGGCGCGCGCGATGCGCGTGGAGACCTCGTAACCGGCAATGACCGCGCGCAGAAAGCCGATGCCGTTCAGGCCGCCGGCCTGCGCCAGCGCGAGCGCCGCCGCGATCGTCGGCGCCCCCGGGTGATAGATGCCGTCGCGAAAGATGTCGTCCACTTCCGCGGTGTGCGCGGCCGTGCCGTTGATGAGCGCCGCGGCGCGCACGGTGGCGGGCCGCCCCAGCAGCAGGCGCGCCGCGCCGCGGTCGAGCTCCTCGGCGAGCGCGGCTTCGAGCGCGGCGGCCGGCGGCACCGTCGCCCCGGGCAAGGCGGCCGCGATCCAGTCGATCATCGCGCGCTTGGCGTGGTGCAGGACTTCGGGCGCGAGCGGCGCCGCGCGCATCCACTCGACGAATTCGGCGCAGCGCTCGACGACGAACATTGCGCGCTCGATTCAGCCGCGCAGTACGAGGAGCGAGTCAACGCCGATCACGCCTGCGCCCTCGGCCTTCACGAGGAGGGGATTGATCTCCGCTTCGGCGACGTCGGGCCGCGCCGCGAGTCGCGAGAACGCGGCCACCGCCCGCGCCAGCGCATCCAGATCGCCGCGCGGCGCGTCGCGGTAACCCCGGAGCGGCGCGAAGCCGCGGACTTCGGCGATCATCTCGCGAGCCTCCTCGAGCGTCACCGGCGCGAGGCGCAGCGCGAAGTCCCGGTAGAGCTCGGCGAGCGTGCCGCCGGCGCCGACGAGCACCAGGGGGCCGGCCTGCGCATCGACGCGGTAGCCGAGGATGGCTTCGCCGAGGCCGGTCTGCATGCTCGAGGCGACGAGCCCGTCGATTCTCGCCCGCGGCCGCGCCGCGCGCACGCGCTCGAGAATCCGCTTCCCCGCCGCGGCGGCCTCACGTGCATCGCGCAGGCCGAGTTCCACCCCGCCCGCCTCCGTCTTGTGCGCGATGTCGGGCGAGTCGATCTTGATCGCCACCGGAAACGGAACGGTGATGCGCTCGTCCGGCGCATGCAGCCGCTGCGACGGCGCTTGCGGAACGCCGAGATCCTCCAACGAGGGCGCTGCCTCGACGCGCGGCCGTTCCCGCGGCACACGCCACGCGAGGAACGCCGCCAGCGCATCCGCGCAGGACTCCGGCGTGCGGAAAGCCGCGATGCCGTTCTTCGCCAGAAGCTCGAGCGACGCCGGCGCCTCCGGCGCGATGAACACCGCAAGCGCCTTGCCGGGGTGCTTGCGGCGCGCCCCGAGGATCGGCTCGATGGCGAGCTCGGGATGGAACTGTGCCGAAGAGCCCACTGCGGCCACGACCGCGTCGCAGTGATCGGACGCGAGCAGCGCTTCGAGCACCGGCCCGTAGACGCTCGCGCGAGTGCCGGCGAGCGTCAGGTCGATGAGCGGCGAATCGAGGACGCGCACGCCGAGCGCACGGAACTGAGCCGCGAGGTGCGGCGGCGGCGTCACCAGCTCCACGCCGGCGGCGCCGAGCGGATCGGCGACCACCGCCGCCCCGCCTCCGGTCGTCGTCATCATCGCCACGCCTCTGCCCTTGGGCGGGCGTTGGCCGATGGCAAGGAGCGCGGCCTCGATCAAGGCTTCGAACGTGCGCACGCGCAGGATGCCGCAGGCGGCGAGGAATGCGCCGGCCGCGCGATCGTCACCCGCGATGGCGCCGGTGTGGGTGCGCGCGAGCGCCTCGCCCGCGCTCGAGCGGCCGAGCTTGTAAGCGATCACCGGCTTTCCTGCCTCGAACGCGCGCCGCGCAGCAAGCGCCAGCCGTTCCGGGTCGCGCAGCGTCTCGAGGAAAAGCAGGACGGCTTTCGTCTGCGCGTCGTCGACGAGCAGATCGACGAGCTCACCGACGGAAAGATCCGCCTCGTTGCCCACCGACACCAGGCGCGAAAAGCCGATGCCGCGCGCCGCGCCGCGCGAAAGCAGTGCGCCGATCAGGCTTCCCGACTGCGACACCACGGCGAGCGGCCCGACGGGCAGGCGCTCGAGCTCGAGGGAGGCGTTCACGGTGAGCGCGGTCCCGGGCGAAGTGCTGACGAGGCCGATGCTGTTCGGGCCCAGGAGCCGCACGCCGGCCGCCCGCGCCCTGGCGACGAGCGCGTCCTCGACCTTGCGCCCGGCGGCGCCCGTCTCGCCGAAGCCGTCCGTGAAGATGGTCACCACGGGAACGCGTCGCGCGAAGCACTCGTCGCAGGCAGCCGGGACATCCCCCGGCGGCACCATGACGAAGACGTGGTCGATTTCACCCGGCGCCGCGGCAAGGCTCGGATACGCGGTCTCGCCCAGCACTTCGCGCCGCGCGCGGTTGATCGGTGCGATAGTTCCCGCGTAACCGTGCTTGCGCAGGTAACGCTGCGGCCGGGCGGTGTTCTTCTCGGCATCGCCCGAAGCGCCGTAGAGAGCGATGCCGCGCGGCGCGAACAGCGCGCGGAACAGCGCCGATGTCACTCGGGCGCTCGCTCCGGGCGCTGCGGGAAGTTGCGCCCGAAGATGCCCTCGGCGATGCGGTTCTTCATCATCTCGATCGAGCCGCCGGCGATCATCCAGCCGCGGCAGCGGCGCAGGCAGTACTCGACCAATACGTCCTCGCTGTAGCCGGTGCCGCCCATTACCTGCAGCGCCTCGCTCGCCACCTCGAAGCCGGCCTGGTTGCAGAACGCCTTCGCCACCGCGGTCTCCTCGGCCGAGGGCATGCCGCGGTCGGCATTGGCCGCCGCGCGATACAGCAGCAGCTCCCCGGCATCGAGCTTCATCTTCATGTCGGCAAACTTCCACTGCAGGCCCTGGAACTCCGCCAGCGGCCGGCCGAACTGCCTGCGGGTGAGTGCCCACTCACGGGCTGCTTCATACGCATAGCGACCGAGCGCGAGCGATCGGGCGGTGTTGCCGATGCGCTCGACGTTGAAGCCGGCGATCTGCTTTTTGAAGCCGCCGGGCCCGAGGAGCACGTTCGCGCGCGGCACGCGCACGTCCTCGAAGTGGATCTCGACCCATTCTTCCCCCGACATGAAGCGCGCGGGCTTGCCGAGGGTCACGCCCTTCCAGCCCGGCTCGATCAGCACCGAGCCGATGCCGCCCACCCCGGGCCCGTAGCGCACGTAGGCGAGGATCACCGAAGCATAGGGACCATGGGTCGAGAACACTTTGCTGCCGGTGACGCGATAGCCGTCGCCGTCGGGCGTGGCGCTCGTTCTCAGGTCGGTGACCGCCGAGCCCGCCTCGGGCTCGCTCATGCCGAGGCACATCACCGTTTCGCCCGCGAGGATCGGGGCGAGGTATTTCTTCTTCTGCGCGGCCGTGCCGAACTCCGCGAGCACGCGCACCGGGCCGAAATTGCCCGCCTGCACGACATCGGCGCTTCGCGGGCAGACCGAGGCCACGGCCTCGATGGCGAGCACGGCGTCCATCAACGTGCCGCCCTGGCCGCCGTCGGCCTCCGGCAGAGTGATGCCGAGCAGGCCCTGCTTCGCCATCAGGCGCGCGACGTCGAAAGGGTGCGCCGGATCGTGCGCGCGCGCGAGCGCGCCCGCCGCCAGGTGCTTCTTCGCGAAGCCGCGCACGCTGTCGCGAAACAGCCGCTGCTCCTCGCTCAGCGTGAAATCCATATTCAGGCGGCGACCGCCGCGCCGCTGCGGATCAGTTCCTCGATCTCCTTGGCGCTGAACTCGAACTCCGCCAAGACCTCGCGCGTGTGCTGGCCGAAGAGCGGCGCCGGCCGCGCCACCTTGCCGGGCGTCGCCGAGAGCTTGATCGGCAGGCCGATGGCACGCGTGCGGCCCGCTTTCGGGTGCTCGAGCTCGACCACCATGCCGCGCGCGAGCGCCTGCGGGTCTTCGAACACCTGCGCGATCGAGTTGATCGGCCCGCAGGGCACGCCAGCCGCCTCGAGCAGCGCGATCCACTCGGCGACCGTCTTCGTCGCGAGCTTCTCGTTCATCAGGGCGACCAGCGCATCGAGATTCTGCATGCGGTGCGTATTGGTGAGAAAGCGCGCGTCCTCGACCCATTGCGGCGCACCGAGCGCGCGCGCGAGGCGCTGCCAGTTCGACTGGTTGGCGCCGCCGATGGTGAGCCAGCCGTCTTTCGCCTTAAACGCCTGGTACGGCGCCGACAGGATGTGTGCCGAGCCGCTCGGGCCGGGCGATGCGCGCGTGGCGAAGTAGATCGCCGCCTGCCAGTAGGTCTGCTGGATGCCGGCCTCGAATAGCGACGTGTCCACCATCTGCCCCACGCCGGTCTTCAGGCGGTGCACGTAGGCGGAGACGACACCGAGCGCGGCGAGCATGCCGGCGTTGATGTCGCAGACCGGGCTGCCGACCTTGACAGGCGGGCGTCCCGGCTCGCCGGTGGTCGCCATCAGGCCCGACATGCCCTGCGCGATGAGGTCGTAGCCGCCCTTGTCGGCGTACGGCCCGGTGCGCCCATAGCCGGAAACCGCGCAGTAGATGAGCGCCGGATTGATTCTCTTCAGCGTGTCGTAGCCGACGCCGAGCCTTTCCAGCGTGCCCTTGCGGTAGTTTTCGGTCAGCACGTCGGCCTTCGCCGCCATGCGCTTCAGCGCCTCCTGCGCCGAGGGCAGCTTCAGGTTCAAGGCGATGCCGCGCTTGTTGCGGTTCATGGCCATGAACGCCGCCGACTCGCCGTTCACCGAAGGCCGGTCCATGCTGCGGGTATCGTCGCCGCCGGGAATGCGCTCCACCTTGACGACGTCGGCGCCCAGGTCGGCGAGCAGCATGCCGCAGGTCGGCCCCGCCATGATCTGGGCCAGCTCGAGCACCTTGACGCCGGCGAGCGGGCCCATGTCGGCGCCCTCAGGCGGCCGCGCGCGCCTTAGGGCGATGGCTCTCGGCGAGATAGCGCATGGCGGCCGCAACGCCTTCCTGCTTGACCGGCACGCCGGCCAGCGCAAGCCCCATCTCGACGCCCGCGAGCGTGCCCATCAGGGCGAGGTCGTTGAAATCCCCGAGGTGGCCGATGCGGAACACCTTGCCGGCGAGCTTGCCGAGCCCGGTGCCGAGCGACATGTCGAAAGTCTCGAGGACCAGCTTGCGCACGCGATCTGCATCGTGGCCGGCGGGCAACAGCACCGCGGTGAGCGAGGCCGAATACTCCGCCGGATTGGTGGCGAGCACCTCCAGGCCCCAGGCGCGCACCGCGCGCCGCGTCGCTTCGGCGTGGCGCTGGTGGCGCGCGAAGACGTTCTCCAGCCCTTCCTCCTCCAGCATGGCGAGCGCTTCGCGCAGACCGTAGAGCAGGTTGGTGGCGGGCGTGTAGGGAAAGTAGCCGCTCTTGCCGCTGGCGAGCATCTCGTCCCAGGCCCAGTAGCTGCGCGGCAGGCCGGCGTCCTTTGCCGCCGCAAGCGCCTTGTCGGAGAGGGCGTTGAACGACAGGCCCGGCGGCAGCATGAGGCCCTTTTGCGAGCCGGCCACTGTCACGTCCACGCCCCATTCGTCGTGCCGGTAGTCGATCGAGGCGAGCGAAGAAATGGTATCGACCATGAAAAGCGCGGGGTGAGAAGCCGCGTCGATTGCCCTGCGCGCCTCGGCGATGCGCGAGGCGACGCCGGTCGAGGTTTCGTTGTGCACGATGCACACTGCCTTGATGCGCCGGTCGCGGTCCTCGCGCAGGCGCTTCTCGATCGCCTGCGGATCGGCGCCGCTGCGCCAGTCGCCGGGCAGAAATTCGGGCTTGAGGCCGAGCTTCGCCGCCATCTTCCGCCACAGGGTGGCGAAGTGGCCGGTCTCGCTCATCAGCACCGCGTCGCCCGGCGAAAGCGTGTTGACCAACGCGGCCTCCCATGCGCCGGTGCCCGAGGCGGGGTAGATGACGACGTGGCCGCGCGTCTTGAATACGCGCCGCAGGCCCTCGAGCACCGCCTTGCCCAGGTCGGCGAACCCGGGCCCGCGGTGATCCATGGTCGGGAAATCGATCGCCCGCAGCACCCGGTCGGGCACGTTGGTCGGTCCCGGGATCTGCAGGAAATGTCTTCCGGCATTGCGCGGCATGCATCCTCCCCAGCGAATGCGCCGATCGCGTCGCGCGGCGCGAGTGTATTCTACCCCGCAGCCATGGACGCTCAGGCACGCCCGGTGCGCATCATCGGCCGGCGAACCGGCGAGGCCGCGCTCGCCGCGCGCCTGCGCAAGGAGATCGACGGCGAGGTCCTGTTCGACGCCGCAAGCCGCGGCCGCTACGCGACCGATGCTTCGATCTACCAGATCGAGCCGGTCGGCGTCGTCGTGCCGCGCACCGAGGAGGCCGCGCGCACCGCGATCGCCATCGCGGTCGAGGCGGGCGTGCCGGTGTTGCCGCGCGGCGCCGGCTCCTCGCAGTGCGGTCAGACGGTCGGCGCGGCGCTCGTCGTCGACGACTCGAAGTACCTGAACCGCGTCCTCGAGATCGACGCCGCCAACCGTACGGCGCTGGTGCAGCCGGGGCTCGTCCTCGACCAGTTGAACGCGAGGCTGCGCGGACACAAGCTCTGGTTCCCGGTCGACGTCTCGACCAGCGCGCAGGCGACGCTCGGCGGCATGGCGGGCAACAATTCCTGCGGCTCGCGCTCGATCGCCTACGGCAATATGGTGCACAACGTGCTTGCCATCGACGCCGTGACGGCCGAGGGCGAGCGCTGGCGCTTCGGCCGCATGCAGGACGCCACGGGCCCCGCCGGCTACGTGGCGCTGGTGAAAAAGCTCGACGCGCTCTTCGAGCGCGAGAAGGACGAGATCATCGCGCGCTTTCCCAAGGTGCTGCGGCGCGTCGCCGGCTACAACCTCGATCACCTCGGAGCGCCGCACGCCAACGCCGCGCACCTGCTCGT
>Ga0326597_10003724_pt1 | contig 21766 bp, 18 predicted proteins | sample RVTome_12_FD_203789 | JGI IMG/M metagenome (GOLD analysis project Ga0326597, IMG submission 203789) | Soil microbial communities from uranium-contaminated site in the Upper Colorado River Basin, Wyoming, United States - RVT100D185 | ecosystem: Environmental > Terrestrial > Soil > Contaminated >...
GTTGGAGGCAGCGGTCATAGAGGCCCTCAAAACATTCTGGCAGCAGCCCGAAGTGCTCATTTCTCTCACCGCTTTTCCCTGGTGGCGCAAAGCCCTTAAATGACACCATCAACTGAAATTAGTATAATATACAACTAGGTAACTCAATTGTCAACCCCAAAGGCTATCCTTTGCTGTAATTTACCGTTGGTGATATAGTTGAAGTGCTATGGCAAAGATCACCTTAGAAGGCTATCAATGTGAACGCTGTGGTCATCAGTGGGTGCCCCGAAAGAAGGGCGAGAAACCCACGGTTTGCCCGAAGTGCAAGAGTCCGTATTGGAACGTGCCCAAGGAGATCAAGGGCAGAGACAAGGGCTGATTCGAACTTGGCGATAGCGCACAAGGCCCTTACTATCTGGATGCGTTAAACAGCAACGGCGCTTTCGATTTCCAACTCCTCCAAATCAATTGCGAAGTCGAAACACATCTGAATCATCCGGGGCGTTGTATTGTAATTTTCGTTGTAACTGTCAATGTCTTGTTTTAGTTGTCGGCAGTCCCCAACAATCTGTTGTCTACGCAGAGCGAATGCCATTTCCATGTGGTCATGCGAAGCCGTTCGTATGTCATCCCAGCGGAGATTGAGCTTCTCTTCCAGTCCTTCATATCTGGCAGCGTGTTTCGCTCGAACGGTACGCCCCTGCGGATCAGTAAAGAATTCCTCGCGCAATGCTTGGCGTAATTGATCAGCGCACTGTCGAAGAACTGTGCCTGGGCTAACCTGCCACAATCCTCTCGCAATAGCCCAACGCCCGATGTCTCTGGTAGTCGCCGGCCAAGGTTCCCCGGATGCCCGATACTCCGCGATGATCCTTTGGTTCCTCTCAAGAACGCTCATACTGTTCCCCTCCTAAGGGGTTGTTGGCAATTGATGACCCCACCCGTCTGTAAGAGCCGATGAAGTCAAGATGTCACGAACCTTGACAAGCATTTCACGACTATGATTCCATTCGACTTCTCCGCGATGCTGTAATTGGCCCAAAACGATTGCAGGATGGACTTTTATTCGCGCCGCGAAATTCTTGATTTTTTGTTTAGAGTACAGTGGTCTTGTCCGAGTGATGAAATTTTCCATTTCGCGTTTCTCTACCAAATGTTCGACTGCAAATAAGTCTGCATTTTTCTCATTTTCACTCTTCTCGCTGAGGGGGACAGCCTTATCTCCAACAAGATCAAGGTCAATGAGTGGATCATCGTTCAAAGCGTCTCGATTGTAGATGTGCCCACATTCATGCAATAAGATATACCAAAAATGATCTATTCGATCATATCTCATAGACATGGCAATGACAGGCGAAGACCCGTCTAACCAAAAACAAGCCCCGTCTATTGCCCCTTTGGGGAGACTCTCAATTACCAACAAACGCACACCACCTTCAGCCAAGACCCTTGGCACATGGCGGATATCTTCAGGGTTTGCCTGTAGCGTTGCGAGTCTCACTAATGCATTGTCAAAAGATTTCTCGGAAAACTTAGCTGCTTGCACGGCTGGCGCAATTCCCATTGCGCGGCTAACCCACGCAATTTGTACGGGGTTCTGTATGGTTGTAGCTGATTTTGCAGCAAAAACTGGCTTTGGTTTTTCCCCGCTGGAGATGATTCCCAGGAATGCGAAAACCCTTTCTTCAAGGACATCTATCTCCTTCGACGGCTGAATCCAGCCGCGCCGAATTATGTCTTTGACAGGGGCTATCTCAAACAACCTTGCTTTCCTTGTGATGGTATCATTAACGGGATCTCCTAAGAACAGTCTGTAAGCGCTCTCTAGGTTCAACCACAACTGAGCGGTTGTGCCAAAAACGGCTGCCAAATCCGAGGCAATCTCCAATGATATACTCTGCTTTCCGTTGATCAGATTGCTAATAATTGCGGGCGCGCGCCCCATGATTTCTGCAAGGTCTTCTTGCCTCCATCCACGTGCTTCAAGTTCTTCTTTAATGAAATCTCCAGGAGGGAAGGCTTCGGCTACATTCCTAGCATCAAATGCCATATTCCATCGCCTCCAGTATTAGTGATAATCTTCAATGCCACAGACCACTAAGATTTTCTCCTTGCCCTCGGTGCTTATTTCTATGATCAATCTCCACTTCTCATTGAGCTTCATCGAATGTTGGTGGCTACGCTTGCCTTTGAGTTTCTCGAAATGCAAGGATTTCAGGGCATAGAAATCGCGTTCATCCGTCGCGGCTCGAATAAACTGCATGCGCCTACGAAACACTCTGCATATGCCGGGGGAATACCCACCATCATATTGCGTGCTTCGCTCAAGCCTTTCCAAAGATTCATCTCGAAACTTCACCACCCATGCCATAAACATTCCTAGTATATATGACGGGCGCCAGTTTGTCAAATGGAAAATTAACGAATTCGTTAATTTCTTAATCTATACTTGAGGATTTGCAAATTATCTTGTTATGAAGCCGTAAATCTCTATCAGGCTGAATTCAGGCAATTCCCACAACTCATACACCACTACTATAACACTGTTACGCTAATACCCCTGTTTTTCCGAAAAGTTTTTCCAAATCTCTGCCCGCTTGGCGACCTTGTCTTCGTAACAGTGTTACGCTATTATGCCTCAAACAGAGGAGGGTGTGCAAGGATGGCAGCCGTTCCAGACGCCGCGTTGGAAAAGACCGCCACGCCGACGGCGACAGCGACCCGACTGCTGAACCGCAACTTCGTCTTGTTGTGGCAAGGCCAGCTGGTGAGCCAGATCGGGGCGCAGGCGTTTTCCATCGCCATGATCTTTTGGATCAAGCAAGCCACCGGCTCCGCCTCCTTGATGGGATTGCTGCTCATGCTCTCGAGCCTGCCCGGCGTCATTTTGGGGCCGGTGGCCGGCACGTTTGCCGACCGCCACAGCCGACGGGCCATCATCATCGTGTGCGACGTGCTCAGCGGACTGGCGGTGCTGTCGCTGGTGGCCGTGATGTGGTGGGGGCCCGGCTTGCAGGAGCTGAGCCTGGCGTGGTTGTTTGCCACCTCGGTCGCCGTTTCCGTGCTTGCTGCCTTCTTTCGCCCGGCCATCTCGGCGGCGGTTCCCGACCTGGTGCCGCTGGAAAAGGTGTCCGCAGCCAACGCCATGAACCAAGCTTCGGTGCAAGTGGCCACCCTCGTCGGCCAGGGGTTGGGAGGCGTGCTCTTTCGCTTGTTGGGAGCGCCGGTGCTGTTCCTGGCGGATGGGATCGCCTATTTGTTCTCGGCGTTCAGCGAGTTGTTCATCCGCATTCCACAGAAGATCCCCGAAAGAGGCGGTCACTGGAAAGAGCTGTTTTCGGCCTTCAAGCGCGACACGCTGGAGGGATTTCGATACGTGTGGCAGCGGCCCGGCATGAGGAACTTCTTCCTGGCGGTGGCGGTGCTGAACTTCTTCTCGATGCCCTTCATCGTGCTGCTGCCGTTTTACGTGGAGGACGTGCTGCGCGTCCAGTCGGACTGGTACGGGTATCTGCTGGCGGCCTTTGGCGGCGGCGCGCTGGCGGGATACGCCTTGTCGGGGATGGTGAAGCTGCCCGCCCGCGTCCGCAGCGGGGTGATGTTGGCGATGCTCATCGGATTCGGGGTCGTGTTTGTGCTGCTCGGCCAGGTGCGGGCGGCGCCCCTGGCGCTGGCGCTGCTGTTTCTGGTGGGCGTGATGAGCGGCTTTGTGAACATCAACATCATGACGCTGATGCAGATCAGCACGCCCAGCGAGATCCGCGGTCGCGTGTTCGGCTTTCTGTCCACGCTGTCCGCGGGGCTGATCCCTCTGGGGATGGGGATCTCCGGGGTGGTGGCCGATTGGCTTGGCCAGGACATCCCCTTGATCTACGGGGTCTCGGGGCTGCTTGCCGCGGGCTTGTCCGTGTGGATCGCCATCCCGCGCGAGTTTCGCGCCTTTCTGGCCTACGAGCCTACCCAGCCCCCTATTGGATCGTGAACTCGGAGACCATGCCCTTGAGCGCGTGGGGCTGGCCGTCGCCTTCGGTGTCGGGCAAAAAACAGACCATCAGGTAGCGCCCGGGCGCAAGCGCTTGCGTGAACACCATGTTCATCGTCTCCCCCGTGTGCTGTAGCAGGATAAAGCCGATGTCCTCGATCCCCGGGGGCGGCTCCGGCGAGCGCAGGGCCTGCTGCACGTCGAGGCCCGCAGGCACCTTGACCAGCGCGACCTCGTGAGGCTGCTTGCCCACGTTCTCCACCCTGAACGCGATGTGGCCGCTGGTGATCAGCGCAGGGTCATAGACGAAGGCAAACTCCGTCAGCTTCAGGTCAACGACGGTCACCCCGGAGGGGATCGCGGGCACCAAGTGCTCTTCCCGATCGATCTTCCAGGCGCCGCTTTCTTTGATCAACGAGAACCGGCTTGGTTTGAGCAACAAGCCCTCGACGATCTGCGCTTCCGCCGTGGCCGACTCGCCGGTGACTTTTACGTTGGAGATCGCGCGAAAGACGTAGAGCTGGTCGCCGATGGACTCGCGCAGGAACTCCTTTGCCTCCGCGCGCGTCACGTCGAAGGCTTCTCTTAACCCTTTGTCGGTCCAGCCGGCGAGGTATTTTTCGGTGTCCTTGTTCTGCCAGGCGTCGGCGACGGCGCGCAGGGCGTCTTCCACTTCCCTGGCGTCGTTGTCGCTGATGCAGCCCCAGACGAGCAACGGCAGTGCAAGCGCCAGCAACAGGAGCAGCACATTGCGTTTCACTTGAATTCCCCCCCTTTGATCGGGCACTTCCGCCCGATCGTACTCACCATGCGCATGGTGCGCCAAGCCTCCAGAAGAGCGGTAGAGGCATTGGTTTTGTGAGTGGGCGGGCATGTAAAGCGGGTCTTACAGGCTTGCTCTGAGGGGCGGATCGGCGATTTTGAGCAGCTGTTTGCCAAAATTCTTGCCTCGAACAGGCGCAGAAACGTCTTGGGGATGTTTTGAAAACCTTCCTGGATGTCTTCCTTGTGCTTGAGCTTGCCCTCTTTGATCCAGCGCGCGAGCGCCTGCAGCCCCTCCCCATATCTGGAGGCGTAGTCCATGATTATGAAACCCTCCATGCGGCCGCGCTGAACCACCAGGTTGAGGTAGTTTTTCGGGCCCGGCGACGCGTGTTCTTCGTTGTAACGGGAGATCCCGCCGCACAACACGATGCGGCCTTTAGGCGCCAGCAGGGCAAGGCCGGCGTCCAACATCTCGCCGCCCACGTTGTCGAAGAAGAGGTTGATCCCTTGGGGGCAAAGCTCACGTAACCTGTGAAATACGCGCTCGGCCTTGTAGTCAACGGCGGCGTCGAAACCCGCTTCCTCGGCAAGCCATTTGCACTTGTGGGGCCCTCCCGCGATGCCGATGACGCGGCAGCCGTGAATTTTCGCCAGCTGCCCGACGATCGAGCCCGTCGCGCCCGCAGCGCCAGACACCACGACCGTCTCACCCGCCTGCGGGCGGCCCACGTCCAACAGCCCGAAATAGGCCGTCAAGCCGGTGGTGCCCAGCACGCTCAAGTGCAGCGCAAGCGGCAGGTCGGGTGCGACCTTGGCGGCGAGGGGTGTGTTTTCATCGCCTGCAACGGCGTACTCCTGCCAACCGAAGAATCCGCGCACGAAGTCCCCCGGCTGGAAGTCCGCGTGGCGCGACGCCACCACCTGCCCCACCCCGGCGGCCCGCATCACGTCGCCGAGCTGAACGGGGGCAATGTAGCTGGGGCGATCCGCCATCCATCCGCGCATGGCGGGCTCGAAGGCGACGTACAGAACTTGCACCAGGCACTGCCCCTCGCGCGGCGTGGGGATGGCTATTTCTCGCAGCGCAAAATCCGATTCCTTCACCATTCCTACAGGCCGTGCGGCAAGCGTCCATTGGCGGTTGACGTTATCATTCATCAAGACCTCCTGAAAGAGACCTACAATTAACCTTTGAATCCCCTGATGGACGCCTTCCACCCTTCGTCGTGCTCGCCGGGGGCGAAGGGGAAGTAGTAGCTCACGCGGTCGAGCAGACCGCCGTGGTAGCGCGCCAGCACTTGCTGGGGCAACTTGGCCCAGCTGCCCCACAGCGCCAGGGTGTCCAGGATCTCGTCGCTGATCAGCTCGGGCATCTCTGCCCAGCGGGCCCTGGTTGCAAGCGCGCTCAATCGCTCGGCGACGGCGTCCCAGCCGTGCGTTTGGAACACCACGCCATAGGCCGGCGTGCTCGCGTAGAACGCGATCTGCTGGCGCACGGACTGCTCGTACGCTTGCGCCTGATGGCGATCGTCGTTGGGGATGACGAAGACCGTGCTTGACAACGCAATCTCCTCCCGTGTGCGGTTGGCCTTTTGCAGCCCTTGTCCCACGTTGGGCAGCACCAGCTCTTTGAGGTATTTCACCGAGTGAAACGGGTGCACGTGCACGCCCTGGCACAGCTCCCCGGCCAGCCGGCACATCCCCGCATTGACCGCCGCAAGGTAGATCGGGATCTGCCAGTGGTCGTGCGGCTCGGGGCTGAAGAACGGCGTCATCAGGTTGAATTTGTAAAACTCCCCTTGGAAATCCAGCTTCGTTCCGTGCTGCCAGCAGTCCCAAAAGGCGCGCAAAGAAAGGATCACCTCGCGCATGCGGTGCAGGGGGTTGTCCCAGGGCGCGCCCAGGCGCCGCCGGTTGTGGCCCTTCACCTGCGTGCCCAACCCCAGGATGAAGCGACCCTGGGAGAAGCGGGCCAGGTCCCAGCTCATGTACGCCAGGATCGCGGGGCTGCGCGGAAAGGCCACGGCAATGCTGGTGCCCAGGCTCAACGTGCGGGTGTGCTCGGCGGCGAGCAGCAGCGGGAAGAAGGCGTCGTGCGCGGTCTCGGAGGTCCAGATGCCGTCGAAGCCCAGCGCCTGCGCCGCGCGGGCAAGCGGCGGGATGGTTTCCAATTGGTGGGTCAGCAAGGTGGTGTCGAATTTCATCGCGGGCTCCAAGCCGGGCTGTGCAGCACCCGGCTGGGCAGCTGCCTGCCCACTACGGACTCCAGGAAGCGCGAGGCCTCTGCGACTTTGTCCAAGGAAACGCCCGTCTCAACGCCCATTCCCGCCAGCATGAAGAGAAGGTCCTCGGTGGCGACGTTGCCCGCCGCGCCAGGCGCAAAGGGACATCCCCCCGCGCCTCCGGCCGCGCTGTCGAACACCGCCACGTCGTACTCCAGCGCACGCAGCACGTTGGCAAGCGCCATACCGCGCGTGTCGTGGAAGTGCAAGGCGACCTTCTCCGCAGGAACGCGCGCCAGCACCGCATCCAACACGCGATCTACGTCGCCCGGCGTCGCGGCGCCGATCGTGTCGCTGACCGACACCTCGAAACACCCCAGCGCCAAGAGCCGCTGCGCCAATTCGGCGACCCGGCCTGCATCGACGCGCCCCTCGTAAGGGCAGCCGAAGCAGGTGGAAAGATACCCGCGCACCGCAACGTGCTTTCCCTTGGCCAGCGCGACCACCTGAGCGATGGCGGCGAAGGACTCCTGGATGCTCATGTTGACGTTCTTGCGGCTGAAGGTCTCGCTTGCGGCGGTGAACACGGCGACCTCCCCAGCGCCCGCGCTCAGGGCGTCCTCCATCCCGCGCGCGTTGGGCACCAGCGCCGAGTACCTCACGCCTTCGCGTTTGGGAAGGCGTGGGTAGAGTTTCTGCGCGTCGGCCATCTGCGGCACCCACTTCGGGTTCACAAAGGAGGCTGCCTCGATGCGCTTCAAACCGGCTTGTGCCAACCGCTCGATGAAGCGCAGCTTGTCCTCGATGGACAGGACCTTGGCCTCGTTCTGCAGCCCGTCGCGCGGGCCGACCTCAACGATCTGTACCCGGCGCATCAGCCTCCACCTCGATCAGGGCAACGCCCGGCTCCACCGATTTGCCCTTCTGCCCGTAAAGGGCTTTGACCACCCCGGCGTAAGGCGCTTGAATGGACAGCGCCATCTTCATGGACTCCAACAAGACCAGCTTGTCTCCCATGTTCACGCGGTCCCCCACCTTCACCAGCACCTCTGTGATCACGGCCGGGATGGACACGGCAAGCGAGCCCGGATCGGGCGCATGGTGCGCGGCCCCTTCCTTGAACGGCTCGTAGCGCAGGTTTTTTCCATTCACCCACAGGTGTTTTTCGCTTGCTCCTTGCGCGCCCCACACGCGCACGCGCCGCCCTTGGATCAGGAGCTCCAAGCTCGCGCCGCTGCGGGCCAGCCGCTCGACGATGTAGGCAACTCCATCCTCGCCGACGACGGTGAGTGCGTCCCCCTGGCGTTTCAACTCAAAGGCCCGCACGTCTTCTCCACAGGTCAGCTTCACCTTCACGTGTTCCTCCAGCGATCGGCCGCGTTCCAGGGGTCAAAGGTCGAAGCTACATCGGACGCCGCCGCCTGCGGCGCGGATTGGCCCCAGGCTTCAAACGCGGCCATGGCAAGCCACTCCAACTCGCTTGCTGCAGGCGCGCGCCAAGCGTTGAGATGGCGCTCGATGAAGGCCGTGGTCGTTTCCCCACTCACAAACGCCGGGTGTGCTGCAACCGCCTGCAAAAACGGTAAGTTGGTCTGCACGCCCAGGACGACCGTCTCGTCCAGGATTTTTTGCAGGCGGCGGATCGCGGCAGGTCGGTCTTCCCCATAGACGATGAGCTTGCCGAGCAGCGGGTCGTAATGCGGCGAAACGATGGACCCTTCCTCGACGCCCACATCCCAGCGCACGCCGGGGCCGTGCGCCAGGCGCAGCACCTGCAGCGTGCCGGTCTGGGGGGCGAAGTTTTTCTCGGCGTCTTCCGCGTACACGCGCACCTCGATGGCGTGGCCGCGTTGGGTCAAGTCCGCTTGTCGGAAGGGCAACGGCTCCCCCGCCGCCACGCGCAGTTGCAGCGCCACCAGGTCCAATCCCGTGACCCCCTCGGTGACGGGGTGCTCGACCTGCAGCCGCGTGTTCATCTCCAGGAAGTAGAACTTTCCCGATTCGTCCAGGATGAACTCCACCGTGCCGGCGTTTTGGTAGTCCGCCGCATGGGCCAGCTTCACTGCCGCCTGGGTGATGGCCTGGCGGGCAGCTTCGTCCAGCGCGGACGAAGGGCTTTCCTCCAAAATCTTCTGGTGGCGGCGCTGGATCGAGCACTCGCGCTCGAACAGGTGCACTACGTTGCCGTGCGCGTCGCCGAACACCTGAACCTCGATGTGGCGCGGATTTTCCAGAAATTTCTCGACGATGAGATGGTCGTCGCCAAAGGCGCCTTTGGCCTCCCGCCGCGCAGCCTGGAGCGCTTCGACGAAACCCTGCGGGGTTTCCACCACCCGCATGCCCTTGCCGCCGCCGCCGGCGCTCGCCTTGATCAAGACGGGGAAACCCAGTTGTTTGGCTTGCGTCAACAATTGCGAAGCGCTTTGCCCGGCTTCGTGAAAGCCGGGCACGACGGGCACGACGGCCTTTTGCGCCAGCTCCCTGGCCCGCGCCTTGGAGCCCATCTGCAGGATGGTCTGAGGCGAGGGGCCGATCCAGGTCAAGCCAGCGTCTTGGACCGCTTGGGCAAACGCCGCATTTTCCGACAGGAACCCGTATCCGGGGTGAACGGCGTCCGCGCCCGTCCGTTTGGCGGCGTCGATGATTTTTTCGACGTTGAGATAGGTTTCAAGCGCCGAAGTTCCCTCCAGCGCCACGGTTTCATCGGCCTCGCGGGCGAAGGGCGCATCGCGATCTATTTCAGAATGGACCGCAACTGAAGCGATCCCCCGCTCGCGGCAGGTGTGCAGGATGCGACGCGCGATCTCGCCGCGGTTGGCGATCAAGATTTTTCTCATCATGAGGGCTCGATCCAGCGGGGCTTGCGCTTTTCGAAGAACGCCTTGAGGCCTTCCTGCGCTTCGGGTCCCACCCGCACGCGCGCAATGCGCCTTGCCGTCTCGTCGGTCACTTCGTGAGGGTTCCGATGGGCGACCAGGCGAATCAATTCCTTGACCTGTGCCTGCGCCTGCGGCCCGCCCTGCAGCAGCATGTCCAGCTGAGTTGCGACGGCGGCGTCCAGCTGCTCGGGCGGAACCACGTGGTGAACCAGACCCAGGCGTTGCGCGGCGGGCGCATCGAAGCGCTCCCCGCTGAGGAAGTATCGGCGGGCCTGGGTCACGCCGATTTTGCGCACCACGTAGGGGGAAATCACCGCGGGGATGATGCCTAAGCGCACTTCGGTCAGGCCGAAGACCGCGTTCTCGGAGGATACCACGATGTCCCCGCAGGCCACCAGCCCCACGCCGCCCCCCAGGGCCGCGCCCTGCACGCGCAGCACCAGCGGCTTGGGAAAGGTTTCGATCGTCTCGAACATGCGGGCCATGCGCAGGGCGTCCGCCTCGTTTTGCTCTTGGGTGTAGGTGAGGCTTTCCTGCATCCAGCCCAGGTCGGCGCCTGCGGAGAAGGAGAGTCCCTCGGCGCAGAGCACGGCGGCGCGCACACGCGCCTCCTGGGCTAGCAGCGAGAAAACTTCAGTCAGCTCCGCAATCATGAGGGGGTGGAAGGCGTTGTGCGCCTCGGGGCGTGACAGGGTGACGTGGGCAACCACGCCTTGGCGGCTGACGCGCAGGGATTTCATGGTAAGCCTTTATATTCGGGGGCTGGGCACTCCGCTGCAAGCCGGGCAGCTGGTGGTCAGCGTTGCCAAACCTGTCGCGTTGGGACAGAAAGCGGAAAAACCTTCTTTACATCATATGCACTTCGAAAATGCCGAATACTTCAGTTTTTTTAGAGCCTTTCACGGAATCAGAGTGAACGGTCTTAAATTGGACCCCTTGACTCTGATTACTATTACGGTGTATTATAGGTTACATCCCGGGCCGTCGAGAGCGCTGCCAGGCAGCCCGCAACGCAAAACAGGTTGTGTTTTATGCGAGTGTCTCGCCGGTTTGATTTGTCGTTTCGTGTTATCCAAACCCGGTTAATAAGGAGGGGATAGCTACTTCAGCGCATTTCATAACGCCTTCATAAAAAGGAGCAGAGGGCTAACCTCCCAGAAGAACGGCCAGGTTCTTTGATTGCAAGGATTTGATCCTTGGTGAGGGGTTAGCCCCCTGGCGTTTTGTATCTTAACCCTAAAGTCCTCCTTTTTTCAAGGGCGTATATAAGTAAAAACTTATGGATAAAGTTTTATATACGCTCCTCTCCATCGTTCGGCCTGCGCATGAGGAATTCGCGGCTGTCAATCATTTCCAGACGAAATTCAAATCGAGGTTGCTTGAGCATCGCCGGTGCGTTTCGCGTTGGACGCAACGGCATTTGAGGAATTGAGGCAAAAAAGAAAAGAGGTTGGCTTGGTAAGGAGGTTACCAAACATGGCTAGGTGGAGGACCCCGGTTGTTCTTGCGCTGTTGTGCGTGTCTTTGGGATTGGCAGCCGTGCCGGCGGCTGGACAGGTCCACGGCAGTTCGCGTTTGGATATCTATGCATTTCCCATCCCGTGTACGGTGATCGATATCTTCAAGCTCGACACGCCGTGCGAACGGACGTTATTGTCTTTTGACATCGAGTCCATCACGAACCTGAACATCACGATCAGCGGCATGGTCGTGACCATTGACTCGGCCATCGGCATCGCGGGCCCCGAGCACCTGATCATTCAGGAGATCTTCAACCTGGGCGCGGTGACCATCCACCCGGAGATGTGGTTTGCCACCCCGTTTGAAACCGTGCTGGACGCCAACAGCCAGCCCAACGTGGTCGTGATCCCGCCCGGCGAGCCGTTGTTCGTCAAAAAACGCCTGACCACCATCCTCAACATCGCCGGCATCACGCTCACCAACCTGGCGATGTTCGAGGACGTGAATTTCCCCAACCCCGGCGCGGACTTCGGCCCGTTGATCTACCCTGCGCAAAGCCAGAGCTTCGGCTTCGGCGACATCGTCACGCTGACCGGCCAGACCGTCAGCGGCATCACCATCACCAGCACCACGGGCTTTTGCGCCACGCTGGCGGCCAACACCGTGAAGAAACACTCCGCGCCCGGTTCGGTGAACCCGGCGTGCACAGCGACGTTGGGCGGCATCCTGGTCGAACCGATCGAGGGCGGGGCCAAGACCCCGATCCTGTTTGACTTTGAGAACATCTCCATCGGAGGGTTGTCCGTGGGCGGGGTGAGCGCGGGCGCAAGCTTGAACTTCAGACCTCTCACCGGCCTGCAGTTTGGGACGAGCCTCAACTATCCGTTCATGAACATCGCCACGCTGGCCTTCAGCTTCAGCTATTCAGCCATGGGCGGCATCACGGCCGACGACGCATTTGCCATCACGCTGGCTTCGGCCCCGCTGAACATCAGCCTGAGCTTTGCGGGCTTGTTCGAGCTCTCCAGCGCGAATCTGAGCTTTTCCAACACGCAGACGCTGGGCGGTTTAAGGGTCTCGTTCACCGGCTCGGCGTCGGTGATCAAGGATCAAGGGCTGAGTTCGGTGACCGCGGGCGTCGCGCTGACGTCGGGCACGTTTTCGGCTAACCAATCCGTGGCTTTCACCCGGCAGGTGGTCGGCTTCGATCCCATGGGGGATCCGATCTTCGGCCTCGGCTTTTCCCGCCTGGGCGTCAACATCAGCCTGAGGCTCTCGCCGGCCACGTTCACCTTGAGCGCCACGTTCGGCAAGGGCGGCTTGAGCCAGCTGGGCATCATCACCGGCTTTGTGTTCTAAGGAGGGCACCGTGCAACTCAATATGAACAAGACCAAAGGATTAGTCGCAACGTCAGAGAAGCTCACTCTCAAGCGGTTTCAGCCCACGAAGACGTGGACGCTCGTGTTTGCCCTCCTTTGCATCGTCGCCTTCTCGTTCATCGGTTATGCGCAGGATACGCCCACGGTGGCCATGAGCTGCACGCCGGATCCCGTAGCCCTCAACGACACGACCGCCTGCACCGTTACAGTGAGCACCACGCTCAATGGGATGCCTACGGGCAGTGTGACCGTGACGCCCAACAACACGGGCACCGTCAGCAACAACACCTGCGGCACTCTCAGCGGCGGCCAGTGCACGTTCGACTACACGCCGACCAGCGGCACGGGAACGCATACCTTCACCCTGGACTACAATTCCAACGATACTTCTGCTTCAGGATGGAACAACGTAGCAGGAGCATCGGGGTCGGTCATGGTCACCGCCAGGCAGAGCCAGACGATAGTGGAATGCTCAGCCACCCCGCTGGTGGTCAACGCCTCCACACTATGTACGGCGACCGTGACGGATGCCACGTTGTACGGCAGCCCCGTGCCCACGGGCACGGTGTCGTTCTTTCACACCGGCACGGGGAGCTTCAGCGCCGGTTCGTGCTCGCTGGACACCAATGGGCAATGCAGCGTGTCCTATACCCCAACGGATGCCGCCACTAACCCGCACTCGATCACGGCCAGTTACGGGGGAGATTCCACCTACAGCGCCAGCAGCGATCTCTTCAGCCAGACCCTGCAGTTGCGCGCAGCCGACGTGCAACTGACCTGTGAATTATCGGACGTGTTCATTGGCCAGGCAGTCACTTGTCATGTGACGGTCGTGGACGACTCCACCGACGGAACGCCGGTGACCCCACAAGGCTCTGTAGGCTTTGACGACAACGGCAAGGCCGGCACCTTCTCAGCAGCAAGTTGCACTTTGGATGGGAATGGAAAGTGCAACGTGGATTACACTCCCGCCGCCGGAGATGCCGGGGTGCTGCCAGCGACCTTTGCACAAACGACGATCACAAGCACCTACACTCCCGCGACAAGCCCTGCGGTGCACGCGGCCGGCGTGAGCGATCAAGAGATCACCGTTCACCTACGCCCCACCAGTACCATGGTCAGCTGTACGCCAAATAATACGTACGTGCTTGAAATCATTACTTGTACCGTAACCGTAACGGATGAAGGTCCCGCACCTACCACAACGCCCTCAGGTACGGTGACGACGGCAACGAGTGCCATGGCCAATTACGTGCTCACCACTTGCGCTCCTGGGGCGCCAAGCTGCACCTTCACCTACAAGCGCACATTGCTTCCCGGCGTTGACTCTGTCATCGACACGCTTGGAGCCGGGTACGAGGGCTCCACCACGCATGCGAAAAGCGCTGGCGGATTTGGAGTACCCATCTCCAGGCGCACGACGTCGCTGACTGTTACCAGCTGCGGCACTCCAGGAGCGTTGCCTACTACTGTGAGCTGCACAGTGGTAGTTGCCGACACGACAGGGGGGGCCGCCGGACCCACGACCCCTGCGGGGACCGTATCCGATCCCGGCGTTGCTTCGGCTCAATATACGCCCTTTACATCCTGCTCGTTGGGTGGGGGAACATGTTCTATCACCGGCGTACAGGTTGCAGGCATTATGGCCAATGTTACGGCCCAATACGATCCGAATGATGACATCCATCTGAGATCCGTTGGAGGGACGACCATAACGGCTCCCAGCAGCAGTTTGCCAACGGGGGCTGGCGGCGCCAAGGATGTCAAGGAAATAATAAAGGGCCTCAACATCGGTTGCTTAGTTGCGGACTCGATAGCCCTCGTCTTGGACGCAGTTGAACTCGTCTGGGACCCAACTCCGGACCCTGTGTTTGTAGCGGGTTTCCTTGTGGCCTCAGGGGTTACGGTTCCGACCAGCGATCTGATCGTCTCGATCATCGGGATAGCACGAATCGCGCTGTCAACGTTCTCACTGATTGCCTGTACCGATCTCGACGGCGATGGCCTGCCTGACGTGGTCGAGATCGATTTGGGTACCGATCCATACGCCCCTGACACCGATCTAGATGTCGTCGACGACGGCGCTGAGATCAGCGCCTCTGGCTGGCTGTTCAAAGACGATGGTTGGCTGGCTGATGGCACTACCTGTCCGAACCCGCTGCACCCTGACACCGACGGCGATGGCATGAATGAAGGAGATGAATCCGATCCCTACCACACAGGCTATTGTGAACCAGATACCGATGGGGATGGCCTCTTGGACGGCGAAGAGCTACAGTATCATTCCTCAGCGGGTGACCCTTCCTCGGAGCTAACTCCGTGCGACCCGTGCACTTTCTATCACAGTTTTGTGACTGACCCCCATCAAGCCGATACCGATGGAGATGGGTTGGGGGACGGCCTGGAATCGGGTGTAACTGGTTACGACGCTGATAATAACGCGACCTTTACCGATTCTACCGACGCTGACACGGACGATGATGGCCTGATGGATGGCACCGAAGATATAAACAAAAACGGACAAGTCGATGGCACCGCATGTAAGTTGTCCTCTCCGGCTGTCTGTTCGCCCACACCCAGCCTCGGTGTCGTCGAAACCGATCCCAATGTCTTCGACTCGGATCAGGACGATTTGGGCGACGGCTATGAGTTGGGCAGCGGATCAGGGTGTGACCCGGTCGACATCGACACCGACGACGACCTCCTGTCCGACAGCGAAGAGGTCAACGAGACCCAGACCACGTGCTCGGTGGCCGATTCGGACGGCGACACGCTGACGGACGCCAACGAGCATTTCGTCATCTTCGGGATATACCCCACCCGAAATCTGGAGCAGGTGACCGACCCGTTGATCAAGGACACCGACGGCGACGGTCGAAACGACAACCTCGAATACAGCGGTTCGCAAATCGGCAGCACAATCGGTCCGGGACAGCCGGATACGTGTGTGCCCGGAGTCGCACCTCTGGATACCCAGCCCGGCTTTGCCAACTCGTTCGACTCGGACGATGACGGCCTCAACGATGGGCCGGACTTCCTGTTGGGCGCGGACGTTGCTGCAGCGACAGGCAACAACGGGGAATTGGAATCGCCCGCTGATATCTTGGCCAGCATCTGCGACCCGGACTCCGACGGCGACGGCCTGTTAGACGGCGAGGAAGCCGGGACCGGCACCGATCCGCTCGATTGGGACGACGACGAGGACGGGCTCAGTGATAAGGAAGAAGTGCAGGTTTATTTCACCGATCCCAAGCTCCCTGACACCGACGGAGACACGGCTGGAGACGCGTCTGGTGCGGGCGTAATCGTAGCGCGCACGATTGGTTTTTCGGACGCGGCCCACCCAGCCTTGGTTGGTCACAGCGGCGTAGGTGCAATTGATTGTCGCTCAGATTGCGAGGAGGCCTTCAGCGGCACGTTGCTGTTCAACCCGGCCTACCCACAACCTGTTCCCTCGCCAGGGCTAACGGGCTTTGGCAACCCACTGGATGAAACCGATCCCTTGCAGATTGACACCGACGGCGACGGCATCAACGACAACATCGAGTTCGCCCCGGGGTGCAACGAAACTTTGACGAATTCCGGCTTGGCCCTTTTCGATGGCTTTGCCAACAGCTTCGACTCAGATGCCGACGGGCTACGCGATTACGAGGACGCGGTGGCTGACGTGTTCGATGCATCCAGCATCACGATCGACACGACGCCGGTCACGCGCGATTGGCTCGCTTATCCGGAGACCCCCACGCCTACCCCAGGCGGAGCGAAAGCGGCAAGCCCCGATGGCCTCAACGACGGCGAATTGGGCGCCGACGTGATCACCGGCATCTGCGATCCCGACTCCGACGGCGACGGGGTGCTGGACGGCGAAGAACACCAGATCGGCACCGATCCCTATGACTGGGACAGCGACGACGATGGTCGTAACGACGGTGAGTTTCTGGGTCAAGGCCCGATCCCCTCAGATCCGCTGGACTTCGACACGGACGATGACGGCATCGGCGACGGTGTGGAAGTATTCGCGGCAAACACCACCAATCCGGTCAACGCCGACACGGACAGCGATGGGCTCTGCGACGGTGGAACGACCACGCCCGCCTCGGGCGGACCCGGAACGCTGACCGGCGGCACTCCGGTTGACGGAGCAGGCACCAATGGTTTGTGCATTACTGGCGTTGCTGATCACCCCAACAACAACAGCAACGGCAGCGGCACGCCCACCGGTTATGGCGAAGACGTGAACGGCGATGGAACGCAAGGCGCCAGCGAGACCAACCCCAACGACATCGACTCCGACGACGACGGCATCGGCGACGGTGTGGAAGTGCTGGCGTATACCACCGCACGCGCAATCCCGGCAACTGACCTGTTTGGCCGGACAATTCTGGTGCAATATCCGCAGCAAACGCACACGTTTACGGGCGTGCTTGGCCCTGGCCCGGCCGGTTTCTACAGCGGCACGTTCGCCTGTCTGGACCCGCTGGACGCCGATACGGATGACGACGGAATCGACGACGGAATCGAGGACCTCAACCAGGATGGCAACTTTGACTTCGAGCCCGGAGACTTCGACCACGCCGGCCAAGGCCCGATCCCCGGACCCGCGCAGGACAATCCTGAGGAGACCAACCCCTGCGATCCGGATACGGACGACGACACGCTCAACGACTTCCTGGAGCGCAACCAGCCGAACCCTCCAGGTCCGACTGGTGCCCCGCAGTCGTTCTACCCGTTCAACCCGACGAACCCGTTGGATCACGACACGGACAACGACTACATGCTCGACGGCGAAGAAGTGTTCTACATCTGTCCCGCAGCGCCGCCGGTCTTCAACCTGGACAACGACAACGACGGGCTCATCGATGAAGATCCGCTGGACGGCGTGGACAATGATCTGGACGGCAAGATCGACGAAGACGGGGTGGATTTCACCCTCTTCCACGTGGACTTCTTAGACCCAACCAACCGTGACACCGACGGCGACGGCTGGATTGACGGGCTGGATCCCGGCGGCTTCGGCGGGCCGTGCAACACCGAGCAGATGCCCGTCGTCGGGCCAGGCACGATCGTCGACCCGATCACGGACAGCGACAACGACGGCTTCGCCGACGACGACGAGATCGCGGCGGGCACGGATCCCTTCGATCCCGACAGCCATCCCACCGCGTTCTTCTCGGACCTGGATCTCGACCTGCACTCCGCGCTTCCCGAAACGGCGCTGGTGGACACGCAGGGTGAGAACGTGGATGCCGACGATGACCGGATGTGGCTGGAAGACCCCAACCACGACGGGATCGCCGAATCGGTCGTGATTGACATCGGCGCCGACGTGCTGGTGGACGTGCGCGTGCTCATCGTCAGCCCGCGCGACATCGAACTCGGTGACTTCGACGGAGACGGCGCCGTCGACGACCGGCGCTACGTGGTGGTCTACGCGCTTGCCAACTACCGCTTCGTGCAGCCGCGCGTCGTGCTGGTGATAGACGATTACAACTCAGACGGGGTGATTGATCGGGTAGAACTCAGCGTTCAGTAATCGGCCCAAAAGAACTCAAGGGGAGGGGTCAGGCTTCCGGTCTGGCCCCTTCCTTCTTTTTGAGGGCAGAGTTTTTGTAGGGCTGGTCGTGCCTACCGGCTATTGACTGTCATTCCTGCGAAAGCAGGAATCCAGAGGGTATTCAACTGAATCTGGATTCCGGCTCGCGCTTGCGCTTGGCCGGAATGACAAACAAAACCCTGTACTTCTTGCATTTGATCTTCCGTTGCGCGAGCAAGGGTCGAGTACGTGGTCGCGTCCAGCGTGGTCTGCGGCTGTGACGCCTCGTCGGGCAGGATGAAGGCGGCTTGCAACGCCAACAGCGCGCCGAAGGCAAACGAAAAGACATGAACGAACAGCATCAACTCGCGCACGGGTCGAAGACCTCCATCGGCTGTCGATGAGGTCATGGTAGGGGCGCACGCGAGGATGCACAGTGACGTGCGTTGCTTATAGTTCCAGCTCCAGGAAGATCGTGTCTTTGAGCGGAGTGTCGTAATAGCGTGGGATGGGCTTGAAGCCGTGGGCTTGATAGAGCGCAATGGCGGCCTTCATGTACGGCAGCGTGTCCAGGCGCATGGCGCGATATTTCAGTTCTTTCCCTGCCTGAATGATGGCCTCCACCAGGCATTTCCCGATGCCTCTTCCCATGAACTCGGGGCGTACGTACAACCGCTTCATCTCGCAGATGCTTGGGTCAAATTCAAACGGGCGCACCGCCACGCAACCGGCCTCCTCCTCCCCGCACCGTGCCAGCAGCAGCCTGCCTTGAGGCGGAGCGTACTTGCCCGGCAGCTCGGCAAGCTCTTGCTCGAAGCCCTGGAAGCACAGGTCAACGCCGTGCGGATCGTTGTCGTCCAGCCACTGTGCGTACCGGCGGAGCAAGGCGCGGATTTGTTCCAGTTCGCTGAGGGAAGAGGCGATGCAGAGCTTCACGCGCGCGGTTGGTCGGGTTTCTGGGGTGGACATGGTTTCATTGAACTTGGCATGCGATTGCATTGCAAGCGGCGGCGCGTTGTCAGGGCGAAGGGGAGGGGATACACTTGCGACAGGAGCGCGATATGGCGAAAACTACAGGCTTACAGCAGATCATCTTGACCTATGAGGATTACGTGCATCTTCCCGACGATGGGAAGCGCTACGAAATCCTGGAAGGGGAGGTATTCGTGACCCCCGCGCCGAAAACCAAACACCAGATCATTTCATTAAACCTTGCAGTGGTTCTCCAACAGCACGTTCGCAAACACAAGTTGGGCCGTGTGCTGACCGCCCCCACCGACGTCATCCTCTCGCGCACCAATGTGCTCCAGCCTGATCTGCTCTTCTTGTCCAACGAGCGCCTGCGCTACCTCAGCGAAAAGAACGTCCAGGGGGCACCGGACCTCGTCGTGGAGATTTTGTCAGAGTTCACGGAGGATCAGGATCGCACGGCAAAGAGGCAGCTCTATGCGCGCTATGGGGTCAGAGTCTATTGGTTGATCGACCCCGACGCCGAAACGCTGGAAGCCTACGAGCTAGATCCCGCCAAGCGCAGCTTTCGCCACAATGCGACCTACCACGGCTCGGACGGCGTTCAATCCGCTCTGTTTCCCAAGCTCAAGCTGAAACTCCAAGAGCTTTGGCTCTAAAAGCCGGCCTCTAAGAAGCTGCCAGCCGTCAAGCACTCATGGGAGCCTATGCCTTCTAGCAAGCTCCCTCTCCCAAGAGTGGGAGAGGGTCAGGGTGAGGGCTGATGTGTTGGTTTGCTTGCGCTTGAGGGATGCTCACTTTAGAGTGAACGCGACCATTCCCTCAAGGAGATTCTTCGTATGCGCATCGCCAAGAACCTGCTGGAGCTGATCGGCCAGACGCCGATGGTCCAGTTGAATAAAATCAACGACACGAAGGTAACCATCCTGGTCAAGCTGGAGTACCTCAACCCGGTGGGCTCGATCAAGGACCGCGTGGGCCTGGCCCTGATCGAGGACGCTGAAAAGCAGGGATTGCTCAAGCCGGGGATGACCGTCGTCGAGCCCACCTCCGGCAACACGGGGATGGGCTTGGCGCTTGCCGCGCTCTTGAAGGGCTACAAGCTGGTGTGCACAATGCCGGACAAGGTGAGCCCGGACAAGGTGCTGCTCCTGAAAGCCTTCGGCGCGGAGTGCGTGGTCTGCCCCACTGCCGTGGCGCCGGACGATGCGCGCAGCTATTACTCGGCCGCGCGGCGCATCGCAAAAGAGCGCAACGCGTACCTGCCCAACCAGTATGAAAATCCGTCCAACCCGCTGACGCACTACCGCACCACGGGCCCCGAGATTTGGTCTCAGACGCAAGGGAAGCTCGACGCGTTCGCCTGCGGCGTGGGCACCGGCGGCACGATCAGCGGCATCGGCCGCTACCTCAAGGAGCAGAACCCCAACGTCAAAGTCGTGGGCGTGGACCCGGAGGGCTCGATGATCTATACCGAGTATTATAAAAAACCCCACAACGTCCACACCTACGTCATCGAGGGCATCGGCGAGGACCTCATCCCCGGCGCATTGGATTTGCAGGTCATGGACGAGGTGATTCGCGTCTACGACAAAGAAGTCTACCTGTTCTGCCGCGAGCTGCTCAAAGCCGAGGGCTTGTTCCTGGGCTCTTCCGGCGGCGCTGCGGTGCTGGGCGCCTTGCGCTACGCATGGACGATGAAGCGCGGGACGCTGGTGGTGCTCGTCCCCGATTCGGGGCGCAACTACCTGACGCGCGTCTACAACGACGACTGGATGCGCGAAAAAGGCTTTCTGGAGTGAGAGCGCTTTAGGCCAGGAACACCACGTACAGCAGCAACGAGAGCGCCAGCGCGCCCGCCAGCAGGATCACCCGCCAGGTCCCATCCCGCGATTCCTGCTGCGAAGCCCCAGCGCTGCCGGCGCCGATCAGGCGATTCACCCCTTGCGTGATGCCGCCATCGAAATCCCCTTGCGCCAATGCCGGGATCATGGCGTTGAGCACGCCGTCCAGAAACGCATCCGGATACAGGCTTTTGATCCTATCCCCCACGGAGATGTGAAGCGCCGATTCCTCCAGCGAGACCAGCAGGAACAGATGGTCCTGTTCAAGCGCCCACGCTTGGGTGATGGCCTCGTCGTAAGCGTTGACCGACATGCCTTCCAAGGTGGGCACGAGCAACACGTAAACGCCCCGGCCCTTCTCTTGTGCGTACTCGCTGAGCGTGGCTTCCAGTTGCGTCCTGGTCGGCTCGGACAGCACGTGCGCCAGGTCGTTGACGTACCCGCTGCGCTCGGGTAGCTCTTGGGCCTGGGCGGCGAAGGAGCATATGAGGCCAACGCAAAGAAAAACGACTGCACCCCTCATCGGATAACCTCCTAAAGTATTCGGGAGCTTGCCGCAAGGAGCTTACCAAATTTCGCGAGCAAAAGCAGAAGCGTCAGCATTACTCCTTCAACATGGGCCATTGGAATTCAGGGTGGAGTTCACACCCCGATCTTGCGCGGTTATAATGCCGCCATTCTTGAAATACGAAGTCATAACAACGACCGCCGTGCCGGGGTCATTGGTTTGTCACCTTTTTGTCACGTGC
>Ga0326597_10003725_pt1 | contig 21765 bp, 19 predicted proteins | sample RVTome_12_FD_203789 | JGI IMG/M metagenome (GOLD analysis project Ga0326597, IMG submission 203789) | Soil microbial communities from uranium-contaminated site in the Upper Colorado River Basin, Wyoming, United States - RVT100D185 | ecosystem: Environmental > Terrestrial > Soil > Contaminated >...
GGCTGAACGCCCGCAACCCACGGGAAGGACTCGGCCCGCGCTGATCCTGTTGGCGGGGGAGGCGGACCCTCCCCCGCATCGGCCGCGACACGCGGCCTCCCCCTCCTCGCCGCCTGATGGGCGGCGAGGCGCCTCCGGCGCCGGTTGGACGCCCTTGCGAGCGAGTCGGTTCTTGAACGCCGGTCAACATCTCTGGCCCCAGAGGCTCAAGGTCCTCGCCTGCGACGAACGACGTCCTCAGGACCGGGCCGACATCGCGGCCTTGCTCGCCGCCGCGACGGCGGCGGAGGTCGATGCCGCGCGCGATTGCCTCGAGCGCGTCCAGGAGCGCGGCTGCCAGCGCGGCAAGGACCTGGCGGCCGAGCTCGAGGCCCACGTTCGCGCGAGCGGCCGGAAGGCGCCCTGACGGCGCTCTATCCGCGGTCGCCGGTGTGGCGCACGCCGCCGGGGGCCTGGAAGCCGCGGCCGGTGCCGGGGCCCTTCCCTCCGCCGCCGGAGCCGCCCTCGAGCTTGCGGTCCTCGCGCAGGACCTCGATCTGGCCCGCGTCGACCAGCGCCTTGAAGGCCGGGTGGTCGAGGGCCTTCGGGCTGACCTGCCCGCTCTTGCCGGGGCCGAGGTGCAGGGTCTTGCCGCCGGGCAGGCGCACGCTCAAGGGCGCGCGGGTCGTGTTCTTGATGGTCGTCATCGCCGCTCCGGCCTCCGGAGAACGCAACATCGCTGCGGGCGGACGCGCGCATTCTAGCCTGGACTATTCATGAACACGCACCCCAAGCACCACGACCGGGCGGCTTCGCCGCCCTTTCGGCCCCTGCCGGCCCCTCTGGATTCCCGAAGGTACCGTTCGGGCACCGGCGTCCTCGACGACCTGTTCAAGGGATCCCCTTCGGAGGGATCCACCGGATCCCTCCGATCCGCTTCGCGGACCGGGGCTTACCCCTGCGGGGCCGGCGCCCGAAAAGCACCGGCAGGAACCGAATCGAGGCGCTTGGGGCACGTCTTCATGAATAGTCCGGGCTAGCAGGCGCGACGTCGCGCCCCGAGCTTTCTCGGCCGGCGCCCCTACTCGGGCGGCAGCTCGTACAACCCGTGGCGGGCATCGATCAGCCGGCCCTGGCGCACCAGCTCGTCCCACACCTCGCGCGGGTACTGGGGCGGCGGCGTGATCCCGACGATGCCGGACTGCGCGCCGCCGCTCATCGGGCCACCCCCGCCCTTCGACTCGTCGGCCAGGCGGGTCACCTTGAGGCTCTTGCGGTAGGCCTTCAGGGCGCGCTTGAGCACGGCGCGGTCCTGCGCCGGCAGGAGCCGCTTGCCCGACGCCCACTGGTCGAGGATCGCGCGCAGCGCGGCGCGGTCCTCGGCCACGATCGCGGCCGCCAGGTCGGGGTCCTCCTCGCCCGTCGCCGCCACCGCGCGCCGAGCGGCGGCCCAGGCCTCGCCGCTCTCCGCGCCGGACTCGAGCTCGGCCGCGACGGCGGCCAGGATCCTGGTGAGCAGCGCCGTCTTCAGGTCGATCATGGCCGCGCCTCCAGGCTTGGTCAGACGTCCTGGAGCCGGCGCACGAGCGCGGCGAGGTCGGCGCCGTGCGAATCGACCTTCACCTCGCGCTCGACGTGGCGCAGCACGCCCTTGGGGTCGATCAGGAAGGTCACGCGGCTGGCGTACCGGCCGCCCTCGGCCAGCACGCCGTACTTCGTGCTCGCGCTCGCGTCCGGGTCGGACAGGAGCTGGAAGGAGAGCTCCTGCTCTCCGGCGAACCGTGCCTGCGATCGGACCGGGTCGAGGCTGATGCCGTAGACGGCGACTCCGAGCGCGTCGAGCTCCTCCACTGCGTCCCGCAGGGAGCACACCTCGCGCGTTCACCCGGGCGTCATGGCCTTCGGGTAGAAGGCCAGCACGGTCCACTTGTCGCTCTTTCCGCCGATGGACACGGCCTCGCCCTCGTGGTCGTTCAGCCGGAAGGCGGGGGCAGCCTCGCCGACCTGCGGCGGGACGGGCTTGCGCGCGGGCTCGGGCTCGGGCTCCTGCGCGAACGCGAAGGCCGCGACCAGGGCGGCCAGGACAGGGACGGTCCTCATGGGGCTTCCTCCTTCGGGGCGCCCAGGATATCAGGCTACCCTCTCCCCCATGAAGATCGCCCTCGTCCAGCAACGCGCCGGGTCCGACCGCGAGGCCAATCGTGAGCGCGGTGCCGACGCCGTGCGCGCCGCGGCGCGGGAGGGCGCCGAGGTCGTGTGTTTCGCCGAGCTCGCCTTCGACCCCTTCTACCCGCAGATGCCGGCCACGCCGCAGGTGCTCGCGCTGGCGGAGACGGTGCCCGGGCCGACGACGGAGGTGTTCGGCGCGCTCGCGGCCGAGCTGGGCGTGGTCGTCGTGCTCAACCTGTTCGAGCGCGAAGGCCGGCGCACCTTCGACAGCTCGCCCGTGATCGACGCCGACGGCGCGATCCTCGGCACGACGCGCATGGTGCACATCACCGAGTACCCGCGCTTCCACGAGCGGGGCTACTACGCGCCGGGCGACCGCGGCGCGCCGGTGTACGAGACGGCCAAGGGCAAGATCGGCGTGGCGATCTGCTACGACCGCCACTTCCCGGAGTACCTGCGCGCGCTGGCGCTCTCCGGCGCGGAGGTCGTGTGCGTGCCCCAGGCCGGCGCGCTGGACGAGTGGCCCGCAGGTCTGTACGAGGCCGAGATGCGCGTGGCCGCGTTCCAGAACGGGGTCTTCACGGCGCTGTGCAACCGCGTCGGCCCCGAGCCCGAGCTCACGTTCGCGGGCGAGTCCTTCGTCTGCGACCCCGCGGGCACCGTGATCGCACGCGCCGGCCGGGAGAGCGAGGAGACGCTCGTGTGCGACCTCGATCTCGCGCGGGTCGCGACGTCCCACGCGCGCCGCTTGTTCCTGCGCGACCGCCGCCCCGAGCTGTACGCCGGCTGGCTATCCTGAAAGGCCCCTACTCCAGGCCCCGGCCCGCGAGCCCCGGGTGATCGGAGGGGATGCGCGTGGCGCGGAAGAGCGCCTTGGGCGGGGCGTTGCCGCCGACCTGGGTCGTCGCGATCTCGCCGCCGAAGGGGTTCCAGTACTCCCAGACGATGCGCCCGTCGCGGGTCACCTCGAGCACCCGCCCCTTGTCTCCTTCACACACGAGCGTGTTGCCGTTCGGCAGGCGCTGCGCGCCCGAGATGAAGCCGGAGTAGAGCTCGCCCTTGGCCGCGTAGGACCAGGCGGGCTGCGACGGGCCGAAGGCCGCGCCCTCCTCGCGCAGGAAGCCGCGCTCGGGGTCGAACGGCAGCAGCAGCTCCTCGACCGAGGACCAGTCGCCGTCCGGCCGGCCGCCGCCGTTGTTGAAGACGGTCAGGCGCAGCTCGTCCGCGGCCGCGTCGAGCACCCACTGGGCGTCGTGCTGGTAGAAGAGGCGCCGGTCGCCGTCGCCCCCGGCGCCGTAGGTGCGCGGGTTGCCCCAGCGCCAGAGCAGGCCGCCGCCCCTGCCGAAGCGGCCGCGCCGCTCGCCCGCCGCCTGGTCCGTGGTGGTCGAGTGGTCGATCACCCAGATCTCGTTCACGTTCGGCACGCTGAGCGCGATCAGGTCGTGCCCGGGGTGGTAGTCCACCGCGTTCGTGTGCAGCCAGTCGGCGCCGCGGCGGCGGGGCGCCGGCGCGGCCCCCGCGCCGTCCCCGGCGCCTTCCTCGTCCTCGTCCTCGTCCCCGTCCTCATCGTCGTCGCCGCCGGTGTACCCGACGGCGCGCATGTCGCGCGCGAGCTGCTCCAGCCGCTCGCGCTCCGCGGCCGAGATCGGCGGCCGGTCGCGGTGGTCGGCGTTGATGTCGACGCGCTCGGGGTGATCGGGCACCGAGCCGTAGTTGGGCCCGTCCGGGTCGCGGTCCTGGATGACGTGGTCCCAGACGTGCCACTCCCACACGACCTCGCCGCCGCCGGGGCGCTCGGGCCGGATCTCGAGCACGGCGTCGGGCCACAGGCCGCGCTCGCCGAGCGCCTCGGCGTCGCGCCCCCACTCGCGCGCGTCGTCGGCGAAACGGTGCTCCCAGACGATCGCCAGCACGTTGCCGTTCGGGAGCGGCTCGAGGTCGTGGTGCTGGGTCTGGTACTCGTCGGCCAGCGGGAAGTCCCACACGAGCTTCCCGTCCCAGTCGACCTCCTGGATGCGGCCGCCGATCCCACCGCCGCGGAACATCGGATTGTCCTCGACGCGGCCGCTGCGCAGCAGGTGGCCGTCGTCGAGCAGGTACACGCTGCCGGCGGGCGGAAGGTCGGTCTTCCAGGTGTGTGCGACCTCGCCCTCCATGTCGACCAGGAAGACGTCGTGGGAGAGCAGCGGCGAGAAGAGCGTCATGCCCTCGAAGGCGCCCTGCGCGCGCACCCGCAGGCCGCGCGCGGGCTCCGCTTCCGGCGGCGGCTCCTGGGGGCCGGCGCGCGAGGTCGAGTCCAGGGTCAGAGCGAGAGCGGAGAGCGTGAGCGTGAATCGGCTGGGAGCGTTCATGGCCGGAATGGTGCCAGAGAACCCGCGGAAACGCACCCCGCGGCGTCCGCACGGCCCCTTGCGCGCACTATTCGGCCCCGGCGGCGGGAGCGGGGCGCGCGCCGATCGCGCGCGCTTCCTCGTCGGTGTCGATGTCGGCCGCCATGCCGATGGCCTCGACGATCGGCATGCGCACCCCGCGCTCGGGGTGCGCGCGGCGGTGGCGCGCGCTCAGGACGATGCGACCGACGCGGCGCTCGAACTCGGCGCGCGTCTGCCCGCCCGCGCGCAGCTCGCGCGCGAGCGCCAGGCCATTGCGCAGCACGGTCCAGGTCAGGACCGGCGGGCGCAGGGCGAACAGGTGCCGCAGGTCCTGGAGCAGGAGCCCGAGCAGCACCGAGCGCAGCATCGATCCCTGGCGCGCGCGCACCGGCCGGTTGCGGGTGCGGTAGGCGGCGTGCGTCAGGCGGTAGAACAGGTCGAGGCGCAGCGCGCGCGGGTCGGCGATCACGAGGTGCCCCGGCAGGATGCGCACGGCCGGCCGGCCCGGCTCGGGCACGAGGCCGTACTCGGGCTTCCAGCCGAAGGCGCCGAGCTCCCTCGGATCGCGCGGCGCGCGCACGAGCGGGAACCACAGGTCGCAGGGGCGGCCGGCGCGGTACTCCCCCATCAGGCCTTCGAGCTCGGCGACCGACGGCAGCACGTCGCAGGTCACGACCGCGAGCGCGCCGCGCTCGTGGTGCGCCAGGAAGTCGTCGACGACGGCGCGCACGTTCGTGCCGACGTCGGCGTCGGTGTCGATCAGGCGCAGCCCGGGATCGAGGCCGGCGTACACGCGCGCCGGCCCCGCGACCGAGATCGGGTCGAAGGCGCCGCAGGCGCGGAAGCGCTCGACCAGGTGCAGGAGCAGCGGGCGCCCCTCGAGCTGCAGGTCGACCGCCTTGTACCCGGTCAGGAGCCGCCCCGATCCCGACGGGGCCAGGCCGGGCCGCAGGTCGCTGCCGCCCAGGATGGCGAGAGGGATAGCGGGCCCGCCCATCGGCCCCACTCTCCGTGGCGCGGCCGAGCCGGGTCAAGGACCGATCCCGGCGGGCGCCCCGGAGGACGCGCGGCCGGGGGAGCCCGCGAGCTCCCGCGGCCGCCCTCCGGCGGCGGGGAGAGGCCGAGCCGGCCGAGGGCGGCCGGGTCGTCCCACGGGATCCACGGCTCGGCCACGCGCTGGACCGCGCCCTGATGTTCGTCGGCCAGCCGCAGCGCTTCGGGTCGCGGTCGAGCGGCGAGACGGCGACCGGGCCCGGCGACACGGTGAACCTGCCGAGCGAGGGGCCCGCGCAGGCCTTGGTGCCGCTCGAAGCCCTGCACCCGCAGCGGCCTCGTCGGCCGCCCGCCGGACGAGAGGGCACGCCCGAACAGGGATCGTTCCAGGGGGCCCGGGGAGCCGGCGAAGTGGCGTTAGGCTTGCGGGGGATGGACAGGAGGTCGCTGCACACATCTTCGAAGGCCGGGTTCTGGGCTCGGGCAGCAGCCGCTCTCCTCGACGGTCTGCTGGTCTACGCCCTCTGTCGGATCGCGGGAGCGGTCTCGCTCTCGATGCATGTCTATGTGCCTTTCGAGGCGACCTATTTGGCCCTGGCGGCGGCGTATTCCGTGCTGGGCATCGCTTGGCGGGGTGCGACGATGGGCAAGGCGGTGTGTGGGCTGAAGGTCTGCACCGTAGCCGGTCGACGCGTCCCCTTCACACGCGCTGGGCTGCGCGAGACCGGAGGGAAGCTGCTGAGCGCCATCCCCCTCTGCGCCGGCTTCCTGGCTGCGGCCGGATGCTCCAAGCGGAGCTGGCACGATCGAATGGTGGGAACGGCCGTCTACCGCGTCCGTGAGGGAAGTCGATCCCGCTTCGCCGTCGCCTCGGGCTTGGGCGTCGGCTCCCTCATCCTGGGCCTCTGGGTAGCCGGTCTTGCGCAGCTCTCTCTGAGCGTGCTCCCGGTGATGCCGCGCGGGCAGGAGGCACTTCGTCGGGCGGAGCGAGAGACCGCCCCCTCGACGGAGGTGTCTCTTGTCGGGGAAGCGGACGAAGCCGAGTACGCATCCTGGCTCGAGGAGCATGGAATGCCCCCGGCGGATTTCCTCGTCGCGAAGTGCCGGCGATACCCGGTGGTGATCGTCGGAGAGAAGCACTGGGAGAGGGAATCCCTCACGTTCCTGTGCGACGTCCTCCCCGAGCTCCACCGCAGCGGCGTCCGGTGCATCGCCATGGAGTGGTTGCTGGCGGAGGACGGCGAGCTGATCGAGCGTCTCGTCACGGCGGAGATCTACGACCGACAGCTCGCGCTGGAGATCGCCCGACACCACTCGTGGCGAACCTGGGGCTGGAAGGAATACGTGGACGTGCTCGAAGTGGCTTGGCGCCTGAACGCGGCCATGGCCCCGGAGGATGCGAAGCTGCGCGTGGTCGGCCTGGACCTACCGATCGATCTGCCATCCATGGCGCTGGCCGGATTCGGCGACGAGGCCGTCGCGGGCCCTGCGTGGGAGCGGCTGCGCTTGATCCGGATGGTCCGCGAACTCCCCAAGGCCGCGATGCGGGATGCCTTCATGGCCAGGCAGGTGGAGCAGCAGGTTCTGGAGCGGGGAGAGCGCGCGATCGTCTGGGTCGGCGCCGCCCATTCCACCGTCGGCTGCCGCGGTCCGGGAGACACGGCGGGCTGGGGGAGGATGGGCTTCCTGCTCGCACGCAAGCACTCGGGCTCGATCCACCAGATCTACCTGCACGACGTTTTCGGTCGCGGCCCGGGGGGATCGGGGACGGAGAGCGGCATCAGCGACTTCGTCGAGCGCCTGATGGAGCGGCGAGGGAACGCACCGCTGGGATTCGACGTGCTGGGCTCGCCCTTCGAAACGCTGCGGGACTCGCAGCACTGGAGCTTCGGGCGTGTCGGGGGCAGGTCGTTCGGTGACCTGGCGTGCAGCTACCTGTTCCTCGCGCCGCGCAGCCGCCTCCGGCGGTGCGACTGGCTGGCCGGATACGTCACGGACAGGATGCTGGCCGAGAACCGCCCGTTGTATGAAGCCGTCGGGCGCCACACGGGCATCGAGGTCCGCGATGCTCCGAGCGCCAACCGCGCACTGAGCCGACAGTAGGCGCAGTCTCGGCGCTTCCACGATCGGCGCGGCCATGGCGGCTCCGGGCTTCTCGGGCGGGGCGGATGCTTCCGTGGCCGTGCATGGAACCCTGGGACGCAGGTAGCGTACACCGGAGCCCAACCACGGCATGCAACCGACGGGCTTCGCCCGCGGCTGATGCCGAGCGATGGACCGACACCGCGGCCCAGCCGCCGCCGCTGCAACGGACGGCCGGACGGCCGCCGTTGAGCGGCGGAAGGCGGTCACGAAGGCCCGGAGGGCCCTGACCGGCGACGACCCTTCGCCCGGCGAGGTGCGCGCGGCCTGCGAGCGGGCAGCGCAGAGCGTGGCCGCGGACCAGCTCGACCAGACCGGGGACTCCCCCGCCGCCGCCAGCGTGCTGCTGCACCGCCGCGGCGCCGCGGCGCTCCGAGGGCGAGGCGTGCCCGGAGAGCGGCTTCCGGCCCGCCTCCCGGGCACGTTCGCCGTGGACGCAAGTCCATCACCAGCAACGACTTGGAGAAAAGGAATGGACGCGCGCGAATACCGGGCCCGGTCCGGCGTTATCTTCCTGATATCATCCCGATATTGGAGACTGACACATGAAGACCCAGACCCCGTACCTCGAGCGTCCCTTCGCGTCCTTCTCCGGCTGGCCGATGGTGGCCGTGATCCCGGCCCTGATCGCCCTGGTGCTGTGGATCCTGATCCCGGCCGGACCCCGGAGTGGGTTCCAGATCGGGCTGCTGGTCGCCAGCGTCCTGTCGATCGGGTTGATCCTGCCGGGCTTCTTCCTGGTCAACCCGAACATGTCGCGCGTGCTGGTGCTGTTCGGGCGCTACCGCGGCACGGTGCGCCGCGACGGCTTCCACTGGACGAACCCGTTCACGGTCAAGAAGCATGTCTCGCTGCGCGCCCACAACCTGGCCAGCCAGACGATCAAGGTGAACGACCTGCTCGGCAACCCGATCGAGATCGGCGCCGTGGTCGTGTGGCAGGTGCGCGACACGGCCCAGGCCTGCTTCGACGTCGAGGACTACTCCGAGTACGTCGACGTCCAGACCGAGGCCGCCATCCGCAACCTGGCGCAGCAGCACCCGTACGACGACGCCCTGACCGACACGGACGTGCCGACCCTGCGCGGCGACACCGAGGCCGTGGCGGCCGAGTTGTCGGTCCAGCTCCACGAGCGCTTCCAGCGCGCGGGCATCGAGGTGATCGAGGCGCGCCTGTCGCACCTCGCCTACGCCTCGGAGATCGCCTCGGCCATGCTCCAGCGCCAGCAGGCGGCGGCGATCATCGCCGCGCGCCGGTTGATCGTGGACGGCGCCGTGGGAATGGTCGAGCAGGCGCTCGCGGACCTCGGCGCCAAGCACGTGGTCGACCTCGACGCGGAGCGCCGCGCGACCCTGGTCGGCAACTTGCTGGTCGTCCTGTGCGGCCACACGGCCCCCACGCCCGTCATCAACACCGGCTCGCTCTACAACTGAGGGTGTGGCTGACGAGCGATCCCGGCGACCTGCTCGAGGGGGCGGGGGCGCGCGCAAGGGCTTCCTCCTGCGCCTCCCGCCCGATCTGCTGGCGGAGCTGCGCGCCTGGGCGGCGAACGACCTGCGCAGCCTGAACGCCCACATCGAGTACCTGCTGCGCGCCGCCCTGCGGCGCCGCAGGGGGACGCGGGACGACGACGGGGCCGGCGGGGAGAGGCGCTGAGCCGCGCGGCGCTCAGGACGGGTCGAAGGTCACCGCGAGCGCGTCCGAGAGGTTGAAGCCCGTCCCCCCGGGCCCGGCCGGATCGCGGTAGCCGAGCTGGAAGTACCACGTCAGGTCGTGGTGGAACTCGATCCAGCGCACGTCCTCGCGCTCGCCCTCGGTCCAGATGTCGAGCCCAGCCCGGCCGCGCGCGTCGGTGACGGTCCGCGCGAGCGCCCAGGCCGGCGGGCCCACGCACAGGTGCCCGTCTCCGAACGGCACGTCCTGCGCGCCGAGGCTGTAGACGAAGATGCCGAGCTGGCCCGGCGGGCAGCCCTCGACCCGCAACTGGCCGCCGTGGGGGTCGAAGGGGCCGGCCCAGCGGATGGACGCGCCGGGACCGACCGAGTTCGGCGCGCCCGTGCAATAGCGCCTCGCGTCGGCCACGGCCACGCCGGCGGCGAGGGCGAGAAGCGCGGCGATGGAGAGGATCCTTGTCGGTGCGGGCGTCGTGAGCATGCTCGTGCCTTTCGTGTCGTGCTCGGGCTGCCAGGATACCCCGGCCGGGCGGGCCGGATCCCCCGTCCCCAGCAAACGCGATGCCGGGGCCTGCGGGGCCCCGCGCGCGCCCCGGGGCACCCTGGGGTGGAATCGAGCGCACTTTCCGCCCCTCGCGCCGTGCGGCGGCGCACGGCGGCCGCGTCGGAAGCGCGCTGCCGGGCTCTCTCCGCCCCGGGATCGGCGCCCGCGACTACCATGGAGCCATCGGGCGTCGGGCTGCGGCGATTCCCGCCGTGCCCTGGACGTCGCGGAGAAAGACGCACCTTGGAACCCGATCACACGCTCCGGCTCCTCGCCCCGCTCGCCGTCGCGTGCGCGTTGTGCGCCGCGCCGGCGCGCTCGCAATGGTCGACGGACACGCTCTCGGCCGCGCGCTACGAGCTCGCCGCCGCGTCGGTCGGCTCGAAGGCCCTGTTCGCCGGCGGCTACTCGTCCTCCGGCGTGGGCAGCGCCGTGGTCGACATCTACGACGCCGCCGCGGGCACGTGGTCGACGGCCAGCCTCAGCCTCGCGCGCGGCGCGCTGGCGGCGACGAGCGTGGGCAGCAAGGCCCTGTTCGCCGGCGGGGACTACAGCGCCGTGGTCGACATCTACGACGACGCGACCGGCACCTGGACGACCGCCTCGCTCTCCCAGGGCACGATCTGGCTGGCGGCGGCGAGCGTCGGGACCAAGGCCTTCTTCGCCGGTGGCTGGACGCCCGGCCCGTCGGACGTGGTCGACGTCTACGACGACGCGACCGGCACCTGGAGCAACACGACCCTGTCGGTGCCGCGCGCGTACCTGGCGGCCACGGCGGTCGGCAGCAAGGTGCTCTTCGCCGGCGGGTGGAACGGCGCGGGCGGATCGGACGCAGTCGACATCTACGACGACGCGACCGGCACCTGGTCGAGCGCGACCCTGTCGCAGGCGCGCGACCGGCTGGCGGCGACGACCGTCGGCACGCGGGCCATCTTCGGCGGCGGCGGGGACTCCTCGATCGGCATCTACGACCAGGTCGACATCTACGACGACGCCACGGGGACCTGGTCGGTGGCCGTGCTCTCCGCGCCGCGCGAGTACCTCGCGGCCACCACGGTGGGCTCCGAGGCGCTGTTCGCCGGCGGCTGGAACGGCGTGGCCGGCGCCAACAGCGCGGTCGTGGATCTGTTCGACGACGCCACGGGGATCTGGACCACGTCCGCCCTGTCGGTCGCGCGCTGGGGTCTGGCGGGGACGTCCGTCGGCGGCTCGGCCCTGTTCGCCGGCGGCTCGGCCAACGCCGGCATCAGCGCCGTGGTCGACATCTACACGCCTTTCGTGCCGACGACGTACTGCTTCGGCGACGGCTCCGGCACGACCTGCCCGTGCGGCAACGCCGGTGGCGGCGGCGAGGGTTGCGCCAACTCGAGCGGCGCGGGCGGCATCGCGAGCGCCAGTGGCTCGGACAGCGTGTCGGCCGACGACCTTGTCTTCGCGGGCTCCCAGCTCCTCCCGGGTCAGCCGGCGCTGCTCTTCGCCGGCCTGAACGCGGTCAACGGCGGCAATGGCATCGCATTCGGTGACGGCCTGCGCTGCGCCGGCGGCAGCGTCGTGCGCCTGGGCGTGCGCGTCCCCGACGCGAACGGCGACGCGAGCTGGGGTCCGGGGCTGGGCGCCCAGGGCGGCTGGGTCGCGGGCGACGTGCGCCGCTTCCAGATCTGGTACCGCGACCCCGGCGGACCCTGCGGCTCGGGCTTCAACCTGAGCAACGGCGTGGAGGTGACGTTCTCACTCTGAGCTAGGAGGAGTCGGTGGAAGAACCTACCGGGTAGATTCTTCCCCGACTCGCGCGACTGGGGACCTGCGCTACTGGCAGAAGGGCACCTCGAGCCCGTCGGAGAGGTTGAAACCGCTGCCGCCGCCGGAGGGGTCGCGGTACCAGAACTGGAAGTTCCACACGTCCCCGGCCTGGATGCCGCCCGGGTTGGGCGCGCTCGGCAGGTCGAGGGCGTACGCGGCGTCCCCGAACACGTCGGTCGTGATCACCGGCAGGCGGTAGACCGTCCCCGTGACGCAGCGGAAGCCGTTGCCGAACGGGACCTGCCCGGCGGTCAGGCCGTAGTAGAAGATCCCGAACTCACCGGGCGGGCAGCCGCTCGCGAGCAGCGTGAAGTCGTTCTGCGACACGCTCTGGCTGCCGGAGTGGTCGATGATCGCGCCCGGGCCGACCGAGTTGGGCGCGGTCTGGCAGTAGCTCGCCGCCGGCGGGCACTCGCACTCGTCGGGGATGCCGTTGCCGTTCGTGTCCTGCGACGTCCCGTTGGCGATGTCCTCGGGGTCCCAGACGCCGTTCTGGTTGCAGTCCGAGCCGAGCGCTTCCTGCACCGCGGCGTGGGCGTTGATGCGGCCCCAGCCGCTGCCGTTGTCGAAGCCGTTGCCGAGAATGTCGTCGGCGGTGATCTTGAGGATCTCCTTGGCGCTCTCGTTGCTCATCCCGGACAGCGCCGAGAACAGGAGCGCGGCCGTGCCGGCAACGTGGGGCGCGGAGAACGACGTCCCGCTCGAGGTGTGGTAGCCGTTGCCGATGGTCGGCATGTAGATGTCGACGCCGGGCGCGGCGACCCAGTTCTCGGGCCCGCTGGACGACCAGCTCGGCCGGTTGTCGTTGCGATCGCTGGCGGGCACCGAGACCACCTTGTCGTGCCGGGCCGGGTAGCCGACCGAGCCGCCGGAGTTGCCGGCCGCGCAGTCGGTGAAGACGCCCGCGCTGTCCCAGGCGTACACGAGCGCGTTGTCGATGGCGCTGCTCTGCCCGACGGTCAGGCTCATGGTGATGACCTTGGCGCCCATGTCGGCCGCGTACAGGATCGCGTCGTCGAGGATCGACCCGTCGGGCCCGAAGTCGCCCACGCCCAGGCACATCAGGCGGCAGCCGTCGCCGCTGCCGAATCCGCCGGCCACGCCCGCCACGCCGATGCCGTTGTCAGTCGTCGCTCCGACGACGCCGGCCACCGAGGTCCCGTGCCAGTAGGGGCCGGGGACCTGGTTGTTGTTGTTGCCGAAGTCCCAACCGTAGACGTCGTCGACGTAGCCGTTGGAGTCGTCGTCGATGCCGTTGCTCGGGATCTCGCCGGCGTTGATCCAGACGTTGTTCGTGAGGTCGGAGTGGGAGATCTCGGTCCCGCTGTCGAGGATGCCGACCCACACGCTCGGGTCGCCGGCTTCCAGGTCCCAGGCCAGATCGGCGTCGATGTCGGCGTCGGGCGTGCCGCCGCTCTGGCCGGTGTTCTTCAGGCTCCACTGATTGCCGTAGCCCGGGTCGTTCGGGTCGCTGACCCAGCGGCCGAAGGTGTTCTCCTCGGCGAACTCGACCAGCCCGGTGGCGCGCAGCGCCGCCAGGACCTCGAGCACGTCGGCGCCCTCGGGCACGCGCAGGTCGTGGATGCCGAGGCGGTTGGAGCGCACGGTCTGGAGCTCCGGCAGGACCAGGCCGGCCGCGGCCGCCTGGAAGCCCGCGAGGTCCCCGACCGGTGCGAGGAAGCGCACCGAGATGACCTCGGGATGGACGCGGAAGCGCTCTGCTCCCTCGACGCGGAACCAGGCGCCGTCCTGGCGGACGTACTCCTGGGAGGCGGCGCTGGCGGTGGTGGCGCACAGAAGGAGGGCGATGAGGGCCGGCTTCTCGATCACGGTGAGTCCTGGTTCGGGGTCGGCGGTGAGGAGGTGGAGGCCCCGTCAATCCTACCCCGTCGAGCCGAGTTCGCGCCCCGCGGGCCGGCGGGGGCCGCTCCCGCCGCCTCGCCGACGTGTCTCTTACCGTTCCCGCCGCCCGCGCCAGGCCTTGACCTTGGCGCGGTTGCCGCACACGGCCATCGAGCACCAGGTGCGCGAGCGGTTCTTCGAGCGGTCGTAGAAGGCCCACGTGCAGGTGCCCTCGCGGCAGGCCTTGAGCCGCTCCCAGGAGCCCTCGGCCATGGCTTCGGCCACGGCGGCCAGGAGCCGCCCGAGGGCGCCGGGCACGCCGCGGGCGGCGGGCTCGAGCGCGGCGCCGGCGCCCGAGAAGCGCACCCCCAGGCCCGCCGCGCGGGCGGCGGCGTCGAGCACGCCGGCCGCGTCCGGCGCCGGCCCGCCGCCGTTGTTCTCCAGGAGCAGCGCGCGCAGGGCCTCGCGCAGGGCGAGGGCGCGGCGGTGATCGGCGGCCGTGCCGCGCGCGCGCTTCGCCACCAGCCCGCGCTGCGCCAGCCACGCGCCCAGCGCCGCCGGGGCGGCGATCGCGTCCGTCCCGCCGTCCACGCTGCGGGTGTTCACGAAGGCCCGCACGAGCTCGAGCCGGCCGGGGGCCTCGATCGGGGCTTCCACCACTGAAATCTCTTGACCGGTTACGACACCGGCCATATCATGATGCCGGTTTCGAAGGGAGAACGCCAGCCACCGGCCGAGAACGCGCAGGAGACGACCATTGGAACGAGCCTACCGCAGCGCCCACCTGTCCGAGATGTCTTCCCCGACCGAGCGCGAGGAGGGCTCCTACGAGTGGAAGCCGATCCGCCACCACCTGGGCGTGAGCGCCTTCGGCGTGAACGCGTTCGTGGCCCCGCAGGCCGGCGACCAGGTGGTCGAGGAGCACACCGAGATCCAGGAGAACGCCGCGCGGCACGAGGAGCTGTACTTCGTGGCCAGCGGCCGCGCGCGCTTCACGATCGCCGGCGACGAGCTGGAAGCCCCCGCCGGCACCTGCGTCCTCGTGGCCGACCCGGCCGCGCGTCGCTCGGCCGTCGCGCTCGAGCCCGGCACGACCGTCCTGGCCGTCGGCGCCGAGCCGGGCGCGCCCTACGCCGTCTCCGGGTGGGAGCGCAAGTACTTCGACCAGTAGGGGGCGATACGGTGTCAGACACCGTATCGGTGTCGCCGCTCAGGGCCCGATCGCGGCCTGAGTCGTCTCCTCGGCCCTGACAACGAGCGGCGTGCGCGGGGTCACGTCGGTCCAGGTCGATTCGCCGCCCTGGCCCCGCTCGAAGCGGCGCACCACGCCCTCGTAGCGGCCGGGCAGGACGCCGCGGAACGTGATCGGCGTGGGCTCGGTGACGCCGGAGGAGATCTGCTCCCAGCGCATGGCGCCGTCGCCGCCGGCGGGCAGGAGGTGGACGTAGTGGACCGCGCCCTGCTCGAGACCCGCCGGCAGGCGCACGAGCGCCTCGACCGCGCCCGCCGCGGGCACCGTGACGCGCAGCTCGGGATCGAGCGGATCGTGGCTGCGCGCGTAGGTCTTCTGGTTCACGGTCACCTCGATCGTGACCTCCTCGCCGGGCAGGCCGCGCAGCACGCACAGACCCTCCTCCAGCACCTCGGCGAAGACGAACGCGCCGGAGGCGAGCCGCACGTGAGCCATCGCCGCCACGGTGCGGCCCTTCTCGTCGGCGGTGATCACGCGCACCTCGTACCCGGCGCCGAGCCGGAACTCGACCGGCGAGCCGTCGGCGGGGACCTCGAGCTGCTCGTCGTGGAAGGAGGCGTGCCCGGGCTTCTCGACCGTGACCGCGAGCCGCTCGGCGTAGATGCCCTCGAACAGGAAGTTGCCCTCGCCGTCGGTGCCCTTCGACAGGATGCCCGAGCTGGAGCTCGATACCCGGTACGAGATGCCGACCGTGGCATCGGCCAGCGGACGCCCCTGATCGTCCAGCACGCGGCCCTGGAACGGGCGCGGAACCGCCTCCAGCCTGACTTCGAGCCGCCGCTCTTCCTCGGCCCCGAGCGGATCGATCGCCGCGCTCTGGAGGATCGCGCCGAACAGGCTCGCGACCTCCAGCTCGAGCGGCAGCCCGACCTTCACGCCGCACAGGACCACGCGGCCCGCGCGCCCCGCCGAGATGGCAAGGGTCACGCCCTCCTCGTCGTCGGAGGCGACCTCGAAGCGGCTGCCCCCGGCCGCGGCGTACGTCTCGCCCCAGCGCTCCTCGCTCTCGAGCGGGTGCTCCTCGGCCGAGAGCAGCGCGCGCACGCCCCGCGCGCTCTCCCCCTCCGCCGTCAAGAGGCGGATCTCGAGCCGGTTCGTGCGCCGCAGCGTCACGCAGAGCTCGTCGTCCGCAGCGACGGAGATCGCCGCCTCGTGCACCTGGAAGCCGAGAGCCACTACGCGCAACGTCGCCGGCCCGGGCGAGAGGCCCTCGAGCCGAGTGCGGCCCGACTCGTCGCTGGGCGCGCTCGGGCGCGCGCCGCCGTCCGGGATCGTGGCGACCGCACCGGCGACGGCAGTGCCGGAAGCGTCCTCGATCGCGAGCTGCAGGGTCAGACCGCCGCGCGCGGGGTGCAGCGCGAGGTCGCCGAGGTCGTGCTCTCCGCGCACCTCCAACGGATCGAGCACGATCTGGCGAAACTCGCCGCCCGAGGAGATCGCCAGCGTGCCGCCCCGGAGCGACGGGTTCGCGAGCAGGACCCGGAAGCGCCCCTCGGCGTCGGCGAAGGTCACGTCGATGAACCGGCGGCTGGTCGTGCCGTCGGCGAAGACCAGCGCCGGGTCGACGCCCGCGTGGGAGACGGGCGCGCCGCCGGGCACGTCCACGACGCGGCCCGCGAGCCGCGCCGGCTCGGTCAGCTCGACGCGCAGCCCCTCGGCCGGGGCCGCGAGGGCCACGCTAGTGAACCAGCGGTCGGCGGCGAGCGCGCGCTCCTTGAGCCACAGGTGGCGCGGCCACGCGAGCGTGCCGCTCCAGTCGGCGGGCAAGCCCTGGAAACGGAAGGCGCCCTCCCCGTCCGTCCCGAGCTCGATGATCGAGGCACGATCTCCGCCGACCTCGATCTCTCCCCACGTCAGCCCGCTCGCCGCCTCGAGCAGGATCAGCGGGTGGTCCGCGCGCAGCTTCAGCGCCAGCGGCTCCGTGGGCGCGCGCCCGTCGACGACGATCCGGCCCGCGACGGCGGCGCCGCGCGCGAGCCGCAGCTCGTGCCGGCCCGGCTCGAGGCGCGGCTCGAGGACCTGCGGCGCCCAGCCGGTGGCCAGCACGAGCAGGCCGGCGCCTTCTGACTCGCGCGCCTCGAGCGCGAGCTCCCCGGCCCCGTCCGTCGCGCCGCTCTGGAGCACGCGGCCGCGCTCGAAGAGCACGCAGCGCGTGTCGCCCAGCGCACGCCCGTCGGGATCGAGCAGCACCAGGACCGCGGCCGCCGTCCCCACGCCTGCGGCCGCGACGCTCTCGCGCGCGGGGTCTTCCCCCGGCCGCGCGGCGGGCTCGTCCTCGGCGGCGAGCGCGGGAGCCGCGCCCGGCTCGAGCGTCGCGGGCGTGGCCCGACTCCCTCCCAAGCGCAGGCCTCCTCCCGGCTCGCCGCCGCGCAAGAGCAACGCGATCGCCCCCGCGCCCGCCAGGACGAGCAGGGCGACTGACGCGATCAGGAGGTTGCGGGAATGCACGGTGCTGCTTCCGGGGCCCTCAACGCTACTACCACCGAGCGGTTCAGGGTATCGATACGGTGTCAGACACCGTATCGCCCGGTGCCGCATCCGTGGCTATGCGGCGCGCATCGTGCGGTATGCACCCGGCCGGCGCGCGCTGCCGCGGTCGCCCCTCCCGCCGCGCCGGGACGCGGCACACGAGTTGCGCGGGCGGGCGCGTCCCGCGCGGCGGGACCCCCCTGGCGACCGCGATCGACCGCACACGGAGGGCCGGAGCACCCGGCCGAAGCTCTCGCATGGACGTGAAGAACAAGGCGACGCGCATCGACCTCTTCAGCTCGAGCACGCCCCAGATGCGCGCGTTCCACATGACGTGGTTCGCGTTCTTCCTGTGCTTCTTCGCCTGGTTCGGCATCGCGCCGCTGATGGCGGTCGTGCGCGATGAGCTCGGCCTCAGCAAGACCCAGGTCGGCAACACGATCATCGCCTCGGTCGCGGTCACGATCCTGGCGCGCTTGCTGATCGGCTGGATGTGCGACCACGTCGGACCGCGCATCAGCTACACGATCCTGCTCCTGCTGGGCTCGCTGCCGGTGATGGGCATCGGCCTGGCGCACAGCTACGAGGCCTTCCTGCTGTTCCGGCTCGGCATCGGCGTGATCGGCGCGTCCTTCGTCATCACGCAGTACCACACCTCGGTCATGTTCGCGCCCAACTGCGTCGGCACCGCGAACGCGACCAGCGCCGGCTGGGGCAACCTGGGCGGCGGGGTCACGCAGATGGTGATGCCGCTCGTCTTCGCCGCTTTCGTCGGCCTGGGCTACACCGAGGTCATCAGCTGGCGCCTGTCGATGGTCGTCGCCGGAGCGGTGTGCTTCGTGACCGGCATCGCGTACTTCTTCCTGACGCAGGACCTGCCGGACGGCAACTTCAAGGAGCTGCGCCAGAAGGGCGAGATCAGCGGCAAGGACCAGACCCGCGGCACGTTCTGGGTGGCGGCCAGGGACAAGCGCGTCTGGGCCCTGTTCCTGATCTACGGGGCGTGCTTCGGCATCGAGCTGACGATCAACAACATCGCCGCCCTCTACTACATCGACTACTTCGACCTGGGCTTGAAGACGGCCGGGCTCGTCGCCGGCCTGTTCGGCCTGATGAACATCTTCGCCCGCACGGCGGGCGGCGTCATCGGCGACAGGTTCGGCATGAGGGGCGGCCTGCGGGGCCGCGTGCGCTGGATGTTCATCGCGATCTTCGTCGAAGGCCTGGCGCTGATCCTGTTCTCGCGCATCACGCTGCTGCCGGTGGCGATCGGCGCGATGATCTTCTTCAGCCTGTTCGTGCAGATGTCCGAGGGCGCGACCTACTCGGTCGTGCCCTTCGTGAACAAGAAGGCGCTGGGGTCGATCGCGGGCATCGTGGGCGCGGGCGGGAACGTGGGCGCCGTCGCGGCCGGCTTCCTCTTTCGCGCCGAAGGCCTGACCTGGCCCCAGGCGCTCCTGATCCTCGGCTGCGCCGTCTCCGCGACCAGCTTCCTGGCCTTCCTGGTGCGCTTCAGCACGGCGGACGAGAAGGCGGTCGCGGAAGAGCACTCGCGGGCGCTGGTGGATCGCGCCAGGGATCGCGCCGAGCGCCTGCGGCGCGCGCCGCGGCCCGCCCCCGCCCCCGCGCGGCTCTCGCCCCTCACGGTGCTGCGCGTGTACCTCGGCCTGGCGCTCGCGATCAAGGGAGTCTACTTCATCCTCAACATGGACCGCCTCGAGGCGCAACTGGGGAACGGCTTCGGCCAGACGCAGAACCTCATCGCGTGGTTCGTCGTCTTCGCCCACGCCGTCGGCGGCGCGGCCCTGGCGCTGGGCTGCGCGACGCGCATCGCGGCCGGGTTGAACGTGATCGTCCTGGCCGGCGCGGTCGTGGTCAACCTGAGCGGGCCGACGGGAATGGCGCTCCTGGGCGAGAACCTGGACTTCCAGTTCGCGATGCTGGTCCTGGTCACGCTGGTCGTCTTCTTCTGGCGCGGCGGCGGCCGCTTCTCCCTGGACAGCCTGAACGCCGCCGAGGACGCCCGGCCCGCGGCGGCGGCGGCGGCCTGGGGCGGCCTCTCGGCCCCCGCGCTCGAGCTGGAACCCGAGCCGGTGGTCTCGCGCTCGGAGCGCGAGTAGAGCGGGATCCCGAGCCCGGGCAAGACCATTTACTTTATGCTCGTAAAATGGTTCGGACCATTCTACGCTCTGGCGCCAACCGGTCATGGCCCAACTGCCCAGACTCTACCACCGCATCCTCGCCGATCACCTGGCCGGGCATCGGCAGATGGCCTTCGTCTCGGGACCCCGGCAGGTCGGCAAGACCACTACCTGCCGGTCGGCCGTGCCCGGCTCCCGCTATCTCGACTGGGACGATCAGGACGATCGGCGCCTGATCCTCGCAGGGCCGAGGATCGTAGCGGAAGAGCTCGGGATCGAGCATCTTGCTGACCGGCCAACGGTCGTGGTCTTCGACGAGCTCCACAAGTACGCGCGTTGGAAGACCTTCGTGAAGGGACTCCACGACAAGCACGCCGAGCGCCTGCGCATCGTCGTCACGGGGAGTTCGCGGCTCGACGTCTACCGCCGTGGCGGCGACAGCCTCATGGGTCGCTACCTCATGTACCGGATGCATCCCCTGTCCGTCGGCGAGCTGCTTCGGCGGGATCCACCCGAGCGAGAGCTCGTGAAGCCTGCTCGTCTATCGAAGACCCGCTTCGCAGCGCTGTGGGAGCACGGCGGCTTTCCAGAACCTCTCTCGAAGGCGGACACGCGTTTCTCGCGCCAGTGGCGACGGCTGCGCCGGCACCAGCTCCTGCGCGAGGACGTGCGCGACCTGACCCGCATCCAGGAACTCGACCAACTCGAGGTGCTGGCGGAGATGCTCGAGGAACGCTCATGCGGGCAGATCGTCTACTCGTCGCTCGCCCGCGACGTCAATGTCTCTGTCGACACGATTCGGCGTTGGGTCGGGACGCTCTCGTCACTTCACCATGGATTCCTCGTCCGCCCGTGGTTCCGAAACGTGGCCAAGTCCCTGCGCAAGGAACCGAAATGGTATCTCCGCGATTGGTCCGGCATCCGGGACCCCGGTCAGCGCGCCGAGACGTTCGTAGCCTGCCATCTCCTGAAGGCCGTGGAGACGTGGACCGACCTGGGACTCGGGGAATTCGAGCTGCGCCACCTCCGCGACAAGGAGAAGCGCGAAGTGGACCTGCTCGTGGTCCGCGACGGCGAACCGTGGTTCCTGGTCGAGGTGAAGTGCGCGGACACCTCGCTCAGCCGACACCTGCATCACTTTCAACGGCAGATCGGCGCCCCGCACGCCTTCCAGGTGGTGATGGACCTCGAGTACGTCGACGCCGATCCGTTCCGTCGATCGGATCCGTGTGTCGTACCCGCTCGAACCCTGCTCTCTCAGTTCCCGTAGATACCGGGGGATACGGTTCCGCGACAACCTCCCCGGAACTGGCCCACGCGTGGGCCAGTTCCGGGGAGGTTGTCGCGGAACCGTATCCGAACCGCATCCCATCCCGACGACTTGGCTAGGATGGTGATGGGACCACAATGACGTCACCGACGGTCGAGGTCCCGGAGCCGCCCCGCGGCGGATACAGGGGCCGGAGCTACTGCCTGCGTTGCTACGCGCCGCTCGGCGTCACGCACGGGGCGGCGGCGGATTGTCCGCGCTGCGGCTACGCGAACCTGCGCGCGGACCAGATCGAGTTCTGGACCCACCAGCCCTTCCTGAGGAGGATCGAAGCCGCGGCCAAGGCTCTGATCGTGATCGTCACCGCGGCGGCGGTCCTCTTCGTGATGGGCTTCGTCCTGGGGACGAACGGCGGTTGGGTGATGATCTTCCCGGCCGCGCTCGGCTGGGCCCTGTGGATGACGGCCTCCCGCATCACGCGGCGCAACACGGTGCTGCGAGCCGGGATGGTGTGGATGAACGCCGCTCTGATGGCTGCGCCGGTCCTCATCGTGATCGGCGTCGTCTCGGGTCACTGGCAGATCGCCGCGGGCGGAGCGCTCGCCCTGGGGATCGTGCCGCTCGTGGGGTGGATCACGGCGCGCTTCGAGCGCTGGCGGCGTCACCGGGTCCTCACGCGCTGCCGCGCCGCCGCGGCCGAGCCGTCGCGCTAGGGCGAGAGTTCACCGCGCGACCCGGACGACGCCGCGCTCGCCGACGACGAGCTCGTGTTCGTGGGTCCGTGGAAGAACCTACCGGGTTGATTCTTCCACGCGGATTCAAGGCGTGAAGGTGATCTCGAGGCCGTTGGTGAGGTTGGCGCCGGTGCCGCAGGGGCCGCCGCTCGGGTCGCGGTACCAGACCTGGAAGCGGCGCAGGTCGCCGGGGACGACGCCGGTCTGCTCGGCCAGACCCGCGCCCCAGATCGCCGTGGCGTCGGGGCCGGGCACGTCGATCCCCAGGCGCACGGCGCCGCCGCCGGCGCAGCGCAGGCCGTCGGACAGGGGCCAGCCGTCGCCGTTGTGGACCGCGTTCAGGGCCGCGAAGGCGAACGCCGCCTGGCCGGGGATCAGGTTGCCG
>Ga0326597_10003726_pt1 | contig 21758 bp, 16 predicted proteins | sample RVTome_12_FD_203789 | JGI IMG/M metagenome (GOLD analysis project Ga0326597, IMG submission 203789) | Soil microbial communities from uranium-contaminated site in the Upper Colorado River Basin, Wyoming, United States - RVT100D185 | ecosystem: Environmental > Terrestrial > Soil > Contaminated >...
AGGTTTTCACAATATGCAGCGCTTCATCGGGCAGTTTGCTCGGGCGGGCGGAAAGGTGATGAGCGGGACGGATACTTCGGCGCACGGCTGGGCTGTGGCGGGCGTTGGGTTGCATCGCGAGATGGAGCTGCTGACACAGGTGGGCCTTACCTCGATGGAGGCCATCATGGCGACGACGCGAAATCCCGCCGAGGGATACCGGGTTCTCGATCGGTTGGGAACTGTCGAGGCAGGGAAGCTTGCGGATCTGGTGATCGTCAATGCCGATCCCTTGCAGGACATCCACAACATGCAAAAGATCCAGTGGGTGATTAAGGACGGCAAAGTGATCGATCGAAGCTATCATCGTGAATTTGCCGATCCATTCGAGGGCGCCGGGGTGGAGGCGTCCGAGTGGGTTGAAGCTTTGAAGCGCGCAACCATGGAAGGGACTCGGACGGTTGCCGGATTGACGGACCCGACCTGGGCATTTGGACAACCCTGTCCGGGGATCGAATCAATCTCTCCGATAATGGTGACGGAAGGAGGGTCGGCCTTCACCCTCACCATCAAGGGAGTGAACTTCACTAAGAAGTCCGTGGTCTATCTTGGCGGGCGGCCCATACCGGTTGAGTTAGTAAACGAAACGGAGCTGCGCGCTGCAATCGACGCGGGCTCCATTGAATGCGCTGGAACATCCCCGGTCGTGGTGAAAAATCCTGGGCCGCATCTGTCACAGCCTCAATGGGGATCAACTTCGAACCGGGCTTACCTGACAGTCGGCTTGAAGTAGCAGGGGACATCCGTGCGCGGCGGAGTCTCATGTGGTAGAAGGGGCTCTGTGCGAATCCGCAAGACGTTATTCACGCAAACCGCCACGGAGGTGCCCATGATTGGTCTACGACTCGCGATAATCGGGCTGTTGGCGCTTTTGGCAGCGCCGGCTGGCGCTGAGCAGATTCGCATTGCCTACTCCGGAGTCTCGGCCTCGGGTGTCCCGGTCTGGTTCGCCAAAGAAGAAGGTATCTTCGCCAGACATGGACTCCAAGCCGACCTGGTCGCCGTGCGTAGTGCGCCATTGCAAGTGACCGCGCTGGTGTCCAACGAGGTTCAGTTCGTGCGCGGCAGCGTCTCCAGCATGCTGACGGCCGCGGCGCAAGGCGCCAAGCTCAAGATCATCTTGTCGCTGTTTGCGGAGCGCGCGCCCTACGATTTCCTGGTCAATTCGTCGATCGCCAAACCGAGCGACCTGCGCGGCAAGAAGCTCGGTGTGCAGGACTTCAGCGGTTTGCTCTGGAGCCTTACCATGTTGTCGCTCAGGGAGATGGGCCTCGATCCGCAAAAAGACAACATCAACATCCAGGCGATCGGCGACAGCACCGTGATCGCGCAATCGCTGGCCAGCGGCATCATCGACGGCGCCGCGTTGGACAAACTGCAATCGTCGCGCCTACAGAGCCTCGGAGTAAAAGTCTTGATGGACTTGAGCAAAATTGCTTTGCCTGCCAGCCCCTTCATATGCGCCGAAAGTTTCGTGTTAAAAAATCCGCAGACCGTCGAGACTTTCATCAAAGCGATGATCGAATCCAGCGCCGCCCTGCGCGCGCAAAAGGAGCGCGGCATAGCGATGATGCAAAAATATATAAAAGTCGACCGCCAACTGGCCGAGCTGGGTTACAGGTTATTACTCGACGATCTGACATCCTACACGTTCGTCACCACCAAGGGTCTCAAAACCGCCCAAGAAGTGGTCGCCCTACGGGATCCGAAGATCCTCAAGTTCAATGTCGAGGATCTCCTGGACCAGCGGATTCTAAGCAAGGTAGTGAAGAGCGGGTATGTAGAGGAGATTGAGAAGAAGTACAAGTTGCGCTCGTAGGCCGGAGCAGTTGATTCTGAGTAAACCCCGCCTCTTGAGGCGGGCACAATTAAATGGGGTTCCAAAGGGGGCGAGCATGCCATTTGGGCGCGACCGGGGTTCAAACCCCGCTCGCGAATTCATTTGATTGTTGCGAACACGATGTGAAGAGAGTTGAGGCGGTGCCTTGCAATCTGGCCCAAGGGAAAAGGGGCGGTGAACGAAGGCGACACGGAAATGAGCCGACGGCATGATTTACGGGACGCAAACGCGATATAAGAGTTCACACTAGAAAGGAATGACCATGAGTAACGAAATTCTCGTTCAGCAAGATGGACCGATTCTGCGCGTTACGCTGAACCGACCCGAGGCAGGCAACGGCGTATCGGATGATATGGCGGGGGAGCTTGCCGGCATCCTCGACCGCGCGGCCGACACTTCTCAGTTTGTTGTGCTGCGCGGTGCGGGTTCGGAATTTTGCACCGGAAGGTGGCACACCGGCGGCCGCGCGCCCGAAGGACCGCCCGAAGCCTTGGCGCTGCGCCGGCGCAACGAGGTAATCTTCACTTGTTATGGGGCGTTTCGGCGCTCGCCGATTCCGATACTCGGCGTGGTCCAGGGGCAGGCGATTGGCTTCGGTTGCGCGCTTGCGGCGCTGTGCGACATTACTATTGCGAGTGACGCCGCGAAGTTTCAGTTGCCGGAGATGGGGCACAACATCATGCCGACGATGGCGATGTCGGCGCTGGTTGATCGTGTACCGCGAAAGGCGTTGATGTACCTCGTCTACTCGACTGCCGTTATCGGCGCGGAGCGGGCGCTCAGTTTTGGCTTGGTGAGCGAGGTTGTGCCGGCCGGTCAGTTGGATGAAACTGTGCAGAAGATTTGCGCAGCGCTTCTCAAAGCGCCTCGGCCCGCCACGTTGGCGGCAAAAGAGTACGCCCGGGTGGCGCTGACAATGGACCTGCAAGGGGCGATTGACTTCGCGCGCAACTTGCATGCGACGATCAACTCCTCCAGCGAATTGCGAAAATAGAGCGGTAGCGGCCTCACATCCATGGCCGTAGATGCTGCCGCCCTATTTTACAGACAGGCATCACGAGCGCCGTGACGCAGCCCCTAATGTTTAGCCAGACTTTTAAAGAATCCTTCCTTTTCCAATTCGTCGAGCAATGTCTCGTCCAGGAATTCTTCAGGACGACGGCCTTTTAGCTCAGGATTTTTTTCACCGAAGAAGTCCAACGTATCCTTCATTCCCGCCATGTTGACTCTGGGTGGAAAGGTGAAGCGACGGGCCGCGTCTTCGTAAGTCGCGTTAAGAATTTCCTGATTTTCGATGCGCAGTCTTTTAGCCATTACCGTGAGGCTTCTTTGACGGTCGGTCCTCAAAACATAAGTGGCTTCAGAGTATGCCTTGACAAAACGTTTCGCGATGTCGCGGTTGTCACGGAGATAGCTGCGCCGCAGGTAAGCCGTTGACTGGGAGAAGTTGACCCGCATCTCTCCCATATTTCCAAGCACACGATAGCCAGCTTTGACGGCCATCATAAGATGCGGCATGGAAACGATGGTTGCGTCGACATTACCCGCGAACAGAGCTGCGAGGCGCGTTGGCTGGTCTCCTAACGGAATGATGTTAACCTCCTGGCGTTTAAGACCCCACTCTCGGAAGGCCAGTTGGTAGGCAAGATCATGGGAGCCTCCGAAGTTCAATATCGCCAGTTTCTTCCCTCTTAGTTCCTTGGGGGACTTGATCTCAGGTCTGGAGACAAAGGAAAAAGGGAAGTGATTGTAGGCAGCCGCGATAATGACGATTTCTGAGCTTCGGGCTGAGGCCAAGAGTGGTGTTGTCGCTGAGCCGGTGGCGAATTGGGTGCTTCCACCTAAGAGAGCAGCCACAGACCGCGCTCCGCCTGTAATCATCACCAGATCAACGTCGAGTCCGTACTTATCGAAGATTTTGAGGTCTTTGGCGACCCATGAAGTACTTTGAAAAGCGCCGAGCCCACCAAAATCCGTAACGATTTTGTCCGCCGCGTATAAGTTCTCGCGGTTGAGCCAGAGAAAGGAGAAAATAGTAAGAACTCTGATCGAATGACGTAAGGTAACTTTGAAAGCCAGCCTCTGAGTGCTCAAGATCACCTCCAAAAGTTTGATACGCGTCGAATCCGGGACCGCAACGAACTCCCGGCAACATCCGAATGTTAACTCTATACCGTTTTGCATCGAAGAGTAGCGGAAAAAGTCGCGCCATGTCAACTTCAATCGCTGTCTTGTTTGCGACGAGACGCCTTTGTGAACTATGCGATATGCCGTGAATTTGTTGAAGCAGCTTGTCCCAATCGAAAATAGAATCGGATCGGTGTCATAGGGGATAGGTATCAGACGTGGCTAACTCTATTAATTGATCGAGGGTAAGCCCCCGGCCTTGGCCCTGGAGCACCTCTCGGGACTGGGAAAGATGTTTTACGGTCCCAGGGATCCATCGTCTCCCGTTGGATCGAGACACAAAGCGTGGAACTGACCCGCCTGCATGGCTGCGGGCAGATGGGAGGAGTTTTGGGAAAATCGGGCGGCGGAGTGAGAAGTTTACCCACAAATTGGTCGCACACCCCGATCCCTCACGCCCCGTACTGTCCGAAACCTAGCCAAAAGTATTTGAAATTCGGAAACCAAGACGAGATCGGAAAAACTATGTCTCCCGCAAAGGCGCAAAGGCGCCAAGAAGAAAAAATTCGAAGCACGAAGCACGAAATTCGAAACAATTTCAAATGACCAAAAAAGGAGAAAATTCGAAACGAGCTTCATTCGGATTCGGTGTTTTGGATTTTCCGAATTTGGGATTTATTTTGGCCTCAGTTTGTTTCGAATTTCGATATTCGGATTTCGGATTTGTTTCCCTGGTTGCCTGGCGGGATAAATTTTCTTGCAGTGGTTTTGTTTAACATTTTACAGGCAAGAATCTAGTTAAGGGTGTCGCGACCGGGAATCTTATCCTGGACGCTCTTTGGTCTCATCGTGAACACGGCTGTTTTTCCACTTCCCGGATTGCGCGACCTTGCAAAACGGTCAGGAACTCGGGTGATCACCGGAATCCGAAGCGTTTAGGCCCGCAGGAACGATCTCGATGGATTTTATCGCGCAAGAAATCTAGGCCGCGATACTTCCGAGGTAACTTTTCCGATTCTAAAATAATATATATCTAAGATTCGATTCCGTGACAAACGAGATCCTTCTTCGCCCGCGCGCGAAACAGATACGACCAGAGGTCGCGGAGGTTAAGGAAGTTTTCTTTATAGGCTTTCAGAAACATCCCTTTAGCCAAATCGCGTTGGTCGCTTTTGAGATAACGCTCCGCCAATTTGCGATAGCGGCGTGCAAGGCGCATGCAAACTTTATAGGGACCGACGGCGCGCACGACATCGGGGTGGTTTTGTTTCAGATCCTCCAAGCAGGCAATCAGACCGTCGAGCGCCGTCTGCGGCAGCAGGTTATTCGATCGAATTCTTTTCTTGCATCCAACATAATCGGCAAACCGAACCTCGCAATGCACACCCAGGCGAAGGTAAAAATGCAAATCATCCAGTCCCCAGATTTCCGGATGCAACCCGCCTAGCTCGTTGAAAACGGATTTTCTCACCATAACCACGGACATGGAAGCCACCCAACACTGCCACAACCTGCGGATCGGAACCGCCCTGCCGACCATCGAACGCAATACCCTCGCGTCGATATGGGTGGGTTCCTTCGCAATACCTTCTCCGAAGTATCGCGCGTCGTCGAAGACCATCGCCGCCGCTGGGTGCTCAGCAAAAACAGCGAGCAACGACTCCAGATGCCGCTCGTTCCAGACGTCGTCGTGATCGCAGAACGCGAGGAACTCGCCTTGCGCGAAACTCACGCCCTTGTTGCGCGCCGCGGCGGGTCCTTGATTTGTTTGTTGCAAATAGTGAATCGTCGGGTCGTACGATGCGACTACATCAGCCGTATTATCCTTGGACCCATCGTCCACCACGATGATTTCGAAATCTTTGAAGGTCTGTCGCCGCACACCGTCCAATGTCTCGCAGAGCAGCGCCGCGTTATTATAGGTCGGGATGACGACGGAAACCTTCGCGGGCATGATGACTGGGGTGCTTGATTCGGTTGAGATGACTCAATATTTAGCGCCTTGATCCAATTTTCGCAATCGGCACGTCATTCCCTGACTCCCACCTGCCCGCCGAGGGCGCGGGCGATCAGCGCGGCGACGACGACCAGGGCGACGATGAGCACGGCGACGACGGTCGCCTTTTCAAATTCGGCGCCCGCCGCAAAGTCGAGCATCAACAAAGACAGGGTGCGGGACTTGCCCGAACCCAAAAGCACCACGGTGCTAATGTCGCGCGCAGCGGAAATGAATCCGACCAAACCGACCGTGATGAGCGCCGGCATCGTCAGCGGCAAGATTACGCGGCGAAAAGTATCGAGCCATGTGCCGCCGCACACTTTCGAAGCTTCCTCCAGGTCATTGCCGAGTTGCAAGAGCACGCTTTTAATCATCTGGGCGCCGAAGGGCATGCTCTTGATCACCATCGCGATCATCAAGAGATAGATCGTGCCGTAGATCGGCAGGAAGATTTTCGTCTGGAGAAAAGTCCAGAGCAGCGCCATGCCAAGCAAAATACCAGGAATCGACCAGGGCAGCCAGGAAAGAAAATCGAGCAACGCACGCCCCCGGTGCCGAGTGCGGACGACGACGTAGGCGATCAGCGAATAAAACAGCACGCCGACAACGCCGGAACCGAGGCCGATGGCGAGAGTGTTCCACAGCGAGCGCAATAGCACCGGATCGTTCAATGTCGCGCGCCAGTTCTCCAGGGTCCACGGCTCGGCAATGTTGAAAAAGCCAAAGAGCTTCATAAAGGTGCCGGTCAAGAGTAACACGGTCGGCACCAACGTCACGAACAACGCGAACGTCAAGACCAGCGCAAACGCGGGCACGCGCCAACGCCCCAGGCGCGTCGGCCGGATGCTGAACCCCCGTCCGGTGAGCGTCGCGTAAGTTCGCCTGCCGGTATAGCGGCGCTGTAGGGCGACCATGAGCAACAGGAGGCCGAGAAAGATCGTGCTCAGCGCCATCGCCGGCGCGAACTGCGGCGGTTCCCAGGTGACCAGCTCGTGAATCTTGGTGGAATAGACCTGAAGGCCAATGGGAGTGCCGAGCAGAAGCTCGACCTCGAAGGCTTCGAGGGAGCGGATGATTCCGAGGATCGTCGTCACCAGGATCGCCGGCATCATCACCGGTACGATGATGTTGAAAAAAGTACGCCAACCGCTTGCGCCCGAGATGCGCGAGGATTCTTCCAGGGCCGCGTCCAGATTGCGGAAGGCCGGCGTCAACAGCATCACCTTGACGGCAACGCTGCCGCCCAGATGCGCCCAGACAATGCCCCAAAAAGAATAAATATTAAATACCGGTTGGCTCACGATGCCGAGGCCCATGAGCCCCTGGTTGAGCAATCCGTACTTCGGATCCAAGAGCAGAATCCAGCCCATCGCTTCGGGCAGCGCCGGTAAAAAGAAGGAAAGCCAGAAGAAAAATTCCAGAAAGCCCTTCATCGGGATATCCGTGCGCGCGATCAACCAGGCGAAGAAGCAGCCGAGCACCAGGGCGATCGACTGCCGGGTGATCGCCAGCGTGAACGTATTGGTCATGGCTTTCACGATGCCCGGCGTGGCAAACGCTTTGACCCAACCGTCTAAACCCCAAAGGATCGGCTGACCTGGGCGCGCGGTTTGAAAACTGTTGAGGATCATCAGGCCCAACGGCGTGAGCACGAGGAAGCCGACCACCAGGAGCAAACTAGCCATCAACAGCGACGGCATGCGAAAATTCCGAAACATCGGCAGCGACAACTTGTCAAATGTTACGGCGCCGTTCAGCGTTTGTGATTTTCCGTTCATGTTCGAATCTTCTCCTTCATATCCTTGTCCGGCTCTGAGCCGAACGCTTTAGTCGTCGTTGGCCGCGCAAGCGTAATTCATGTCCGGCGCGATGCCTTTTTGCTCCAGCTCCAGCTCGTAGCGCCGCCGTCCCCCCTTGAGCAGCCCGTCAGGCCTCAGAGTTTGATTGCCTTCTTTTGCAAACGCTCCGCCACCTGCCGATAATCGCCGCGCACCGCCGACTCGGCGTTTTCCACGTCTTCCTCATCCCAATGCCCCAGGCTGTAGCCATACCAGGGCATCTTGGGTTTCAGCGTTGGCAAACCGAGCTTCTCCCATTTCGCCTTCGCCGCTTCCATATATTTTCTCGACGGCAGGGCCACCGGCGGATAGGGCCATTTACGCGTCGCGTCGATCATGATCGCCGAGCAGCCCGATGGCGATGGAAAACGCGCCTCGGTATGTGACGAGCCGGGCGGCGCCGCGGATGGATCGAGGCCGGCGAACTTATGGGTCGTGATCTTGACGTCCCGATGCGGCTGCATGCGAAAGCTCAACGCCCAGTTGACCGAGTCGGCGTCTTCGGAGTCGATGTCTTCGTCCACCGTGATGAGAATTTTCCCGTGGCTGGGATCGAGTGCCACCGCCGCCTGCAGCGCCTGCCAGGGCTGAGCGGGGTTGGTTTTCTTCATGCGGATAACGACTAATTTTCGGCTGCCGCTCGACTCATGCAGCGTCACGTTGAGCACCGAAGGAATGTTGCAGTCGTACTTGAGCAGCTTGTAGAGCGTCGACTCATAGCCCATCTTGCGCATGACGCCGCTCTCGCTCGGCACCCCCTCGGTGAACATCTGCAGGATTGGCCCTTTGCGATGCGTGATGCACTTGACCAGAAAAATTCCGTTCATCATCTGCCCGCCCATATAGCCGGTAAATTCGCCGAAGGGTCCCTCGGGCTCCATAACGTCCGTGGAGATTTCTCCCTCGATGACGATTTCCGCTCGCGCCGGTACTTCCAGATCGACGCTCTCGCATTTTACGAGCGCAATCGCTTCGCCGGCGATGCCGCCTGCGACGGCATACTCATTGCGGTCGTAGCCGACCTTGGCGACGCTCGCCAAACCGACGGCTGGGCTGCAGCCGAGCACGATGGCCGCTTGCAGGGGAATTTTTTTCTCCTTGCATTTGTGGAAGTGGATGCCGATATGCTGCGCCGGAGAAACGCTGACGCCCATCTTGTCCGGCCCCTTGATCATGCAGCGATAGGTTCCGACGTTGACGACGCCGGTCTCGGGATCTTTGGTGACGACATAGGGCGCGGTTAGAAACGGCCCGCCGTCGAAGCCCGGGTTGCTGATGGGGACGGGAAATTTTAGCAGCCCGCCGTTGGGGCGGGAGATTTCTTTCCCTCTCAGCACGACCTCTTTGGCCGGACCGCCTTTCACGATCTGCGGCGCGATCGGCCGGCTCAAGGCGAGATTCCACCGTTCCGCCACCGCGCCCGCATTATCGTCGTCGGCCACGCCCAGCGCCATCTTGTAAATCTCCCGCGAGGCGCTGAGCGCGCCGACCGCCACGCGGCAGTCGTACTTCCTTCCTTGAGGATCGGTGACGTTTTCGAAGAGAAATGCTTTTCTCTGGCTGTCCGGCAGCCCCTGGTATTGCCACCGCACCAGCGGCATCAGTTCGCTGTTCTTGTCGATCCGTTCGCCGATACGGTAAAGATTTCCCGTCTCCTCCAGAAGATCGATGAAATCTCTGAGATCGCGAAAATAGGGTCGTGTCCTTGCTTTGAGCGCCTGTTTCGCCATGACATTTCCCCGCCTCATTTAACCAGCAGAATCGGACTGGGGCGGACTACCTTTTTCGCCTGCTCGATGGGAAACTCCCTCTCGCAAAACGGACATTTCGCCGCGATCTTCATGCGCTCGAACTGTGGCGACACGAGAAATTCCTCATCGCAGCCCGGACAGACGACTCTCATGGAGCTCGCCATGTTTTTCTCCTCTCACGCGTCGAGCGGAATTTTCGACAATAGATCGTTGCCGACATAGTCTTGGAGCTGAACTTTATTCATTACTTCTTCCGGCACCTTGATGCGGATCTCGAAGGGTTCGGGCGGCGCGGGCATGGTCGCGTCGATGCCGCCCTTGGCCACGGTGTAAGCGTGATAGCTCAAATCGCCAGGGCTGCCGGCGTACGCCGTCGGGTCGCGGGTGGTACAGATCAGGTTCGGAATGACGATCATGTCGCGGTCCCAACGGCTGCGCGTGGCCACCGCCCAGAGCACCTCGGCGTCGTCGAAGATATTGATGTCCTCGTCCACCACCACCACATGCTTGACGCGCCGGTCGACGCCGAGGGCGGCGACGATCGCCTCCCGTCCCTGGCCCGCGGCGGTTTTCTTGATCTGCACGTAGGCGTGGAAGCGGCTGCAGCCCGACGATGGCAAATGAACGTTCTTGACCGTGGGCACCGACTGCTTGACGGCGCGATAGAGCGAGCCTTCGAGCGGTATGCCGCCCAGATGATCTTGGTCGCGGCCGCCCAGATGAATATCGTGATAGATGGCGTCGCGCCGGTGGGTGATCGCTTTCACTTCCATCACCGGCCGGAGCGTCTCCGGCGAATAGTAGCGCGCGAAATCGGCGCGCAGGCCGTGGCGCCCGCGCTCCTTGGGCGGGATGATCCCTTCGATGACGATTTCCGCGTCCGCCGGCACGAGAAATTTTTCGCCCCAGGTCTCCGACGGCGTGAGCCTGAGCGGCTCGCCCAACGCGCCGCCGATGACGGAATACTCGTCGACGTCGATGGGCACGCGCGTGAGTGCACCCATGCACGCTGCCGGGTGATGGCCCATCCAGGCGATCGCCGGCAGCCCTTCGCCGGTGTTCGCGACGCGCTCTCGGTAGCGCTCCCAGTTATGCGTCCCTTCGCCGAGGCCGACCGTGACTTTGCGCGGGCCGAGAAGCCGCAGCGTCTGATAGGCGCAGTTGTAGACGTTGCCCTCGTGATTATCGACGGTGGTGATCACCGAACCGAGAATCGTCCGGCCACCTTCCATGTGATAGGGCAGCGGCACCGGGAAATCATAAAGATTGACTTCGTCGCCGCGGCGAACGATGTGTTTCACCGGCGCCTCGGCGCGGCCGACGACCACCGGCGTTTTCAAATTCTGGCTGCGCGCGTCGTAATCCAGGCCGACTTTTGCCACCGAGGATTCGAGCGCCAGCGCGCAAAGCCTCCGGCTGGCGAAAAGATTCGATAGCAGCGGAAACGCGCAGGGCTTGCCTTCGACGTCGCGCAGCTTGGTGAAGAGCGTGATGGGAAACTTGTGCGCGCGATCGAGCTTCACGTGCAGCGCCGAGATTTCGAAGCGCAGATCCATCTCGCGCTCGACGGTGACGAGCTCCTCGGGATGAAGCCGCTTCACGTCGGCGAGGAATCTGCGTAAATCTTTGACTTGTCCCCGTTCCACCTTCCCTCCTTAGCGTCGCTGCAAGCGTTGGATGAAACTGTTGTCGACGAAATTGGCCAGGTTCAAATCCCGCAGCCTGGCGTTGTTTTCCGCCAGTTGGGCCAGATTCGTCTTGAGATCGTCGAGATCGATATCGGGAAACGGCGACAAGGGCTCAACGTAGATCCGGTAGTTCAAGTCGAGCACCGCGGGATCGTCCGTGCGCAGCCGCCGGCTGATGAGCTGTCGGACGGCGGGGCGATTTTTCGGATCCTTGACCCAATGCGTTCCCTCGACCAGGGCCTTGATGAACCGCTGCACCGTGTCGCGGTTCTGATCGCGAAAGGCTCGGGTCGTGATGTAGGCGTTGCCGATGATTCTGATTCCCAGCTCCACGGCATCCGCCAAGACCCGATAGGGAATCCCCGCCCGCTCGAAGCGCTCCACAGTGCTAACCACCGCGCTCAAAATTCCGGAATGGAACGCCGCCACGCGCTGATTGCCACCGCCGGTGACTTGCATGTATTCCACGTCTTCCGGCTTCAGGCCGAGCTTGGCCAGCATCCGACGGGTCGCGTAATAACTCGCGCCGCCGATGCGGTCGATGCCGACCTTCTTGCCCTTGAGGTCCGCGATGCTCTTGATGCCGGGCTGAACGATTAGTTTGTATGGTGTCGGTTCGCTGCTGCCGATGATGACAAGATCCGCCCCGGCCGCGGCGGCCTGGGCCGCAGTGTCGAAGGAGCCCGAATAGATCGGCACCTCGCCGGAGAGCAGCGCCGGCATGCCTTGCGACGAGCTGGCGATGAAGATCAATTCCGAATCCAGGCCGTTGCGCGCGAAGAATTCCATGTCCTTAGTGGCCCAGAGAGGAATGCGGTTTCCGCTGATCGAAGCATACCCTACTTTCAGGCGCACGGCTTTGCGGTTGTCCGCGGCAAGCGCCGGCGACACGAATTGAAAACAAAGCGTAAGTAGGGAAAAGACAACGGCGAAAAACTTCATCGCTCTAACCATGGCCACCTCTATTTCTTTCAAAAGCCGTATTCTTTCCACCGCCGCTTGAGTGTCTCCGCCATCTCGGCAGAGATCGCCGTGCCGAGCGGCGGGTAGCGGTTGCCGCCGTACTGATCCTGCGGCTCGAGCTCCCAGTTGATCGTCGCGTCGAGCAAGACCCGGGTCCACTTGCCGTGGCCGTACTTGACCGAATCTCTTTCCTCGGACGGTACGCTCGGATCGAGCATCGAGCCCGACGTGCCGGGGAACGTCGTGATGTCGCCGAGCCCGGCGTTGATCCGGTAGCAGAGCGCCCACTCGATCGCTTCCCAATCGTGAATGTCGATGTCGTCGTCGACGACGATCAGATGCTTCCCCGCGTAATTCGCCAGATGGCAACCCCAGAGCGCGTTGGCCACCTGCTGGGCGTGACCTCGATGGCTCTTGCGGATCTGCACGCGCAAGAGTTCCGGCCACTTGCCGCGCCAGACGCCGGTGACGTTGGGCACCCCGGCCTCTTCCAAATATTGCCAGGCCATCGCCGAGAATGTCGCCGGCGTCCAGGTCGTCCCCTCGTTGGTTCGCCCAGGGGTGGAGCCGGTGAGACAGCCGTGAAAGATCGGATCGTTGCGGTGGGTGATGCATTCGACGCGAATGGCGTGCTTCGGCGTCTTGCGTCCGGCGTAGTATCCCGGATATTCGCTGAACGGGCCTTCCGGCTCGAACGTCTTTGGGTCCGCGGAAACAAATCCTTCGAGGACGATTTCCGCCGACGCGGGAACCATCAGATCGTTGGTCTCGCATTTAACCAGCTCCACCGGCGCGCCTCTAAGGGAGCCGGCCAGTTCATATTCGGGATGATTGACCGGCGTCGATGCCGTCATGAACAGGCTCTGGTCCCAGCCGATCACCACGGCGACGGGCATTTCCCGCCCGTGATTTTTGTACTTGCTGAAGTGCTTGCCCCAGCCTTGCGTCATGGCGAGCAGGACACCGATGGTATTTTTCTGGGCGATCATGCCGCGATAGGTGCCGGCGTTGAGAATACCGTTGTCCGGGTCTCTGGTGACGACGCTCGCCGACGTCATGATGTAGCGGCCACCGTCATGGGGATTCCATTTGGGAACCGGGAACTGAAAGAGATCGACGGCGTCCTTCTTGACGATGTTTTCTTTGACCGGCCCGCTACTCACCGTCACCGGCTTGAGGGGCTTGGAAAAGCGCTCTTTGAAAATCGCCACCAGCTCGCGATACGAGGCCTTTTCGGATACTCCGAGAATCCGGCAAACCCTTTCCTTGGTGCCCGTGCCGTTGGTGAACAGGCGGCGGCCGAGCGTGTTCTTATGGCCCTTGATGTTCTCGAAGAGCAATGCCGGTCCGAACTGGCTGGAGACCTCTCTCGTGATCGCGCCGATCTCCTCGTTCCAATCGACTTCCACTTTGACGCGCTTCAGATCGTTTCTTTCCTCGAGGTCGTCGATCCATCCGCGCAGGTCTTTTACTGCCATCTCATAAACTCCGTTCGGTTTGATTCCTACTCTGTCGGTCCATCTGCACCACGAAGATCACGAAGAACACGAAGGTTTCGGAAATTTTGTTCTTAAACTTCGTGCGCTTCGTGTCCTTCGTGGTGAGCACTCCTATTGCACGCGAGCCAACGACAGCAGCGCCCGCCGGACCAGAGTTTTGCTTAACTCGACTTTATAACCGTTCATCTTGAGCGGCCGGGCATTTTCGAGCGCCGCTTCCGCCGACACACCTGCCGAAGCGTCGTCGATCTCGCGGTTGCGCAAAAGTTTTTCCGCCTCGTGACTCCGATACGGAAAAGTCGCGACACCTCCCAATACGACTCTCAGATCTTCGCAAACGCGATCTCGAATCACCGCGCTCACTGCGACGCTGGCGATGGCGAAGTCCCAGGATTTGCGCAAGGCGAACTTAACGTAAGCGCTATGCGTCGGGCGAAAAGGAACTTCGATCTCCGTCACGATTTCGTCGAGTCCGAGAGTGTGGGATTGCAACCGCCCGCCGACCCAGTTGTGACCGCAGAGAAAATCACTGATGGAAATCTCGCGCCCGCCCTTGGGCGAGACGATGTGGACTCGCGCGTCCAGCGCCGCCAGAGCTACAGCCGTATCCGATGGATGATTCGAGAGACAGAGATGGCCGCCCATGACGCTGCCGTAGTAGCGGCTGTCGCCGCCGGCGAGATCGCAGAACTTGCCGCCCGACTTCCAACAGGAAAATCCGTCCTGGAGATACCAGCACCAGACATCCTGGCAAATGTTGCCTCCCAGAGTGCCCAGGTTGCGAATCTGCGGCGACGCGACGACTCCCGCCGCCTGGGCCAATACCGAGTACCTTTGTTGCAGCTCGGTGGAGCGAGCAATCTGCGACAGCGTCGTCAAAGCGCCGATATGCAGATTCCCCTCGGCTGTCGAACGGACGTGATTCAAGCCAGAAATAGTTTTCAAATTGATCACGCACTCCGGTTCGACGATGTATTTCTTCATGCGAAACAAAAGGTCCTGGCCGCCGGCCAAAACTCGCGCGCCTTCGCCGTAGCGGCCCAGCACGGCCACGGCCTCCTGCGTCGAAGCGGCGTCGATATGCTTGAAGTTGATCAACGGGCGCTCCTTTGAGTCTCTTGCAGCGCCTTGAGCACTCGATCCGGCGTCATCGGCAGCTCGGTCAAACGGATTCCGGCGGCGTTGTAGACCGCGTTGGCGACGGCGGGAGCGACGCCGACGTAGGAGATTTCCGAGCATCCTTTCGCGCCGAAGGGATGAGTCGGTTCGCCCAGCTCGACGATGACCGGCTCGATGTCGGGAATGTCTAGAATCGACGGCGTGCGCAGATCGAGAAACCATTGATTGAGCGCCGTGCCGGTTCTGGGATCGAAGCAGAACCCTTCGGTCAATGCGTATCCGAGTCCCTGGGCCGCGCCGCCGAGGATCTGCCCTTCGACGATCATCGGATTGATCGCGCGGCCGACGTCATGGGAGGAAACCAGTCGGAGAATTTTTACCTCCCCCATCTCCACGTCGACTTCCACTTCGGCGAACGTCGCCGCGAAACCGTAAGCGAAAAGGTGACCGTCCTTGCCGTTGTGGATGCCTTTGCCGCTGATGGATCCGCCGGCAGAGCCGACGATATCGCTGAGATGCAGATGGCGTGAAGGTTCAGAGCGAATCCAAACGGCATGCTTGCCAACGTCGAGATCACGGACCTGGCGGTTCAACAGACTCACGGCCTGCTCCAGCACTTTTTTCTTAGCCTCCTCGGCCGCCCTGCTGGCGGCGATGCCGGTGGCATAAACGGTCCGGCTCGAAAACGGACCGGAATCGTACGGGCAGGTCGATGTGTCCGCATTGCTGCCGTGCACGTCTTCGAGGGCGACGCCGAAAATCTCCGCGACCATCTGGCGCAACGTTGTCTGCTGCTCCGAGCCCTGGTCCGGCGTGCCGGAAAAAAGTAAGATCCGCCCGTCAAGATCGACGACCACCTCCGCCTCCGACGTGCCCGCGGGATTGCTGCCGCAGCTATGGATCACCATCGCCATGCCGATGCCTCTTTTGCGCGGTCCCGGAGTAGCAGCAGGAACGACCGATCGGCGATCCCAGCCGATCGCCCTGGCGCCGGCGCGCGCCGCTTCTTCGACCCAGACCGTGGAGACGACTTTTCCCGGCGCCGAACAGAGATCGTCGCCTTCGCGCAGACGATTTTTGAGACGAAACTCGATGGGGTCCATGTGGATGCGGTGGGCAAGCTCATCCATGACAGATTCGATGGGAAAGTGGCTCTCGGCGTCAGCGCGCCCACGGTAGGGCCCGGTGCTCGGATAGTTGGTGCGCACCGCGAAGACTTCCCATTTGACGTTGGGACAGCGGTGATAGAGATCGACGGGGCGCGTCGAGATCGCGAATGCGATGTTTTGGCCGAGACCGCCGAAGGGCCAGTAGCCGTTGTCCTGGAACGTGCGCACCTGTAGCGCCGTCAGAGAACCGTCTTTTTTCGCTCCCGCTTTGACGTAATGCGTCAGCGCCGAGCGGTTGTGCGAGTCGAGGCTTTCCTCCTCCCGAGTAAACCACACTTTGACCGGCCGGCCGGTCTGGCGCGCCAGGAGCGCGCACAGAATCGCGAAGCGCCCGGTGACTTTGACCCCGAACGCGCCGCCGAGATTGGTCGAAACGACGCGCACGGCGTCCATCGGCAAACCGAGGACCCGCGCGGCGCTGTCCTGCAGGCGATAGGGATCCTGCACCGAGCACCAGAGCGTGCAGCGATTGTCTTCATAAACCGCGACGCAGGCGCGCGGCTCGTGGGAGACCGCGTTGACCTCCGACTGGCGAAAGACCCGATCGACCACGACGTCGCTTTCTGCGAATCCCCGCGCGACGTCGCCACGCTGGTTCACCACCGTCGGCCCGCCCTCTTTAAGACCGACGATGTTGCCGAAGGTGCCGAGCTGGTCGGGCCTGATATCGCCGGGCTTGATCTCATGGCGCTCTGGATAATGAAGCACCGCGTCCGGCGCGCCCGGCGCCGCACCGGCTTCGGCATCCAGAACGGTGGGCAGAGTTTCATAGGTGACGTGAATGGCGCGAGTCGCTTGTTCGGCGAGATTCCAATCCTCCGCCGCAACCGCCGCTACGGTGTCGCCGACAAAGCGCATTTCTTCGTCGAGGGGATAAATTTCGTTTTGGTACGGACCGAAGAGTATTTTAGGCACGTCCTTGTGCGTCAGCACCGCCGCGACCCCTGGCATTTTTAACGCATCGCTTACATCGATTGCGGCGATCTTTGCGTGGGCATGGGGGCTCTTCAGGATTTTCATCCAGAGCATGTTCGGAAGATTTACGTCGGCGGGAAAGCGCATCTCGCCGGTCGCCTTTTCAATGCCGAAAATCGGCGCAACCGACTTTCCGACGGTCAAAAACTCTGCGCTCATGTCCCACCTCGCATGGCGCCGGCGGCATCGAGCACCGCTTTGACGATAGAGGTGTAACCCGTGCAGCGGCAGAGCACGCCCGAGAGCGCCGCGCGCACTTCGGCTTCCGTCGGCTTGGGATTGTGATCGAGCAGTGCTTTCGCGGACATAATCATGCCCGGCGTGCACCAGCCGCACTGGGCGGCGTAGGAGAGCGCAAAGCTCTTCTGCAACGGGTGAAGGTTGTCGCTAATGCCAAGGCCCTCGATAGTGAGAATTTCTTTTCCTTGCGCTTCCACCGCTAGAATCGAGCAGGAGTAAACATCGACCCCGTCCATCAGCACCGTGCAGGAGCCGCAGCCGCCGTAGTCGCAGGCCCGTTTGGTGCCGGTCAGCTCAAGGCGATTTCGCAGCACGTCATTGAGCGTCCAATTGGATTCGACTTCAACGCGATATTCGCGGCCGTTGATCTTCAGCGTGACGTTATGAAAATCCTGGGCATCCATGCGAAACTCGCAATGCACTCCCACTCAGCACCAAGCCGACCATCCGATTCTCTCCCCCTCGACGGGGGAGAGTTAGAGTGGGGGTGCGATCGTCATCGCGTCTTGGCTTGCGAATCGAGCACCACCGGCTCTCCTCTGGCGATCGCTTCCGCCATCGCGTCATCCTCGGCGTTCCATAGACCCAACGCGTAGCCGTACCAGGGACTCTTGAGCGCCAAGGGCGGCAACTCTTCTTCCTGCCAAATCTCCAGCGCTCTTTCCATATACTTCCGCTTGGGCAACCCAACCGGCGGGTAAGGCCCCTTGCGGGTGGCGTCGATCAAGATTCCGGAGCAGCCCACCGGCGGCGGGTAACTGCGCTCCTCGGGTTTGCTGATTAAAGAATAGGCCGACGGATCGAGCAGAGGCACGCGTCCGGTAATGATGCGCACGTCGCGAAGGGGCTGCATGGAAAAGCTCAGCGCCCACATCACCATGTCCGGATCCTTCGGATCGATATCTTCATCGACGACGATGATGAATTTGTTCGCCGGGTCCATGCCCGAGGCGGCCTGTAGCGCCTGCTGGGGCTTGCTCGGATGGCCCTTGCGCATACGGATCACCCACCAGTTCCAACCACCGCCCATCTCGGGACAGCAGACTTCGAGCACGTCGGGCAGATTGCAACTGTACTTGAGAAAACTGTAGAGCATCATCTCGCGGCAACTGCGCGAGATGCCGTTGGACTCGCTCGGCGGCAAGCCTACCAGGATCGACGTCAACATCGCGTTGCGCCGGTGCGTGATCGCCGTGATTTTCACCACCGGCCGGCGGTGGCGCTCGACCATCAGATAGCCGGGAAAATCGCTGAAGGGCTGCTCCGCCTCCAGTCTCTCGGTGGAGATTTCGCCTTCGATGACGATCTCGGCTTCGGCGGGCACTTCGAGAGGCACGGTCTTGCAGCACACCAGCTCCACGGGGCGTTTTCTAATTCCGCCGGCGACCGCAAGCTCATCCAATCCGTAGGGAAGATTCGCCGCCGCGACAAAATTGATATCGGGAAGGGTTCCCAAAACAATCGCCACCGGCAGCGGCTCGCGCCGGCGCTTGGCGCTCGGATAATGGTAGAGCATCGCGTGATGGGACGGGCCGATGCCCGCCAGCAATTGATTCGGCGGGCGAAAATGGCCGCTGTACATGCCGACGTTGCGCACGCCGCTCTCCGCTTCGCGCGTGATAAAGGGGCCGGTGACGCGGGTGTCGCCGCTGAAGCCCGGCTCTTCCACCGGCGCGGGGAGCATCGCCAAGCCGATTTTTTCCAGCTCCGCGCCGACGTGAACTTCTTCGTGAACCGCCCCGCTCTGCACCGTGACCGGGTCGATCGGCTTGGCAACGGCGTGGCGCCAGCGCTCGTACATGTCCGCGGGATCTTCACAGCCCATGCCCAGGCCGACGATCCTGCGCGACGCGCCGTAAGCGCCTGTCAAAACTCTGATGTCATAGCGCCGCCCCCGGCCGTCGGTGACGTTTTCATAGAGAAACGCCTGGCGCTCGGCATCGGCGCGACCGCGATACTGAAGCCGCATCAGCGGCATCAGCTCGCTGTCTTTGTTGACCGGCCGCTGCCAGCGGTATAGCAGGCCACGCTTGTCCAGCATGGCGACGAACTCTCGCAGATCGTTGTAATATTTGTCGGACATGAATTTCTCTCACTCCAGGATCTTGCGCGCCAGTTCCGCCGCCGGCTCGCGAACTTTGAAAACCTTGTCCTCCGACTGGTTCTCGAGCTTGGGATACTGGTCGGGCGTCAGACTATCTTTGGCCGCGATCACGCCGAACTCCTTCAGCCAGTTCGTATCGACGTCAAAACGTCGGGTGCCTTGTCCCATCGCTTTGCTGAAAATCTCCTGCCCTTCTTTCCCTAAAAACCAGTTGACGAACACTTTCGCCGCGTTGGGATGGGGCGCGCCCTTGATGATCGTAACGTGGCCGCTGCCGCCGCTGACATAGACCTCGTCGCGCGGGTTGGGGAGTGGCTTCACCGGTAGCCCGGCTTTAATAAAAGGAAGAAACGAGTAATAGGTGAGGCCGACGACGAGTGCGACCTTGCCCTTGGCAAGACTTTCCGCCAGCACCCGCTGATCGCGGCTCAGAAAGAGCTTTTGGCCCGCCAATTTTCTTACGAAGGCTTCTCCTTTTAGCTGCCAGAGAAAGGACCAGATCGAGTTTCCCGATCCGGGCGTGCGCGGGTCGAGGTAACCGATTTTGCCGACCCACTTGGGATGAAGCAGGTCGTTGAACGAACGGAACTCCTCCGGCTTGACCAGCTCGGTGTTGTACCAGATGTTCTCGGTCTGGTAGGCCTGGGACGAATAGATAAATCGTTTGGCGTTGTCCACCCATATATGGCCGCCCCACCATTGCTTGGGGTCCTTAACTTCCGGCAGGATCATCGCCGGCTCGAACGGCTCCAAGATGCCTTCGGCGAGCAGCCCGGTAACCATCGATTCGCTGCCACCCATGTGGACATCGAAATTAAAGACGCCTGCCCTTACTTCCTGCTGAATTTTCCCGACGATGGCAGCCCCCCGGCCTGCGTTCAGCTCGGCCTCGATGCCAAAGCGCTGCTTGAAAATTCTTTCGACGTCCTTTCTCAGCTCGGCGCTGGCGGGGACCGAGACCACGACCTTGCCTTCTTTCTTGCCGGCCTCGACAATCTTGTTCCAGTCGCTCTGCACCGACTGGCCGGTTTGAGCCCAAGTGACTTGACCGACGAGGATCGAAGCCGCAGTCAAAACGAAACGAAGTAATAACCTCATACGCCACCCGATAATTGCCTATTCCCCCAGAAGCCTGCGTGCCGCGGCGGCCCCCGGTTCCCTTATCTTGTAAACTTTCTCCTCCGATTGGTTTTCGTATTTGTGATACTGCTCCAACGTCAAGAAATCTTTGGCCGCGATCACGCCGAATTCCCTGAGCCACTTAGTGTCGATGTCCAGACGACGCGATCCGACTCCCATGGCTCTGGAAAAAATCTCTTGACCGTCGCGTCCGAGCAGCCAGTTCACGAACACTTTGGTCGCGTTGGGGTGAGGTTGGTTTTTGAGAATCATCAGGTGGCCGTAGCCGCCGCTGATGTAGAGACCTTCCTTCGGGACCGGCAGCGGAACCACCGGCAATCCGGCCTTGATGAACGGAAAGAACTCGGAGTAGGCGATGCCCGAAGTCACCGCGATTTTCCCGCGAGCAAGACTCTCGGCGAGAACGCGTAGATCGCGGGTAACGAATAGTTTCTGCGCAACAAACTTTTTCAGGTATTCCTCGCCCTTGATCGAAAGCATGTGCGACCACATGGAGTTGCCCGATCCTGGAGTGCGCGGATCGCTGATGCCGATCTTGCCCTGCAATTTGGGGTTCAGCAGGTCGTCGAAGGACTTGAATTCGGACGGCTTGTACTGATCGGCATGGCTCCACAGGCTGATGGTTTGATAAGCGACGAAGGCGTGGATATAGCGCTTGGCGTTGTCGGCCCAGATATGCCCGCCCCACCACTGTTTGGGATCTTTGACCTCGGGCAGAATGAAAAATGGCTCCACCGGCGCGAGAACATTCTCCGGCAAGAGCCCGGTGATCGCCGACTCCGTGCCGCCGATGTGCAGATCGAAATACTGAACGCCCGCCTTGGCTTCGTCCACCATCTTGCGAATGCTGTTACCCCCTCGGGCGGGAACGAACTCGACGGCGATACCGTAGCGCTTGGGAAACGTCAGCTCCATGAGCTTTCTCAGCTCGGCGCTTGGGGGAATCGACGCGACGACCTTGCCTTCCTTCCGGCCCGCTTCGACGATCTTTTCCCACTCACTCGACTTGGATTGCGCGAGGGCTGAACCGGCGCAGAGGCAAATCGCCGCAACCGTCGCCGCGACCAAGCGTTTCCGCATAAGACCAATAAGACTTATAGGACTCATAATTTTCCCTGAACCCTCTACCTGAACAGCTTCTCCGCCACCGCCATCGCCGGCTTGCGATACTTGATGACGACCTCTTCGGAGCCGTTCTCCAGCTCATCGAATTTTTCCGGCGTTAAGAATTCTTTCGCCGCCGGGTGGCCGTGCTCCTTCGTCCACT
>Ga0326597_10003727_pt1 | contig 21754 bp, 17 predicted proteins | sample RVTome_12_FD_203789 | JGI IMG/M metagenome (GOLD analysis project Ga0326597, IMG submission 203789) | Soil microbial communities from uranium-contaminated site in the Upper Colorado River Basin, Wyoming, United States - RVT100D185 | ecosystem: Environmental > Terrestrial > Soil > Contaminated >...
AGTTCGCCTGGGACGGGTAAACCACAAAATCCATTTTTTCCAGTGCACGGGTCAGTCGTCTCCGTGTATTCTGCACCCGTTTCACGTTACGCCGCATCCAAGAAAAATCCTCCAGGGCAGCGGCAGCAGCCACGAGACTCAAACGGCTCAGGTTATAGGAATCCTTAACCTTCATCATTCCCCTGATGATCTCTTCCTCAGCGAAGGCAAGCCCGATGCGCATCCCCGCCAGGGAAAAGGACTTGGAAAAGCTCCTGAGGACAATGAGGTTCGGATACCGGCTGAGCAGGGGGAGGGCCGTTGCCCGATCCCCATCGGCGAAGTCCATGTACGCTTCGTCCACTACCAGAACCCCCGGAACCGATTGCGCCAGGCGTTCCACTTGATCCAAGGGGGTCAGGGTCCCCGACGGAGAATTGGGATTACAGAGAAAGGTAAGATCTCCCTTTTGAGAGAATATCCCCTCCGGAAGTGAGAAATCGGCCCCGTAAGGCAGGCCGATCCGCTCGCCTTCTTGGATCGCGACGAGGGTATCGTAAAGCGTGTAGGTCGGAACCGGATAGACCACTTGATCTCCCTGCCCGACCACGCAACGTGCTATAATCGTTAGAAGCTCATCGGAGCCGTTTCCGGCAAGGATGTTGGCAGGATCCACGCGATAGATTGAAGCTGCCAGACTCCGCAAAGTGTCGCCGAGGGGTTCCGGATAGAGGCGCAAAGAGCGGTCTGCTGCCTTGCGCAGCGCAGCCAGTACGCGGGGGGAGGGGGGATAGGGATTCTCATTCGTATTAAGCTTAATAATTTCAACGCCTTTTGGCTGCTCGCCGGGGGTATAACCCTCGAGCCGCGCGATATTTTTTCTAAAGAAAGACGACATGGCAGGAGATTTTAGCCCCACTAAGGTCCTGATTCAAATAGAAACTTTACAGTCTTAGCCGAATCTGGGTAAAATAGTAATTAAATGGAGAAAAAGCGAATTTCCACGGGTATCCCCGGACTCGATCCTTTGCTCGGTGGGGGGTTCCCAGCGTGCAAATCCTACCTGATTACCGGCGAACCCGGTACGGGGAAGAGCATCTTCTGCATGCAATTTATCCTGAGCGGGCTCCTGGGGGGGGAGAAAGCTGTTTACGTCACCGTAGACGAGAAACCCTCTGATATCGTTGAAGAAGCGGCGTCCCTCGGATGGAATCTCATTAAATTTGTCGAGGAGCGCAGGCTCATGATTCTCGACGCCTCGCCGTTTTTCTCCGGGCGGGGGGGACCCGTCGCCAGGGGCGGGAGCCTCGACGTGGGCAAGACCGTGTCGGATCTTGCCAATTACGTCAAGCGCATGGAGGCTTCGCGCGTTGTTATCGATCCGGTGGGTCCCCTGATTGGATCTTCCGACTCCTCTTCGGCCACCCAGGAATATGCGCGCACTCTGGTCCATGCCCTCAAGGATCACATGGGGACCACCAACCTGTTGACTTCGTACAACTCCGGCGGTCGCCCCGGTGGTATAGCGGTTGAGGAATATATGGTCGCTGGCGTTATTGAACTGTCCATTAGCCGGCTTCGGGAGCGCTTGACCCGCACCCTTATGGTCCGAAAGATGCGGGGCACCTATATCGATCTGACGGAACACCAGTTCGGCATTTTTCAAGAAAAAGGCATTGTCCTGAAACAGATGCTTTAAGGGAGAACGATGTCCGGGGAGAAGAAAATTTTTATAGCAGAGGACGACCAGCACTTCTGCGAGCTCTATCAAATGGCTCTTGGCACGGAAGGCTACGAAGTCACCTGCGCCAACACGGGCAGAGATGCCCTGGCCATGATTCCTAACGAATCGCCGGATCTGATCATTCTGGACGTGATGATGCCGGAGGTCGACGGGTATGAGGTTTGTCGCACACTGCGCGAAATGCCTCAATTTGCTCTGACTCCGATCATCATGCTGACGGCCCTGTCCACGGACGACGAAAAAATCAAAGGTTACAACGTGGGGGCGGACGACTATCTGACCAAGCCCTTTCCCCTGAAAATCTTGAAGGCCAAGGTCCGCAGCCTGGTGGAACGCAGAGCGGCCGCAAGGCCCGCCCAGCCGGGATCTTCAGCTCCATCCCAGCAGCCCGCGCAACCATCGGTCCGACCTCCCACACCTCCCACGCCCTTCGTTCAGCAACCGACGCAACCCTCTGTTCAACCGTGGCCAGCCGCCCCGGAGCAGACGCCGCCGCCGGTTGAATCACCCATGCATGTTTTCGAACCGCCCCACAGGCTGCCGGACCCTCCGCAGCCACAGGTCCCCCCTGCGCCTCCACCCGCTCCCTACGCGCCGCCCCCGCCGGTCGTTGACGAGCCCAAGGTGCGGCCGGAACCAGCGCCCCCGGTTCGCGAGACGCCACAACCCACCGTCGTCCGGGACGTCCCCCGGCAGCCCCCGCCACCGGTCGCACCGGGTCCCGCCCTGCGCGCCCCCAGTTCCCAGGGAAATTCCCTGGACCTTCCCTTTGTGGGACCCATACCCGAGGGGTCCAATATACTTGCTATCGGGGGGATGGGATGCGGCAAGTCCGCTTTCTCCCGCATGTTCATCTCGCAAGGGTTGGAGCAATCGCAGAGCTGCATGTTTATCTGCCTCGATGACGACCCTTCTTCCGTGCGCAAGGAACTCGCCCAGGGCCACCCCTCCCTTGCCAGCCACGAGAGTGCTAATCGGTTGTGTTTCGTGGACGCCTATTCCTGCGGCGGCAAGGCGAAATCGTCGGAACGCTTCGCGGTGCGGGGAACGTTAGATCTTTCGGACCTGTCGACCATCATCGCCGATGCCGCAATGACCATCGGCCAAACAATGGACCAGAACCAGAAAAGCGGCAGAAGGGTCATTGACTCCATATCCAGTCTCTTTCTGAACTTCGACCTACCCTATGTCCAACGCTTCATAGCCTACCTCGCTCGGTCAGGTCACTTCGCCGGGGTCACGACGATCTTTGTCGTGGAGGACGGTACCCTCACGGAGCAAAGCCTGAACAACATCAAATACATCGTGGACGGGGTGCTGGAATTCAAGAGGGATCAAGGCCGTTTTCTCGGCCGGACCCAGGCTCTCAAATGGGCGCCAGCGAATCCTGAGTGGCATGACATTACGCGGGCCACCTCCGCGTAGCATCCAAGGCGTCATGAAAATCCTCCAATTCGAAGATGGCCGAGGGGCGTCCCGTGTCCTGCGGGAGGAACTACGAGCACACAACGTTTCCCTGACCACCGTGCAAGACCTCCCCGGATGCATGGCCGCCCTCGAAGGGGACCGGTCCCTAACGGTGCTCGTTGATCTGGACGTCCTGACGGACGGCCTAGATCTGGTCCGGCAAATTCACAGCATTTACCCCGACAGCGTCATCGTTGTCCTGGCCACCCTCGAAAATCTGAGCCTCGTGGACGACGCCCTCAAGCAAGGCGCCTGGGATTATATCGTCAAACAGGCGGACCTTTCCCACGTGGATGAAATTTCCCAGACGGTCACGAGTAACCTCGAGTGGAAGAAGCTGAAAACGGAGAACCGAAGCTACCATGAAGAAAAACAGTGGCTCGCCATGGCCCTGCTCGAAAGCCCCGACCCGATTTTTGTCGCGGACCAGGAGGGGAAAATTGTTTTTACGAACCCGGAGCTCGGCAATCAGCTGGATTACCAAGGCGAGGAACTCATCGGCCAGCCCATTGATAAGGTGCTTTGCTCCGTGCAAACCCATGAGTCTTCCTGGACGGAGGTCTCCCAACCCTTCCCCCACAAGCGGTGGCTGGGAAACCTGACCTTGAAGCGAAAGGACGGTTCCGAATCCACCGTCAAGGCCAAGATGACCCAGATCCTGGACGAAGAGGGAGAATCCATCGCCCTCATTGGTATCTGCCTCAACCATTTCGCGGTCAATCCCGCGCCGGCACTCTCTCCCGCCGCCCCCCCTCCACCGGATCATATCGTTGAACAACAGGTGCTGACCGGCCTCGCGGACAACCTCAAGGCCCCGCTGGCGGCCATGCTCGGCTATCTCGAAATGGCGCTGACCATCGGCGCCGATCAGGCGGAACCTCATCAAATCCTTTCCATCAAACGGGTGGAGACCCTGGCCCGGCGCCTCTACGAATCCATCGCCAATCACTCGGAAGCCCTGGAGATCGAAGCGGGAAAATTCGAACTCCATAAAGCCCCGCTTCAACTCGGCCGTATCATCGAGCAGGTCGCGCAGGATCGCGAGAGAGAAGCCGATATCAAGAAAGTGACCGTCGTCCTGGGGCTTCCCGGAGATCTTCCTTCGGCATACATCGACGCCATCAAGTTGGAACGGGCCATCGGTATCCTCGTTGGCAACGCCATCGACCTTTCCCCGCCGGGAGGCAAGGTCACGCTTTCGGCGCGGGCCGACGGGAACCGGGTTGCCATTGCGGTAACCGCCGACGGCGCCTCCCTATCACCGGAGGAAGTCGCCTCGCTTTTCGACAGACGCAAAAAGCTGCGCCGCGGGGGGGAAGAGATCAACACCGTGGGACTCTATGTCGCCCGCCAGATCGCGACGCACCACGGAGGCGACATCGACGTTCAGGTGGACCCCCAGCACGGCACCTCCCTCATTCTTTCCATTCCTCTATAGGAACCCACCAGCAAAAGGTAAAGAGTCCTCACTGCAACCATCTCCCCCCCCGGTTGGCTCCCGCACCCATCCATTACGCCCAAGTAGCCGGGAGGGCGCTGCCGTTGCGAATCCCCTTGGCCTATATTACTAGAAGGTTTTTAGCCACACCGCCGCCATGCAGGGATTTCCATGACTCTGGACTTTATCGCTCGCGAGCTCGCTCAAATCAGGGGCCAGGGCCTTTACCGGAGACTCCGCCGGGTCGAAGGGCCCCAGGGGCCTTTCATCCGCATTGACGGGCGCGAGGTTTTGAACCTCTCGTCTAACAACTACCTTGGACTCGCCGATCATCCGGCGCTGGCGGCGGCGGCCCGCAAGGCCCTGGACCGATTCGGGTGCGGTTCGGGAGCATCCCGTCTCATTTCCGGAAATACCATCCTACACGAGGAGCTGGAACATTCCCTCGGCCGCTGGAAGGGAACCGAGGCCGCGCTGGTTTTTAACTCAGGGTACCAGGCCAATATCGGCATCCTGAGCACCCTGGTGGGCGCCGGGGATATCATTTTCAGCGACGCACTGAACCATGCCAGCCTGATCGACGGCTGCCGTCTGTCCCGGGCAAAAATCGTGGTCTATCCCCATCTCGATGTGAACCGCCTTGAATCGGCGCTCAGGGAGACAGCGAAGCCAGGCAGGAAGCTTATCGTAACGGAAACCGTTTTCAGCATGGACGGCGATCGGGCGCCCCTTGGGGACATCGTCGAGCTGGCGGAAAAAAATGGGGCCATGGTCATGGTCGATGAGGCCCATGCCACAGGGGTCTTCGGTCCGAGCGGTGCGGGTGTCGTGGAGGAACTCGGACTCTCGGACAGGATCCTGGTCCAGATGGGAACCCTGGGAAAGGCCCTGGGCGGCTTTGGGGCCTACGTAGCCGTCCCGGGGAACCTGAGAGAGCTTCTTATCAACCGCTGCCGCAGTTTTATCTTCACTACATCCCTTCCCCCCGCCGTCATCGCCATGGCTCTAAGCGCAATTGAAGTGGCGCAGACCGAGCCCCACAGACGCGCGGCCCTGCAATTCAACTGCCGGCTGCTCCAGGACGGCCTGAAGTCTCTGGCCTTCTCACTGGGCCCGACTTCCAGTCAGATCCTTCCCCTTCTCATCGGAGAGGCGTCCACCTGCATGGCCTTCGCCGAGGCTCTTTTGAATCATGGGGTCTATGCCCAGGGAATCCGCCCGCCCACCGTCCCGCCGGGTACGTCCCGTTTGCGCATTACTCCCATGGCCAGCCATACCGAGGAGCAATTGCGGCGCGCTTTGGCCATTTTCAAGGAACTTAAGGACATTCATGATCATGAATGATGAACAATGGAAAAAGCTTGATCACAGCTTCCTGTGGCACCCCTTCACCCAGATGCGCGAATGGATGGAGGAGGAACCCTGCATCATCGACAGGGGCGAAGGCAATTACCTGGTGGACCTGAGGGGCCGCCGATATCTCGACGGAGTTTCCTCCCTGTGGTGCAATCTCCACGGCCACCGGCGCCGGGAACTCGACGAGGCCTTAAAAAAACAATTGGACCGCATCGCCCACTCTACTTTTCTCGGTTTGAGCCACGTTCCCGGCATCCAGCTTGCCCAAAGGCTCATCGAAGTAGCCCCTTCGGGCCTCCGGCGCGTCTTTTATTCGGACAACGGGGCCGGCGCCGTGGAAGTGGCCTTGAAGATGGCCTTCCAATACTGGCAGCTCAAAGGGAAGACACAGCGCACCCGGTTTGTCACCCTGGCCGAGGCCTATCACGGCGACACCGTGGGCGCCATGAGCCTTGGCTTCTCCGAGACTTTCCACCGCTTCCACCGGCCGCTCCTCTTCCCTGCTTTGAGGATCCCTCCGCCCCACGTGTTCCGGTACTATCGCAGGATGAGCGAACCGGACGCCCTGAGAGCCTCCCTGGAGGAAGCCGAGGCGCTGATCTCTAGGGAGGGAGAAACCCTGGCAGCTCTTGTGGTCGAGCCTCTCATGCAGGGCGCCGCGGGCATGTGGTCGCAGCCCAGGGGATACCTTCGCGCCCTGAGCGATCTGTGCCGCCGCCACGGAATTCTTTTCATCGTCGATGAAGTGGCCACGGGCTTTGGCCGCACCGGGCGGCTTTTTGCCTGCGAGCACGAAGGAGTCACGCCGGACCTTCTCTGCCTCGCCAAAGGAATCACGGGGGGCTACCTGCCGCTGGCCGCCACTCTTGCCACGGAAGATGTTTTTGCCGCGTTTCTGGGCGACTATAACGAGTTCAAGAGCTTCTTTCACGGGCACACCTACACGGGAAATCCTCTGGCGTGCGCCGTGGCTCTGGCCAGCCTTGACCTTTTTAAGACCGAAGGTGTGCTCGAGGGCATGCAGCCCAGGATTCGCCGGCTCCGCGCGAGGTTAACGGAGGACACTCTTGCCTTGGCCCACGTGGGCGATGTGCGCCAGTGGGGCTTCATGGTGGGCATCGAACTGGTGGAGGACAAGGCCACCCTGAAGGGATACCCGCCCGTAAAACGCATGGCGCACCGAGTGGTGCTGGAGGCAAGACACAACGGCGTCATCGTGCGTCCCCTGGGAGACGTCATTGTGCTGATGCCGCCGCTCAGTATCTCGGATCAAGAGTTGGAGCGCCTTCTCGAGGTGGTCCACGGCTCCATCAAAACCGTTACGGAGAGCTGATGGGCAAGGGCGTTTTGGTTACCGGAACGGACACCGGGGTCGGCAAAACCCTGGTTGCTTGCGGGCTCGCCTCGGCCCTGCGGGGGTTGGGCTATCGTGTTGGGGTCATGAAACCTGCGGAGACCGGCTGTGCAGAAAGGGAAGGCGACCTTTTTCCTTCGGACGCCTACCAACTTCAACAAGCCTCGGGAAGCCCGGAGCCGCTGCACAGGATCTGTCCCTACCGATTTTCCCCTCCCGTGGCTCCCGCCGTGGCGGCCGAGAGCTCCGGTGGGTTCATCGATCTCTCCCTGCTCGCCCGTCTCTACGGCGAGATCAGCCATGCCAACGATCTCACCATCGTTGAAGGGGCCGGAGGACTCTTGGTACCCCTCCAGGCCCGTTTCACTTACGCCGATCTGGCACGTCAGCTTGGGCTCCCCCTCATCGTCGTGGTGGCCAATCGCTTGGGAGCGCTCAATCACACCCTCCTCACCCTGGAACACGCCTCCTGCCTGGACCTCAGAATTCTGGGATACCTACTCAACAATCTTGAGGAGGAAACCTCCCCCGCCGCCCAGATCAACGCCCGGAGCTTGCGCGGACTCACCCGGGTACCCTGCCTGGGAGAGATCCCCTACCTCGGCCCGCCCCGCGATGCTGGCAACGGCCCGGTGCTTGGGACGTCCCCTATGGACCCCCTCTTTCACGAAAACATCGGCTTGCAATCTCTGGTAGGATGGATACGAGAAGGCTAGGGGCCGCTTGGGCCTAAGACTTCCTGGCCAGACCGTTCAAGACTTCTTCGTAGACGACCTTGAGGGGAATCTTTTTCGACCGCGCGATCCCCTTGAGGTCGTCGTATTCGGGCAGTGTCCTGCTTTCCCCTCCGGGCCCATCGATGACCTTCACCTTGACGGGTCCGAACCTGGTTTTGATCTCCCGCAGCGCCCGTTTAAGAACCACACGGTGAACCGGGTAATAGCGCAACCCGATGGTCGAGGTTTCGCGTAAAACGATCTCGGCGATCTTGTCCCTGGAGGCAGGCTCGGTGATGATCCGGAGCAGTATCCCCGGCCGGTTCTTTTTCATCTGGATTGGCGAAAGCGAGACGTCCCGGGCCCCGGCATCGAAGAGACGCTCGAAAAGGTAATCGTAAAATTGGGGGTTCATGTCGTCAATATTGGTCTCCATGACCAGCATCTCGTCCTTGCCCCAGGCCGGGTTATCTTCCCCCAGGAGCACCCGCAACACATTGGGACGGTCGGGAAACTCCCGTTCTCCCGCCCCGTAGCCGACACCGCGAACGATCATCGGGGGCATGTCACCGCTCCTCGCTCCAAGAGCGGATAGAATGGCGGCCCCGGTGGGGGTAACGGTTTCCCCCTGGAGAGAGACCCCGTGCACTGGAAATCCCTTCAGAAGCTCCAGGGTCGCCGGCGCGGGCAACGGCAACGGCCCGTGACTGCCGGGCAGCAGTCCGCGCCCGAGGGGGACGCTCGAGACGGCAACGCAATCGATGCCAAAGTGGTGGAGCCCGACGGCGGTGGCCATGATATCCACGATGGAATCCACGGCGCCCACCTCATGGAACTGGACCTTTTCCGCCATGACTCCATGGATCTTTCCTTCCACCTCCGCCAGCCTGGCGAAGATGTCGAGGCCCCGCTCCTTGACCTCTTTCTCGAGGGAACATCTCTGGACCAACCGGCGGATTTCCGCCCAACTGCGCGCGTGCCCGTTGGTTTCCGCCCGGACGCGAAAGCTCACCGCCCGTATCCCGTGGCAATTTTTCCTGCCAACGGCCAGACGATAGCGGAGCCCCGGCAACCGGTCCAGTTGTCGCTTGAGCTTTTCCCGGGGAAGACCCAGGTCCAAAAGCGCGCCGACGGTCATGTCCCCGCTCAGTCCCGAGATGAGGTCAAAATAAGCGATTTTCATGGCTCTCTTTTGCTGCTCGAACAGCCTCGACGGCTATACCCTTGCACGATGGAATTCAAGGTTGCCCCACGTCCGCAGCCGGCTCGCACCGCGATCCAAGACCCGGGAGCCGGAAGAAACGGAGCAGGTTTCCAGGCTGGGCGCTAACAGGCGGGGATTGAGGTTTTGCCCCCCGCAAGCCGGGGCATCACTTCTCTGCGGAAGAGCTTTAACGAAGCCATGACCTTTTGGTGATCGAGATTTCCAATGTGAAACATGCCCATGAAGTGACCGGCACCGACCTGGCGCGACGGGCTGTCGGCTTTCTGTTCTTTTTTCCCCAGCTCTGCGGTATACCCTTTGCGCCTTGCCGCCTTTTCCATGAACCATTGACTAGTGGCCCGTGCCGATCTCCGACCTCTGATCTCTGGCTTTGCGCTTTGCGATCCACCATCGCCGCCGAAAGTGCCATCCCCCTATGCTCAATTGCAGCGAAAGAGGAAGAGCCCTAACCCTGTCAGCTCCCCTGGGTTTCCTTTCGTGGCGCCTTGGCGGCCGGCTCGGCGGGAGGGGGTTTTTTCTCCGCTTCTTTCATCTTCCGGTCTCCCTCCGGTATGATGAGCAGCCGGCGATAGGCTCCTCGGCCCAGGCTCTTGGTCGTCACCCAGGGATCGTCCTCCAGGGTGAGGTGAATGATGCGCCTATCCCGTGCGCTCAGGGAATCCACGCTGACAGTGGTCCTCTTTCTCTTTGCCTTTTCTCCCAGCCGCAAGGCCATGTCTTCCAGAGTCTTGCGGCGCCGATCCCGGTAGTTTTCCGTATCCACGACGATCTGGTCCCCTTCCACGCCGTACCCCTCCCCTACCATCCGCGTCACAATGTACTCCAGAGCCTCCAGGGTCTGGCCCCTGCGCCCGATCAAGAGCGCCCCGTTTTTCCCCCCGTGGATCTCGAGCAGCGTTTCCTCCGGTGTGTCGCCGGGCTTGATTTCCACCGTCGCCTCGATCCCCATCAACCGGATGATTTCAGAGAGCGCCTCCTTGCCCTTTTGGCGTGCGGCCGCGGCGTTTTCCTCCGACCATTGAGTCGCCTGCGTTTCCTGTTGAGCCTGTACAGCCTTCTCGCCGGGGGTAACGGCACCGCGCAAGGACGCACGAACCCGCGCTTTTCTTCCTCCGATTCCGAAGACACCTTTCCTTGCCTCCGCAAGGATTTCCACCGTGACGCGGTTACGCTCCGTTCCCAGAACTCTTAGGGCGTTTTCGATAGCCTGATCGATGGTATCGCCTTCGGCTTCCACGCGCTCCATGGTTGCACTCCCTCCGAAAGGAATATCATTTGTTCATGCGATTAATAAGGTACTGTTGGACAATAGTGAGAATGTTGTTCATCAGCCAGTAAATGGTCAAACCGGCGGGAAAGCTCACGAACATGGCCGTGAAGACCACGGGCAGCAGGAGCATCATCCGCCTCTGGTTGGGGTCTCCGGCACTGGGGGTCATCCACTGCTGGACGAACATGCTGGCCCCCATGAGCAGAACCAGAACCGGAATGCCGAGCTTCCAATCCATGAAGGTGAAGGGCAGGGATTCGTAATCCGGGCGTGAGAGGTCATGGATCCAAAGAAAAGAGGCATGGCGTAGCTCGATGGGAGTCCGCAAGGCGTTATAGAGGCCGATAAAAACCGGGAATTGGAACACCATGGGAAGACAACCGCCCAGCGGGTTCACCTTGTTGCGCCGGTAGAGATCCATGATCTCTTTGTTCATTTTCTCCTTGTCGTCCTTGTACCTATCCTTGATCCGCTGCATCTGGGGCTGCAGCTTTTGCATCTGTTTCATGGAAACGAAGCTCTTGTGGGTCAAGGGCGCCAGCAGCAGCTTGATAAGCAATGTGAGCAGAATAATATCGATTCCGTAGCTTCCTGTGAAGCGATGGGAGAAGCGCAAAACGTGGAGGAGGGGGGCCGAAACGAAGGTAAAGTAGCCGAAGTCAATGGAGCGGTCCAGGCCTTTCCCTATGGCCCGAAGTATATCCAGGTCTTTGGGGCCCACGAACAGAGTGTAGCGACTTGCCCCGCCCTGCTGCCCCGGGGGCGCCTCGCTTCCCAGGGAAAGAGCCCATCCGGGCCCGGCATGTTTTACGGTGAGGGTGTGCTCCTGTTGTCCCTCGGGCAAAGCGGCAAAAAAGAAGTAGGTATAATCGAACCCTGCCCAGGCGATCTCTCCCCGGCGCTCTTCCCCGTCGCTCAGCTTGGCAGCGGTAATGCGGACGAGTTTACCTCCCACCAAAGCAATAAGCCCTTCGAAGACCGCGTCTATTTTCACAATGTCTAGGTTGTGCCCCGTGGTCAAGAGCAAACGCGGCCGAGCTTCCCCCGCGCCGCCCCGGACGTTGATTTCCAAACCGATGGGATATTCGGAACCGGTAAACGTATACTCTTTCGTCAGAACGCCGCCCCCGGGCACACGGCCCCTGAATACCAACGTGCCTCGGGCGTTCCCTGTCAGGTTGAGCCCTCCCCCCTGGACCTCGTACACCGTCCTGTCGTCGTTGAACGGAACAACTCCGGCGAGCTCGACCCCCAAGGGATAGGGAACTCCCGGTTTGTGCATGACCATTTCAAAGGGCGGACTGTTTTTCGCCGTCGAGGTGCGGTATTGCTTGAGAACCAGGCTTTTCAGGCGGGCCCCCCGGCTCGTGAAAACGGCCAGGTAGCGGTCCGTCTCGACCTTGACCTCTTTGACTTCGCCCTCAAGGGATTCGGGCAGTACTGGTGGGGGAACGGCATTGGGAATTTCCTGCCCCCGGCGCTCATTCACCGCAGGCGGCGATGCAGTCTCGGAGCCCGGCGCCGGCACTTCCTTGGGAGACCCATAAAAGCGGCCCACCCACTCCTGGTAGAGGATCAGGATCACGACGGAGAAAACAATGGCGATGAGAGCGCGCTTTTCCATGGATCAGTTTTATGGGACCCAATCGATTCCGCCCTGGCACCAGGGGTGACAACGCAACAGGCGGCGCAGGCCGAGCCACAGGCCCTTCGGTAAACCATACCGCCGGATGGCCTCCAGCGCATAGGCAGAACAGCTTGGGTAGAAGCGACAGGCAGGGGGCAGTCCGGGAGATAAGTAACGCCGGTAACCTGAAAGCAGTATGATAACTCCCCTCTCGCCCCAACGGGCTGTTGTCCCTAGCTTCACGGACGGGTAAAAGCCTCCTCAAGTTCCCTGGTCAGCTCAGCCTGGGATAACTCTCCGGCGCCCTTCCTGGCGATGACGAGGAGGTCCCGCTGCACCAACAAGGAGTTTTGTCGCGTGCGAAAAAACTCACGCAGGAGCCTCTTTATCCGATTGCGGACCACCGCCCCCCCTACCTTTGCACTTACCGTGACACCCAATCGATTGAGCTTCCTGTCGTTGGCTTTGCAGATGACGATGAAGTGGGGAGTGGTGACTTTCTTCCCTTCACGCGAGAGGCGGAGGAATTCGGAGCGTTTGGTAAGGCGGGCCCTCTTGGGAAATCTTTCCCGGCCCTCAGACAATGCCACGCCCCGTTCTAAGTGCGGGCCTGTTTGGGAGGTATCGTAACAGACAGTCTCTTACGTCCCTTGGCCCTTCTCTGTTTCAGGACCTTACGCCCCCCGGGGGTGGCCATACGGGCCAGGAACCCATGGGTCCTCTTGCGCCTGATGTTACTGGGCTGATAGGTCCTTTTCATTATTCAATCCCTCAATCGGATATCTGACTTGCTTCCTATTTCAAGCACAGAGTCTTACCCTTGTCAATTTTGAACGACCCTCCCATGGATGTCTGCGGCGGCTTGGCCTAGGGCAGCTCCGCCTTGAGAGAGCGCTGCATCAAATCCCGCACCGCTGCCATGGGGTCCTTCCCTTCATACAGGACGAGACACATTTGCTCGACAATGGGCATCTCCACGCCGCATCGCCGTGCCAGAAGTCGTACCGAGCGAGTATTGCGCACGCCTTCGGCAACCATGCGCATCGACGACAGAATTTCTTCTATTTTCCGTCCCTTAGCGATCTTCAAACCCACCTTGCGGTTGCGGCTTAAGTCCCCGGTGCAGGTCAGGATCAGATCCCCCAGCCCGGGCAAACCCGACAAGGTCAAGGGGTCTGCACCCATGCTCGTGGCCAGCCGCGTCATCTCGGCTAATCCCCGCGTCATCAGCGCCGCACGGGCATTGCTCCCCAGCTTCAACCCGTCGCTGATCCCGGCGGCAATGGCGATGATGTTTTTGACTACCCCCCCCATTTGTACGCCGATGATATCGTTGGAAGTGTAGACCCTGAAGCTCTGGGTGCTCAAAACACCCTGGGCCACCTCGACCACTTCGGGCTTGATTGCCGCCAGGGTGATGGCAGCGGGAAGCCCCTGGGCGACTTCCAGGGCAAAGCTGGGGCCCGAAAGAAAGGCAAATCGCTCTCTATGTGCCTCACCGTAGAGGTCCGTCAGGACCTCGTTCATGGTCTTGAGGCTGCCTTCTTCGATCCCCTTGCTGGCGCAGACCAGTGTCGCCTCGGGGGCCAGGTACCTCTGCGTCCCGCGCAGGACTTCGCGGACCCAGTGGGACGGGACCGCCAAGATCAGGAGTTCTTTTCCCGAAAAGGCTTCCTTCAGAGAGCGGGTGACCCTGAGCCCCGCGGGCAGGCGGATTCCCGCAAGGTAATTCGAGTTCTCCCTCTCGTCTCGTATCTGCAGATGGGTTTTTTCACCATGGCACCAAAGGGAGACCTCTACCCCGCCCTTGTCGCACAGGTGCTTGGCCAGGGCCGTTCCCCAGCCACCGGCACCAATGACTCCTATCGCTCGTCCCATGAGCTCCCGAGATTGCGCTTTGCTGGACCGGCCCCCTTAACCGGGACGAGTCCGCGGCCCGGGACACTGTCCGCCCGCGCCCGTCGAAATTACTCTTGCTCTTGTTCCTGCCCCTCGTCCTCTTCCTTTTCTGCCAGCCGTGCTACGGACACCACCCGCTCGTCGTCCTCCATCTCGATAAGGCGCACGCCCTGAGTATTGCGCCCGATAACCTTGATATCTTTCATCCTGAGGCGAATGATCTTCCCCTTGTTGGTCACCATCATGAGCTGGTCGTCATCGGTGACCTGCAAGACTCCGATGACCTGGCCTGTTCGGTCCGTAGTCCTCATGGTAATGATTCCCTTGCCCCCGCGGGTCTGCAAGCGATATTCTTCGATATCCGTCCGCTTGCCAAAACCCTTGTCCGCGACGGTGAGGACGCTCGCACCCTCACTCAAAATCTCCATGCTCACTACACGGTCCCCGTCCTCGAGCCGAATCCCCGCCACGCCGTAGGTTCCCCTCCCCGTGGGCCGGACCTGGCTTTCCTTAAACCGGATGGACTGACCGGTCAGGGTGGAAAGCAAAGCCTCCTGGTTCCCATCGGTAAGCTGGACTCCTATGACCTCGTCGCCGTCTGCCAGGGCAATGGCCCGAATGCCCGTGGACCGGGGATTGGAATAGGCCATCAACTCGGTTTTTTTCACGGCGCCGCTTCTCGTCGCAAATATGACGAACCGGCCCTCTTGAAACTCGCGCACGGGCAGGAAGGCGGATATCTTTTCGCCCTCTTCCAATTGCAGGATATTGACAATGGCCCGGCCGCGCGCCGCCCTCCCCGCCTGCGGGAGTTCGTGGACTTTGACCCAGTAGACCTTCCCCACGGTGGTAAAAAAGAGGATGGAGGAGTGGGTGGAGGCGACAAAGAGATGCTCGATAAAGTCTTCATCCCGGGTGGTGGCCCCCACCTTACCCTTGCCGCCGCGCCGCTGCGCCCGGTAGAGCGTTACCGGGTTGCGTTTGATGTAGCCTTCGTGGGAAACCGTCACCGCCATATCCTCGTCCACGATCATGTCTTCAACGGAAATTTCCTCGGACCGTTCTACGATCTCGGTGCGGCGGGCGTCACCATACTTCTCTTTGATCTCGCGCAGCTCCCCGACGATAATGCGAAAGACTTCTTTCTCGTCGGCGAGGATGCTGCGAAGCTGGGCGATGAGCCGGACGGTCTCCTCATGCTCCTGGATGACCTTGTCTCTTTCCATTCCCGTTAGCCGTTGCAGCCGCATGTCGAGGATTGCCTGCGCCTGGATCTCCGACAGTCCGAAGCCGTTCATGAGACCCTCCTTGGCCTCCCTGGGGTCCCGGGAACTTCGGATCAGCTGAATCACTTCGTCCAGGCGATCAAGGGCAATCTTCAGTCCTTCCAGGATGTGAAGTCGCTCTTCGGCCTTGCGCAGGTCATAGGCGGTGCGCCGGGTCACCACTTCTTTGCGATGATCAAGGAAAGCCTTGAGGGCATCCTTGAGGTTCAACAGCTTGGGCCGGCCGTCCACGATGGCCAGCATGTTCACCCCGAAGGTGTCCTGAAGCGCCGTGTGCTTGTAGAGCTGGTTGACGACCACTTCCGCAACGGCGTCGCGTTTGAGCTCGATAACCACACGCATCCCATCGCGGTCGGACTCATCCCGGAGATCGCCTATTCCCTCGATCTTTTTCTCCTGAACCAGCGAGGCGATCTGCTCGATGAGCCGCGCCTTGTTGACCATGAACGGGATCTCGCGCACGATGATCTGTTCCTTGCCCGTCCGCTTCACCGTCTCGGTGTAGAGCTTGGCCCGCATCTGGATGGCCCCGCGCCCTTCCCGATAGGCCTGGCGGATGGGTTCCCGGCCGTGGATGTAAGCCCCCGTTGCAAAGTCCGGGCCGGGAATATACGTCATGATCTCTTCGATCCCGATACCGGGATTTTCCACCATGGCCACCAGCCCGTCGATGACCTCGGACAGATTGTGCGGCGGTATGTTGGTCGCCATACCTACGGCGATGCCCGAGGCGCCGTTGACCAGGAGATTGGGGATGCGGGATGGAAGGACGGCAGGTTCCTGCAAGGAGTCGTCGTAGTTGGGCACAAAGTCGACGGTGTCTTTTTCAAGATCCGCCAGGATTTCGTCGGCCATGCGGGTCATGCGGATTTCCGTGTACCGCATGGCTGCCGGCGGGTCGCCGTCGACGGATCCGAAATTGCCTTGCCCGTCCACCAGGAGGTAACGCATGGAAAAGTCCTGTGCCATACGCACGATGGTGTCGTAAACGGCCACGTCCCCGTGGGGATGGTACTTACCGATGACGTCGCCCACCACGCGGGCGGATTTTTTGTAGGCGTTGTTCCATGTGTTGCTCATGTCGTACATGGCGTAGAGGGCCCGCCGGTGCACGGGCTTGAGCCCGTCGCGCACGTCGGGCAGGGCGCGACCGATGATGACGCTCATGGCGTAGTCCATGTAGGACTGGCGCATCTCGTCTTCGATGGTAACGGGAACTCTTTGCTGTTTGCGGGTTGCTTCCATTTCCGAGGTTAAGGCCAGAGAGCTGGAGAGCTTGGAAGCTTAAAGCCTCCCAGCCTCCACGCATCCCGGCCCTCAAAGGTCTAGATGTCTAGATTTTTCACTGTGAGGGCGTACTCTTCAATAAACTTCCGCCGCGGCTCCACCTCGTCTCCCATCAGCGTCGAGAAGACGCTGTCGGCTTCCACCGCATCCTCGATGCGCACCTGGAGGAGGGTTCTCGTTTCAGGATTCATGGTGGTTTCCCAAAGCTGATCGGGGTTCATCTCGCCCAATCCCTTGTACCGCTGGATGGATTGCCCTTTTTTGCCCCGGTCAATGACGTAGACGAGGAGGTCCTTGAGCGATCGAAGCTCCACCGTCTCCTCTCCATTTTCCGCTCGATAGGGCGGCACCCCCGTCCCCATGATGCTGGTAAAGAGACGTTTGAGCTCCTTATACTCGGGGCTCATGAGGAACTCGCGGTCGATCACCGTTTTCAATCCCGTGCCGTTGTTCCTCGTGGAGCATACAAGCTTGAGACAGTTGTGTTCCGAGTCTTCCTCGAAATCCGAGGACAGTGGGGCCCGCTCGGGTGCCAGGAGATTGACGTAGGTAGCGAGACGGAGCATGGTCTTTTTTAGTCCCTCGGGGTCCTTTAGGCTTTCCTCGGTAAAGCCATCCTCGTGAAGAATGGCTTCCAGCACCGCGGGGTCTTTTCGCTTGCGGGCGGCCACCTCCATGACCTTATCCCAGCGCATGACTTTTTTGACAAATGCCTGCAAGGGCTGGCCTACCAGTCCGCCGCCTCCTCCGCTGGAGTGGATCCGAAGATTCTCCGTTCCCACTTCAATGAGATAGTCCTCGAGATTGCTCTCGTCCTTAAGGTAACGTTCCTGCTTGCCGCGCTTGACCTTATAGAGAGGGGGCTGGGCAATAAAGAGATGACCCCGTTCCAGCAACACCGGCATCTGGCGATAGAAAAAGGTCAACAGGAGGGTTCGGATATGGGATCCGTCCACATCGGCATCCGTCATGATGATCACCGAGTGGTAACGCAGCTTGACCGGGTCGTAGTCGTCCTTCACTCCAGTACCCAGGGCCGTAATCATCAGGCGAATCTCCTGGGAGGAGAGCATCTTGTCGACGCGGGCCTTTTCGACGTTCAGGATCTTTCCCTTGAGAGGCAAGATGGCCTGATTGCGCCGGTCCCGTCCCTGTTTGGCGGATCCACCGGCGGAATCTCCCTCAACGAGGTAGAGCTCGCTCAGCGCGGGGTCCCGTTCTTGGCAGTCCGCCAGCTTTCCCGGCAGGAAGCCGGAGTCCAGGGCGCCTTTTCTGCGGGCCAGATCCTTGGCTTTACGGGTGGCTTCGCGGACCCGCGCCGCCTCCACCCCCTTCATGACGATCTTCTTGGCCTCCGAGGGATGCTCGGCGAGAAAGGTCGCGAGCTTGTCGTTGATTAACGTCTCGACGATACCCTTGACCTCGCTGTTCCCCAAACGGGTCTTGGTTTGGCCTTCAAACTGCGGCTCGGGAACCTTGACGCTGATGACCGTGGTGAGCCCTTCCCGCACGTCCTCACCCTGGAGGTTCGCCTCGTCCTTCTTCAGCAGGCTTTTGTCCGTGGCGTAACTATTGATTGTCCGGGTCAAGGCGGACTTGAAACCAATGAGATGGCTCCCACCTTCGATGGTATTGATATTGTTGGCAAAGGAAAAAATATTTTCCGAGTATCCGCTGTTCCACTGCATGGCGATTTCAATGTCGATGCCCTCCCGCTCGCCCTGGAGGTAGATGACCTTGCCATGGATCGGGCTCTTCGCGCGGTTTAAGTGATCTACGAAAGATGCGATTCCCCCTTCATAATGCAACTCGTGTTTTTTCTGAGAGCGTTCGTCGTCGATGGTAATGCAGATTCCCTTGTTGAGAAAGGCGAGTTCCCTGAGTCTTTGGGAAAGGGTGTCGAAACTCAAATCCAGCGTCTCGAAGATCTCGGGGTCGGGGCGGAAGGTAACCCGCGTCCCCCTCTCTTTAGACGTGCCGATTTCCGCGAGCGGCGCCTGGGGAACGCCCCTCTTGTACCGTTGCTGGTAGACCTTGCCGTCCCGCTTGATTTCCACCTCAAGTTCCTCTGAAAGCGCGTTTACCACGGACAATCCCACCCCGTGGAGTCCACCCGAGACCTTGTACGCACCCTTGTCGAACTTCCCCCCCGCATGCAGTTTCGTCAAAACCACTTCCGCGGCGGCTTTCTTCTCTCCCTTATGGAAATCCACGGGGATTCCCCGGCCGTTGTCGACAACCGTGACACTGTTGTCAATGTGAATCACCACTTGAATGGCGTCGCAATGACCGGCCATGGACTCATCGATGGAATTGTCGACCACCTCATAAACCAGATGATGCAATCCCCGTTCCGAGGTGTCCCCGATGTACATACCGGGCCGTTTCCTGACGGCCTCAAGGCCCTCAAGAACGCGGATCTTGTCTGCCCCATACTCAGACTGCGAGGCGGATTCTGTCTCTGCCATAATTACCTGGAGCTTTATTAGATTCCTGTGTTGGGTCTTATAGTTAGGCTACTTTTCGACCAAAATGATTATAGCCGGATCCTAGGCAAGAGTAAAGCAAATAAAGCGGCTGATCGAGGTTGACCCTTAGCAAAGGTGTCGGCGACACCGAAAATGGCGAGGAGGCGGAATTTACCCCCAAAAAAGCGCCAGCAAAACAGTGCGCTACACGATTAATAAAACGGCGTTTACATCAGTTGGGGGTTTCCGGGCATGATCGAGGGACCGGGGCTTCAAGGCTGGACCCTGTCAACGAACGTTTTTGTAGAATCTTTTCAGAAAATTCGGCGAAACGCCAGCCACAAAAAGGGCCCTGAGCAACCACATCTTGAACACCGTGCGCCAGACTCCGTCCCGTTCCCAACGCCGTGAGGAGGTCGACACGCGGGTTCTCAGGCAGGCAACCCGGCCCTCTTTCTTAAGACGCTTGGAAAAGGCGAGATCCTCCATCAGCGGGACATCGGGGAAGCCGCCCATGCGTTCGAACACCCGCCGCCGAACAAAGATAGCCTGATCTCCCGTGGCGACCCGGCTCAAGCGCGACCGGAGGTTGATCATGAATTCGATCATCTTGAAAGCCCATCGCTCCCCGTCCAACCGGACGTCGAACCGGCCACCCACGCATTGCGGGTCCTGGAGGGCGGAGCGGATGTTGGCAGCGGCTGAAAGCGGCAGGCGTGTGTCGGCGTGGAGAAAGACAAGAACATCACCGCGGGCAACGCCGGCTCCGCGATTCATTTGCCGCGCCCTCCCCGGAGGAGAAACCAGGAAATTCGCCCCCGCTCCCATCGCGGTATCGCGTGTGCGGTCCCGGCTACCGCCGTCCACCACAATGACCTCTCCAACGTCGAGTTCCTCAAGGGACCTGAGGGTGATCTCTATCTGGCCCTCCTCGTTCAGGGCCGGGATGATGACCGAGATGGTCTCCGCCATCGGTTACCTCCTCCAGGCAAACCATTTAGCGAAAAGAGACTTGAGACCCGGAATTGACCGCTGGCGCATGTATTGATCGCCCAGCCTCTTCAACACTTCGGCCTGGGTCGGGTAGGGAAGGATCGTTGCAGCCATGGCCCCAACCCTTTGTCCCGTGGCCATGGCAAGTGTCAATTCGCCGATCATTTCCCCCCGCGTGCCGGGCGACCGGGGTCCCGCCGAGGAGCTTACCTTTTTTCCGGTCGAAATGAATGCGGGCAAATCCCTGATCTTCCCCATCCAGAACCGCTCGGCCACATGGACGAGTTGTTCCGTGAGGGTAACGACGTCGAAGCCCAAATGGCCCGCCTCGGACTCATAGTACCCCACATGGGCCACCTCCGGATCGGTGAAAGTACACCAGGGAATGGCGAGCAGGCTTGCCTTGCGTCGTCCGAAGAACAGGGCGTTGGCAAGGACGATGCGCGCCATGGCATCGGCCGCATGAGTAAACTTGAAGCGGGAGCAGATATCCCCCGCAGCGTAAATTCGGGGATTGGTGGTCCGCAGCCGGCCGTTCACCTCGATACCGCGAGCCGAGAATTCAACGCCTGCGGTTTCCGGGGCCAGACCTTCCACATTGGGCTGGCGGCCAATCGCGATAAGAAGGGCATCGAATCCCAGGGCTTCCTTTTTTCCCTCGCGCGAGACCCAAAGAGTCTTATCCCCGTCCCTCCACTGGGCTCCTGCGGGCTCCGTATGATCGAGGACCCGGACTCCCTCGCGCTCGAGCTGCCGTCGCACCACCCCGCCGGCGTCTTCCCTGGGCAGGATCTTTAATCCGTGGGGGATCAAAGGGACCCGGCTGCCGAAGCGCTGAAAGGACTGTGCGAGTTCACAGCCAATGGGGCCGGCTCTACTCAAAGGCGAGACCCGGGGTTGACGGCAGGGTATTCCCGTATTCGCGGTGTTGAACCAGACCCCGGGCGTTGCCCGACCCGGTTGCGGTGGTGGAAGGAATCCAGAGGCAGGCGATGACGGGACGGCAGCAGCCCACCGCCAATGTCCCGGCTCGGACCAACCCCGTGGATTTTAGTTGAGAAAACTCCCCATGGTGATTTCCTTGCAGATCTGCATGACCTCCCATTGGATCGGGCCGCAGGATGGGCAGGTGCTCATGGGGCGGGTCACCGAGGCCGTGTCCGTGAGGCCCCCAAGGGGACGCTTCTCGGAACACTCGCCGCAGATGTTACAGCTGAACGTAATTTCATCGGACATGGACAGGCCACCTTTTCCTCAAGTAGGTTCGACGCCGCGAAAAAGACAATTGGCATTCTCCCCTTCCAATACAATAATCACCGATCCAGCGGGAAGGTCGCCGGAACGATCGCCCCTCTCCCTCCTCCCTCGGACTCGATTCCCTCATCAGCTTTTCCCACGAAATAAAGTTTCCTGAGATACTGGATTGCGGCGGGTTTTTCAAGCCCCCCCGCCCCACAAAACTCCAGCACGCACCGAAGTGCCGCTCCCCGAGAAATAGACACGGCTCGGGGCCTGCCCGTCCGGCTGTCCTCCCCTCGATCTTCCTCGGGGCGGTGAGCGCGTCGAACCGCGACCCTGACCCTTCGACCATGCTCAGGGTGATGCTGAGGTACTCGAAGTATGACCCTTCGACGGAGCTCACGGT
>Ga0326597_10003728_pt1 | contig 21752 bp, 26 predicted proteins | sample RVTome_12_FD_203789 | JGI IMG/M metagenome (GOLD analysis project Ga0326597, IMG submission 203789) | Soil microbial communities from uranium-contaminated site in the Upper Colorado River Basin, Wyoming, United States - RVT100D185 | ecosystem: Environmental > Terrestrial > Soil > Contaminated >...
CGTGCTGCTGCTGCTCGAAGGCGCGCAAGGCGTGGCGCTCGGCGTACGCATGGTCGCGGGCGCCGAGTTCCCGGGCGGGTCCCTGTTCATCGGCCCGGCGATCGCGACGCTGCTGTGGCCGGTCGTCGGCTGGCTGCTGCTGCTGCCGCAGCGCCGGCCCGCGCTGCTCGACGAGCACCGGCCGCTATGAGTTTCGCCGAGCTGCGCAACACCGAAAGCGAGCTGCGCGCCTTCCAGGTGCGCCTGGGCGCGGCCGGGCTCGTGGTGCTCGTCGCCTTCGCGCTGCTCCTGGCGCGCTTCATCTGGCTGCAAGTGCTGCAGCACGACGCCTACAGCGCCAAGGCGGAGGAGAACCGCATCGCCATCGTGCCGCTGCCCCCGAACCGCGGCCTGATCCTCGATCGCAACGGCGAGGTGCTGGCGCGCAACTACCTCGCCTACACGCTGGAGATCTTCCCGGCGCAGGTGCGCGACCTGGAGGCGACGATCGCCGAGCTCGCCGCCTTCGTCGAGATCCAGCCGCGCGACCGCGCGCGCTTCAGGAAGCTCCTGCAGGAGACGAAGAACGCCGAAAGCCTGCCGATCCGCACGCGGCTCAGCGACGAGGAGGTCGCGCGCATCGCCGCCAACCGCTGGCGCTTCACCGGCGTCGACATCAAGGCGCGGCTGTTCCGGCTGTATCCGTACGGCGAGATCGCCTCGCACGTCATCGGCTACATCGGGCGCATCACGACGGGCGATGTGGAGGAGCTGGAGGCGATGGAACTCGCCGCCAACTACCGCGGCACCGACTACCTCGGCAAGGCCGGCATCGAGGCGAGCTACGAGAGCGAGCTGCACGGCATCACCGGGTTCGAGCGCCTCGAGATCGATGCGACCGGCCGCGCCGCCGATCGCGGCATCCAGACCCTGCAGCCGCCGACGCCGGCGCAGCCCGGCAACAACATCAGCCTGACGCTCGACATCCGGCTGCAGGAGGTCGCCGAGCGCGCCTTCGGCGAGCGGCGCGGCGCGCTGGTCGCCATCGAGCCCGCCAGCGGCGCCGTGCTCGCCTTCGTCTCCAAGCCCGGCTACGACCCGAACCTGTTCGTGGACGGCATCGACCCGCAGAGCTGGGAGGCGCTGATGGGCTCGCCCGACCGGCCGCTGAACAACCGCGCCATCGCCGGACTCTACCCGCCGGGCTCGACCTTCAAGCCGTTCATGGCGCTCGCCGCGCTCGAGCTCGGCAAGCGCACCCCGCGCAGCACCATCATCGATCCGGGCTACTTCGTGTTCGGCGACCGGCGCTTTCGCGACTCCAAGCGCGGCGGCCACGGCACGGTGGACCTGTACAAGTCCATCGTCGTGTCCTCCGACGTTTACTACTACATGCTCGCAAACGACATGGGCATCGAGGCCATCGCCGGCTTCATGAAGCGCTTCGGCTTCGGCACGCGCACCGGCATCGATCTCGAGGGCGAGGCGGCGGGCGTGCTGCCCTCCCCCGAGTGGAAGCACGCGCGCTTCTCGCGGCCCGAGCAGCAGCGGTGGTACGCGGGAGAGACCATCTCCATCGGCATCGGCCAGGGCTACAACGCCTACACCCCGCTGCAGCTCGCGCAGGCGCTCGCGACGCTCGCCAACAACGGCGCCATGTTCCGGCCGCGGCTGGTGTCCCATGTGGACAACCCCAGAACCGGCGAGCGCCGCTACTTCGAGCCGCAGCTCGTGCGCGAGCTCCAGCTGCGTCCCGAGCACGTCGCCTTCGTGAAGCAGGCCATGGCCGGCGTGAACACCGAGGGCACCGCGGCGCGCTCCTTCGCCGGCGCCCAGTACACGAGCGGCGGCAAGACCGGCACCGCGCAGGTGGTGGGCCTGAAGCCGGGCGAGAAGTACGAGGAGGAGAAGGTCGCCGAGCGCCTGCGCGACCATTCGCTGTACATCGCGTTCGCGCCGCTCGAGGGGCCGAAGATCGCGCTCGCCGTGCTGGTGGAGAACGGCGGCTTCGGCGCGCGCACCGCCGCGCCGATCGCGCGCACCGTGCTCGACTACTACCTCCTCGGCAAGCTGCCGCGCGCGCCGCGGCGCGCGGCGCCCGAGGCCGACGTGCCCAGCGACGCGCAGAGCGACTGATGGAGATCGCCGGCTATCCCCTGCGGCGCCTGCGCGCCCGCGTGCTGGAGGGCATCGACACGCCGCTGTTCGCGCTGGCGCTGGCGCTCAGCCTGGTCGGGCTCGGGGTGCTGTACTCGGCGAGCTACGAGAATGCCTCGCGCGTGGCGAGCCAGCTCGCCAATCTCGCCGTGGCGCTCGTCGCCATGTGGGCGGTGGCGCAGGTGCCGCCGCAGACGCTCGCGCGCTTCGCCCTGCCCGCCTACTGCGCCGGCCTCGTGCTGCTCGTCGCGGTTGCGCTGGGCGGCGAGGTCGTGAACGGCGCGCGCCGCTGGCTGAATCTCGGCGTGCTGCGCTTTCAGCCCTCGGAGATGATGAAGATCGCCATGCCGATGATGCTGGCGTGGTACTTCCATCGCAAAGAGGGCGCCATCCGCCTGCGCGATTTCGCCGTCGCCGGCGTGCTGCTCGCGCTGCCGGTGGCGATGATCGCGCGCCAGCCCGACCTCGGCACGGCGTTGCTCGTCGCCGCCGCGGGCTTCTATGTGATCTTCCTCGCCGGCGTCAGCTGGAGGCTGCTCGCAGGCCTCGCCGTGCTCGCGCTCGCCGGCCTGTTCCCGCTGTGGGGCCTGTTGCACGAATACCAGCGCCGGCGCATTCTCACGCTGCTCGACCCGTCACAGGACCCGCTCGGCGCGGGCTACCACACGATCCAGTCCACCATCGCGGTGGGCTCGGGCGGCATCGCCGGCAAGGGCTGGCTGAACGGCTCGCAGACGCACCTCGAGTTCATCCCCGAGCGCCACACCGATTTCATCTTCGCCGTGTTCTCCGAGGAGTTCGGCCTGGTGGGCAACGTGCTGCTGCTCGCGCTGTACGCGCTGCTCATCGCGCGCGGCCTCGCCGTCGCCGCGCAGGCGGCGACCCTGTTCGGGCGGCTGCTCGCGGGCGGCGTGACGCTCATCTTCTTCACTTACGCGTTCGTCAACATGGGCATGGTGGCCGGCATCCTGCCGGTGGTCGGCGTGCCGCTGCCCTTCATTTCCTACGGCGGCTCCGCGCTGGCGACGCTTTTTGTCGGCATCGGCCTGCTGATGAGCATCCAGCGCCACCGCAAGCTCGTCCAGAGCTGAGTATTGCGCAGCAGCATGAGTTTGAAATCAGTGTCCGCATCGTGAAACTATGGGGCTATAAGTCTATGTAAATACTTGTTTGTGTGGTATTAAGATGACGCCTTGTCCGTTGTTGCTGCGCGCCATTTTTCTACGCTATGGTCGCTGGGACGCTTCCTTCAACCCAACCCAGGGAATCCCATGCAGAAACGTGACCAGGAAATCGCCGCGCTGAACAAGGACTGGACCGAGAACCCGCGCTGGCAGGGCGTGAAGCGCGGCTACACGGCCGCAGACGTGGTGCGGCTGCGCGGCAGCGTGAAGATCGAGCACACGCTGGCGAAACTGGGCGCGGACAAGCTGTGGAGGATGTGCCGGGAGCGGCCGTTCGTGAACTCCCTCGGCGCGCTGACCGGCAACCAGGCCATGCAGCAGGTGAAGGCGGGCGTGCCCGCGATCTACCTCTCGGGCTGGCAGGTGGCCGCGGACGCCAACGACTCGCTCTCCATGTATCCCGACCAGTCGCTGTACGCGGTGTCCTCGGTGCCGACGGTGGTGAAGCGCATCAACAATGCGCTCATGCGCCAGGACCAGATCCAGACCATGGAAGGCAAGGACGACATCGACTGGTTCGCGCCCATCGTCGCCGACGCGGAATCCGGCTTCGGCGGCGTGCTGAACGCCTTCGAGCTGATGAAATCCATGATCGAGGCGGGCGCCGCGGGCGTGCACTTCGAGGACCAGCTCGCTGCCGTCAAGAAGTGCGGCCACATGGGCGGCAAGGTGCTGGTGCCGACGCAGGAAGCAGTGCAGAAGCTCGTCGCGGCGCGCCTCGCCGCCGACGTGATGGGCGTGCCCACGCTGCTGCTCGCGCGCACCGATGCGGAAGCCGCCGACATCGTCACCACCGACGTGGACGAGAACGACCGGCCGTTTCTCACCGGCGAGCGCACCGCGGAGGGTTTCTACCGCACGAAGAAGGGCTTCGAGCAGGCCCTCGCGCGCGGGCTCGCGTACGCCGAGTACGCCGACATGGTGTGGTGCGAGACCGGCACGCCGGACCTGGCGTTCGCGAAGAAGTTCGCCGAGGGCATCCGCAAGCAGTACCCGGGCAAGATGCTCGCCTACAATTGCTCGCCCTCGTTCAACTGGAAGAAGAACCTGGACGACGCCACCATCGGCAGGTTCCAGCGCGAGCTCGGCGCCATGGGCTACAAGTTCCAGTTCATCACGCTGGCCGGCTTCCACTCCCTCAACTACTCGATGTTCGAGCTGGCGCATGGCTACGCGCGCGACAACATGAGCGCCTTCGTCGCGCTGCAGCAGAAGGAGTTCGCCGCCGCGGACAAGGGCTTCACCGCGGTCAAGCACCAGCGCGAGGTCGGCACCGGCTACTTCGACCAGATCACGCAGGTCGTGACCGCCGGCAAGGCCTCGACCACCGCACTGCGCGGCTCGACCGAGGACGAGCAGTTCTTCGAGGAAAAGGCGAAGAAGGTCGCCTGATGTGACGGCGCCGGCGTTGGTCCTGCCCATCGACGCGGCGCGCGGCGAGCGCGCCGCCGAGGTGGCGCGCACGATCCTCGCCGGATTCGACCGGCACTACCGGCTGTTTCGCGAGGCTTCGGCGCACGCGAAGCTCCTGTTCGAGCGCGCCGACTGGGCCGCCCTGCGCACGCTCGCGCGCGAGCGCATCCTGATGTACGACCAGCGCGTGCAGGAGGCGGTGGAGGAGGTCCGCGCGAGCTTTCCCGAGGCCGAGAGCGACGAATCGCTGTGGCCGGCGATCAAGCTGGCCTACATCCCGCTCCTGCACGAGCACCGGCAGCCCGAGTGCGCGGAGACCTTCTACAACTCGGTCGCCTGCCAGGTGCTGCACCGGCGCTACTACCGCAACGAGTTCATCTTCTGGCGCCCCGCGGTCGCCACCGAGCATCTCGAGGGCGAGGAGCCTGCCTACCGCAGCTACTATCCGCTGCGCAAAGGGCTGCGCAGGACGCTCGCGGCCATCGTGCGCGGCTTCGGCCTCGCCAATCCCTGGGAAGACCTGCGCCGCGACCTGGGCAACGTGCTGCACGCGCTGCGCGCGCGCTTTCCGCGCCCGTCCCGCGCGCGTCCCAGCCTGCAGATCCAGGTGCTGGGGTCGCTTTTCTTTCGCAACAAGGCAGCTTACGCGGTAGGGAAAATCGTGAACGGCAGCGAGGAGGTGCCGTTCGCGGTGCCGATCCTGCAGAACGGGTGCGGCGAGCTCTATATCGACGCGCTGCTGCTGGACGCCGACCCGCTGATCATCCTGTTCTCCTTCGCGCGCGCCTACTTCTTCGTCGACATGGAGGTGCCCGCCGCCTACGTGTCGTTCCTGCGCCAGCTGATGCCGAGGAAGCCCCGGGCCGAGATGTACATGGCCGTCGGCCTCGCCAAGCAGGGCAAGACCCTCTTCTACCGCGACCTGTTCTACCACCTGAAGCACTCCTCGGACCTGTTCACGGTGGCGCCCGGCATCAGGGGCATGGTGATGCTCGTCTTCACCCTGCCCTCTTTTCCCTACGTCTTCAAGGTGATCCGCGACCGCTTCGCGCCGCCCAAGGACCTGGACCGGCAGACGGTGATGGACAAGTACCAGCTGGTGAAGATGCACGACCGCGTGGGCCGCATGGCCGACACGCTGGAGTACTCGCTGGTCGCGCTGCCGCTCGAGCGCTTTGCCCCCGAGCTGCTCGAGGAGCTGAAGTCGGAGGCCGCCTCCAACGTCGAGCTCGAAGGCGAGCGCATCGTCATCAAGCACGTCTACATCGAGCGCCGCATGCAGCCGCTCAACCTGTACCTGGCGGAAGCCGCGGGCGACGGCGACGCCGCTCGCGTGCGCCAGGCGCTGCACGAGTACGGCACCGCCATCAAGGAGCTCGCGGGCGCCGGCATCTTCCCGGGCGACATGCTGCTCAAGAACTTCGGCGTCACGCGCCACAACCGCGTCGTGTTCTACGACTACGACGAGATCGCCGACCTGATCGAGTGCAACTTCCGCCGCATCCCGCCGCCGCGCTCGATCGAGGACGAGATGTCGGCCGAGCCCTACTTCTCGGTGGGCCCGCACGATGTCTTCCCCGAGCAGTTCGCGCCCTTCCTCGTGAGCGATCCGCAGGCGCGCGAGGTGTTCCTCGAGCGCCACGCCGACCTCCTGCGGCCCGAGTTCTGGTCGGGCAAGCAGGCGCAGTTGCGCGCCGGCGTGCAGGAGGACGTGTTCCCCTACCCGGCGCAGATCCGCTTCAGAAGGTAAGGCCCTAGGGCTCGATCACCACGCGCTTCTGGCGCGACTTGAGCCCCGCCACGATGCGCACGCTGCGCTTGGCCACGCCGTAGTGCGCGGCGAGGAATTCGACCAGAGCCTCGTTCGCCTTGCCGTCGATCGCCCGCGCCGCGAGCCGCACCTTGATGCGCTCGCCGTGCATGCCCGCGAATTCGCTGCGCGCCGCGCCCGGCTGCACGTGCAGCGCCAGCACCGTCCGGCCGCTCAGAGCATGCTCCACACCGTGGTGCGCAGGTGCTCCAGCGCGATGAGCGCGATCTGCAGCAGCACCAGCAGCACGAGCGGCGACAGGTCCACGTTGCCGAGCAGCGGCACGACGCGCCGGATCGGCCGCAGGAACAGCCGCGTCATGGCGTCGAACAGGTACAGCACCGGCGAGCGCGGGTTCACCCACGACAGCACCGCCTGTACGACGACGGCGAAGACGAGGATGTACAGGCTGTAGCGCGCCAGGTCGAAGGCGGAGGCGACGAACACCAGCGTCGAGGCCGCGCCGCCCGCCATGACGATCAGCAGGGTGAGCGCCAGGGCCTGCAGCAGCCAGGCGGCGACCAGCGTGGCGAGATCGAGTCCCGCGAGCGGCGGCACCACGCGGCGCGCCGGCAGCACGATCCAGTTGGTGACCGCGATCATGAATTCGCCGATCGGGTTGCGCAACGGCACGCGCAGCCACTGGAAGTGCAAGCGCGCCAGCAGGATGAAGACGAAAAAGCTGGCGACGACGTCGACGAGAAACTGGCCGATCTGGACGAGCATCAATCCCTGCCCAGGAGCTCGCCGAGCTCCGCGCCGCGGCGGCTCGCGGCTTCGATCGCGCGCCGGAAATGCTCGGCGAGGCGCATCTCCTCGAACACCGCGAGCGCCGCCGCGGTGGTGCCGCCCTTGGAGGTGACGCGCTCGCGCAGCACGCCGGGCGGCTCCTTGCTGCGCGCCGCGAGCTGCGCCGAGCCGAGCACGGTCTCGAGGGCGAGCTTGGCGGCCACCTCGGGCGCGATGCCGAGCCCCTCCGCCGATTTCGCCAATTGCTCGATGAACCAGAAGACATAGGCCGGGCCGCTCGCGGACACCGCCGTCACCGGGTCGAGCAGCCGCTCGTCCTTCACCCACACGACCTTGCCGACCGCGCCGAGGATGCGCTCGGCGCGGCGCTTCTCGGCGGCGCTTGCGCCGCTCGGCGCGTAGAGTCCGGCGATGCCGGCGCCGATCAGCGCCGGCGTATTGGGCATGCAGCGGATGAGCTTCGCGTGCCCGCCCAGCCAGCGCGAAAGGTCCTTCAGCCGGATCCCCGCCGCGACGCTGATGACGAGCTTGCCGGCCAGCTTGCCGGCGAGCGGCGCCACGGCCGTGCGCATGTCCTGGGGCTTCACCGCGAGCACGATCGTTTCCGCTGCCAGCACGCGCGCGTCGGGCGCGGCGCTGGCGCGCACCTTGTACTTCGCGGCCACCCGGCGCCGCGCTGCGAGCACCGGCTCGACCACGCGGATCGCCGCGGGGCGGGTGCCATTCGCGATCAGCCCCCCGATCAGCGCGCTCGCCATGTTGCCGCCGCCGATGAAGGCGATTTTCACGCCGCGTCCTGCACCTTGCGCCGCTCGCCGAAGATCGCCGTGCCGATCCTGACCAGGGTCGAGCCCGCGGCGATCGCCGCCTCCATGTCGTCGCTCATGCCGAGCGACAGCGTGTCCAGACCGAACGCGTCGCGCAAATCCCGGAACAGCTCGCCGATCTCGCCGAAACGCGAGCGCGGCGCGCCCGGCTCCGGGATCGCCATCAGTCCCCGCAGGCGCAGGTTGCGCATCGCCGCGATCGCCGCCGCAAGCGCCGCCACTTCGGCCGGCGCGACGCCGCTCTTGGACGCCTCGCCCGAGGCATTTACCTGCACCAGGACATTGAGCGGCGCCATGCCTGCCGGGCGCTGCTCGCCGAGGCGCCGCGCGACTTTCTCGCGGTCCACGGTGTGCACCCAGTCGAAGCGCTCCGCCACGGCGCGCGTCTTGTTGCTCTGGAGCGGCCCCACCAGGTGCCACTCGAGCCTCAGGTCGCCGAGGCGCGCCATCTTGTCGAGCGCCTCCTGGACATAGTTCTCGCCGAAGGCGCGCTGGCCGGCGGCGAACGCCTGCCGGATGAGCGCCGGCGGGTGGGTCTTGGACACCGCGAGCAGCGCCACCGCGCCCGGCGCGCGTCCCGCGGCGCGCTCGGCGACGGCGATGCGTGACTTCACAGCTTGCAAGTTCTCCGCGATTGACCCCATACTTTGCCCACTCGTCTCGCGGGGGATTGTAATGGATCTCACTGAATTGCTTGCGTTTGTCGTCAAGAACAAAGCATCGGACCTGCACCTGTCCTCGGGCCTGCCGCCGATGGTGCGCGTGCACGGCGACGTCAAGCGCATCAACGTCCCTGCGCTGGAGCACAAGGACGTGCACGGCATGATTTACGACATCATGAACGACGGGCAGAGGAAGTTCTACGAGGAGAACCTGGAGTGCGACTTCTCCTTCGCCGTGCCGAACCTGGCGCGCTTTCGCGTCAACGCCTTCGTGCAGCAGCGCGGCGCGGCCGCGGTGCTGCGGACCATCCCGACCAAGGTGCTGTCGCTGGAAGAGCTCAAATGCCCGAAGATCTTCACCGAGATCTCCGAGTACCCGCGCGGCATCGTGCTGGTGACCGGGCCGACCGGCTCGGGCAAGTCCACCACGCTCGCCGCGATGGTCAACCACATCAACGAGAACGAGGAAGGCCACATCCTCACCATCGAGGACCCGATCGAGTTCGTGCACGAATCGAAGAAGTGCCTGATCAACCAGCGCGAGGTCGGCCCGCACACCCTGTCCTTCTCCAACGCGCTGCGCAGCGCCCTGCGCGAGGACCCGGACTCGATCCTGGTGGGCGAGATGCGCGACCTCGAGACCATCCGCCTGGCGCTTACCGGAGCGGAGACGGGACACCTGGTCTTCGGCACGCTGCACACGAGCAGCGCGGCGAAAACCGTGGACCGCATCGTCGACGTCTTTCCGGCGGCGGAAAAGGAGATGGTGCGCGCCATGCTTTCGGAATCGCTGCGCGCGGTGATCTCGCAGACGCTGTTGAAGACCAAGGACGGCGCGGGCCGCGTGGCGGCGCACGAGATCATGATCGGCACGCCCGCCATCAGGAACCTGATCCGTGAGAACAAGATCGCGCAGATGTACTCGGCGATCCAGACCGGCGCGCAGATCGGCATGCAGACGCTCGACCAGACCCTGCAGGACCTCGTGCGGCGCAACGTGGTGTCGATGGGCGAGGCGCGCGGCAAGGCCATGAACAAGGACAACTTCGCCGGCTGAGCCCCGGCGCCAAAGCCTAGGAGAACGCGATGGAACGCGAACAAGCCACCAAGTTCATGTACGACCTGCTGCGCGCCCTGGTCGCGAAGAAGGGCTCGGACCTGTTCATCACCACCGGCTACCCGCCGGCGATGAAGATCGACGGCAAGATGACCCCGGTGTCGCAGCAGGGCCTGTCGCCCCAGCACACCTCGATGCTCGCGCGCTCGATCATGAACGACAAGCAGGCCGCCGAGTTCGAGTCGAAGAAGGAGTGCAACTTCGCCATCAACCCCGCGGGCATCGGGCGCTTCCGCGTCAACACCTTCGTGCAGCAGGGGTACGTCGGCATGGTGCTGCGGGTGATCACCACCACGATCCCGAACTTCGAGGACCTCAAGCTGCCGCCGGTGCTGAGGGACGTGGCGATGACCAAGCGCGGCCTGGTGATCTTCGTCGGCGGCACCGGCTCCGGAAAATCGACCTCGCTCGCGGCGATGATCGGCTACCGCAACGAGAACTCGCACGGCCACATCATCACCATCGAGGACCCGGTGGAGTACGTGCATCCGCACAGGAACTGCATCGTCACGCAGCGCGAGGTGGGCGTGGACACCGATTCCTGGGAGGCGGCGCTGAAGAACACGCTGCGCCAGGCGCCCGACGTGATCCTGATCGGCGAGATCCGCGAGCGCGAAGTGATGGAGCACGCCATCGCCTTCTCCGAGACCGGCCACCTGTGCCTCGGCACGCTGCACGCCAACAACTCCAACCAGGCGATGGACCGCATCATCAACTTCTTCCCGGAAGAGCGGCGCCAGCAGCTGCTGATGGACCTGTCGCTCAACCTGAAGGCGGTGATCTCGCAGCGCCTGATCCCGGTGAAGGAGGGGCGCGGGCGCGCCGCCGCGGTGGAGGTGCTGCTCAATTCGCCCCTCATCAGCGACCTGATCTTCAAGGGCGAGGTGCACGAGATCAAGGAAATCATGAAGAAATCGAAGGAGCTCGGCATGCAAACCTTCGACCAGGCGCTGTTCGATCTCTACGAGCAGGGCCGCATCGGCTACGAGGATGCGCTGCGCTTCGCCGACTCGACCAACGAGGTGCGCCTCGCCATCAAGCTGCACGGCAAGGAAGCCAAGGATCGGGACCTGTCCAAGGGCATCGAGCACCTCGACATCGTCTAGCGCCCGTCCCGCCGTGCGGGGTGCTAAGACCTGCCCGGCCTGCGGCTTCCTGCTGCGCTACGAGGATCCGCCCGATGCGTCGTTCAGCGCGGCACGCTACGTCGCGGTCGAGATTCTGCTCTGGGTCGCGCTCGCCTTTCTCCTCGCCTTCCTGTGGGCCGCGCCGGAGAAGAGCGAGCTGTACGCGCTCCTCGCCCTCGTCGCCGTCATTGCCTGGGTCTACCTGCGCCCGCGGCAGCGCGCGCAGGCCGCGGCGCTGCTCGAGCGCCGGCGCTACCATTGCGCGCAATGCAAGCGCGACTTTTCGGCGCAGGACCTGAAGGCGCCCGGCAATTGAGCCGCTGATGGACTACCGCTGTCCGCTGTGCGGCGCGGATCTTGCGAAGAGCAAGCCCGCCCGCTCCCTCATCGCGCGCATGAAACTCGACTGCCCCCGCTGCCTGGGTCGGCTGGAAATGAACGTGCATCGCGCGGAAACGGCGCTCGTGCTGGCGAGCGTCGCCGGCAGCGTGGCGCTCGCCGCGCTCGCCTACGCGCGCCAGAGCCAGGGGCTGCTGCTCGCCGCGCTCGGGCTCGGCATGGCGGGCGCGGCCGTCATCTATCTCGCCGAGCGCACGTGGCTGCGCGCCTGGCCGCGCTTCAGGGCGCGCGAGGCGCCTCCCGCGGTGGAATGATGCTTGTCATGAACGCCTTGCTCGCATTCCTGCATCACCTCGCCGCGTTCGGGCTGGTGGCGCGCGGCGTGGGCTTCTTCGACTGATGCGCACTCTCAAGTGGGTACTGGCCGCGCTGGGCGTGCTGGGGGCGCTCGTGGTCGGCGCGGGCGTGTACTTCTACACCACCGCGCCCGAGCGCGCGGTGCGCGCGGCGCTCGCCTACGAGCGGCGCCTCGCCGGCCTGGAGCGCAAGGCGATTACGCTCGTCAACGGCCTTACCTACGTCTACCTCGAAGGCGGCCGAGGCGAGCCGCTGCTCCTCTTGCACGGCTTCGGCGCCAACAAGGACAACTTCGCGCGCGTCGCCAAGTACCTTACGCCGCGCTACCGCGTCATCGTGCCCGATCACATCGGCTTCGGCGAGTCCTCCAAGCCGCCGCGGGCCGACTACGCGCCGCGCGCGCAGGCCGAGCGCCTGCGCTCGTTCGCGCGCGCCCTGGGCGTCTCGAAGCTGCACCTCGGCGGCAATTCCATGGGCGGGCACATCGCCCTCACCTACGCCGCCCTCTACCCGATGGAGGTGGAGAGCCTGTGGCTGCTGAACGCCGCGGGCGTGTGGAGCGCGCCGCCGAGCGAGCTGCGCAAGACAATGTCCGAAACGGGCGAGAACCCGATGCTGGTGCAGGACGAAGAGGATTTCGCGCGGCTCGTATCGCTGGTCACGGCGAAACCGCTCATGATCCCGCGGCCCTTCCTCGACGTCGTGGCGCAGGACAGAATCAAGAACTACGCTCTCGAGGAGCGCATCTACAGGCAGCTCGCCGCCGACTCGGTGGAGGAGCGCATCCGCGGCCTCGCCGTTCCCGCGCTCATCGTCTGGGGCCAGCAGGACCGGGTGCTGCACCCGGGGAGCGCCGGCATCCTGCAAATGCTGCTCGTCAGGTCCGAGGTGGTCATGCTGCCGGGCGTGGGGCACCTGCCGATGCTCGAAGCGCCCGAGAAATGCGCGCTCGACTACCTGCGCTTTCGCGCAACGCGGTAGAGTAGCCGCCGGCATGCACGACGAGAGAATCAAGGTCCGCGTCACCTCCACCGGGCAGACCCTGGAGGTGGTCGTGTTCAGCAAGCGCGCCGAGGTGATCACCGTCGTCCTGGGCGAGGGCGTGCACAGCGTGCGCTGCTCGCTCACGCCGACGCGCAACGGCTTCGCCTACGCCGGCAACGCCATGGGGCGCGAGATCGTCTACGAGAGAAGCCAGCAACAGGTGCGCGCCGACATCGAGCGGCTCAACCCCGCGGTTCGCGGTCCCCGCAGCCGTTGATCGTGATGGCGCGCGCTAGGGCGATAGCGGCCGCTTGGCGGCGCCGGATCGACTGTCCTGCGGCCTGTCCTGTTCGGGTCCCTGCCGCGCGCCCGTCAACCACCCGACGGCCGTTGCCTTGTCGCGAAAAGTGCGGACATTGACGCCTCGCAGGCGCGCCAGCATCGCGCCATATTCCTGGGCGATGCGGCTCTCGGCGGAATCGCCCAGAACGGCGATCTTGCCGGAGAATCTCACCGCCAGTTCGACGAACGACGAAAGGCCGTACTTCTCCGCCCTGAAAATCGGCCTCGAGGACTGAACCGATATCAAGACGCGGGACAGCTGATGCCGCCGGCATGCGGCGGCGACCGCAGCCAGGAAGGCCTGCGTTTCCTCCGCCGTCTTCCGGTCGAACAGCTCCGCGCTGACATGATCCGGTTCAACCGTGATGCGATAGCGCATGGCGTTGCACCGCCTTCGCCGTTTAAGCGAATGGATCTTCTACACCCGTGGCGTACGGCGCGTCCAGAGCGCGGCGTGCCCAAAGCCTGTAGTGCAACGACTACATCCTGTCATGCACTCTACTGACTCACCTGCGGCGCATCAGTCCCAGGACAAGGGAGACGGCGAACAGAAGGAGAAAGACGAAGAACAGGACCTTGGCGATCCCCACGGCGCTGGCCGCGATGCCGGTGAAGCCGAGCAATGCAGCGATCAGCGCGATGACCAGAAAGACGACGGCGAATTGCAGCATTTCCTTGCCTCCGATCGTGCGCCACCCGGGCAGCCAACTCCTGCGCCCCGCCCGTATCGCGCTTGTGCCAATTAGATCCCCTGCGCCGGGCACGCTCCGTACGCAAGCGAACATATGCGCAGCGCCGGATTCGCTATGCTCGCGCCTGGATCGGGTATCGGCGCACGGCGGATGAGGTCCGCGCGCGGCGGTCGTGAAGACGGGAGCAGGCGCATATGAACGCAATCAAATTGGCGGGAATCGTGCTGATCGTGGCCGGTGTCCTGGGGCTGGTGTACGGCAGTTTCACCTACACCAAGGAAACCCATCAGACGAAGATCGGACCGGTCGAGCTGTCGCTGAAGGACAAGGAAACGGTGAACGTCCCGGTATGGGCCGGCGTGGGCGCAATCGTATTTGGCGGCCTGCTGCTGTTCTTCGGCAACAATAAGCGCTAGCTGCGGTGGCTGCCTGCCACCACCCTGAACTCGTACAGCCGGCACTCGAGCGCACCATTGTAGAGCACCGTGCGCCGTGAGGTCTGCAGCCGGATCAGCTTCTCCATCCTGCGATCGGCGGTGAAGAAGAAGCAGTTCCAGCCGGCGAAGTTCTTCTTGAGCGCATCACCCAGCTTCGGGTAGAAGCGCGAAAGCTCCTCGGCCTCGCCGATGCGCTCGCCATACGGCGGGTTGGCGATCATCACGCCCGACTCCGCCGGCGCCATCCGCGAGAGCACGTCGCTCGCTTCCAGTGTCACCCAGCGCTCCACCCCTGCGGCGGCGAGATTGCGGCGCGCGGCAGTCAGTGCTGCAGCTTCGGAATCGCTGCCAAACAGCGCCAGCTTCGGCGCGTGCTTCACGGGCTGCGCCGCCTCCTCGCGCAACGCCTTCCACAGCACACTGTTGAATGAATCCAGCTTCTCGAAGCCGAACGCGCGCTTCATCCCCGGCGCCCGCCCGCGCGCCATGGCCGCCGCCTCCACCAGCAGCGTCGCCCCGCCGCACATGGGATCCAGGAGCGGCTGATCGAACCGCCACCCGGTAAGCATGACGATGCCGGCGGCGAGGTTCTCGCGCAGCGGCGCCGCCACCGTCTGCATGCGCCAGCCGCGCTTGAACAGCCCCTCGCCCGAGGTGTCGAGGTACAGGACGCCACGCTTATCCTCCAGAAACACGTGCACGCGTACCTCGGGATCGGCGCGATCCACGTCCGGCCTGCGCCCGACGTCGTCGCAAAAGCGGTCGCACACCGCGTCCTTCACGCGCAGGGTCACGAATTCGAGGCTCTTCACCGGGCTCTTTTGCGCGGTGACATGGACGCGCAGCGTGCGGTTCACGTCGAACAGATCGAACCAGTTCACCGCGCGCGCCGCGGCGTAGATGTCGTCCTCGGACGCGTATTCGAACTCGCCGACCCGCCACAGCACGCGCGAGGCGAGGCGCGACCAGAGGTTCGCGCGGTAGCACGCCTCCCAGCCTCCGGAAAAGCCCACGCCGCCGGCGGTGGCGCGCAGCGCGCTGGCTCCGAAGGACTTCAGCTCCCCGCCAAGGAGCGCCTCGAGCCCCCGCGGGCAGGGCGCGAAGAAAACTTCAGGACGGCTTGAAGACGGCAAGGAAGACGGCGGCGAATAGCACCAGCACCGGGAATTCGTTGAACCAGCGCAGCCAGACGTGCGACCTGCGGTTGCGCTCCTTGCGCAAGTCGCGCATCAGCTTTCCGCACCACGCGTGATAGCCCACGAGCAGCGCCGCGAGCGCGACTTTCCAGTACACCCAGGCGCCGGCGAATCCCCAGCCGAGCCACAGCCACAGGCCGAAGAAGACGGTGAGCACCGCCCCCGGGGTCATGATGCCCCAGAAGAGCTTGCGCTCCATCAGCTTGAAGCGCTCCTGGGACAGGTTGTCGTGCGACAGCGCGTGGTAGACGAAAAGCCGCGGCAGGTAGAACAGGCCCGCGAACCAGGTCACCATGAAGACGATGTGCAGCGATTTCACCCAGAGCATGCGCCGCTCACTTCCAGTTGGCGGTCACCGCGATTTTGAGCGCGGCAAGCTTGCGATGGAAAAAGTGATCCGCGCCCGGAACCACGAGCACGGGCAGCTCCTGCGGCCGCGCCCAGTCCATCACCGCGGCGAGCGGCACGGTCTCATCGAGCTCGCCATGGACGACGAGCGTGCCCGGCGGCACGCCCGGCACCTCCAAGCGGCTCACCGCCAGCCCGACCAGCACCAGGCGCTCGGCCGGCACGCGCGCGGCGAGCTTCGCCTGCATCGCCGCGCCGAAGGAAAATCCCGCGAGGACCGGCCGTTCCGCGCGCAGGTGCCCGATCACCGCCGCGAGGTCGTCGACCTCGCCGCGCCCTTCGTCGTAGGCGCCTTCGCTCTTGCCGACGCCGCGAAAGTTCGGCCGCCAGGCAGCGTAGCCGAGCTCGACGAGCGCCCGCGCCAGGGTCTGCACCACCTTGTTGTCGAGCGTGCCGCCGAACAGCGGATGCGGATGCGCCACGAGCGCCACGCCCCGCGCCGCGCCTTGCGGCTCGTCCACGGCGCATTCGATGCCGCCGGCGGGCCCGCCGACCGTCTCGCGCCGCGTCGCCGCGCGCATCAGATCCTCAGGCGCTCGACGATGCGGCCGTGCCGCAGGTGCTCCTCGATGATCTCGTCGATGTCGCCGCGGTCCACGTAGGTGTACCAGACAGCATCCGGATACACCACGGCGCAGGGGCCCTCGGCGCAGCGGTCGAGGCACCCCGCCTGGTTGATGCGCACCTTGCCCGGTCCCGCGAGCTCGAGCTCCTTCACGCGCAGCTTGGCGTAATCGCGCATTTCCGATGCGCCCTTGGCATTGCAGCAGCCGCGCGGATCCGACGGATCGCGCTGGTTGCAGCAGAAAAAGACGTGACGCTCGTAATACGACATGGGGCGCGCATTCTACAGCAGCCCCTCGTCCCGGCGCCGCGCCGCCAGCACGATCAGGTAGGCGACGGCGGCGAAGGGCCACAGCGTCGCCACGAGCCGCGTCAGGCCGTTGAAGTTGAGGAAGTGCCCCTGTTGCCAGAGCTTGAGGATCTCCGCCAGGTAGGGGTTGGGCGGCGCGTGGTTGACGAGCACCGCGGCCGCCGCGAGCAGCACCGCGGCAAGCGCCATGCGCGCCACGCGCGGCAGCGCCACGGCGAGCAGCGCGAGCACGAGGCCGGCGGCAAGCCCGCGCAGCGCCCCGGGCGTGAGCCAAGCGAAGCTGTCCTGCGCGCGCAGGATGATGGTGAAGGCGAGCGTCTTCACGGCGAGCGCCGCGGCTACGAGCACGAGCACGAGGCGCCGCAGCGGCGCGCCCGGGGCGACGATCGCCGAAACGAGCAGTGCCACCGCCGCGAGGTTGGCCGCCGCCGTGACCGTCTCGATGGCGGCGAAGAACTCGGGCGCGCGCGCCGGCCCGGTGGGCGCCGCGATCAGGCTGCGCAGGTCGCCGCCGCCGAACAGCAGCATCGCCGGATTGAGCTGCATGAACAGCCACAGGCCGATCAGCGCCACGCCCAGGTCGGACAGCGCGCCGGGCAGGAACAGGCGCGCCCGCCAGCCGCGAAATGCGGGCGAGAGCGGGGCAGCCGCGAGGCCGAGGAACGCGCCGAGGAGCGCACCGGTGGTGTTGCACAGCACATCGACGTTGGACGCGACGCGCGCGGGCAGATAAGTCTGTGCCGACTCGAGCGCGATGGACAGAGCCAGGCCCGCGGCGGTCGCCGCGAGCAGCGCGCGCCCGCCGCGCAGCCGCGGGTGCCAGGCGAGCACCGCGAGCGCGCCGAGAACCGCGTAACCGACCAAGTCCGCCGCGACGTCGAACAGCACCACGTGCCGCGGCCACGGCGCGGACAGGAACTCGAACGGCGCGAGCCCGTGGTCGCGCCAGCCCGCGAGCGGGTAGAGCGACGCGTAGACGACGAGCAGCGTATAAACGGCGAGGGCGAGGCGCGCGAGCGGCGAGCCGCGCACGCGCTACCCGTGGTGCGGCTGCGCGTGCGCCGGCCGCGTGGCGAGACTGCCGACCACCATGCCGAGGAACGACGCCGCAAGGCCGACGAGCTGCGGCGGCACCAGGGCGTCCGCCGCCACCGCCTCCATGAGAAGCCAGGTCACCAGCCCGAGCACCACCGAGGCGACCGCCCCGGCCGTGGTGGCGCGCTTCCAGAACAGCCCCAGGACGAGCGGCGCGAACGCCGACACCAGCGTCACCTTGTAGGCGTTCTGCACCATCTGGTAGATGCTCGCATCGCTTTCCAGCGCGAACACCAGCACGGCGAGCGCGAAGCTCACCAGCACCAGCCGCAGCGTCAGCAGGAACTGCCGGTCGCTCATATGCGGCAGGAACGGACGCAGCACGTTCTCGGTAAAGAGCGAGGTCGGCGCGAGCAGCGCGCCCGAGGCCGAGGACATGATCGCGGACAGCAGCGCGCCGAAGAACATCACCTGCGCGAAGAGTGGCGTGTGCCCGAGAATCAACTGGGGAAGGATGAGCTGGTTCTCGTTCTGGTCGCCTTCGATGAGCGGCGCCACCATCTGCGGGTCGATGAGCAGCGCCGAGTAGGCGAGGAAGATCGGCACGAACGCCATGCAGAAGTAGACGATGCCGCCGATCATCGTGCCGCGCACCGCGGTGTCGGCGTCCTTCGCGGCCGTGACGCGCTGGAACACGTCCTGCTGCGGGATCGAGCCGAGCGCGGCGGTGAGGAAGGCAGCCAGGAACGCGAGCACCTCGCGCAGCTCGGGCTGCGGCCAGAAGTGGAACTTCCCGGCCTGCGCGGCGCGCAGCACCACGGCGTCGAACCCGCCCGCCATGCCGCCCAGCAGGAACGCGAGGTAGAGCAGGCCCACGATGATGATGGCGGTCTGGAACAGGTCGGTGTAGGCGATCGAGAACATGCCGCCGAACAGCGTGTAGACGAGCACCGCGCCCGCGCCGAGCGCGATGCCCCAGCCGAGCGGGATGGCGCCGCCCGAGAGCGCGTGGAACACGAAGCCGAGCGCGGTGAACTGCGCCGAGGTCCAGCCGAGATACGACAGCGTGATGCACACGCTGGTGGCGACCTCGACCGGCTTGTTGTAGCGCTTGCGGTAGAAGTCGCCGATGGTGAGCAGGTTCAGGCGGTAGAACGCGCGCGCGAAAAAGAGCGCGATCAGCACCAGGCAGAAGGAAAAGCCGAACGGGTCGGCGACGATGCCGCCCATGCCGTCCTGCAGGAACGTCGCCGAGACGCCGAGCACCGTCTCGGCGCCGAACCAGGTGGCGAACACGAGCGCGAAGCTCATGGTGAGCGGCAGGCTGCGGCCGGCGACGACGTAGTCGCGCGAGTTGTGCACGCGCCGCGCCGCCCACAGGCCGATCGCGATCGAGGCGACGAGGTACAAGGCGACGAAGGCGACGAGCATGGCGCGGATTGTCTCAGAATCGCGCCGCGATCTGCAGCAGCACGAGGACCACGAGCGCGGCGGCGAGCACCGCCAGCAGCCGGTTGCGGCGCGCGTTCTGCGCGGCGAGGCGCTCGAGCGCCGCGTGCAGCGCGCCGAGCCGGTCCTCGGCGAGCAGGCGATGCGCGAGGCGCGGCAGCTGCGGCAGCGTCGCCGCCCAGGCGGGCGCCTCCTGGCGCAGCGCGCGGGCGAAGCCGCGCCAGCCGACCTGCTCGCTCATCCAGCGCTCGAGAAAGGGCTTCGCCGTCTGCCACAGGTCGAGCTCTGGGTCGAGCGTGCGCCCCAGGCCCTCGATGTTGAGCAGCGTCTTCTGCAGCAGCACGAGCTGCGGCTGGATCTCGACGTTGAAGCGGCGCGAGGTCTGGAACAGGCGCAGCAGCAGCTTGCCGAAGTAGATCTCCTTCAGCGGCCGCGCGAAGATCGGCTCGCACACGGCGCGGATCGCGCCCTCGAAATCGTCGATGCGCGTGCCCGCGGGCACCCAGCCGGCGTCGAGGTGCGCCTGCGCCACGCGCCGGTAGTCGCGGTTGAAGAAGGCGAGGAAGTTCTGCGCCAGGTAGCTCTTGTCGGTCTCGGTGAGCGTGCCCATGATGCCGAAATCGAGCGCGACGTACTTGCCCTCGTCGGAGACGAAGATGTTGCCGGGGTGCATGTCGGCGTGGAAGAACCCGTCGCGGAACACCTGGGTGAAGAAGATCTCGACGCCGGCGCGCGCCAGGCGCGGGATGTCGACGCCCTTCTCGCGCAGGCGCTCGACCTGCGACACCGGCGTGCCGTGCATGCGCTCCATCACCATCACGCGCTGGCTGCACCAGTCCCAGTGCACGAGAGGCACGGCGAGCAGCGCCGAGCCCTCGAAATTGCGCCGCAACTGGCTCGCGCTCGCCGCCTCGCGCAGCAGGTCGAGCTCCTCTTCCAGGTGGCGCGCGAATTCGGCCACCACCTGGCGCGGCTTCAGGCGCCGGCCGTCGGCCCACAGCAGCTCCATGAGCCGCGCCGCCGTCTCGAGCAGCGCCACGTCGCGCGCGATGGCCCGCTCCACGCCCGGCCGCAGCACCTTCACCGCCACCTCGCTGCCGTCGTGGAGCCGCGCGAGGTGCACCTGCGCGATGGAGGCGCTCGCCACTGCTTCGCGCTCGAAAGCCGAGAACACCGCGTCGATCGGCTGGCCGATGCCGCGCTCGATCTCGGCGCGCGCGAGCTCCGGGGCAAACGGCGGCACTCGATCCTGCAGCTTCGCCAGCTCGTCGGCGATGTCGAGCGGCAGCAGGTCGCGGCGCGTGGAGAGTACCTGGCCGAACTTGACGAAGATCGGCCCGAGCGTCTCCAGCGCGCGGCGCAGCCGCACCGCGCGCTCGGGGTCCGCGGCGCGCGCCAGGCGCGGCCAGAAGCGGTACAGGCGGAAGCGCAGCGCCACCCAGACGATGCGCGCGAGCCGCCTCATGCGAGTCGCCCGACGCGCTTTTCCAGGCGCTCCAGTGCATCGCGCAGCTGCGCCACTTCGGCGGCAAAGGCGGCGTAGCCGGCGCGCGGCGCGAGCAGCCGGCCTTCTTCCTGCGCGTACTCCATGAACGACTCGGCGAGCCGGCGCGCGGCGTCGAGCTGCCAGGCGGCGAAATCGCGCGCCAACCCCGCCACGCGGTGCGCGGCCGCGTCGCCCACCAGCCGCGACAGCTCTTCCTCGGCGTCCCAGCGCAGGTGCCGTGCCAGATGCAGCACCTCGTGCGCGAGCTGCGCGTTGCCGTCGATGTCGACGGTGCGCATGAAATGCTCCTCGCCCCTGAAGAGCGCCGGGAGCGCGCCGGCCTGCAGCGTGAGGGTAAGGCTCGCAGCGGCGCCGGGCGCGAGCCTGCCGCCTTCGACGATGGCGAAGCGCAGCGCCGGCAGCGGCGGGGCGCGGAACTCGACCGTTTCGCCGGCAAAAGGCGCGAGGCGCTCGCGCGCCCAGGCCTCGGCCTCGAGCAGCCGGTTCAGCGCCAGCACCAGCGGGGATTCCAGCGTCGCCATGGCAACAAAAAGGGCCACCCTAGGGTGGCCCTTCAGGAGTATAGAGCGATCAGTGCATCTGCTGGATGCCGGCCAGCAGCCAGCCGCTCGAGCCGTCGGCGGGCTTCATCAGGTTCCACACCTCCTCGAAGCTGGCGGGCTCCGCCCCCGGGGTCTCGCGCACCAGGCCCGAGAAACGCACGCTCGCCCAGTGCCGGCCGCCCCCGGTCGTGACCTCGAGGAGGTCGGCGTTCAGGATCACCACGTCGGTCTGCCGGCCGGCGCCGGCGTCGGCGCGCAGCGTCTCGAACATGCCGGTGGTGGTCATGTCGCGCAGCTCCTCCAGCCGGCCGCTGTCGTTGGCCATCTGCAGGCGGATGAAGTTCTCCTTGGCGGCGCGCAGAAAGCCCGCGATGTCGAAGCCCGCCGGCACGTGCGTGCGCGCCGGGCCGCCCGGCAGGCGCGCGTCGAAGCCCGCGGCCTGCGAGGGCGGCGGCGCGGCCACCGTCTCGCTGCCCAGACCCGCGTATTGGAACGCCGGCGGCGCGGCGCGCGGCGCGCGCAGCATGCGCACGAGCGCGAGCGCGGCGAACGCCAGCATGCCGA
>Ga0326597_10003730_pt1 | contig 21745 bp, 22 predicted proteins | sample RVTome_12_FD_203789 | JGI IMG/M metagenome (GOLD analysis project Ga0326597, IMG submission 203789) | Soil microbial communities from uranium-contaminated site in the Upper Colorado River Basin, Wyoming, United States - RVT100D185 | ecosystem: Environmental > Terrestrial > Soil > Contaminated >...
CTCGTCGATCTTGCCGCCCCTGGTGAGGCGGAAGATCTTGGGCAGCGGCCAGGGCGGGGTGTAGGTCGCGAGCCGCTCGGCGGCGCGCGGCGACAGGACGAGCATGCCGTGCTGGGCCTCGCCGCCGAGAACTTTCTGCCAGGAAAAGGTCACGACATCGAGCTTCGACCAGTCGAGCGGCTGGGCGAACACGGCGGACGTCGCGTCGCACAGCGTCAGGCCGGCGCGGTCGGCCGCGATCCAGTCGGCGTCCGGCACCCGGACGCCGGAGGTCGTGCCGTTCCAGACGAAGACGATGTCTCGCGCCGGGTCCGTCGCCCGCAGGTCGGGCAGCTCGCCATAGCCGGCCTGCATCACCCGGATGTCGTCGAGCTTGAGCTGCTTGACGGCATCGGTCACCCAGCCCGAGCCGAACGACTCCCACGACAGCACGTCGACGCCGCGCGCGCCGAGCAGCGACCACATCGCCATTTCAAACGCGCCGGTATCCGAAGCCGGAACGATCGCCACCCGGTGCCGGTCGGGAATGCCGAGCAGCGATCTGGTCTCGGCGACCGCACGCTGAAGCTGCGCCTTGGCAGGAGCGGCGCGGTGGGAGCGGCCGAGATTGGAAGTGTCGAGATTTTCGAGTGTCCAGCCAGGATGCTTGGCGCACGGGCCAGAGGAGAACATCGGGCACGCTGGCCGCACGGCGGGGCGCGGCGGTACTGACATCTTGCTACCCTTTCAGATAGTCGCCCCTCGTTGGGGAGGGGTGGCCCGCCGGCGGGTGTAGCGGAAAGCCTGAAAAACCGCAAGGGGATGGCCTGGGGGCGGGGCAAGGTGCCGTGCGGCAGCAATACGCGCCGAAAACAAAAGGGCGCGCCGCGAAGACGGCGCGCCCAGGCAGGACAGTCTGGCTCAGTTCGGGGTTCAATAGAAGTTGTAGCGGAAGCCCAGGCGAATTTCGTGGGCGTCCATGTCGACCACCCGCACCGGCGGCACGGTGTTGGTCGTTCCGCCGATGTTGAGGCCGGTCGTGCTGGTGCTGGCGGTGCCGAAATTGATGTAGCGGTAGCCGATGTCGAACAGCACGTCCTCGGACACCGGCGCGGACGCACCGGCCATCAGGGCCCAGGCGAAGTCCCACTCGTCGTCGCCCTGGGTGCGGAATCCGCTGTCGGAGACGAACGAGTCGTCCATCTCGTTATACGCAAAGCCGATGCCGGCGCCGACATAGGGGGTCCAGCCGTAGTGATCGCCGAAATCCCAATAGGCGTTGAACAGGGTGACGATGCTCTCGATATCCGTGCGCTGGTTCAGGCTGTTCAGCACCGCCGGATCGGCGAAGCCTTCCACCCGGAATTCGCTGCGATATTCGACCGTGGCGTCGACGCGCACGTGCTGGCCGACATAGTGGCCGACACCGAAGTCGCACGACCAGCCGTCGTCGGTCTCGACGCGGCCGCCGTTCTTCTGCACGAAATGGAGCTCCGGCTGGCTGACCCGGAAATCAGCGTCCCCGTTGAAGGCCACCGCGCAGTCCACTCTGGAATAATAGGGGGTGGGCGCGTATTCAACGATGGGCTGCTGCATCGGGGGCTCGGGAATGTAGTCGGCGGCCCTGGCGCCGGTTACCCCGGTGAGGATCGCGGCGGCGGCGGCCACGGTGGCAATATGAACTCGATCGGCCATGTCATCGTCTCCTGAACGCCAGTGCGTCGCTCATCGACAGCGCCGCGTCTGATGAGGCGATAATGGCAGGGAGAGGTTAATGGCGGCTTAACCCTAAAAATTAACCCTAACGCATGGTTTCCGGCGGCTTTCGGGGCGTGACGGACCGTGCCGAAACGGGGCGAACAAGGTTGCATCGGCCGTCACGTGAAGCGCCCCCATTAACCCTCAATCCGGGTACGCGCGCATGAAGTCACCGTTTTCCGGACGCACGGCCGTCGAGTGGGCGTCGCTGCTGTTCCTGGTCACCTGCTGGGGGTCGACATTCGCGCTGACCAAGGTCGCGCTCGAGACGATGGCGCCCATGTGGATCGTGGCCGTGAGGCTCTGCGTGGGCGCGGCGGCCGTGACGCTGATCCTGTACTCGCGCGGCGAAAGGCTGCCGGAGCGCGCGGTGGTGTGGATCTGGCTTGCCACGATCGGCGCGCTGGCGGTGCTGCCGTTCTTCCTGATCAGCTGGGGAACCCAGCATATCGCGACCGGGCTGGCCGGTATTCTGTTCGGCGTGGGCCCGCTGGTCACCATCGCGATCGCGCATTTCGTGATTCCGGGCGAGACAATGACGCCAACCAAGGCGGCGGGCTTCGCGGTCGGCTTTGCGGGGCTCGTCGTGCTGATCGGCCCCAATGCGCTCGGCGGGCTCGGCGCGGGCAGGCTCGCGCTCGTCGCGCAACTCGCCATGCTCGGCGCCGCATCCGCCTACTCGATCCAGGGAATCTGCGCCAAGCTGATGCCCGATCTGTCGCCGTTCCAGAAGAGCGCCGGCGCTTTCCTGTGCGCTTCGGCAATCGCGGTGCCGCTCGCGGTCATGACGGAGGCGGCCGTCCCACTGCAGGCTTCGGCGAGATCGCTGGCGGCCACCATCGGCATGGGAGTCTTCGCCACCGCGCTCTCAGGCGTCGTCATGTTCCGCCTGATCCACAGCGCCGGACCGACCTTCCTGTCCCTCACCAACTATCTGATCCCGGTCTATGTTCTGGTACTCGGCATCGTCCTGCTCGGCGAGGCTGTCTCGACCCGGGCGCTGGTCGCGCTCGGACTTATCGTGGCGGGGATCGCTCTCAGCGAATGGCGGCGCCGCCCGGCAGCGCTCGCGCCGGGGACCGTCGAACCGTAGCGGACCCGGGCGCCCGCGCCTCAGCCGGCGACGGCGCCCTCGAGTGCCGTGACGATGTCGCCGACCACCGCTTCGACCAGCACGGGATCGTCACCTTCGGCCATGACCCTGATCAACGGCTCGGTGCCGGACGGCCTGATCACCAGACGGCCGCCGTCGCTCAGCCGCGAGCGGCCGGCATCGATCGCGGCCTGAACCGAATCCGACTCGAGCGGCTTGCCGCGGGCATAGCGGACGTTGCGCAGGATCTGCGGCACCGGCTCGAACCGGCGGCACACCTCACTGACCGGCTTCTGCGAGCGCACGACGGCAGCCAGGACCTGCAGGGCGCAGACCAGCCCGTCGCCGGTGGTGGTGAAGTCGGACAACACGATGTGACCGGACTGCTCGCCGCCGACATTGAAGCCGTGCGCCCGCATGTGCTCGACAACGTAGCGGTCGCCCACTCTGGTGCGGTGCAGGGTAAGCCCGCGCCCGGCAAGACGGCGTTCCAGCCCCAGATTCGACATCACGGTGGCGACCACGCCGGCATTGGCGAGGCGGCCGTCCTCCGCCCAGGTCTCGGCGATCAGTGCCATGACCTGGTCGCCGTCTATGGTCCTGCCGCCCTCGTCGATGATGATCACGCGATCGGCATCGCCGTCGAGCGCGATGCCGACGTCGGCGCGGTATTCGCGCACCTTCGACTGCAGCAGCGACAGGGACGTGGATCCGCAGTCCAGATTGATGTTGAACCCGTTGGGCTCGACGCCGATCGGGAAGACCTCGGCGCCGAGCTCCCAAAGAGCGGCCGGCGCCACCTTGTAGGCGGCGCCATTGGCGCAGTCGACGACGATGCGAAGCCCGTCGAAGGCAAGCTGGCGGGTGAGCGTGCGCTTGGCGAACTCGATATAGCGCGCCTGGGCATCGTCGATGCGCTTGGCCCGGCCGAGGGCGTCGGGGCTGGCCAGCCCCTTCTCGAAGCCATCGTCCATCAGCGCCTCGATGCGCGCTTCGTGCTCGTCGGAAAGCTTGTAGCCGTCAGGGCCGAAAAGCTTGATGCCGTTGTCCTGATACTGGTTGTGCGAGGCGGAGATCATCACCCCCATGTCCGCCCTCAGCGAGCGCGTCAACATGGCCACCGCCGGCGTCGGCATGGGCCCGAGCAGGAAGACATCCATGCCGACCGAGGTGAAGCCGGCGACCATGGCCGACTCGATCATGTAGCCGGACAGCCGCGTGTCCTTGCCGATCACGACGCGATGGCGATGATCGCCGCGGGTGAACATGCGTCCCGCCGCCATGCCGACGCGGATCGCGGTTTCCGCCGTCATCGGGGCGGAGTTGGCGCAGCCCCTGATGCCATCGGTTCCGAAATACTTCGCACCCATCGCCTCTGTTCGACCTCCTGTGCCGGCGCCGCGGCAACGAATCGCCCGCGGGACGGCTGGCAGCCGCCCGAGCATACCAGCGCAACAGTGAATTATTAGCTTGTGTCGTCGACGCGGGCAGCAGCAATCGCGCGGAAGCCGGCGGCGGCCGACCAGACCTCGGCCGGTTCGTCGGCGGCAAGCAGCTGCACGCCCTGGAACAGCGCGGCGGCGGCGAGCTCCGGCGGCTTGGCACTGACCGCGCCGGCGCCGCCCGCGCGCGCGCCGGATACGGCACATTCCTGGCAGTAGGCCAGCACCGGGCAGCCCAGACCGTGAAACAGCGACAGCGCATGCAGGATGGCGATGTTCTCTTCCGGCGGCTGATCGGCGCCGAGGCCAGGGTCGACGATGATGCGGTCGCGCGACAGGCCGGCGCCCTCGAACATCTCGATGCGCGATTCGAGCGCCGCATGAACGACGCCGGCAAGATCCAGCGCGTCGCTCCAGTTCTTCGGCCGCGCGCCAATGCGACCGGAGCGGCGCAGAACGACCGGCAGCGCGATGTCGCCCAGCGTATACAGCGTATCGTCGTCGATGGTGGGCGAGGCGTCGATCACCAGGCGAGCCCCGGCGCGCGCCGCAGCGCGCATCACGATCGGACGCGCCGAAGCGATGGCGACGCGGAAGCCCTGCGCCGCCAGCTCCTCGACCACCGGCACCACGCGGTCGATCTCGTCCATGTCGGCGAGGCGAGCGCCCGACGCGGTGACGGCGACAATGTCGGCGCCCTGCATGGCGAGCAGGCGGCCGCGCTGCACGGCGCCCTTGGTCGATCGCTCGCCCGCTGCGCCACGCTCGTTCACGAGGCGCACGAATGACAGGACGCGCGGGCGGACCCACGTGAGACCGGCGACCGGCGCGCGGGCGTCGCTCAAGAGGCGCATGCGCGCCGTGACGGTTGGCGAGCGCATCAGCGCAACCTGACGCACCGAGCGCAGATCGCGTTCAGGGCGCTCCCCCGTGCCGGCGATCATCTCCACCGTAGTAAAGGCCGCCGGGCCGCCGGCGAGCCACTCGCCGAGGCCGTTCTCCACGGCCAACTCCGCGGCCGGGCCGTGCACGATACCGAGCGGGCGAATGAGATTGTCGACCAGCGCGCGGCTCCCCTCACCGCCCGGACGCAGCGCGAGATCTATCAGATTGGCTGGCGGCTCGGACATCGCTTACTTCGCCCGACCGAGAGATCGCGCGCCGACGACGCCCGGCGCCAACCAGGCACCGGCCTCACGACTGGGGTTGCGGTTCCAAGCCCCCCGGATCGGGCATTCGGCCGCCGCGGCGACCAGCTTCTCCGGTCACCGGTACCGCCGAGCCGCTGTCCGGGCGGGCATCGTCGGAGGATTCGCGGACCGGCTTGCGGCCCTTGAGCAGGCCGATGATCTCCTCGCCCGAGAGCGTCTCGTACTCCAGCAGCCCCTCGGCGATGAGCTTGAGCTCGTCCTCGTGCCTGGACAGGACCGACCGTGCTACGCCAAGCCCCTCCTCCACCAGCGCGTAGATTTCGGCATCGACCAGCTTCTGGGTGTCGTCGGACAGGTTCTGGGTGCGCGTAATGGAATGGCCGAGGAAGACCTCCTCCTCGTTGTCGCCATAGGCGAGCGGCCCCAGCTTGTCGCTCATGCCGAAGCGGGTGACCATGGCGCGCGCCATATTGGTCGCCATCTTGATGTCGGACGAGGCACCGGACGTCACCATGTCCGGGCCGAACGTCATCTCCTCCGCGACCCGGCCGCCCATGGCGACCGCGATGTCGGCCTTGAGCTTGGCGCGCGTCACCGAAAGCTGGTCGCGCTCGGGCAGGCGCATCACCATGCCGAGCGCGCGGCCGCGGGGAATGATGGTCGCCTTGTGGATCGGGTCGGAGGCGGGCTGCTTCAGCGCCACCAGGGCGTGACCGGCCTCGTGATAGGCGGTGAGCTTCTTCTCCTCTTCGTTCATGACCAGCGAGCGGCGCTCGGAGCCCATCATGACCTTATCCTTGGCGTCCTCGAACTCAATCTGGGTGACGAGGCGCTTGCCGCGGCGCGCCGCCAGCAGCGCCGCCTCGTTGACCAGATTGGCGAGGTCGGCGCCGGAGAACCCGGGCGTGCCGCGGGCGATCACCTTGAGATCGATGTCGGGCGCAAGAGGCACCTTGGAAACGTGCACCTTGAGAATCTTCTCGCGTCCGATGATGTCGGGATTGGGCACCACCACCTGGCGGTCGAACCGGCCGGGCCGCAGCAGCGCGGGATCGAGCACATCGGGCCGGTTGGTGGCGGCGATCAGGATGACGCCCTCATTCGCCTCGAAGCCATCCATCTCGACAAGCAGCTGGTTCAGCGTCTGCTCGCGCTCATCGTTGCCGCCGCCGAGGCCGGCGCCGCGATGGCGGCCGACAGCGTCGATCTCATCGATGAAGATGATGCAGGGCGCGTTCTTCTTGGCCTGCTCGAACATATCGCGCACCCGGCTCGCGCCCACGCCGACGAACATCTCGACGAAGTCGGAGCCCGAGATGGTGAAAAACGGCACATTGGCCTCGCCCGCGATGGCGCGCGCAAGCAGCGTCTTGCCGGTGCCGGGCGGGCCGACCAGAAGTGCGCCTTTGGGGATGCGTCCGCCGAGGCGCTGGAATTTCTGCGGATCGCGCAGGAACTCGACGATCTCCTGCAGGTCCTCCTTGGCCTCGTCGATGCCGGCGACATCGTCGAACGTGACCCGGCCGTGGCGCTCGGTAAGCAGCTTGGCCTTGGACTTGCCGAAGCCCATGGCGCGCCCGCCGCCGCCCTGCATCTGACGCAGGAAGAATATCCACACGCCGATCAGCAGCAGCATGGGGAACCAGGAAATGAGCACCGAGAACAGCGCGTTGTCCTCAACCGGCTGGGCCGTGATCTGCACGCCCTTGGTATTCAGGTGGCTCACCAGGTTGGGATCGGACGGCGCATAGGTCTGGAAGGTGCGCCCGTCGTTATATTTGCCGGTGATCATGTCGCCGGTGATCGTCACATCGCGCACATTGCCGGCATCGACCTCGGCAAGCAGGGTCGAATAGCTGATATCGCTCGACGAGCTGCGCTGGCCGGGTCCCTGGAAAACGTTGAACAGCGCCATCAGCAACAGGCCGATGATGATCCAGAGGGCGAAGTTCCTGAAATTGTTCACGGATGTACCTCGTTTGGGCGCAGGTCCGATCGATCATGCGAAATACGCGCGCAATTCCGATCTTTTAGGCCGGCTGAGCTTAAGATAGGGCTGCGGCGGCGCATTGCCAACCGTCATGACGTCACGCATGGCGTGGCTCCCGCCTGGCGCCAAGGAATGTGACTGCGAGCCCCGCCTTTGCGGGATCGCCCGCGAGCTCGGGCGCGAGCGCCAGCGCACCGTCGCGAAACCCGCCGGGAAGCGCCCAGCCGGCGGCGGCGGGAACCGCCTCCAGGGCAGGCTCGAGACGGCGAGCGGCGGCGAAGCCGCGCTTGCCGAGGGCACCGAGCTCGACCGCCGGCTGGCGACGGCCGAGAGTGACGACAAAGCGGCGGTCCCAGACCAGCGCGGCACCGGGCGCAAGCTCGCAACGCGGCAGGGACCGGCTCTCGCGCACCACCTCGATTTCAGCGCCGCGGCGTGAAATCCGGCAGCGGCCGAGTGTCGCGGCGGAGTTTGCTCCCATAACCGCCGCGGCCGTCCTCGCAAGCGCCGCATCGGCGAGGCGCGACTGGCCGCCGACCAGCAGAATGGCACGGGCCAGGACGCGCAGGACGATTTCCTCGGGCGCGCGTGCAAGCGCCGCCGCATCGAGGCGCACGTACCCGGCGGGATCGACACTGGCTGACGCCGCGAAATGCTCGTCAGCGATCCGGTCGAGCGCGGCCGCGGCGCGGCGAAGCTTCGCTGCGGCGGCGGCAATCGCGGGCGCGGCAAGCCCGAGCCGCTCGAGCGCGGCGCGCCCGGCGCGCATGCGAACACGCTCGAATGCCGGATCGGCGTTTGCCGGGTCGTCGATCCAGTCCTGACCGAATGCGGCGAGACTCGCCTCGATGCGGGCGCGCGAAATATCGAGAAGCGGGCGCCAGATCTCGATTCCGTCGCGCATGGCGCGCGGCGCCATCGCGGCGAGCCCGTCGAGGCCGCTCGACCGGGCAAGGCGCATGAGAAACGTTTCCGCCTGATCCTCGCGCTGATGGGCGAGCGCGATCACCGCAACTCCCTGGGCGCGGCACCAGCCGGTGAGCAGCCGGTAGCGCGCTTCGCGCGCGCGCTCCTCGACGCGAGTCGCCGGCTTGACGCCGCGCCACACCAGACCGTGGTGCTCGACGCCGATGGCGGCGCACCAGGCAGCGACCTGCACCACCTCCGCGGCGGAGCCCGGGCGCAGGCCGTGGTCGACACTGAGCGCGACGAGGCGCGGCCGGTCGCGGCGCCGGCCCGCCCAGCGCGCCAGCAGCCGCAGCAGCGCCATGCTGTCGCGCCCGCCGGAGACCGCGACTGCGAGGCGCGTGCGCCCCGCCATGGCGGCGAACAGGCGGCGCGCCTCGTCGCCGCCGACCGGTCCGTCAGCGGCGGGCACCGGCCCGTTCCTCAAAGGTTCCTCGGCGCAGCGCCGGTCCGACCCCGGGCAAGCCAGGCTTGAGCGGATAATCCAGCGCCGTGGAACTGCTGGGCGAGCGGATCGCGGCCGGTTGCATGGGCTCCACCATCACAGGCGGGAGCTTGGCCGGCTAATATGGCGCGGCCGTGACCCGCGCCCGGCGCGCTCAGCCCGATCCGACCTCGGTGAGCGTCGTGACGGCACGCCGGTTCTGCGACCAGCACGATTCGGTCTCGCACGCGGCGACCGGCCGCTCCTTGCCATAGGCGATGGTGCGCATGCGATGCGGCTCCACGCCGAGGCTGGCGAGGTAGGACCGTGTCACCTCGGCGCGCTGCGAGCTCAAAGCGATGTTGTACTCGCGCGTGCCGCGCTCGTCGGCGTGGCCCTCGATGGTGACGCTGTTCTGCGGATAGAGCTTGAGCCAGGCGGCCTGTCGCTGGAGCGTCGTCTTGGCGGTGTCGGTCAGCACCACGGAGTCGACAGTGAAGAAGACGCGGTCGCCGACATTGAGGGAGAAGTCCTCGCCGCTGCCCGGCACGGCGGTGCCGCCGAACCCCGGCACCGACGAATCCACCGCCGACTGCCGCGACGCGCAACCGGTAACGGCAACCATGACAATCGCGACTGCAAGCAGGCGCCAGATGGCAACGCCACTCATTTCCTTTACCCTCTTACCCCCGAGCGGGTTCATTTGCGAACATACTGTCAAAACATGCTCAACCTTAACAAATGCCGAACCCCAGCGATCAAATCACGCAAATGCGCTGACAATCCGGCATGGCCGCGGCTCAGTTGACGAGCGGCGACCAGGCGGGATCCGACGCGTAGCCCGGCGTTTCCACCTTGCGCTCGTTGTATCCGGTCAGGTCCACGGTATAGAGGCTCGGCCCGCCGAGCTCGCCCGGAGACTCGCGAAAGAACATCAGAACCCGGCCGTTCGGCGCCCAGGTCGGCCCCTCATTGTGATAGCCCTCGGTGAGAATGCGCTCGCCGCTGCCATCGGTACGCATGACGCCGATCATGAACCGGCCCTGATACTGCTTGGTGAAGGCGATCATGTCGCCGCGCGGCGACCAGACCGGCGTCGAATAGGTGCCCGAACCGAAGCTGATACGCCGCGCATTGGAGCCGTCGGCGTTCATCACGAAGATCTGCTTGGAGCCGCCGCGGTCGGATTCGAACACGATCTGGCTGCCGTCCGGCGAGTAGCACGGCGCGGTATCGATCGAGTTCGAGTCGGTGAGCCGCGTGGTGCGGCGCGAGCGCAGGTCCATGAGGTAGATGTTGGAACTCGAGCCGCGCTGCACGCTCATCACGATTTCCTGCCCGCTCGGCGAGAAGCGCGGCGCAAAGGTCATGCCGGGAAACTCGCCGACCACCTCCTGCTGCCCGGTCTCGATGTTCATCAGGTACACGCGCGGCGTGCCGCCGGCGTAGGACATGTAGGTGATCTCCTGCCGGGTGGGGCTGAATCGCGGCGTCAGCACCAGCGACTGCCCGCTGGTCAGGTGGCGGGGATTGTTGCCGTCCTGGTCCATGATGGCGAGGCGCTTGACGCGCTGCTCCTTGGGACCCGACTCGTCGATGAACACGATGCGCGTGTCGAAATAGCCGCGCTCGCCGGTCAGCCGCTCGTAAATAGCGTCGGAAATCAGGTGTGCGATGCGGCGCCAGTTCTTGGGCGGCGAGAAGAACTGCAGCCCGGCGAGCTGGCTGCCCGCGACGACGTCCCAGAGCCGGAAGTCGGCGCGCAGCCGGCCGTCGGACTGGCGCGTCACCTGGCCGGCGACCAGGGCTTCGGAATTGATCACGCGCCAGGAGCCGAACTCGGGGAGCTGGTCGACGCTGGTGATCGGCTCGATGAAGGAGCGCGGGTCGAGCGGGCGGAACAGCCCGGACCGGGCAAGATTGTCGGAGATCACGCCGGCGATGCTGGCGCCGGACTGTTCACTGTCCCCGGCGTCGCCGACGAATTCGGGGATGGCGATCGGCAGCGGGCGGATGTTGCCCTGGGTGACGTCGATCTCGATCGCGGCCCGCGCGCCGGCCGGCATGAGCGCAAACGCGACGAGTGACAGCAGAGAGATCAGAAGCGCGCGCGCACGGAACGTGCGCAAAGCCTCGGGGCCGCGCTCAGCCACCGAGCATGGCACTCGGGTCGAAGGTGAGAATAACCTCGCGCCAAGCGTCATATTTGTCTCCTGGAAGATCATAGGGCTGGCACTGGGTGACGGCGCGCAGCGCCGCCTCGGCGGCAACGCGGAACACCTCATTGCCGCTGTTCAGAACGACCGGGGCGGAGGACAGGCCGCCGTCACGCCTGAGGTCGAGACGGATCTTGACGGCCAGCGCATCGGCGCCGGCGACGCCGATGGGCGGGCTCCAGCAGCGCTCGATCTGACGGCGCAGATAGGCAACCTCGCTCAGCGTCAGCGTGGTATCGAAACCGCCCAGATCGCGCTCCTGGCGGGGCGCCGCCTCGGCCGGGCTGGACGGCGCGGGCGCGCTTCGCGCTTCGTCGGGCAATTTGTTGAGAAGCGCGGAAATGCGGTCCGGATTGAATTTCGGCTCTTTGTCCTCGCGCGCGGCGGTGCGCACCGCCGGCGGCGGCGTCGGCTTGCGCCGCGGCGGGGCGACGATCTCCTGCACGGGCTCGGGTTCGGGCTCCGGCACCGCCGCCTCCTCGACGCGCTCCGGCGCCGCCACGGGCGCGGGCGCGGGCGGCGTTTCGGCCCTCTCGACCGGCTCCGGCTCGGGCTCGGGCTCGGGAAGCGGCTCAACCTCGCGCACCGGCTCGGGCTCGGGAAGCGGCTCGGGCTCCGGTTCCGGCTCGCGCGCCGCCACCTGCTCGGGTTCGGGTTCCGGCTCGGGCGTCGGCTCCGGCTCGGCCACCGGCTCCGGTGCGGGCGCCGGCGCGACCTCGGGCTCTGGCTCGGGCTCGGGCGCTTTCGAGGTCAGCTTGGTGAACTCGTCAATGGTGAGGATATCCACGGGTATCGGCGGTGGCTCGTCGATCACGAAGGCGTCGGGCGACGGCAGTCCGATGATGGCGGCGAGCAGGATGGCGCCATGTGCCGAGGACGAGATGATGAACGGCGTGCGCATGGCTCAGCGATCTTCCTCGATCGCGGTGACAAGGCCGATGGAGCGGAAGCCGGCGGCGCTGATGCGGCCCATCACGCGCATCACCTCGCCATAATCGACATCCCGGTCGCCGCGTATGTAGATGCGCTCGGAATAGCCGCCGGACGCGATCGCCTCGAGCTTGGGCACGACCTCGTCGATGTCCACCTCCGTGTCCTGCAGGAACACCCTGCCCTCGCCGTCCACCGAGACGGTGAGCGGCTCCTTGTCGCCGGAAAGCTGGTTCGCCCGGGTCTCGGGAAGCTCGATCGGCACGCCGACCGTGAGCAGCGGCGCGGTGACCATGAACACGATCAGAAGAACCAGCATGACGTCGACCAGCGGCGTCACATTGATCTCCGACAGCGGCGTGTAGGCACCCCGCCTGGTGCGGCCGCCACCCCTCATGCCGTGCGCCGACACCTGCATGGCTCAGCCCCGCTCCTCCAGCTGCCGTGACATGATGGCGAGGAATTCGTCACCAAATCCTTCGAGCCGGGCGCCGATGCGGGCGAGGTCGCTGGAGAACTTGTTGTAGAAGATCACCGCCGGAATGGCGGCAAGCAATCCAAGAGCAGTGGCGAACAGCGCCTCGGCGATGCCGGGGGCGACGACCGACAGATTGGTATTCTTGGACACCGCGATGGCGGTGAAGCTGTTCATGATGCCCCACACGGTGCCGAACAGGCCGACGAAGGGTGCGGTCGAGCCGACCGTCGCGAGGAACAGGAGGCGGCTCTCGAGCCGCTCCATCTGGCGCTGGATGGTAACCTCCATCACCTTCTGCACCCTGAGCTGCACGCCGCCGGGGGTCGCCTTCGCTCCCATGTCGAGCGAGCGGCGCCACTCGCGCATGGCGGCGACGAACAGCGCGGCCATGGCATGGCCGGGGCGCTGCACGTTGGCCTGGTAAAGCTCGTCCAGCGACTGACCTGACCAGAATGTGCGCTCGAAGAGATCGGCATGGCGCCGCGCGCGGCGCAGCGACCACAATTTCTCGAACACGATCGTCCAGCACCAGATCGAGGTGAACAACAGTCCCAGCATGACCAGTTTGACGACGATGTCGGCCTGCCAGAACAGGCCGATCAGCGACAACTCGGCCGCGGGCGCGCTCAGACTCTGTGCGGCGATCAGGTCAGGGTTCATTGAATAGGCCCTGCGGGCAACCTCGATGCGCGGTCGCCTGTGACACCGCAGCAATTTGCCGGCACGATGCGCGGCCCCCGGGTCCGGGTGGCCGGCAATACCGGTCCCCGCCCGCGATTTGCGCAGGAAGCGTGCAAATTGTGTCTAAACTGCGGCCCGCCGGGCAATGGCCGGAATTCGCGCATCTCAGAATTTTCCCCGTGGTTCGGGCGCGGCCAGCCGCTTCAGTCTCGCGGCCAGCGGCTGCGGCAGCCGGCGCGGCCGCCCCTGCCGCCCGAGGGCGACGACGGTGACCTCGGCGCGCATGATCGGCTTGTCGCCGAGGCTCACCTGCTGGTCGATCACCAGCCGCGCACCGGTGGCGGCGGCGACGGTGCTGCGGATCTCGAGCAGATCGTCGATCGCGGCCGGAGCCAAGTAGTCGACCACCATGCGGCGAACGGCGAAGAACAGCCCTTCCACACCATTTCGCGACAGATCGGCATGGCTGAGGCCGAGCGAGCGCAGCAGCTCGGAGCGGCCGCGCTCGCAAAAGCGCAGGAAGCTCGCGTGATAGACGCGGCCGGAAAAATCGGTGTCCTCGTAGTACACGCGTACCGGCAGCACATGGCCACCGGCGACTGCACGGCCGGCGATATCAGGCCATTTCGCGCTGGCTGCCATTATGGCGCGCCATCGCTCCCGGGCCTGAACAGCTCCGCCTGGGGTTCCGCGCCACGACCGGGCGGGTCGATTCCCAGATGCGCGAAGGCGTGCGGCGTCAGCGCCCGCCCGCGCGGCGTACGGTCGAGAAAGCCGAGCTGGATGAGGAACGGCTCCACCACGTCCTCGAGCGCATCGCGCGCCTCGCTGAGAGAGGCAGCGATGGTGTCGATGCCGACCGGCCCGCCGCCATAGCTGAGCGCGATGCAGCCGAGATAGCGGCGGTCGAGCGCGTCGAGGCCGGCCTCGTCGACTTCGAGCTCGCGCAGCGCCGTGTCCGCCACGGCGCGATCGATCGCCTCGGCGCCGGCGACCATGGCGAAATCGCGCACCCGGCGCAGCAGCCTGCCGGCGATGCGCGGGGTGCCGCGCGAGCGGCGCGCGATCTCGGCGGCGCCATCATCGTCGATCACCGCGCCGAGCGTGGCGGCGCCACGGCGAACCACACGCTCAAGCTCGGCCGGGGTATAGAAAGTGAGGCGCAGCGGAATGCCGAAACGGTCGCGCAGCGGCGTGGTCAGGAGTCCGAGGCGGGTGGTCGCGCCGATCAGCGTGAATGGCGCGATGTCGATCCGGACCGAGCGCGCCGCCGGGCCCTCGCCGATGATCAGGTCGAGGACGAAATCCTCCATCGCCGGATAGAGCACTTCCTCGATGGCCGGATTCAGGCGATGGATCTCGTCGATGAAGAGTACGTCGCGCGGCTCGAGATTGGTGAGAATCGCGGCGAGGTCGCCGGGCCGCGAGATCACCGGGCCGGAGGTGGCGCGGAAATTGACGCCGAGCTCGCGCGCCGCGATATGCGCCAGCGTGGTCTTGCCGAGACCCGGCGGTCCGGCCAAAAGGACATGGTCGAGCGCCTCGCCGCGCGAGCGCGCGGCGGCGACGAAGACAGCGAGATTGGCGCGAAGCTGTTCCTGGCCGACGAACTCGGCCAGAGACCGGGGCCTGAGCGAGGGCTCGGCCGCGTCGTCGCGCGTCTGTTCGATTTCCACCAGTCGCTCGCTCACCGGGCCAGCTCCCTGAGGCCGAGGCGAATCAGCTGCCCGGCGTCGGCGGATTGTCCCGCGAGTTTGACGGCGCCGGCAACAGCGGCGACGGCCTCGCTGCGGCCGTATCCGAGATTGACGAGGGCGGAGATGGCGTCGCCGCGCGCGCCGGCCTCGCCGGGCGCGCCTGCGATCGCCGCCGCCACCGAAAGCGCGGCGCCCGCGATGGGCGCCCTGTCCCTGAGCTCGCCGGCGATGCGCTGTGCGACCTTGGGGCCGACGCCGGGCGCGCGGGCGATCAGCGCCGTGTCGCCGAGCGCCACGGCATCGCCGAGCTCCCCGGCCGACAGCGTGCCGAGAACGGCGAGCGCGACTTTGGCGCCGACGCCCTGCACCCCCTGCAGCAGGCGGAACCAATGACGCTCGGTGGCGCTGGCGAAGCCGAACAGGCGGATCTGGTCCTCGCGCACATGGGTCTCGATGAACAGCGTTACCATGCTGCCGCGGGCCGGCAGGCCGGCCAGGATGCGGGCCGGGCAATGCACCTCGTAGCCGACGCCGCCGGCATCGATGACCACCCAGTCATCGCCGATCTCGTCGACGGTGCCGGTGAGCTTGCCGATCATGACGGGGCGAGAGCCGGCGCCGCACGGTGGTGGGCATGCGTAATGGCGACGGCGAGCGCATCGGCCGCGTCGGCCGGCGACGGTGCACGAATCGCGAGCAGTATCGACACCATCGCCGCGATCTGGCGCTTGTCGGCGTGGCCGCGCCCGACCACCGACTTCTTGACACGGTTGGGCGCGTATTCGCCGCAGCGCAGACCGGCGCCGGCGAGCGCCAGCAGCGCCGCCCCGCGGGCATGGCCAAGCTTGAGGCTGGCCAGCGCATCGCGGCTGACAAAAGTCTCCTCGACCGCCGCTTCCTCCGGCCTCAGGCGCTCGATCACGGCGACGAGCCCGCGATTCAGCGCGAGCAGGCGATCGGCCATCGCCTGGACCGGATCCGACGAGATCACGCCGTGGTCGACATGGATGAGACGGCTGCCATCGGCGATCACGACGCCCCAGCCGGTGTGGCGCAGCCCGGGGTCGATGCCGATGATGCGCACCGCCATGATGAAGCCCAGCCCCCTCAGGCGCTCAGTCTGACGAGCACTTCCTCGGAGATGTCGAAATTGGCGTAGACGTTCTGCACGTCGTCATTGTCCTCGAGCGCCTCAATCATGCGAATGAGCTTCTCGCCGCCCTCGGCGTCTGTCGGCGTCAGCGTCTGCGGGCGCCAGACGATGCGCGTGGCGGTCGGCTCGCCGAAGCGCTTGTCGAGCTCGCCGGCGACGGCGTGCAACTCGTCGGCCTGACAATAGAGCTCGTGCGTCTCGGCTCCGGAAACGCAGTCGTCGGCACCGGCCTCGATCGCGGCTTCGAGCATCGCCTCCTCGCTGGCGGTCCCGGCCGGATACTCGATCAGTCCGCAGCGCGTGAACATGAACGACACGGCACCGGTCTCGCCCAGATTGCCGCCGTGCTTGGCAAAGATGGCGCGCACCTCGCCGGCGGTGCGGTTGCGGTTGTCGGTGAGCGTCTCGACGATCACGCCGACGCCGCCGGGCCCGAAGCCCTCGTAGCGCACCTCAGCGAAGCCTTCGCCGTCCGTATCCTGGCTCTTGCGGATCGCGCGCTCGATGTTGTCCTTGGGCATGTTCTGCGCCCGCGCCGCCTGGATCGCGAGGCGCAGTCGCGGATTCATGGTCGGGTCGGGCAGGCCGGACTTGGCCGCGACGGTGATCTCGCGCGCGAGCTTGGAAAACATCTGGGCGCGCTTCTTGTCCTGTGCGCCCTTGCGGAACATGATGTTCTTGAACTGCGAATGCCCGGCCATGTCACACCCGTCGCTGCCGCGGCCGGCAGACGCGAATCACCCCCGGCGCGCAAGACTTCATGTGGATGCTTATACTGGGAGCGGCAAGGTCAGTGAACCCGGCCGGATGTGCCCGCCCGGCGCCTCAGCGCCCCGGCCTCATGCCCCGCGTTGTTCGGGCCCGGCCGGCTGCGGCGTCACGGCCCAGAATTCCGGCAGGCAATACGTCAGCGCGCCGCCGATGCGCAATGGCGCCACCGCCCGCGCCAGCCCGGTCCGGTCGTCGGTATCGACCGCCAGCCCGCACAAGGTGGCCGTGCCCGACGCCGGCTGGAAGCGGCCGTCCGGCAGGTGCGTCAGGAAGCGGTTAAGCGGGCCCGACTTCTCGAATCCGAGAATCGAATCGTAATCGCCGCACATGCCGACATCGGAAATGAAAGCGGTGCCGCCCGGCAGCACGCGCTGGTCCGAGGTGGGCACATGGGTGTGCGTGCCGACCACCAGCGACACGCGGCCGTCGGCGAAACAGCCGATCGCCTGCTTCTCCGAAGTCGCTTCGGCATGAATGTCGACGATGATGGCGTCGACGGTTTCGGTCATGCGGCAGTCGGCGATCAGGCGATCGAGCGCGGCAAAGGGATCGTCGATGGCGTCCATGAAGACGCGACCCATCACGTTGATCACCAGCACGCGTCCGCCTGACGCGGTCTCGAACAGTCCGGCACCGCGGCCCGGTGCGCCGGCCGGCAGGTTCGCCGGGCGCAGGAGCCGGTCCTGGCGCTCGATGAAGACCAGTGCCTCGCGCTGGTCCCAGACATGATTGCCGGTGGTGATGGCGTCGGCGCCGGCGGCGAGAAGCTGTTCGGCGATGGCCTCGGTGATGCCGAAGCCGCCGGCCGCGTTCTCACCGTTGACGACCACGAAATCGACGGCGTGATCCTGGCGCAGGCGCGGCAGCTCCCGCAGTACCGCCTCGCGACCGGCACGGCCGACGACATCGCCGAGGAACAGGAGCCTCACGCGCCAGCCTCCGGGCGGCAGGCGATGATTTCCCGCTCGGTGACGATCAGGTCGAGCCGCTGGTCGTGGCCGGCGCGGGGAACCCGCGCCACTTCTTGGGCGGAAAATCCAATGCCAACGGCCAGGATGTCCCTGGCGGCGCGCAGCGCTGCGAGGGTCAGATCGTAGAAACCGGCACCGTAACCGAGACGAAAGCCCTGGCGGTCGAACTGCAGAAACGGCACCAGCAGGAGGTCGGGAACGCGTTCGGCCGCGCCCGGCGCGGGAACCGGAATGTCGCGCACGCCGCGCACGGTCGGCTCGCCGGGGACCCAGGCATGGAACCGGAGCGGGCGGCCACGGCCGGCCACCGCCGGAAGCGCCGTTGCGTGGCCGAGCCCAGCGATGCGCGACATGAGCGGCAGTACGTCGAACTCGCTGCCCATCGGGTAGTAGGCGGAGACGACCTCGCGGCCTGCGAGAAACGGCAGGTCGAGGCGCGCCACGGCTTCTGCCATGGCGGTGCGCCGGGCGGCGGGAACCGCGTCGCGCAGCGCCATCGCCCGTTTGCGCGCCGCCGCCTTGGCGGCCGCGACGGGGGCGGCCCTCCCGCCCGGGCTCAAGTCACCCATGGCGCCGACCCCGGCGCAGAGCGGTGGCGCCCGCGACTCAGGCGAAGAGCGGTGGAGCCGCACGGCCGTGAACACATTCGATCCCGGGTCCCCACTTGCGTAGGTGGGCGCCGAATGATTGGAACCACGGCTCCAGCCAGGGTCAGCTCCCGATGGTATCGATAAGGCCCCGGGGTGCTCGTGTCGCACGGGCCGCGCAGCCCCGCTTGCCAATGTAATGGCGCAAGGGTTGCAATTCCACTATCGCGGGCGTGGCTTTCAACTCTGCAGGGAACGGGTCAAACCCTCTATCCGGTCGGCGAGCCCCTCGATGTCGCGGATCGCCGACTCCTCGATCCTGACGGCGTCGCCGCGCATGTCGTGGCCAGCCTGGCGCAGCGCCTGGACCTCGTTCTTGATGCCTTCCATCTCGGCCAGCGACTCGGAAAGCTGGTCGGCGATCATCAGGCCGGCCATGATGAAAAGGCGCGCTTCGCCGATATTGCCGAACTTGCGGTGCAGGTCCTGTACATGACGGTCGAAATAACGCGCAAGCTCGCGCAACTGGGCCTCCTGCCCGTGGTCGCAGGCCAGATCGAACACCCGACCGTTAATACTGACCGCCACCTTCGCCATCGCGCACCTCACCGCCGCTTCGGGTGCCCGGACTGCCGCATCAGATGCGCGCAAGCATCGATTGCAGGTTCGACATCAACGCATCGACACGCCCGGAAACCTCTGCGCCGGCGGCATCGAGGCGCGAAGCGCGTGCTTTGACCTGGTCAAGCTCGTGGGCGAGCTTGGAGCGGTCATTGAGCAGAACTTCGAGCTCCTGCTCGAGCACGGCAATCGAGCGCTTCTCGCGCTCCTGACGCGACAGCGACGCCTCCAGCGCATCCGTGGCGCGCCTCAGCCGATCGAGTGCGGTCTCCAGCCGAACCTCCGGCCGATGATGCTGGGTGCGTTCGGATGGGGCGGTCTGAGCGCTCATGGTGTCTATCGCGACCTCTTATCAATTCTCACGTGTCCAGGTCGAACGCCACATCTTCGACCGGTTGAGCATTCAGCGACACAAGCGCCAGCTCGAAACATTAGGCGTCGGCGCAACGGGCCGTCAACAGAGACGACGCGCGCCGGGCGCATTCTGCGGCCGAGGGTGCCCTGCCGGCCACGTCGGTGCGGCATTCGGGCATTGCCGGCCGGCGCGAAGCCCTCATTGACAGTGTGTGCCGAGGTGGTATTTGAACGCCGGCTCGGCCGATATGCGCGGCAAGGGGCGGTCCGGGCGCAAATGCCCGCCGGCCGACTGCGGCCGGCCCGGCCGATTGCCGCGCGTCGCTCATCACCAGCGTTCCGGTCGCCGCAGGTCGCGCCCCGCGAACGGTCCCGCAAGGTCCAATCATGCAGAGAGCCGAGCCGTCCAAGCAGCTGCCCGACAGACCGGCGCGCGCCGGCATCGCGCATCGCGATCTTGCCAATGCGCTGCGCGCGCTGGCGATGGATGCGGTCGAGGCGGCGAACAGCGGCCATCCCGGCCTGCCGATGGGGGCGGCCGACATCGCCACGGTGCTGCTCACGCGGTTTCTCAAGTTCGACGCCGGCAGGCCGGACTGGTTCGATCGCGACCGCTTCATCCTGTCGGCAGGTCATGGCTCGATGCTGCTTTACGCCGCGCTCTACCTGCTCGGCTACGAGAAGATGACGATCGACGAGCTGAAGCGCTTCCGCCAGTTCGGCTCGCTGACGCCCGGCCATCCCGAATATGGCCATGTGCCGGGCGTGGAGGTCACCACCGGCCCGCTCGGCCAGGGCCTCGCGAACGCGGTCGGCATGGCGATCGCCGAGCGCATGATGGCGGCACAGTTCGGCGCGGACGTGGTCGATCACTGGACCTATGTGCTGGCCAGCGACGGCGACCTCATGGAAGGCGTCAGCCACGAGGCGATCTCGATCGCGGGACATCTCGGGCTCGGCAGGCTCATCGTGCTTTTCGACGACAACGGCATCAGCATCGACGGACCGACGTCGCTCGCCGAATCGGGCAACCAGCTCGAGCGATTTGCCGCGGCCGGATGGGCGGTGCGACGCATCGACGGCCACGACCCCGACGCCATCGCTGCGGCGATCGAGGCGGCGAAAGAGGAACCGGAACCGTCGCTGGTGGCCTGCCGCACCAAGATCGGCTTCGGCGCACCCAACAAGGAAGGCACCGCCAGCGTACACGGCGCGCCGCTCGGCGAGAGCGAATACGCTGCCGCGCGCGCGGCACTTGGAATCGACTACGGCGCGTTCGAGCCGCCGACCGAGGTGCGCGATGCGTGGCGCATCGCCGGGTTGCGCGGGCGGCAGGCGCGCAAGGCATGGGAGGCGCAAGTCGCTGCGCTCGCGCCCGAACGCCGCGCCGAGCTCGAGAGCCGCCTGCGCGGCGCGCTGCCGGACAAGCTCGCGGCGGTCTTCACGGCGCTCAAGGACGGATTTGCATCCAAGCCGCAATCTCTTGCGACACGGCGCGCCTCGCAGCTCGTGCTTGACGCGGTGAATCCGGCGCTGCCGGCAACGGTCGGCGGCTCGGCGGATCTGACCGGATCGAACAATACCCGCAGCGAAGGCTTGCGAGCGATCGCGGCGGGGGACTTTTCAGGGCGCTACATCCATTACGGCGTGCGCGAGCACGGCATGGCGGCGGCGATGAGCGGCATCGCGCTGCATGGCGGCCTGATCCCTTATGGCGGCACGTTCCTCGTGTTTTCCGACTACTGCCGGCCGTCGATCCGCCTGGCCGCGATGATGCGCCTAAGGGTGATCTACGTGCTGACCCACGATTCGATAGGCCTCGGCGAGGACGGCCCGACGCATCAGCCGGTCGAACACCTGGCGGCCTTGCGCGTGATCCCGAATCTGCGCGTGTTCCGGCCGGCCGATGCGATCGAAACCGCGGAGTGCTGGCAGGCGGCGCTGGAACGCGACGACGGGCCGAGCGTTCTCGCCCTGTCGCGCCAGAATCTCGCACCAGTTCGCACGGAGGCAGACTCCGCCAATCGTTCGGCGGACGGCGCCTACGAAATCGCGGCGGCGGGCGGCGATGCGCGGGTGTCGCTATTCGCGTCGGGATCGGAGGTCGCGATCGCGCTCGGGGCACGGAAGTTGCTTGCCGCTGCGGGCGTGGCGACGCGGGTGGTCTCCGTGCCGTGCCTCGATATTCTGTCCGCGAAGAACGCGGCTGAACGCGCGCAGGTGGTCGGAGAGGCGCCGGTCAGGATCGCGGTCGAGGCGGGAGTGCGCACTGGCTGGGACCGGATCATCGGGCCGGACGGCGGTTTCGTCGGCATGTCCGGCTTCGGCGCAAGCGCGCCGTATGGCGAGCTCTACCAGCATTTCGGCATCACCGCCGAGCGCGTCGCGGAGGAAGCGCACGCCCGCCTTGCCGCGCCGGGCGAGACGACGGACTGAACGACGGTCAGCATATTGAGGAAACGGTCATGACGATCAGGGTTGCG
>Ga0326597_10003731_pt1 | contig 21744 bp, 19 predicted proteins | sample RVTome_12_FD_203789 | JGI IMG/M metagenome (GOLD analysis project Ga0326597, IMG submission 203789) | Soil microbial communities from uranium-contaminated site in the Upper Colorado River Basin, Wyoming, United States - RVT100D185 | ecosystem: Environmental > Terrestrial > Soil > Contaminated >...
GCTGACCACGCGGCCGTTTCGGGCGCCGCACCACAGCGCGTCGAGCGCGGCGCTCGTCGGTGGCGGATCGCAGCCGCGGCCAGGCGAGGTCACGCTCGCCCATCACGGCGTTCTCTTTCTCGATGAGATCCTCGAGTTCGAGCGGCACGTGCTCGATCTCCTCCGTCAGCCCCTCGAGGAGGGCATGGTCGTCGTGGCCCGCGCGGCCCGAAGCGTCATGTTCCCCGCGCGATTCGTGCTTGTCGCCGCGATGAATCCGTGTCCGTGCGGGTTTGCCGGCGATCCGGTTCGCGAGTGTCGCTGCACGCCGCAGCACGTGGAGCGCTATCGCAGTCGCCTGTCCGGGCCGCTGCGCGATCGCCTGGATCTCACGGTCGACGTGCCGGCTCTTTCACCGGAAACGCTCAGTGCCAGCGCCTGCAATGAAACGTCGGCCGCGGTTCGCGCGCGTGTTGCCGCGGCACGGGACAGGCAGCGCGCCCGCTACGGGCATCGAGGGCCACGAGCGAACGCCGAGCTGACTCCCAGCCTCATGGCTTGTCATTGCAAGCTCGACGCAGCCGCCGAGCGCCTCCTCATGACGGCGACGCGGCGACTCGGATTGAGCGCCCGTGGCTACGACCGGGTGCGCAAGGTCGCGCGCACGATCGCCGACTTGGCGGGTGCCGACGACATCAGCGGCGATGATGTGGCGGAAGCGCTCCAGTTCAGGATGACGAGTTGAGTACCGGCACGAAGGCACCGAATCCGTGAACATCCCTCAACTTCGACTTCCTCAGGGAGACTCCCGGGAGGAATACCTCCGCTGCTCGCCGATCTCGACAAATCGGCAGAGGAATTTCTGGAGTTCGACGCGTACGTACGCGGCACCGGCGGCGACGTCGATGACATATTCGCCGACGAATTCCGGCGGCGTATAATTACGGCTGCTGACCGGAACACGCTCAGCTGTCAGCGCGGACCGGGCTCGTATTTTCCGCTTCAATGGGGCCGCGGCTGATCAGCCGCGGAAATTTGACGAACTCTTCGGGATAGTCGGCCCCAGGCCTCTGGGCCATTCGCGCCATCGCGCCTCGTTTGTAGTCGACCGGCGTGACGGTTGTTCCCTCTCCTTCGACGAGATCGATCACCGCAATGACCCGCGCATGGTTTTGTGGACCTTCGCGAGCCGCCGGTCCTCGCAGATGTCGTACGTCACGAGGAACGTGTTGCGCACGACCTTTCTTATCGGCGCAACGCTCTTCGACCCGTATGCGCGAGGTCTCCCCTCGTGGGCTGCTACACCGCCTGTCGTTCTCCGCGCAGGCGCGCCACGATGCTCGCGCGCTGGGCCGGGTCGATCTCGTCCCCGTAGAGGCGGTCGAAGAGCAGGACGCGTAACTCGACATCGGACGCGCCGGGGTGGGTCTCGCGAAGGTTCGAGAGCACGAGTGCCTTGGCGAAGTCGAACATTTCGCTCATCATGCGCACGCGGTCACTACCTGAGCGCTGCCGCATCAGCTCGTCGAAGCGGGCCTGGACGTCTGGGGGGGTGTCAGTCAAGCGCGCACCTCTCGTAGGAGATCGGTGACGGTGAGGCTCGCAGCCCAACGGTCGAGATACGTCTGGTCCAGGGTGGGCACGGAGGTGAGCAGCTGGCGAACATCGCGCAGCTGCATCTCCGATCGACTCGTCTTCGCCCAAGCCAGCTTCGAGAGGATCAGGTCCTCCGGTGAGACGATCCACAGCGGGTGTCCGCCAATCTCGACGTGGCGGCGCCGGCGAAACTCCTCGCGCCGGTAGGGGATGTCTTTCCGTACGACGAAGTCCACCTTCGCCACGGCCTCGACGTGGATCAAGTTGAACAAGGACTGCCGGGCGATTGCGCCGCGGATGACATCCACGTCGCAGGTGAACTCCGGCGCGAACGCCGCGGCGATTCGTTCCGCATCACCCGGCTCCAACTCGACGACGAGGTCGATGTCGCGGGTCATGCGTGGCTGGGCGTAGTAGCCCGCCGCGATGGAGCCGGTGAGCATGTAGGCGATGCCGGCAACGTCGAGCCGCTCGGTCACCAGCTTCAGGACAGAGAGTTGCTCAGTCACCGCTCACCGGCACGAATAGGCCGAGGCCGAAATACGACGAATGGCCGAGCGCGATCGGACCGGCCATCGCCGTATCGAAGCGAATGTGGAATGCCCCCGCGAGCTTCTGCCCGCCATCGTCCGAGCGCTTGCTTCGGTACCTCTTGAACTGAATAGGCCTCCAGCGCTTGCCGATCCTGAACGCCCCGCGCTCGTCGGCCATCGCCTCGAAGTGCGCGGCATTGGGATCGATGCCTAGAACCAGGCGCATCTGCTCGCGCAGATCCTCGAGAAGAAAGTCCGCCCGGTGCTGCGGCAAGCGGAGATCGCGCCGATGTCGGCCCCGCGTTTTGGCGTATCGCGTGGCGATGTACGGGCTAGCCGACTCCCACACGGCAGACCTCGCAAGCGGTCCCGGGGTATCTTGATCAAGCGCACCCATGTCGAGCAGAAGCAGCCGAAGCTCGTGCCTCTCTTGCGCGTCTCGATCGGTCCTGAGCCCACGCAGGTAATCGAAGGCGCGCCGCTCGCCGATGCCGTTGCGGGCAAAGATGGTGAGGTGATCCAGGCGGCCGTCGCCATCCTCATCGGTCGGCAGGTAGTACGCGTGGCCGTGACCAGCGAGCGGTTCCCCTTCATCGTCCTTGCCTGAGAACGCGCGCGATCGGCCGCGAACACCGTTGCGCTCGGTGAGCTGGCCGTAGAGGCTCATACCTGTTGTTGCCCCGTCTCGACGTGAACGGATACCGTACGTCCGCCTGACAAGCTTGTACCACACAGGCGTGACAGTACGGGTCACGCGGATTCTACGAGCGGGTGCGCAAGGTGGCTCGCACCATCGCGGACCTCGCGGGCGACGAGGCGATCCGGGATGAGCACGTCGCCGAAGCCCTGCAGTTCAGATCCGCGATCTCGTGACTTTCGCCGTGTCTTCCCTTTTGTCGATTTCTGCTTGGGATTGCCGAAAGCCCTGTGGTACAGTCCTCCGGACTTTTCGAGCATGGCGCCACGTCGCTACACTGCTGTCATCGCCGACCGATCCACGGGCGCCATGCGTCGCGTCACGATCGGCCTGCGCGCGCTGAGCGGTCTCGCGGCGGCCGTGCTGTCGCTGCCGATCCTGATTGGCCTCGGGGCCAAGTGGAGCGCACGGCTCGAGATCGAGCAATTGCGGGCGACCAATGCGACTCTCGAGATTGAGAACGGGAACTATCGGGCGACGACCGGCGCGCTGACGTCGCAGATTCAGGCCCTTGGCAGCGTCATCGACGACCTGGGGGCTCGATCGGCCCTCGACCCCGAGCTGTCGCGAGCGATGGAACGGCTCCCGGCAGTCGTGCGTGCCCGAGCGGCTGGTGGGGTGACGCCGCAGAATCCCACGATTTCGCGCGTGCTCTCGTCGACGCTCGGCTCTCCGGAGGATACGTTTGGCGTGCTGAGGCACATGCTCGAAGGCCTCGAAGCGCGGCTCCGGACCGTGCGCGGAGACGTCGAACGCCAGGAGGTGCTGGCCGCCGCAACGCCGTCGATCTGGCCGGCCCACGGCTGGCTCACGGGGAGCTTCGGCCGGCGGTCCGACCCCTTCACCGGCGAGGCCGCCTTCCATCAGGGCATCGATATCTCGACGGGCAAGGACCAGCCCGTGTTCGCGACCGCCAACGGCACCGTGGAGTCTGCCGGGCGCAACGGCGACTACGGGAACTTGGTCATTCTCCGGCACGACTTCGGTCTGTCGACCCGTTACGGCCACCTGAGTCGTTTCAACGTGAAGGCTGGTGATGCCGTGAAGCGTGGCGACGTGATCGGGTTCGTCGGCTCCACGGGGCGCTCGACCGGCACCCACGTGCACTACGAGATCCTCGTCAACGGCAAGCTGATCAACCCCCTGCCGCTGCTCACCCGTCCGACCCGACGCTAGCTCCCCTCCGTCCGTGCGCGGTCTCGCCGCGTTGCTTGCCGTCCTAAGCTCCGCTACAATCACGGGATACCTCTGTTCGGCATCCCCAGGTAGATGATCCAGACGCTCCTCGCCAAGGTCTTCGGCACCCAGAACGAACGCAGTCTGAAGCGTCTCACTCCCCTTGTGGCCCAGGTCAACGGGTTCGAGGCCGCGATCTCGCAGTTGTCCGACGACGGCCTCCGGGGGAAGACGGCCGAGTTCCGGCTGCGCCTCGACCGGGGCGCCACGCTGGACGACGTCCTCGTCGAGGCCTTCGCGGTAGTTCGGGAAGCCGGGCGGCGCATGCTGGGCATGCGCCATTTCGACGTCCAGCTCATCGGCGGGGCGGTGCTGCACAGCGGAAAGATCGCCGAGATGAAGACCGGCGAAGGCAAGACGCTCGTCGCCACGCTGCCGGCCTATCTCAACGCGCTGGCGGGCCGCGGCGTGCACGTCGTCACGGTCAACGACTACCTGGCGCGGCGCGATTCCGAGTGGATGGGCCGCATCTACCGGTTCCTCGGGATGTCGGTCGGCGTCATCCAGCACGGCTTGAACGACGCCGAGCGCCAGGCGGCGTACGCCTGCGACATCACCTACGGCACGAACAACGAGCTCGGCTTCGACTACCTGCGCGACAACATGAAGTTCGAGCTGGCGCAGTACGTCCAGCGCGGCCATCACTTCGCCATCGTGGACGAAGTCGACAGCATCCTCATCGACGAAGCGAGGACGCCGCTCATCATCTCCGGTCCCGCCGAACAGTCGACGGAGCTCTACTACGACGTCGATCGCATCATCCCGAAGCTGAAGCCGGGCGCGGTCACCCGGGGAGACACGAAGGCCGAGGATCGGGACGCGCTCGAGGCCACGGGCGACTACATCGTCGATGAGAAGCACAAGACCGTCACCCTCACCGAGAGCGGCATGGTCAAGGCCGAGCAGCTTCTCGAGCGCCACCTGCAGGACGGCGGGTTGTACGACCCGAACAACATGCCCCTGCTCCACCACGTCAACCAGGCCCTGCGGGCGCACACGCTCTTCAGGTACGACGTGGACTACATGGTGAAGGACGGCGAGGTGGTCATCGTCGACGAGTTCACCGGCCGACTCATGCCGGGACGGCGGTGGAGCGACGGCCTGCACCAGGCGGTCGAGGCCAAGGAGCACAACGGCCGCCATCCCGAGGTCAAGATCGAGCGGGAAAATCAGACCCTCGCGACCGTCACGTTCCAGAACTACTTCCGGAAGTACACGAAGCTCGCCGGCATGACGGGGACGGCGGATACCGAGGCGGAAGAGTTCGCCAAGATCTACAACCTCGACGTCGTCATCATTCCGCCGAACCGCCCGCTCGTCAGGATCGAGTATCCCGATCAGATCTACCGCACCGAATCGGAGAAGTGGGACGCCATCGTCGCGGAGATCCTGGACGCGAACGAGAAGGGCCGCCCCGTGCTCGTGGGCACGGTGTCCATCGAGAAATCGGAGCGACTGTCGGCCATGCTCGATCGGCGGGGCCTGAAGCGGGGCACGACCACCGGCGCCGGCAGCGGAAAGCACGTCGTCCTGAACGCGAAGTACCACGCCCAGGAGGCGGAGTTCGTCGCCCAGGCGGGCCGCCAGGGATCGGTCACCATCGCCACGAACATGGCCGGCCGCGGTACCGACATCCTGCTCGGCGGCAATCCGGAGTTCATGGCCCGCCAGCAGTGCCTGGCCCAGGAGATTGCCGAGCGCCTGCCGAAGGGAGAGGAGCGCTTCACGGGAGACGACCAGTTCGTGCACTTCTACCATCTCGACGCGTTCTATCGAGTCCCGGGGGAGAGCTACGAGAACCTCCTGCGGCACTTCAAGGCCCAGACCGACGCCGAGCACGAGGAGGTCGTCCGCCTCGGTGGCTTGCACATCGTCAGCACCGAGCGCCATGAAGCGAGGCGCATCGACAACCAGCTGCGCGGGCGGGCGGGCCGGCAGGGCGACCCCGGCTCGTCGCGGTTCTACCTGTCCTTGCAGGACGATCTGATGCGCATCTTCGGCTCGGACCGGATTTCCGGCTTGATGCAGAAGCTCGGCATGGAGGAAGGCGTTCCGATCGAACACGGGATGGTGACGCGGGCGATCGAGCGGGCGCAGAAGCAGGTCGAGGCCCAGAACTTCTCGGTCCGCAAGCACCTCCTCGAGTACGACGATGTGATGAACAAGCAGCGGGAGAACGTCTACACGCTGCGGCGCGAGATCCTCGAAGGTCACATCCGGATCGACGAAGACGAAACCGTCGGGACCCGGGAGTATCTCCTCGTCCTGGCCGAAGGCGTTCTCGATTCGCTCGTGGACACCTACGCGCAGGGCGATCCCGAGGGTGACGGCTGGGATCTCGATGCCTTGAAGCGCGAGTTGACGCGCGTGTTCGCCCTCGAACCCGGCACGATGACGTTCGGCGGCCTGAAGGCGGACGACATCCGCGACGAGCTGTGGACGCACATTCTCGCCTCCTACCAGGAGAAGGAAGGACTGGTCCCTCCCGATGTCATGCGGCGCGTCGAGCGCGACGTGATGCTGCAGATCGTCGATACGCAGTGGAAGGATCACCTGTACAGCCTCGATCATCTCAAGGACGGCATCGGGCTGCGGGGCTACGGCCAGCGCGATCCGCTGGTCGAGTACAAGAAGGAGAGCTTCGCGCTGTTCCAGGCGATGAAGGACCGTGTCGACGAGGAGATCGTCCGGTACCTGTGGTGGTTGAAGCCCGTGCCCGTCTCCGACCAAGGCGCCCTCGTCCCCCGTCGTCCGCCGGCCAGGCAGGCCCCGATCATCATGAACGACCCGGTGACCGAGGCGGTGCCGGCGTTTGCCGGTGCCGGGAGATCGGCCGCTGCACGGCTGCCTCCGGGTGCGGTCGCCAGGCGGCCGCAGCCGGCACGGGTCGGTGGCGACGACGCGGCCGTGAAGACGGTGCGCCGTGACGAGCCCAAGGTGGGCCGCAACGATCCGTGCCCGTGCGGCAGCGGCAGAAAGTACAAGAAGTGCCATGGCGCCGCCGCGTAGCCAGCCGCTGTTGTCCGGTCCACGCCCAGGCCATCCATGATTCCTGACCTCCCGACCGCCCTCACATTTGACGACATCCTGCTCGTGCCCCGGCATTCGTCGGTCGTGCCTTATCAGGTCGACGTGAGCACGCGCCTGACGCGGCGCATCCGCTTGAACGTCCCTTTCGTCAGTGCAGCCATGGACACGGTCACCGAGTCCCGGCTGGCCATCGCCATGGCCCAGCACGGCGGCATCGGGGTGATTCACAAGAACCTGTCAATTGAGGATCAGGCGTCGGAAGTGGACCGGGTGAAGCGATCGGAGAGCGGGATGATCGTGGATCCGATCACGTTGTCTCCTGTTCATCGGATCTACGAAGCCCTCGAGCTGATGAAGAAGTACCGGATCTCGGGCGTGCCCATCACCGAGGACGGCAGCAAGGAGGGCCGGCTCGTCGGCATCCTGACGAATCGGGATCTGCGGTTCGAGACGAACGTGACCCGCTCCATTGCCGAGGTGATGACCCGCGACGACCTCATCACGGTGCCCGTCGGCACCACACTCGACGCCGCGCGCGAGATCCTCCACAGGCACAAGGTCGAGAAGCTGCTCGTCGTGGATCGCGACTACCGGCTCAAGGGGCTGATCACGGTGAAGGACATCCAGAAGGCCGTGAAGTACCCCAATGCGTCCAAGGACTCGCTGGGCCGCCTGCGCTGCGGTGCCGCCATCGGGGTCGCCAGGGACACGTCCGAGCGGGCCGCGGCGCTCGCCGCCGCCGGTGTCGATGTGCTCGTCATCGACACGGCCCATGGGCACTCTCAGGGTGTGCTCGACATGGTTGCGCGAGTCCGCGCGGCGCATCCGGACGTGGACCTCGTCGCCGGGAACGTGGCCACGGCGGAGGGCACCGTGGCCCTCACGGATCGGGGTGTCGACGCCGTGAAGGTCGGCATCGGCGCCGGGTCGATCTGCACCACGCGCGTGGTGGCCGGAATCGGCGTGCCGATGGTGACAGCCATCATGGAGTGCGCGCAAGCCGTGGGCGATCGGGACGTCCCGATTATCGCCGACGGCGGCATCCGATTTTCCGGTGACATCACGAAGGCGCTGGCCGTCGGCGCGAGTACGACGATGATCGGGAATCTCTTCGCCGGCACCGATGAGAGTCCGGGCGAGCTCATCCTCTATCAGGGACGGAGCTTCAAGGAATATCGCGGCATGGGGTCGATCGGCGCGATGCGCCGCGGAAGCCGCGATCGCTACTTTCAGGACGAGTTCGACTTGGATGGCGGCGGCGGGTCGGAGAAACTCGTGCCGGAAGGCATCGAGGGGCGCGTGGCCCACAAAGGCAGCGTGGCCGCGATGATCCACCAGTTGGCCGGCGGGCTGCGGGCGGGCATGGGGTACAGCGGCGCGCCGACCATCACGGACCTGCAGCGAAGCGCGCGGCTCATCCGCATCACCCCCGCGGGTTTCCGCGAGAGCCACGTGCACGACGTGGTCATTACGAAGGAAGCCCCGAACTACCGGTCGGAATGAAGGGTGGCTTCGACGTCGTCGATCCCGATGAGGCGAGCGTTACCGCTCCGATGTTCGATCCTGACGGCGATCGCTCTCTCGGGCGGGCGTGCAAGGCGCTCCGGCCACTCGATGGCGAGGACACCTCCCGCCTCCGCGAGTTCTTCCAGCCCGAGATCCTCCGCTTCCCTCGTAGTCAGGCGATACAGGTCCGCGTGATAGAGCGGGACCCGGCCGCCGCGATACTCCTGAATCAGGGCAAAGGTCGGGCTGCTGACCTCGTTCGGATCAATCCCGAGCCCAAGCGCGAGGCCACGAACGAAGGCCGTCTTGCCGGTCCCCAGCTCTCCGGAGAGCAGGACAACAGACCCGGCGCGGAGGCGCTCCGCGAGGCGCTGCCCAACCGATACGGTGTCGCGTTCAGAAGCGCTGCCTATCGCTTCCGTCATTCCTCGTCAGCGTGTCGAGGTCCGGTCAGGTCGTTGAACGCCGGGCCGAGATTGGCGATGACGTCGCCCGCCGTCATCGCGACCTCTCCTTCTTCACGCTCCGCCAGATCGCCGGCGAGGCCGTGGAGATAGACGGCGAGCTTGCACGCCGCTTCGGCGTCGAGCAGTTGCGCGAGCCATGCGGCGACCATGCCAGCCAGCACGTCGCCCGTACCTCCCGTCGCCATGCCGGGATTGCCCGTCGGGTTGATGAATACCGTTCCGTCGGGTGTGGCAATGAGCGTCCGATGCCCTTTCAGGATCACGTGCAGGCGGTGCTCGCGGGCGAAGTTGCGAGCGACCTCGATCCGATTGGCCTGGATCTCCTCGGTTGACATGCCCGTCAGGCGCGCCAGTTCGCCGGGATGGGGCGTGATCACGACGGCCCGGCCTTCCCGTCCGGTCAGGACATCGGGGTCGTCGGCGAAGGCGTTGATTCCGTCGGCGTCAATGACGACGGGCGCGGTCGCCCGATCGAGGAGTACCCGGACGAAGCGTTTGGTGCCCGGCGCCTGGCCGAGGCCTGGACCGATTGTGATGACGTCACGGGTCAGGTCCAGCAGTCGATTCACGTCATCGGCATCGAGCCCCTCGGATCCCTCCCGAATGGGCTCGGTCATGTATTCCGGTGCCATGCCCGCCACGATCGACTGGCAGCCCGCGGGAACGGCCACCGTCACGAGTCCCGCGCCCGACCGGAGGGCACCCAGGGCCGCGAGGTACGCCGCGCCCGTCTTGCCCATCGATCCGGCCACCAGCAGAACGGTTCCGAAGTCGCCCTTGTGGCTGTCCGGAGGCCTGGGCGTGACCAGGTCGCGCACGGCGTTGCGCGTCAGCAGGTGGACACGCGGGCCTTCGACTGATTCGATGACGGCCCACGGAATCCCGATATCGGCCACGACGATATCTCCCGCGTGCGTCTCGCCTGGCGGCAGCACGAGCGGGAGTTTGGGCGCCCCCAGGGTGACCGTGAGATCGGCATCGACGCAGGGACCCGGGACATCGACGGAACTGGCCGAGAGCCCGGACGGCAGGTCGATCGCCACCACGGGGACATCGGCCGCGTTCACGTCCGCCACCACGGTTTCAAGGAGCCCGGTCAACGGCGCCCTGAGCCCGGTACCGAAGATCGCGTCGACGATGAGAGCGCACCGCGTGACCTCGGACGCATGAAGCTCCCAGGCCTCGCCGTCGGCGATCTCGACGATGGATTGGCCGAGGCGGCCGAGAATCTCGAGGTTGGTCCTGGCGTCACCACGGACGTCCTCGACGCTGCCGATCAGAAAGACGGAGACGGCGACGCCGCGCTGCAGTAGCGTACGCGCCACGACCAGGCCGTCACCCCCATTGCTCCCGCGTCCGCACAGCACTGCCACACGCTCATCGAGCAACCCGCCATAGGCGGCCTCGATGGCCGCCACGACCTGTCGCCCGGCGCTTTCCATGAGCACGAGCGAGGGCAGGCCGATGTCCTCGATCGTGCGGCGATCCGCCTCGCGCATTTGGTCGGTGTCGAGCACGCGCATGTGGCAGGTTGCACGCAGAATAGCACAGGCAGTACGCTGGGCCTGGCGTGGGAAAGCAGGCGGCGAAGGGCGGATCGATGAACACGGCGGTGAACGTCAACGGGCGGCTGTTCGATCGTGAACATGCCGTCGTGTCCGTGTTCGACCACGGTTTCCTCTACGGAGAGGGGATCTACGAGACGCTTCGCACGTACGAGGGTCGTCCATTCCTCTTCGATCGTCACGTGCGGCGGCTGCGGCACTCGGCGTTCCTGATGGCCCTGCCCGTGCCGATAGGCGACGGCGCGATCGAGGAGCGGCTGCTGGAAACCATGCGGGCGGCGGGGCTCGGGGGACCTGGCCAGATGGAAGCCTACCTCCGGATCCTCATCACCCGCGGCGTCGGCGACCTCTCCTACGATCCGGCATCCTGCCTTGATCCATCGATCGTCGTGATCGCCAAGCCGCAGGTCGATCCGCCAGCCGAGGTGTACGAGCACGGTGTGAACGTGGCTCTCGTCTCGGTCGTCCGCAATCATCCCGGGACTGTCAACCCGGTCATCAAGTCGAACAACCTGCTGAACAACGCGCTCGCGATGCAGGAGGCCGTCCGTGCGCGCGCCTTCGAAGGCGTCATGCGGAACTATCGCGGTGAGTTGGCCGAGTGCACGACCGCCAACCTCTTCGTCGTGCGCGGCGGATCCGCGTTCACCCCTCCGCTCGACGCTGGGCTCCTGCCGGGCATCACGCGCGAGTTCCTCTTCGAGATCGGTCGGGAAGCTGGCATCCCGGTGCTCGAGGCCACGTTGCGGGACGCCGACCTCCTCGGGGCCGACGAGGCCTTCCTGACCAGCACGACTCGCGAGGTCGTGCCGATCACGGAGGTCGACGATCGCCGGATCGGCGATGGCCGGCCGGGACCGGTCACCCTGGCGTTGTTGGCGGAGTTCCGGCGCAGGGCCCACGCCAGCCCGTCCCGTGAGGAACCTCTCCGGACGACGCGCTAGTCCGTGCTCCCCTCGGCATAGTCCGTCGCCGGCGGGCACGCGCACATCAGGTTCCGATCCCCATACGGATTGTCGATGCGCCCGACCGACGGCCAGACCTTTCTGGCCCGTACGAACGGCAGAGGAAATGCCGCGTGCTCGCGCGAATAGGCATGCGTCCACTCGTTGGCGGCGACGGCGGCCGCCGTGTGGGGCGCATGCTTGAGGGCGTTGTCGAGGCGGTCGGCTCTGCCGTCGATGACGTCCTGGATTTCCTGCCGAATGGCGATCATGGCGTCACAGAACCGATCGAGTTCGGCTTTCGGTTCGCTCTCCGTGGGTTCGATCATCAGGGTGCCCGGCACGGGGAACGAAACGGTCGGTGCGTGGAAGCCGTAGTCCATGAGCCGCTTGGCGACGTCGGTCTCGTCGATCCCGCTCGCGGCCTTCAGCGGACGGAGGTCGAAGATCATTTCGTGCGCGACGCGACCGTTCGCTCGCGCGTACAGCACCGGATAGTGCGGCTCGAGCCTGGCCTTGACGTAGTTCGCGTTCAGGATGGCGTACCGGGTCGCCTCGGTCATGCCGTTGCCGCCAAGCATCCGGATGTAGGCATACGAAATGAGGAGCACGTTCGCGCTGCTCCACGGTGCAGCTGCGAGGGCATGAATGGCCCTTGCGCCACCGGTCCTGACCAGTGGATGCCCGGGCAGGTAGGGGGCCAGATGGACCGCTACCGCGATCGGGCCCATGCCGGGCCCGCCCCCGCCATGCGGGATGCTGAACGTCTTGTGCAGGTTCAGGTGGCAGACGTCGGCGCCGATCGCGGCCGGACTCGTCAGGCCAACCTGCGCGTTCATGTTCGCGCCGTCCATGTACACCTGGCCGCCATGCTGGTGGATGGTGGCGCAGATGCGCTGGATGCTCTCCTCGAATACTCCGTGCGTTGACGGATACGTCACCATCAACGCGGCCAGGCGATCCTCGTGGAGCGCGGCCTTGGCCTCGAGATCCGCGACATCGATGCTGCCATCGTCTGCGGTGCCCACGACGACGACCCGCATGCCGGCCATGGCGGCGCTGGCTGGATTGGTGCCGTGGGCGGACGCGGGAATGAGCACCACATCGCGTCGGGCTTCGCCTCGATCGCGATGGTATGCACGGATGACCATCAGGCCCGCGAACTCCCCTTGCGCGCCGGAGTTCGGCTGCAGCGAGACGGCGGCGAAGCCGGTGATCTCAGCGAGCGCGGCCTCGAGACCGGCAAACACCTCGGCGTAGCCAGCCGCCTGATCCACGGGCGCAAAGGGGTGCGGACTCGAGAACTCCGGCCAGGTGATCGGGAGCATCTCGGCAGACGCATTCAGCTTCATCGTACACGACCCGAGCGGCATCATCGACGTGTCGAGCCCGATGTCCTTGCGCTCGAGCCGGCGGAGGTACCGCATCATCTCGGTCTCCGAGTGGTGCGAGTTGAAGACCGCGTGTGTCAGGAACGCCGACGATCGGCCCAGATCCCGGGCGTAGCCGAGGTCGAGCCCTTCGAGCGAACGCTGACCGTCCATGGAGACACGCGCAGGGTCACCGGAGAACACCTGCGCGATCGCCTCGAGATCCCGCGCCGTGACGGTCTCGTCGAGCGCCACCCCCACGCTCCCATCGTCGCGGTACCGGAAGTTCAGGCCGGCCAAGAGGGCCCGCTGACGGACCTGTTCGACGTCGGGTGGCTCGAGGCGGAGTGTGTCGAAGAACACGCCGTTCAGCTGGCGCACGCCGTGGCGGGACAGTTCGCGTTCGAGGAGTCGTGCGCTGGCGTGAACGCGCTTGGCGATCGCCGTCAGACCCCTGGGGCCGTGATAGACGGCATAGAAGCCCGCGAGGTTGGCGGGCAGCGCCTGCGCCGTGCAGATATTCGACGTCGCCTTCTCCCGGCGGATGTGTTGTTCTCTCGTCTGCAGGGCCATCCGATAGGCGACGTCGCCGTGGGCATCGACGGACACGCCAATGATGCGGCCCGGAGTCTGCCGCACGTGCTGCTCGCGCGTGGCGAGAAAAGCCGCGTGCGGGCCGCCGTAGCCGACCGGCACGCCGAACCGCTGCGAGCTGCCGACGACGACATCTGCGCCGACCTCGCCGGGCGGTGTCAGGAGGACCAGGCTGAGGAGGTCCGTTGCAACGACGACGAGGACACCGGCGGCTCTTGCGCCGGCGATGAACGGCCCGAGGTCGCCGACCGCGCCCGCCTCGTCGGGCGACTGCACGATCGCCCCGAACGTGCGATCGTCGGGCGTCCAGGTGGCGAGGTCCCCTACGACGAGCTCGATGCCGATGGGCTCAGCCCGGAGCCGCAGGACCTCGATCGTCTGGGGGAAGCACGAGTCGGCGACGAAGAACCGGGCGGCCGCGGTGAAGCCCTCGATGCGGCGCGCCTGCGCCCGATGCAGCAGCATCATCGCCTCGGCGGCCGCCGTCGCCTCGTCCAGCAGTGACGCCGTGGCCACCTCCATCCCGGTGAGATCGGTCACGACGGTCTGGAAGTTGAGCAGCCCCTCGAGGCGACCCTGCGCGATCTCGGCCTGGTAAGGCGTGTACGGCGTGTACCAGCCGGGATTCTCGAGCACGTTCCGCTGGATCACAGCCGGCGTCGCACTGTTGTGGTACCCGAGCCCGATGAACGACCGGAAGGGGCGATTCCGGGCGGCCGTGCGGCGGAGATCGGCCAGGAACTCGTGCTCCGGCATGCCGTCGGGGAGCGCAAGCGGCTGCCGCAGTCTGATGGACGCGGGAATGGCTTCGTCGATCAGATCGTCAAGCGAACGAGCCTTCACCGTCGCGAGCATCGCGGTCGTCTCCGCCCCGGTTGGCCCTACGTGGCGGGAACAGAAGGACTCGGGATCGGGGATCGCGCGCGTCACTTCACGAGGCTCGAGTACTGATCGGCGTCGAGCAGCGCCTGCACGTCGGCCGGGTTGCTCAGCCTGACCACGATCATCCATTGCCCGTGAGGATCGGAGTTGACCGCTTCCGGCGTGGCTTTGAGGCTCTCGTTGACCTCAATCACCTCTCCCGACACGGGGGCGAACAACTCCGACACGGCCTTCACCGATTCAATCGAGCCGAACGACTGTCCCGCCCTCAGTGTCTGACCGACGGCAGGAAGCTCCACGAAAACGACATCGCCGAGCTGCTTCTGCGCGTAGTCGGTGATGCCGACCCTCGCGCGGTCGTCATGGACATCGATCCACTCGTGGTCCTTGGTGTACTTGAACGCGGCCGGATAAGCCATCAGTGCAGCTCCTTCGGGTGCGGCTCGGGGCGATCCGCTGGCAGGTCCTGGCCTCGGCGCCCACGCCGGTAGAACGGCAGGGGCACGACGATCGCCCGGGCCCGGCGTCCCCGGACATCAATCTCGAACTCGAATCCCTCGGCGGCGCACTCGACGCGCAGGTACGCCATGCCGATGGCCTTCTTGAGATAGGGTGTCTGCGTTCCGCTCGTCACGGTGCCGACATGGTTACTACCTACATAGGCCTGGTGCCCCGGCCTCGCGATGGCGCGGTCCAGGACTTCGAAGCCGATGAGCTTCCGGTCAATCCCTGCGGTCCGCTGCCGCCTGAGGGCATCCAGGCCGACGAAGGCATCCTTCTCCCAGCCGACGATCCACTCGAGATCCGCCTCGAGGGGCGTCACGTGGTCATCGATGTCGTTCCCGTAGAGCCGCATGGCCGCCTCGAGACGCAACGTGTCCCGTGCGCCCAGGCCGCAGGGCACGAGTTCCACGCCACGTCCAGCCTCGAGAATCGCCAGCCACACGCGATCGGCAGACTGGGGCGGCACGAAGACCTCGTATCCGATCTCCCCTGTGTAGCCGGTTCGCGAGATCGTCGCGCGCACGCCAGCCACTTCGCCGTGGGCAAACCAGTAGTACTTGAGGGCCCCGAGGTCGACGGCGGTCAGCGTCTGCAGCACGTCGCGCGATCGGGGACCCTGCACGGCGACGAGCGCGTACCGGGAGCTGACATCAACCGCGACGGCGTCACCGATGCCGGCAATCTGGCTCGCGATATGGGCGTAGTCGACCGGAATGCGAGAGGCATTCACGACCAGCAGGAAGTGCTGCGGCGCGAACCGGTACACAAGGAGATCGTCGACAAAGGTACCTGCCGGCGTCAGCAGGCCTGAGTATTGTGCCTGCCCGACCTCGAGACGAGCGGCGTCGTTGCTGGAGATGCGCTGAATCGCCTTCAGGGCGTCGCGGCCGGCGATCTCGATTTCGCCCATATGGCTGACGTCGAACACGCCGGCCCGCTCGCGTACGGCGAGATGCTCCGCGACGATCCCCGAGTACTCGAGGGGCATGTCCCAACCGCCGAACGCGACCATACGCGCGCCGGAAGCCCGGTGTCTGGCGTTGAGCGGCGTTTTCTTGGGCGGCGGCGCACCCTGATCCATGTCGGGAGGCGGCAAGCGGGCGGCTCGTGTGTGCGGACGCGTAACGGTACTATGGTGTCCGCACAGGGTCAAGAAGAAGGCCTGCGCCCGCTTGCCGCTCCCGGTCGAGTGCTAGGGTCGCCGATACGCGAGGAAGACCCAGCAGGCGGTCATGCTGACCGCCGTGACGAACGCCGTCGCGCCCCACACGACCGAGGTGCTTCGGAACCCGTCGGGAAGCAGCGTGACGAGCGCGGCATTCACCGCGCCGGCGATGATCAGACCGAGACAGAAGCCGATTGCGATGACCGCTGAACGTCGCATGGGTGCCTCACTCGTCAGAAGGAGTTGAAGCCGGTGCAGGAGAGGAACGTGAACCAGTACGATTCCACCTGCAGGGTCCAGCGGAACGCGCACACGTTCCTGATGGGATTCCACACGCTGAAAGGCCTTGCGCACGACTCCCAGTCGTAGGACGCGCCGAGGACCCGCCGTTCCCACTCGCCGTAGCAGTCGGTCGTCGCCGCGCGCCGAAGCCCGGCCCTGCCGCGTCGCGCCAGATGCCGGGCCACACGGCCGGGCGCGCCCACATCCCCGCTCAGCATGCCGACGAGCGCGTCGCCGATAAGCAGCGATACCGCCGCGGCAGAGTCGTCTTCCGACTCCTGCACGGCCGCTGCGGCGATGCGAGCCAGGCGAACGGCTCCGGAGTCGGCGAGGAGGACGCGGGCGGCGTCGAGTTCGCGCTCGTTCAACGATCCAGTCGACAGCACCACGCGGCGTCGTCCCCGGGTGAGGGTCACTGCGCCCTCGGCGAGGCTGATGCCCACCTTGTCGCCAGGGCCCTCGAGATCGATCGTGAACTGGCCGTTCGAGTGAGACTTCTTGCGGAACACGAACTCCCCACCTCGGCCCTCGACCTGGATGCCGCCATCGGGCGTGAGCCCGCCGTGAAACGTGATCTCGGCGCGGTCGAGGTGACGGACCTGTGCCGCGATCGGACGCAGGGTGGGGGCGGCAGGGGGGCTGAACGCGCCGGGCGCGCAGGCCACCATGCGAATGGCGGGGGGCAAGGCCACGGGCATCGTGGCGGCCTCGCCCGCGGCCTCTGCGGGCCGTGACGCAGCCGTCAGGGCCGTCAGGATCACACATGCGAACACTCTGAGAAACGACGTCATGGCGCCTTGCTCCTTGGACCGTCGGTCCGGCGATGCACACATCGCCCTCGGACGCACGCGCGACCTCGCAGGCCCTCGCCTACCCTGTCTCGTTCGCCACATTGGCCGGAGACTCCCGGCACGAGTTGTTTCGCCTACACCTCCACTGGCACAGGACTTGTCGGCACCGTCTCGATGGCATCGCCGCCGTCCTAGGCCACCGCTACCGGCGGATCGGCGAACGGATAGCGGAGGTATGCGTTCAACGTGTGGTAGCTGATGCCGAGCACGCGACACGCTTCCCGCTTGTTGCCGTCGCACTGCTCGAACACGAGTCGCGCATAGCGACTTCCCCAGGCGCGCATCGTCCGGTTCCGTCCGAGCGATCGGACCGCAGCCGGCAAGTCGCCGCGCACACTCGGCGGCAGGTCGTCGAGTCCCACGACATCCGAGGCGGCCAGGGCGACGGTCCTTTCCATGAGTCGCTCCAGTTCCCGGACGTTTCCAGGCCAGTCGTACGCCACGAGCGCGTCCGCAGCCACCGTGGAGAGGCGGAGGCTTCTGACGGCTCGGTGGCGTTCGAGGAAATAGCGCGCCAGCTCCAGGATGTCCGCTCGACGCTCCCGCAGCGGCGGGACCCGGATCTCGACGCCGCTCAGACGGAAGAAGAGATCCGGGCGGAACAGTTGCCTCTCCACGAGACCCTCGAGCGTACGATTCGTCGCAGCGATGATCCGGATATCCACCCGGTGAGCGCCCTGGCCACCGACCCGTTCGACCGAGAGATCCTGAACGGCCCGGAGCAGTTTCGCCTGCGCGGACAGCGACAGATCGGACACCTCGTCGAGGAAGAGCGTGCCGCCGTCCGCATGCTCGAACTTGCCCCGGCGCCCACGAACTCCTGTGGCGGTACGATCCTCGATGCCGAAGAGCTCGGCTTCGACGAGCGTCTCGACGAGGGCCGCGCAGTTGATGGCCACGAAGGGCCCGTGTCTCCGCTTGCTGAGATCGTGAATCTGGCGTGCCACGAGCTCCTTGCCGACTCCGCTCTCGCCTTCGAGCAGCACGACAAAGTCCGTGGACGCGATACGATCGATCCGCGCACGGAGATCCCGGATCGACGCCGTCCGACCGATGAGAGGCGCGGCGCCGTCGCGGTGGGAGCGGGGGACCACCCCGCCGGCCGCACGGAGCGATTGATGCCGGCACCGCTCGAGTTCGAGAAGGAGCACGCCAAGGTGCGCCGAGCCGTCCAGAATCTGGGAACCCCACTCGTCGATCGCGGACCCCGGCAGGAGCGTCGTCTCGAGCATCCCGATGCCTTGGTCGCGAAGTCGGATCGTTTCTACGGGTAGAAGACGGCGCAGGACTGTCTCGAGAGAGGCTCTCGGCCCGGCGAGGTCCGCCCGATCGACGGCGGCCTCGGCGACGGCGGAAACGAGGTCGAGCCACCCTCGCCGCCGGTCCCGGCGGCGACCGATCGGATGCTCTGTCTGCGGCAAGACTGGCGAAGCGCCTGCGGTCATCGTGAAGATCTCCTCGAGGACGACGGCTCGACTACCAAACCGGGTGCCAACCGGCCGAAGGACGTCATCCGCGGGAATCAACAGCAGAATCAGGGCGGCGGGCCGTGCCAGCCTGCTCGGGCCGGGTATCGAGTTCCCGAACCGAATCCGTACCGTTCCCCGTCCGGGCACCGGCGGTCCCTTCGACGGGCGGCCGCGCCAGCCCTGGCTGATCGCGATCGAACTGCACGGCACCGCGATAGCGGACCTCACCCGGGAGGAGCGCCGACACGCTGCATCGCACCACGCGGCCGCGGAGAGCCGCCGTCCGGCCACCGCGCTCGGCGAAGTGAAGATCGAGAGGGGATCCGGGTAACAGCCGGCGTGTGGTCTCAATCAGAAGCCCGCGCGCGGAAACGTCGACGACGACGACATCAATCCCGGGTTTGACGCGTACGTGAACGACGCGATGAGCGTCCTCCCCCGGCATGCGGGGCGAGGCGCGGCGCTCCTGGCCGGGCGTCACAGGGTCCTCCAACGACGACGTGCGCGATCGAACACCAGAATCCGCACTCGTCCCGTTCCGCCAAGGACACGAACGGCGTACTGCACCCCGCCGCTTCCCCGGAGGTAGAGGCTTCCGGGTGTTGCGGTCCCGAGCGGTGTGAACGCGAGCAGGTCGGTACTCCCGATCCGGATGGGATCGTCACCTGGCGGCGTGCTGCCGGTATCCGGCGCCGGTACGTCCTCGAAGGCACCGAATTCGACGTGCCGGAAGTGCGTGGCCAGCCGTTCAGGTGGCCTGAGTTCCACGTCGATCCCACGATCGATGTCCTGGCGTCGAACCCCATCGCCATTTCCGTCGAGGTGCACTGAAAACGCGTAGTCGTCGTCGCCGGACGCGAACCGGACCGCCGTATTCGCGGACCGCTTCACGGCCTCCATACGCGCTTCCCTGAGACGGCCGGCGACGTATCGAGCCGCACCGAGGGCACGAGCGTCGGCGATGGCCCGGTCGAAGGACGGCAGGGCCATGGCGGCCACGGTCGAAAGGAGCCCGGCGGTGAACACCAGTTCCAGCACGGAGATGCCTCGCTGGCCAGGGGCGGAGTGGCGTGTCATTTTCCGGTACCGACGAGGGGCCGGCCTGAAGGCCAGCCCCTCGCGTTGAAGGCGGCTATCGTGCGGCCGGCACGGCTGCGGTGCCGACGCTCAGTTGCGGCTTGAGTCGGAGGAAGATCTTCTCGCCGACTCCCTGAACGTTCATCACTTCCTCGATCTTCTTGAACGGCCCGTTTTTCTGCCGATACTCGAGAATCCGGGTCGCGGTGGCAGGACCGATGCCCGGCAGGGCCTGGAGCTCGGCGCTCGTGGCCGTGTTCAGATTCACGATCGTGACCGCCATGCCGGACACTCGATCAGTGGCGGGATCCTGGCTCAGGGCCTGCACCGGACCGGCGGCGAGTGCCACGAGCGCGACGAGCGACAACAGGCTGCGAACCATACTGGCCTCCTCATGAGAATGGACGTCGTGGCCCTGGCCCGGCGGCCCCGTGCGAAGGAGGTCGTGGCCCCGCGTGGTGAGGTCATCGAACCAGGGTCAGACCAGCCAGTGGCAAGTCTCGAACCGCTCGCGCTCGGACTGGCGCGTCCCGCTAACTGACTGTCAGGACGTCGAGATGAAGTCGGAGGGGACGCGCAGACAGGACCCGCGTGTGGCCAGGGCACGCGGAAACGGCAACTGGCGTTGCCTGGAAACGAAAAGCCGCAGGAGCCCGGGAAGGGCCCCTGCGGCCGTATGGTCGTCCTGATCGACGCTCAGGCAGAGGGCGGTGCCGCCGACTCGAACTCTTTGATGAAGGCGTCCGCTTCCGCGGCATCGGGAGACCCCGCCGGGGCGGCAGCCAGCACCTCGCGGAACAGCCTCAGGGCCTGGTCCATCTCGCCCTTGCTGGCGTGGACCTTGCCGAGCCCCAGCTTGGGCGTGAGGGCGTCCGGCCGCGCGGCCACGGCTTTCTGGAACTGAGCCTCTGACTTGTCGTTGTCGCCCTTTGCGAAGTACACGGCCCCCAGCGTGACGGTGGCGTCGTAGACATCGGGAGAGTCTGGCTTGCTCGTTGCGAGTCCCTTCTCGAGCGCCTCAGCGGCCTTGTCGAGTTGGTTGAACTCGAGATAGGCGCCGCCCAGCTGAAACAGGAGGCGCGGGTCGCCCTGACTAATGGCCGACGCGCGCTCCAGCTCGGCGACCGCATCGGCGGTCCGCTTCAACCGGAGGTAGGCAATCGCCAGGTTGACGCGCACTTCCGGGAGGTCCGGCGCCTTCTGCACCGCCATCTCGAAGGCCGTCACGGCGCCCTCGAAGTCGCCCTTGTTGAAGGCTGCAACGCCCATGGCAAACTCTTCGGCGCCTTCCGGTGCGGCCCTGACGAGCTTGAAGTCGAATCGGCGATCGACGCCGGCATTGAGGCTCAGCTTGTCGTTGATGGGGTTGTAGCCCTTCATCTCGACCGCAATCGCGTAGTCCGTCGCCCTAAGGCCGCGCCGATAGAACCGGCCGTTCCTGTCGCTCTTCACTTCGTAGCTCGTGCCGCGCTCGAGGTCGGTGATCCGGAAGATGACGCCTTCGAGGGGCTTCCCTTCTTCGTCTCTGACGATCCCCTGCATGACGCCCGTCTCGATCTGCGCCACGACCGGGGGCGCCGCAACGGACGAGGCCGCAAGCAGCCCAAGGCCGATCACCAGACACCGAACCGCAACCCTGAGACCAGTGTGTTCGCTCATTCAGTTCATCCTCTAGAAAAGTAGATCGGCGATTCGTGCGCGCCGCACTCAGATCATAGCTGGGACCTGCCGTGCATTACAAGGAACCCACGGTGGGGCGAGAAGGCGTGGAAGCACGGCGGAGGCCGCGAAAACGCCGTTCGGGGCGGTGGCTGGGCGAAGCGAAACGGGCCACGATGGCGCCCCTGAGGACGCCATCGTGGTCAGGACTGACTAGAAGCGGACGCGGATCCCGAGCTGGCTCTGCCGCGGGAACTGCGAGCCGGTCACCCGCATGAAGTTCGCGGAGTTCCGGTTGCCCGTCGGCGCCTGGTCGTTCTGCCGGTTGACGAGGTTGA
>Ga0326597_10003732_pt1 | contig 21742 bp, 27 predicted proteins | sample RVTome_12_FD_203789 | JGI IMG/M metagenome (GOLD analysis project Ga0326597, IMG submission 203789) | Soil microbial communities from uranium-contaminated site in the Upper Colorado River Basin, Wyoming, United States - RVT100D185 | ecosystem: Environmental > Terrestrial > Soil > Contaminated >...
TGCGCGCGGACCTCCCGAACGCCGACGTCCAGCTCACGCTCGAGCAGGACAAAGGCCTGATCGAGATCACGTCGGGTCCCACCTCGATCAAGCTCGACCCGGTTTCGTATGCGGCAGGATGGGAGTCGGTCTCGGTCGGGCCAGGCCAGCGGCTCCAGGCCAAGCGGGGCGGCCGCGAGCGCGTCGTCGGCGGCGAACCGGCCTACGAGGGCCTCTACGAAGGCGAGGGCGTGCTCGCGCGCGTCGTGTTCGCCGGCCGGCCAGACCGGTTCGTCGTCTTGACGGGCGTCTTCCCCGCCGCCGAGCTGGATCGGCTCGGCGCCGCCTTTGACGAGGTCCTCACGAGCTTCGTGTTCACGGCCCGCTGACCCGGCGGCCAGCGCGCCGTGGAGTCCGGCCGGAGGAGCACCCATGCGCGACCTGGCAGGCAAACGGGTACTGGTGACCGGAGGCGGTTGCGGCCTCGGCCGGGCGCTCGCCCGACAGTTCGCCGCCAGGGGCTGCCGCGCGCTCGTCGCCGACATCGACGTCGCCGCGCTCGAGGGTACCGCCGCCGCCATCGCGTCGGCCGGCGGTCGTGTCACCCCCTATGCCATGGACGTCGGCGACGAGCGCGCGGTCGGCGCGGTGCGGGATCAGATCCACGACGACGGCGGCCCGATCGACGTGCTGGTCAACAACGCGGGCGTCGTCTTCGGCGGCGGGTTCCTCGACGTCCCGCTCGACCGGCATCTCGAGACCTACCGCGTCAATTTGCTCGGCGCGGTCGCGGTCACGCACGCCTTTCTTCCCGACCTCGTGACGCGGCCGGAGGCGCATCTGGTCAACATCGCCAGCGCGTCCGGCTTCGTCGGCCTGCCGTACGGCAGCACGTACGCCTCGAGCAAGTGGGGCCTGATCGGGTTCTCGGATTCGATCCGGCTCGAGCTGGCGCTCGCCGGCCACGGTCACGTGGGGGTGACGACGGTGTGCCCGAGCTACGTGACGACGGGACTGTTCGACGGGGCGCGGCCGCCGTGGACGACCCGGGCGCTCGACCCCGACCGTCTGGCCGCGCTCGTCGTCCGGGCCGTCCGGCGCAACCGGCCGTTCGTGCTCACGCCGTGGCTGGTGAAGATCACGCCGGCGCTGCGAGGGCTGCTGCCCGTCCCGCTCTTCGACGCGCTCGCGCGGCTCACGGGCGCGACCACGAGCATGCGGACGTGGAGGGGACGCGGCGGCGCGGCGGGCCCGCGACGGTTGTGACGGGCGCCGGTGACGAGGGCGGTCATTTGCATCGAACGCCGTCGCGCACGGCTTTCCGCGTCGCGCACGGCTTTCCGCGTCGCGCACGGCTTCAGCCGTGCGTCACGCGGGGATCGTCAGGCGCACGGCTGAAGCCGTGCGCTACGCGAATGACGAACACGTCGAACGCCGTCGCGCACGGCTTTCCGCGTCGCGCACGGCTTTCCGCGTAGCGCACGGCTTCAGCCGTGCGCCCCGCGGATCATCGACGGGTCGTCGGTTTATCGGTCCACCACCAGAAGGCCGGCAGCTCCTTCCGCTCCGGCCAGATCTCTGTCAGGACGTCTCCCTCGTACAGCTCGCCGTTCTTCATCACGTACCGGATCGTGTTGGTGTTCCGGATGTCGTCGAGCGGGCTCCGCGTCAGCACGACCAGGTCGGCGAGTTTGCCGGGCTCCAGACTGCCCAGATCCTGGTCGAAGCCGATGATGCGCGCGCCGTCGATCGTCGCGGCCTGGAGCACCTCGCGCGGCGTCATGCCGCCCATCGCCAGCGCCCACATCTCCCAGTGGTACCCGAGCCCCTGCAGCTGGCCGTGGCCGCCGACACCCACCAGGCCGCCGGCGCGCTGGATCTTCGCCGCCTGTGCCGCCGCCTCATCGAACGAGAACTCGTCCTGCCGGACCCACACGCGCCGCCGGCGGCTCATGTCGTCGAGCACGTTGTGCGGGTAGAACCGGTTCAGCTTCGGATCGTCGTGCACCTCGGTCGTCGTGTAGAAGTACTCCTCCGCGATCGGCCCGCCGTACTGCACGAGCAGAGTCGGCGTGTAGGCCGTCTTCGTCCGCGCGAACAGCTCGACCACGTCCTTGTAGAGCGGGACCACCGGCAGCGTGTGCTCGTTGCCGTGCATCCCGTCGATGGCGTGCGTCATGTCCAGCTTCAGGTCGCGCCCGCCCTCGGTCGTGGGCATCAGCTCCAGCTCCTTCGCCGCCTGCACGACCCACTGCCGCTGCTTGCGGTTGCCCACCATGTAGGACTTGATATTGCGCGTGCGGTAGTGCGCCTTGTAGCGCGTCACGTAGGCCAGCGTCGCCGCGTACGACTGGAAGTCGTTGTTCGAGAAGATGCCAGGCCCCGTCATGAACGCGCGCTCGCCAATGGCCTGCCCGGTCTCGACCAGGTCCGCGTAGGCGAAGTAATCGTTGGTGGACGTCTGCACGTCGAGCCCAGCGGTCACCCCGTAGGCCAGGTTTGCCACCAGGCTCCAGTTCTGGGGCTCGAGCACGTCGTGCGTCCGGAACTCCCAGTGCGCGTGCGTGTCCACGAATCCGGGCACGATATAGGTCCCGCGCACGTCGACCTCCCGCGCGCCAGCCGGAATCGACACCCGGCCGCGCCGCCCGATCGCCGCGATGCGGTTGTCGGTGACGACGATGTCGGCGTCGCGGATGATCTCGTCGCCGCGCATCGTGATCACCGTGCCGCGGCGCAGCACGACCGTGCCTTTCGGTGTCGCGCGCGGGAACTCGAGCGTGATCTCGATCGCCTGGACCGTCGGATCGAGATCGAGCGGATCCTTCTTCGGTTCTTCCTTCTTCGGCTCCGCCGCCTCCTGGGCGCCCTCGCCCGCCCCGCGCCCGCCCTCCTCAGGGCTCTCTGGCGTGAAGTCGACGCTGTCGAACGGGCGGCGGTAGAACGTCGACCCGATCGCCCAGGTCATCGTCTGGCCTTCGTCGGCCCACCAGAAGTAGTCGGCCCCGATGTCAGTGAGCCGCTTCGCGGGCAGCGACGGGGTGCGGACGTTCACCGTCGCCGCCTGGCCCGTGTAGGGCGGCACGGCCACGACCCAGAGCTGGTTGTTCACCGACGCGAGCGCCCATTTTCCGTCCGGGCGCATCAGCACGGCGTCGGCCGCGGGCGGCCGCGGCGCGCCGGCGCGGCCCGGACCGGTCACCTTCAGGTGCGTCCGCCGGTCGGTGCCGTCGTCGCGCAGCGAGATCAGCCCGTCGTCCGAGTACACGTAGATGCGCCCGTCGCCCGAGGCGAAGTGCGGGTAGCCCAGGCCGCGCGTCGGCACCACCAGCGTCACGTCGCCGCCGGAGGCCTGCAGCCAGACGAGATCGAGCGGAATGCGCAGCCCGCCGAACTCGCTGAATGTCTGCGTGCGCATGTACTCGTTGCCGCGCAGCGCGACGAGACGCGAGCCGTCGGGTGAATAGACGGGATCGGTGTAGAAGGCGGGCGTGGCCGTGAGCTGCTGGGGCTGGCCCGACCCGTCGGCGCGGGTCTTCCAGACGTGGCCCCCCTGCATCGACCAGGTCACGTAGGCGATCCACTGTCCGTCGGGCGACCACGCCGGCTTGAACTCCCAGGCCTCGCCCGTCGTCAGACGCCGGGGCGTCCCGCCCGGCAGATCCAGGACGTAGAGCTTGGTGAGTACGGAGAAGGCGAGGCGCCGGCCGTCGGGCGACGGCCGCGGATCCTGCACCAGCTTCGCGCGCACCGGACCCTGATCGATCTTGTAAGGGAACTCGAGGTCGGGTCCGACGTCGAGCGACACCTTCGCCGTGAACGGCACGACGGTCGCGTCGCCCGTCTCGACGTTCACGCGCTGGATCTTCCCGTCGAACGTCGTGACGATCTCCCGGCCGTCTGGCGTGAACGCGTAGCCGGGATACGTGTCGCGGCTCGGGCTGCTGCCCGACTCCTGCTCGTCGCGCTGCACGGGCCACACGAGCCAGCGGTCGGCGCCGGTCTCGAGGTCGCGCACGCGCAGGCCGGTCTGCGTCTCGTAGCGCGTGCCGTAAACGAGGCGCGTGCCGTCGGGCGAGACGACCGGCCGGATGGCGCTCCCTTCGGCCTGGGTGATCACGTCCAGGTCGCCGCTCTGCATGTCCATGCGGCCGATCTGCCAGCGCGGAAACCCGCCGCCGGTGCCGCCGGTCGCCTGCGCGATGTACAGGTACCGGCCGTCCGGCGACATCGACCCGCCGAGGCGCGACGGCGTGCTCGGGCCGCTGCCCGGTCCGGGGCCCGAAGGCTCGCCGGGCGGAGGCGCGCCGAGCGTCAGGCCCGAGCCGCCGTCGACGTGGTACATGCGCAGCTCGATGCCGCGCGTCCCTCGCTGAGACACGATCACGTACTGGCTGTCCGGGGTCCAGGCGGGCGAGATCACCGCGTTCTGCCGCTCCGACGAGAGCTTGCGTGGCTCGGTGCCGTCGATTTTCGCGATCCAGAGGTTGTCGGCGCCGTCGCGATCGCTGATGAAGGCGACGCGCGCGCCGTCTGGCGACACGCGCGGCTGCGTGTCGAACGGCAGGCCGTCGGTGATGCGCGCCGCGTCGCCGCCGCCGATGGGCACCGTGTACAGGTCGCCGAGCAGCTCGAACACGATCGTCCGGCCGTCGGGTGTGACGTCGAGCGAGATCCAGGTACCCTCGTCGGTGTCGAACTCGATCTTGCCCGCCGGCTCGAGCGGCAGGTCTTTCTTCTCCGCCTTCGGCTCGGCCTTCTGCTCGGCCTGCGCGGCGCCGGCAAAAGGCGGTGCGGACATCGAAAGCGGCGCCCGTCCGGCGAGCGGGCCGGTGGCGGCGAGCATCCCCAGAGCGACGAGCCAGACGGTCGGCGTAAACGGTCGAATCGACATCGTGAGCGTCCTCCTCGGCTGACGAAGCGCCTCAATCCTATCCCAACGGGCGTCGCGGCCCGGCCCCGGCGGCCGCCGCCGGCGCCATGTCTCAGGGCGCAGAGTGGGCCGGACAGGCCAACGCGCTGCTCGAGCGGCTGCGGTGAGCGCGCCGGCGCGTCAGTCGCGCTGGTAGCGGCGGCCCGTCGAGTAGTACAGCCAGGCCGCGAAGAGGAAGATGAGGCCGGCCGGCGCCAGCGCCCATCCGTAGCCGCGCCAGTCCAGCAACCCTCCCGTGACGAACACGAGGCCGACCGCGCCGTAGAAGAGCGCCGTGCGCGCGTAGGCGTCTGACGTTTTCTCGTACGCGGTCTTGTTGCGCGCGATCACCCGGTTGAGCGCGCGCACCTCCTCCTCGCACCGCCCGCGGCAGGCCAGACCGTCGCCCACGTCGCTGGCGCAGTCGGGGCACAGGCCGCGCCCGCAGTTCTTGCAGGCGGCCACGGCGTCGAGATCGTGATGGTAGAAGCAGCGCATAGGGACTATCGCCTGTCGTGCGGCACCTGACGCTGGTCGTGCGCCGGGTGACCCTGCTCGTGCGCCGGGTGACCCTGCTCGTGCGCCGTGCAACGCGGATCGTGCGCCGCGCGTTGCTGACCGTGGGCCGGGCGTTGCTGACCGTGCTCCGGGCGGCACTTGTCGTGCGGGTCCGCGATTCCCCGCACGACGAGAATCTACCGCACGACAGGTGTTCTCCGCACGACAAGCCTCTTCCGCACGACGACCACCTCACCCCGGTGGAAGAACCGCGCGGTGCCGGCCGCGCCGTGCGCCCACCCGGCTTCGTACAGCCCCTCCCACTCCGCGTTCGGCCAGCCGTACGGGACCAGGAACACACCGGCGTCGGTACGCGCGATCGCCTCGAGGTAGGTCGCCGCGTCACGGGCGGCGGTCAAGAACGCCGGGTCGCCGGTGTACCGGTGAAGCGTCGCCATGAAGTAGCCGACGCCCGCCGCGATCGGCGAGACCGCGCGCGATCAGGCCACGGCCGGCTCGCACGGCGAGCGCCCCGGCGGTCGCGTCGCCATGCCGCTCGGCGACCTCCAGCAGGAAGAGCGCCGTGCCCGTGTTGCCGAACAGCAGGTCGTCGAACCGCGCCGACCACTCGACGCCGGCGTCGCGCGCTTGCGCGCGCGCCTTGACGGTCGCGAGACAGCTGCGGGCCCCGGTTTCGTACCGGGCGGTGCCCGTCGCGCGCGCGACGGCGTCGAGCGCCAGACAGACGCCCGGCAGCCCGAAGTAGAAGCTGGTGGCCGGCGGAACGGCGTCGACGCCGACCGGGACGGACATCTCGCCGATGAGGTAGTCGGCCCCGCGCGCCGCGTCGGCGAGGTAGGCCGCGTCACCGGTCACTTCGTGCAGCGCCAGGAAGAACCGCACCTTTCCGGCGACACCGGTGGCGAAGCTGGCCGTCACCGTCTCGGGCTCCTGCGCATCGTCTGGCCAGGCGGGCCCGTGCGGCGTGGACGTCTCGAGAGACCGCAGCCAGTCGGCGACGGCGACGGCGTCATCGACGTAGGGCGCGCCGGGCGTGGCCGGCCGGGGCTCTGCCGCCGGCGCGGGCTTCTCCGCCGGCGGTCCCGCGCACGCGACGGCGGTCGAGAGCAGCAGCGCGACGGCGAAGGGACGGTAACGACGTCGAAGGCCGGTGGCGGCTGGGCGCATGCGCGCGGCAAGCTTACGACACTTCCAGACGTCACTCCACCCGCAGCGCCACGACCGGGTCCACGCGCGTCGCGCGCCACGCCGGCACCAGGCAGGCGATGAGAGCCACGGCGGCAAGAAGGGACGCGGCCGCGACGTACGTGCCCGGGTCGGTCGCCTGGATCTCGAACAGCTGCTGCTGCAGCAGGCGCCCGCCCGCGACCGCGCCCGCCGCGCCGGCGACGATCCCGGCAGCGACTAGCCACAGCCCGCGGCCGAGCACCAGGCGCACCACGTGGGCCGGCTGCGCGCCGAGCGCCAGGCGCACGCCAATCTCGCGCCGCCGCTGGCTGACGTAGTACGCCAGCACGCCGTAGAGGCCGATCGCGGCGAGGAGCAGCGCGACCGCCGAGAACAGCGACACGATCGTCGCCGTGATGCGGAACGGCCAGACCTGGTCGCGGATGAGCGCGTCCATGCTAACGAGCGCCTCGACCGGCAGGTTCGGATCGCGGCGCCACACGAGCTGGCGCAGGCTGTTGACCACCGACTCCGGCGCCGCCTCGGTCCGGATCGCCATGCGCATCGTGGTGGTCGGGTACTGATAGTACGAGTGGTACATCGCCTGGCGCGGCGTGCCACCGATGAAGTTGAGGCGCGCGTCGCCGACGACGCCCACCACCTCGAACACGACCGGCTCGTCGCCGCCCATGTCCACCGCCACGCGCCGGCCGAGCGGGCTCTCGTCCGGGAACAGCCCGCGCGCCATGGTCTCGTTGACCACCAGCACCGGCGACCGCTCGCCGGTGTCCGTCCGCTCGATCGACCGTCCGAGAATCAGCGGAATCCCGATCGCCTCGAAATAGCCGGGCAGCGCGATGCGCGTGAAGGCGATGTTGGACTCGTCGCCCTGCTCCGGACGCGGTCCCTCGCGCCAGACGTAGATGTTGTTGGCGGGGTTGCGAATGGGCAGCATGCTCACCATGCCCGCCGTGCGGACGCCCGGCAGGGCGCGAATCTCCTCCAGCAGCTCGTCGAAGAAGCGCACCCGCTCGTCGGGATCCTGGTACTGGGCCGATGGCAGGTTGACCTCGGCCGTGAGGAGACGATCGACGGTGAAGCCGGGATCGATCGCGAGCAGCCGGGCCACGCTCCTGATGAAGAGGCCGGCGCCGACGAGCAGTATCACCGACACCGCGACCTGCGCCGCGACGACCACGTTGCGCACGCGCGCGCTGCCGGCCGCCTCCGAGGACCGGCCCATCGTCAGGTCGCGCGCCGGCCGCGTGGCCGATGCCTGGAGCGCCGGCAGGAGACCGAAGAGTACACCCGTGGCGAGCGAGACGCCCACCGCGAACAGGAGCACCGGCCCGCCGAACCCGACCCGGGTGATGCCCAGCTCGTCGAGGCCGAGGGCGAGCGGCAGCGCGCCTGCCAGCCCGTACGCGAGCGCGATGCCCAGCACCCCGCCAGCCAGCGCGAGCACGAAGCTCTCGGTCACGAGTTGCGCCGCGACCCGCCCACGCGACGCGCCGAGCGCGGCGCGCACGGCCAGCTCGGTCCGGCGGGCGTTCCCGCGCGCGAGCAGCAGGCCGGCCACGTTGCCGCAGGCGATCAGCAGCAGCAGGCCCACGGCCCCCATCAGGGTGAGGAGCCGCGGCCGCTGGCCTTCGACGATCGCCGCCTGCAGCGGGTCGAGCTGCAGCGCCTTGTTCCGGTTCGAGTCCGGGTACTGCTCCTCGAGCCTCGTCGAGATCACGTCCACCTGCTCACGGGCCTGGGCCAGCGTGACGCCCGGCTTGAGGCGGCCGACGATCAGCCAGTTGTGCCACCGGCGCGCCCCCGCATAGGGGCCGTCGCGCCGCATGGGAAACCAGGCGTCCACGTCGTTCAGAAAACGGAAGCCGGCCGGCATGACGCCGACGATCGTGCACGGCTGGCCGTTGACCGTCAGCGAGGCGCCGACCGCGTCGGGCGCGCCGCCGAACCGGCGCTGCCAGTAGTGGTGGCTGATCATCACCACGTCCGGCGCGCCGAGCACGCCCTCGGCCTGAGTGAAGCCGCGACCCGCGATCGGACGCCCAGCGTCGGAAACAGGTCGTAGGAGACGAAGGTGGTATCGACGCGCTCGGGCAGCTCGCCGCCGACGACGGTCGTTTTGAAGCTGAAGGCCGCTAGCGCGACCAGCGACTCGAAGGCGTCGCTCTGCTCGCGGTAGTCGTAGTAGTCATAGGCCGACGCCATCGGGTTGACGTGGCCGTTGAACGTGGCGCGCCCCATGACGAGCCGGTCGGGATCGGGGTACGGCAGCGGCCGCAGCATCGTCGCCTCGAGCGCGCCGAACATCGCCGTCGTCGCGGCGATCCCGATGGCCAGCGTGAGGACGACGACCGCCGAAAAAGTGCGATTAGCCGCCATCAGCCGCCACGCGCCCTTCACGTCCGACCGCAGGTTCGACAGCATCGCGCTCAACTCCTCGTGCCTCATTGGACGGAAGCGGGCGCCGAAGGGTGTGTGACGGAATTCCGACAGCCGGGTTGAATCGTCGCGCGCCTGTCCCGAGCCCCCGCCGTAGCCTTGGCGAAGGCGGGCCGAGTCCTTGTCACGTTCACCGGTTCGCCCGGAACATGGCCCAGGTGTGCAGCCCCTCGACGTCGTGCTCGTCGATCACCTCGAAGCCGAACCGCCGGTAGACGGGGAGGTTCGCGGCGTGCTCGGTTGTCAGGTAGATGCCGGTCGAGCGGGGGTGCGCGTCCGACATCCGGATCAGCTCGTCGATGAGCGCCCGTGCGAATCCTTGCCCCTGATATGCGGGCCGCACGCCGATGATGCCGAGGAAGTAGTGTGGGGTCGTCGGCTGGGACGCGGCGCTGGCCGCCTCGAACCGCGCGAGCCGATCGAACGCGTCCCGACCGAGGGCATTGCCGGTGGCCTGCCACGCCGCCTGCAGCGCGGGCGGCCATGGACCCGGCTCCGGATCGTTGATGCCGGCGACGGCCACCAGCGCGCCATCCTCCCGCAATCCGACCAAGGGGAAGTCGCGCGTCAGGCGCACGTCGCAGAAGAACCCGACGAGCGCGCGCAGCCGCTCGTCGTACGCCGCGCCGGCGTCCTTCAGCACGAAGCGCATCACCGGGTAGTCGTGGAACGCGGCGGCGAGCACGTCGACCGCTTCCGACCGACCCGGGCGGAGGAACACGCGTTCCGTCATCGTGACGGCTTCGTCAGCCTCGCCGCGGACGGCCTCGAAGAGGAGGGCGACGGCTCTTTTCCAGCGGCTCCGCCGGATCCGGCGCCGCGGGCCGCGCGCACGACGAGGACACGACCGGCGTGACCGCGCGGATCCACGTCCGCCACACGCGTCACGGCGTGCGTTCCAGCCCGCGGAAACGTCACCTCGACGTCAACCGGCGTCATCTCGGCCAATCCGAAATGCACCGGCATGTCGTGCTGCGCGTTGTAGCCCGAGCCCGAGTCCACGAGGCGCGCGCCGAGCAGGCGCCGCGAGCCGGCGGCGTAGATCTTCACCGTCGCGCCCGGCCACGTCGCGCGCCCGTCCTCGTCGAGGACACGCACCTGCAGCGAGCGCCGCGCGTCGGCCTCCGGCAGCAGGTTGCGCAGCAGCCAGTGCATGCCGTCCGGCCGGGCGCCGGTGAGCGCCAGGTCCTCGTCGCCGTCCTGGTCGAAGTCGGCCCACGCCGCGCCGTGATCGGCCTGGAGCGCCTTGAGGTCCGGCGGCGTGATCTCCTCGAACCGCGCACGCGTGTTCCGGAACAGCGTGTCCGGATAGCTGTCGCCGCCCGTGACCGTGCCGTTGACGTAGAGGTCCAGCCGGCCGTCGTGATCGATATCGGCGAAAGCGCAGGTGTCGTAGCGCCCGTCGATCGCGATCCCCCACGCCTGCGACACGTCCTCGAACCGGCCGTCGCCGCGGTTCAGGAACAGGCCGTTCGGCCCGTAGTTCGCCATGAAGAGATCGAGGCGGCCGTCGCCGTCCACGTCGGCCGCGCACGGCCGGACGGTCCCGTTCGACGCCTCGTTTGGCGCGCGGCCGCCCCACGCGAGGCCGGCCTCGCGCGCCACGTCGGTGAATCGCCCCTCGTCGTTGCGGAAGAGGCCGTTCGCGTCGCCGTCCATGTTGCCCACGTACAGGTCGAGGTCGCCGTCGCCGTCCGCGTCGGCCCACGCGTTGACGAGCGTGCCGCCTGCCGACAACAGCTCGCGCTGCACCGGCTCGAAGCGCAGCGTCTGCGTCAGGGCCGCGCCGAGCAAGACGATGGCGACGAGGCTGGCGCGCATGCCGCCGCGCCTCAGCTCGTCCGGCGGCGACGCCACCACTCATCCAGGCCCCACGGCCCGCCGCCCGCCCCCGCCAGAAACAGGAACAGGAACGAGTAGAGCGCCGCCCGCTCGCCGCCGTTCAGGATCGGCCAGAAGCCCTGGGGCTGGTGACGCAGGAAGTAGGCCACCGCCATCTGCCCGGACAGGATGAACGCCACGGGGCGCGTGCACAACCCGAGGATCAGCAGCAAGCCGCCGAACGTCTCGAGCACGCCCGCCGCCCCCATCAGGGACAACAGCTCGACCGGATCCCGCGGCTCGGCGGCCGGCATGCCGAACAGCTTCTGGGTACCGTGTGCCATGAAGAGAAAGCCGGCGACGATGCGCAGAATGCTCCGCAGGTGCGGCACCCAGGCGTCGGGAATCGGTCCGGTCATGTCGGTCCTCCTTGTCCGTGCGACGGGTCGTTACAGAGTGCGGAGCGTCTCCAGAGGCAGCGGCACCCCTCTCATCCTCCGTCCTAGCGCAACGGGACAGGACCAGTGTACTCCATGATGTAGAGGCCGCCCGTGGTGCGGTCGGCGGCGTAGATCAGTCCTCTCTCGTCGACGAACACATCATTGATCTGAATCGTCCCGCTCGGGCTGCTCGGCGGCGCGGCTGGCACCAGATAGCCGATCTCCTCGGGGCGATTCGGGTCGACGATGGAGTAGACGCGCACGCCGGCGTTGAAGAAGCTCGCGACGATCGTCTGCGTCAGCCGGGCCGAGTGGGGCTGAGGCCGGTTCATGTGGATGTTGTGCGCGCCGAACCGCCCGCCGGCCCTGCAGAACTGCTCGAGGTTCGCGGGATAAGGGAACTGTGTGATCTCCCGGGGATTGGCCTCGTCGCTGATGTCGACGGTCCAGAGCGGTTTCGGCCAGTCCTCGCACCGCTCGCGGTTCGCCTCCTGCGTCGCCACGACCACATGCCGGTCCAGGAGAGGCAGCGCCGAATGGGCGATGTATCCCTGCGTCGTCGGATACCACGAACGCTGGCCGACGAGCGTCGGCTTCGTCTTGTCGGAGATGTCGAGGATGACGACGCCCCCGTCGATCCAGCCCGCGTAGAGCCGGTCGGGCCGCTCGGGAAAGACGCACGCGGTGTGCAGGCGGACCCCGTCGCGACTCGTGGTCCGCGGGAGCGGCGCTCCAGGTTCTCCGGCCCGCTGGCCGGGCATCCACCAGCGCCCCACCTCCTGCGGGTTCCGAGGATCGCGCACGTCCACGATCATGAGGAACTGGTCGTCGCCGCGTGGGGGGACGGCCGGCTCGAAATCCGGAGCGCCGGTGGAGAGATACGCGTACGCGCCGTCGACGAACCACACAAAGTGAGCGCCGCGCGAGGGCCCGCCGGAGGTGTCGAAGAAAGCGACCTCCTGCGGCTTCGCCGGGTCCGACACGTCGTAGATGCGGGCGCCGCCCAGCGGCTGCCCGGGCTCGTCGGTGTTCTGCGCGATGATCAGGGTGGTTCCGGACACGCCCAGGCTGTTGCACCGGACGTGATCGGCCACCGTGGGCAATTGCGCCAGCACCGTGGGCGCGGCCGGGTCGGTCACGTCGACGACGCTGAGGCAGTCGGGTGCAGCCGTATGCGCGTAGAAGAGAACGCGCCGGCCGTCCGGGTACTGGTGAAGCGCGAGCCCCTCGCCGCCGTTCCCGCGGCCGTTGAGGTCCGTGTGCCCGACGATCCGCATGTGCCGGGCGTCGAGCGGCGCCGCCCAGGCGGCCGCCGGAGCTCCGGAGACGTCGGCGGGTCTCGGAGCCTCTCGATCGGCACAGCCGAGCATCGCCAGGGCCGACCACGTCACGGCCATTGCCGCGCGCCATGCCGTCCAGTGTTCCGTCACCGCTAAGGCTCCTTTCATTCTGGAATCCGCTCGCCTTGACCGCGCTCCGTGGGTGACGCTCCAGGCTGCGGCGCACGCGGCATCTCCAGAACGACGGTGGCGTAGAACGCGGCCAGGCCCTCTGCATCCGGACCGGCGACCTCGAAGTACACGATGGTGTTCATGCGAGCCTCTTCCGATCGACCGGGCTCACCGGACCGTGCGCCGGTCGTACGGGTTGCTGTGCTGGATGTAGCGGAGAGCCCTGCCGTCGGGGCCCGTCTCGAACACGATCGGCTCGCCCAGCGCCCCGTCCTTCCGCACGCGGCGGAAGGTGTGCTCCCCCACCTTGCGGAGTTTCGCGAGCGCGGTCATCGGGTCCGTCGTGGGCAGCGGCAACATCGCGAGGCCGTCCTCCCATCGCACGACCGCCGTCTCGGTGCCGCTGAAGGTGCTGGCGTACGACCCGGTGTAGGCATCCAGCGACGGATCCGGCGCGTCCCGGGCCTCCTCCTGCTCCTTCTCCTTCGCGACCTGGGCCACGACTGGCCCGACGATGTCGTAGAGCCGCTGGGTGTACTGGCGCGCGTCGACGCCCTGGGCATTGGCCATGAACACCGTGGCCACCCGCTCGTCCGTCTTGATCAGCAGCTGCGACCGGAACCCGGGACACGAGCCCCCGTGCCCGACGAACGTCTTGTCGCCGCTCCGCCACACGGCGAATCCGAGGCCGTACGAGTTCGTGAAGTCTGGATCGATCCAGTGCACGCGGTGCATCTCACGCAGGGTCGTGGCCTTGATGACCTCCGTGCCGCCCTGGGCAAGGAGCCGGAACTGCCAGGACGCGAAGCGGGCCAGGTCCTCGACCGTCGAGGCAAAGCCGGCGGCGGGCGCGATGCCGTTCGCCGTGAAGAACGGCACCGGCCGACGGGCCCCCTCCCGGCCGAGGCCGCTGTAGCCGGTGGCGAGGCGTTTGCCCTGCTGCCCGGCCGGCATCTCAGGCATCGTGCTCGTGAGGCCGAGCGGGTCCAGGATGAGCGTGCGCACCAGCTCGCCGTAGGGTCGACCGCTCGCGGCCGCGGCGACCTCGCCGGCGAGCGTCAGTCCGAGGTTCGAGTATTGCCAGACGGTCTCGGACGGATAGAGCATCTGCTGGCTGGACACGCGCTCGATGATCTGCTCGCGGGTCGGGAACGGGAAGGCCGGCCCGGTCCAGTAGGGGTAATCGGATTCGCGCGGCAGGCCTGACGCATGCGTCAGGATGCCCTCGACCGTGACCGGCCCGGATTCTCCCTCCGCCGGCGCGATCGTGAACCACGGCAGGTGGCGGCTGACCGGGTCGTCCAGTCGCAGCCTGCCCGCATCGCGCTGACTCAGAATCGCAATGCTGGTGAAGAGCTTCGAGATCGAGCAGATGCTGTAGATCGTATCCGGACCGGCCGCGCGCTTCGACGTCAGGTCGGCGAACCCGTAGCCGCCGGCCCACAGAACCTGCTGGTCGTGGACGATGGCCGCCGAGACGCCGGGAACCTGGTCGTAGGCGCGCTGGGCTTCGAGCCACACGCGCGCCAGCTCGAGCGCCTGGGCAACGCGGGGATGCTCGGCGGGCGCCTGGGCCCACAAAGGCGGCGTCCCGAAGGCGGCGAGCACGATGGCGAACGCGGACGCGTACACGAGTCTCATGGGTCACCCTCCAGCCTGGCCGTCAGCGATTTAGGTCAGCGGCGTCGCAAACCACCAGCGATGCCCTTCCGGATCGCGCACGCCGTACTCGCGCTGCCCGTAGGGTCTGTCCTCCGGCTCGTGCTCGACATGGGCGCCGGCGGCGCGAGCCCGCTCGCAGTGCGCGTCGACATCGTCGACCTGGACGACGAGGCCGGAGCGCGCCATGCCGATCCGGCGCGGCGAATCGAGATCATGCGCCTCGGTGACGCGGTGCAGCCAGATCGTGGTCGCGCCCGCGCGCACCTCCGCGTGGATCGGCTGGCCCTCGGCGTTCAGCTCGACGCCACCGGCGTCGAAGCCGAATGCCTTTACCAGGAAGTCGTGGGCCGCCGGGATGTCCTCGTAGACGAGGAGAGGGATGACCCGCTCGATTGTAGACATGCGATCGTCCTCCGTAAAGCGCCCGCCCAGCCCAGCGGCCTGTTGGAAGGTCGTGCCGTTCGCTCCTGAGGGGCTACCAGTCTCACCCTGCCTTGGCGCCAGAACAGCGCGTCCCGTTGGTCATGGAGGCCGGCTGCGGCTCCGAGCGGCACCTCGTGCTGGTCGGACTCCATGGCCTCGATGATGCCGGCCGCCACCTCTGCAGAAGTCATCGTGTACTCAGCGTTCGTTCCTCCTTGCGTGGCGACGAGCTCAACAAGCGGGCGCACCGGAAGACCGGCGGCGGGGCCTGAACGCGCGTCAGGCTTCGGCGAAGACCCCGAGTTTGAGGACCGTGTTCCAGTTGCGACCGGTGCCGCGTGTGCCGAGCTTCTTTTCGATGAGGCCGTGGGTGAGGCGCGAACGGCCGATGCCGTTCGGGTAAACGATATACGCCTCTCTGCCTTTCGCACGGACGACCTCCGGGCCGGTGATGGCGGCCCGCAGCGTCGCCACGTCAGTGACCTCCGGCGCGTCCTTCAGAAACATGACCACCAGCTGGCCGGGTGCGCGCCCGGCTTCCTTGCGAAAAGGATTGCGTGCGACGACCGCTTTCCATTCCTCGGCCGTGCGGACGAAGAAGTCCGCCTGAACATCGAGGCGCTTCCTGGCCTCCCGCTCCAACACGCGCTCGAGGTGGGCGGTCGTTCGAGCCTGTGCTCGAAAGACGAGGTTGCCGCTCTGGAGGACTGACCGCGGGTCGGCAAAGCCCAGGTGCGTGAGGAGATCGCGCAAGTCAGCCATGGCGACCGGCGTGTGGCCGCCCACATTGATGCCTCGGAGGAGGGCGACGTGGGTCTTCACGAGACCTGGTAGAGCTGGATGAGGTTGCCGCACGTATCCTCGAAGACGGCGATGGTGACCGGTCCAGTTTTCGTGGGCTCCGTGCTGAATACCACGCCCAGCCGTTTCATTCGCTCGTACCTGATCGTCGACCATGACGCTGCTCAGCTTGATCTTCATCACAGGCCTCTGCTTCCTCTTCGAGGGACACGAGCGTCGCCAAGCCGAACACGACGCGAAGAAGACGGCCGACACACAGCGGCCTCTCCATTGCCTGGGCTCCTCCACCCTGCCATCCCGCCGGCTGTTTTGCGCTCAAGCGAGCAAAAGCCGTCGGGTGGTTTCACATCTCTCGTAGAACGCTGACCAGTCTTCTTTCCAACGCTTCGCCTTCTCGACAGGGTTCTTGACGACATCGGCTCTGCCAAGCAATGTCACGTAGCCGAGGCCTCCGGGGTCGAAGTAGAACAGGGTGACCCGCGGGTCTTGCGTGATCTGCCCGACCTTTCGGGTGACGGGGTTGGTCGCGATCCAGACAGTCAAGTCCTCCTCTGGGGTAAATGGATCCACGACTCTGGCTTGCGGATGGCCGTCGTCACCTATGGTGATCAGCGCACAATATCGGGCCTTTTTCATCACGTCCCTGGCCGCTTTGCTGACCTCGGCACGCGGCGGGGCGGTTCCCTCCGGGCCTTGCCAGCTTGCCCATAGCGATACCTGAAGCAGGGCCAGGACTGCCGTCAACGCGAGCTTCCTCCCCATTGAACTCATCCTCCTGAGCAGCTGTCGCCGAACGGTTGGACCTCCGTCGCTCGATGCGTCTGACGGACTGGCGCTCCCCGCCGGCATACAAAGAGACCTTCGTGGCGATGCGAGTCGAAGCGGATTCTGAAGCGTTGCATGAACTCGCCGATCCAATGGCGCACGCGATCGCTGCCCTTGGGCGTGTCGGTCGGGAGAAAGAAGAGTGCATCGGGTGTCAGGAGGCCCAGGGAGGCGGCCAACGCCAGCGCTGCAACCCCGAGACAACCCGCTGTTCCCTCAGCTACCGTCGCGCCGTTTTTCCACTTCTGCGAACTCCACGCTCACGGCTTGTCCGCCGAACAGCGGGGATAACCTGCCTTCAGCTTCCGCGCCCTGCCTCGGCTTCCCCGTCTGGCCTCTCGACGATAAGATAATCGCCCTGTGCCCTCTGCTCTTCCCTCATGTCCTCCATCGTCGTAGTCGGTGCCGGCGCCGCAGGACTTGTGGCCGCGATATTCGCCACGGAACGATCCTCGGTCATCGTCATCGAGCGGACGAGCGACGGCGGGCGTAAGATCCTGATCAGCGGCGGCGGCCGGTGCAACGTTCTACCCGGCGCGCTCGAACCCGACCGATTCGTCACCGATTCGCCTGCCCATCTCCTCCGCGGGATGCTCAGGGCGTGGCCCCTTGTCGCACAGCGCGCGTTCTTCGAACGCGAGGTGGGCATCCCGCTCAAACTCGAGGCAGAGACGGCAAAGCTGTTTCCTGTCTCGGATCGCGCGAGGGACGTGCGCGACGGGCTGGTCGAGCTGGCTCGGCGGCGCGGCGTTGAGTTTCAATATGACACATCGCTGACCGGCCTGGCGCCAACATCCAAGGGCTGGCACGTCGAGACGACTCGAGGCGAGCTCGACACGCGAGCCGTGGTGCTGGCAACGGGTGGGCTGTCGGTGCCGGCAACGGGCAGCGATGGTACGGGCATCCACCTCGCGGCCCAGCTTGGCCACGTTGTGCACGACACGTATCCGGCTCTCACGCCCCTTATTGCCGAATCCGCCGCGCACGCGTCGCTCTCGGGAGTGTCGCTCGCCGTGAGATTGCGCGCGAAGTGGCGTGGTAAGTCGGCCGAGGCTTCCGGCGGCTTTGTGTTCACGCATCGCGGCTACAGCGGTCCGTCGGTGCTCGACCTGTCGCACATCGCCGTGCGAAGCCGGATGAGCGGAGGCGATCCGGCGCATGCCGCCGTGCTTCGCATCGCGTGGTCGGCGAAAGACGCCGACGAGTGGCAGCGAGACCTCGCGGCATCGGCGGGCCTCGTGGTGACGACGGTCGCGCGGCATTTGCCGCGGCGTCTGGCCGAGCAACTGCTCACGGAGGCCGGCATCCCTCCCGATCGGCGAGCTGCCGAATTGCACCGCGGCGAACGAACCGCGCTGCTCGAAGCGCTGACAGCGTTCGTCCTGCCATGGACCGGCGACGAGGGCTACAAGAAGGCCGAGGTCACCGGCGGTGGCATCGCACTCGACGACGTGAATCCGCGAACGCTCGAGAGCCGGCGCCACGCGGGCCTGTTTCTCTGCGGCGAAATGCTCGACGCGTTTGGCCCGATAGGAGGCCACAACTTCGCCTGGGCCTGGTCGACGGGTCGCGCGGCCGGGCTTGGCGCCGGGCAGCACGACTAGCCTCGATGCGCGAGGAACGAGCATTGGCCGAAGAAGGCTTTGCCGGGAGTCGCGACACATGGCCCGAATACTGAGGGGCGAGATTCGTTGGGCTGACCTCAACCCCGTGCGTGGCCATGGGCAAGCCGGCGAGCGTCCGGTGCTTGTGCTCAGTCACAAGGTCTCAACGAAATTCTCGGCTGATTTTCCGTCCGCTTGTTTCGTCGGTCCCACGCTTCGCGGCTGAGCCGCAGCGAGAACTCTCCGTCAACAGGTTAGCGCTGTCTGCTCCATGTGATGGCATGGACTCCTCCCGGGTCTTTCGCGGCGTCGCGAGCGTGGGTGGTACCACGAAACCAGGAGGAGGCCGACATGGATGCTACGACGGTGGCCATCGATCTGGCATCGGTCGTGCTTCCGGACCTGCTCCGGCTGGCCCTCTCGCTCCTGATCGACGAGGTGCGCACGCTCGAAGCGCGGGTCGCCGAGATCGATCAACACCTCAAGCGCGTGGCCGCCACGCGTCCCGTGGCTCAGCGGCTCCAGCAAGTGCCCGGTGTCGGCGTGCTCACGGCGACGGCCCTCGAGAGCGCGGTCCCCCACATCCGCGCGTTCCGCCGCGGCCGCGACCTCGCCAGCTGGCTCACGCCGCGCGAATCGTCGACCGGCGGTCGCCGCTCCCTCGGTCGGATCAGCAAACGCGGCGACCTACGTGGTTAGCCGGCAGCTTGCGAGAACGTCAACCAGCTTCGTCCATCCCGGCGGCCGCCCAGTAGGTCAGCGCGTTGTAGACGTTCCGGGGCGGCTCTGTTCCGTCCCAACGCGCCTCGTCGCGTTCTCGATACCAGTGGAGGTACGCCACAATCGCGGACCGCTGTGCCCCGGAGAACCCCGTTGCGCGCTCTTTGAACCACTCCGGAACGCCGCCTTGCTCGTCTGGCGGCTCAAGCTGGTTCACCAGGTTGTCCTGGATGACGTCCACGGCGTCCGGAGCTCGAATGCACCAGATCATCAGAGCCGGCAGCAGGTGGCCACCCGAGCCGCCAAGAAGTTCCGCCACGCGCTGCGTGAACTGGCGAAATAGCCATGCCCACGCGTCGCGGGGAGCCGCGATGGCCGGCGCGCACCGTCGTGGACGCCATGCACGCCGACCAACTGCGCGAACACGGCGGCCTGCCGGGCGTACGCGACGAGAACGCCCTCGAGTCGGCGTTGGCGCGCCCGCGGCAGAAGTGGGTCTATGGCGAGGAGCGCGACCTGGCCGCTCTGGCCGCCGCGTACGGCTTTGGCATGGCCAAGAGCCACCCCTACCGGGATGGCAACAAGCGGATCGCGTTGCTGACTATCGCCACGTTCCTTGGCGTCAACGGGTACGACCTCGACGCGACCGATGCCGATGTTGTGACTACCATGGTGGCGACGGCAGCCGGACGGCTCTCGGAAGCAGAATTGGCCCGGTGGATCCAAGACCATATCGCTTGCGGCTCACCCGCGGCGGCCGCATACCGACCCTTCGAATCCACCGCGAGCGCCGCGCGGCCGCCGACGGGTGCCGCCGCTTGTTAGACGGCCTCTTCCATGCTAGCATTGTGCTAGCAAGGAGCTGTCATGGCAACCTTGACGATCAGAAACGTGCCGCCGAAGGTCGTCAAGTCTCTCAAGACGGTGGCTCGTCAGAATCGCCGATCTATGGAGCAGGAGGTGCGGGCGCTCCTCGACGAATACGTGGGCGACCGTCTCGCGCTGCTCGAGCAAATTGAAGGGGCGTGGGCCCGGCAAACCCGCCGCCCTGCGCCGCGTGAAGTCGACGCGTGGATCGATGCGGGTCGTCGATGAACGCAGTCGTGGACACCCATGTCGTTGCGTACTACCTGCTCGCCACGGAGCCCTTTGCCGATGAGGCCCGTCAGTTCTGGCGAACCGTGAGCCAACCCCTGGCGCCGGCGCTCTGGGCCGCCGAACTCGCGAACGTGATCTGGATGGCCATCCGCACCGGTGTACTCGCCGCCGATGAAGGTCATCGTCGCCTCGACTTGGCCGCGCGGCTTCGTATTCGATCCGTCTCGATTCGCACGTTGTGGCAACCGGTGCTTGCCCGAGCGATCGCGACGGACGTCACTGTCTACGACACGCTGTTTGTCGAACTGGCCGCCCGTCGCCGGCTGCCGCTCGTCACGTTTGACGCCAAAGTGTTGAAGGCGTTTCCGGAAGTCGCTTGCCGTCCCGCGGTCTTTGTTTCGAATTGAGTCTGCCGTCTAACGTCCGGCGATGACCAGCGCCGCGCCCGCGTATCGTCAAGTCGCGAACGGAATGATTTCGAGTTCGACCGACGCGTCGACTCCTGAGAGCAGAGCCTCCACCTTCGCAAATACTGCGTCTCCGATGAGGTACTCACTGCAGGCTTCGCACTGCTCGACCGGAAGGTTCTTCAGGATGACGATCGTCCGGTCGCTCACCTTGAACGGAAGATCAGTGATTGACGCCCGCAAGGTGCTGCCGCACACTCGGCATTTCATTTCTGCGCCTTCCTCGACTTCAAATCGGATTCCCATTCGTCAGTGTTCGGGCGATACGCCGTCACGATGCGCACGTGGTCCCCGGCGACGTCGACCGCAAACAGCACATGGAATGGGCCGCCCCTCGACGTGGCCCACACGAGATAGCTCGGGAGATACTTGTCCTCGGGGTACGACTCAATGATCTCGTAACTCTCGGTCGCCCCGAGTACCTCGTCGCGCGAAATGTAGCGCCCAGCCAGCCGCATGTTCACATGGTACGTCCAGTAGACCTTCCGCTCCAGGACGCAACGCTGGATGAACGCAAGCGCGTCCGTCGGAAGTCTTCGGCCCGTCGTCATCGGGTCACGGTATCGTCAGTCGTTCTTGTTGTCGAGTCCTCGTTTCAGCGGGCTAACGATCGGCGCTCACCCGCGCCGGCTGCGGCGCGCGAGCGACGCGGGCGGCGTCGGGTGCAGCGCCATGTGAGCCAGACTGTTCATGCCGCAAGCACTGGCGCGAGGTCAGCCTCGCTCGCAGGGGCATGCCCGAGGTCTTTGAGAACGGCATTCAGTGCCGCCAGAGAGACCTTGGCCGGTGCCGTGATCTCGATTCCGATCGCCTGTCCTTCTGCCGTGAAGTCGATGACCAAACCGGGCTCGGCTCTTCGCGTTCGGGCGCTCTTCTGATTTGCCCCGCGCGGAAGATAGTAGTACGCCGCGATTGGTCGCCCGTGCCGGAACGTGACCTCGAGGTACGGTTCTTTCATGATTCTGCTCGTTCCCCTGGATACGCCGTAATCACCACCAGCAGGTCCCGCACGTCACCCGGCTCCACGATGACCCCCCACGGCAATCCGGCGTGGCTGGCCTCGATGATGTACCGCCCTTCCATGATGTCGGCACGATAGCCGCTCGCGCGCTCCAGCATGCGCCGCAGGTCAACCTCGTTAAACGCCCGATCTTCCATGCGCTTGAGAAGATGCGCGCTCAACTCCAGTTCCCACGCCCACCACTGCGGCCATTCCCTGTCGTCAGGATCTCCTCCGATTGCGTTGTTCCCAGTCGTGTTCAGTTCTGGCTAACGTCCGCGATGAGCCGCGCCGCGCGCGATCTGTCGCGCGGCGTCGGCTCCATCGCGTTGTTGGGCCGCCGTTCTACCCGGCCTTTCGAGTCGGCTTCTTAGGAGCTCGTTTTGTGCTCAGATC
>Ga0326597_10003733_pt1 | contig 21739 bp, 21 predicted proteins | sample RVTome_12_FD_203789 | JGI IMG/M metagenome (GOLD analysis project Ga0326597, IMG submission 203789) | Soil microbial communities from uranium-contaminated site in the Upper Colorado River Basin, Wyoming, United States - RVT100D185 | ecosystem: Environmental > Terrestrial > Soil > Contaminated >...
GATGGGATCGGCGCAGCGCAGCTCGTAGCCGATGTTCTTGGCCACGATCGTGGTCTTCACGCCGAACTGCTTCAGGCGGTCCTGGACCTGCGACTTGAGGATCTCCCCGATGTTCACCTCGGCGATGCGCACGTTTCCGTGGGCGTCGCGCTCGACGTCCTCGAGCTGGGCGAGGTCCTCGGGAGGGATGGTGAGGACGAGCCCCTCGGCGAGCACGGCCACGCCGTCGCGGCGCCCGTAGCTGAGGCGCTTGACGATCGAGCCCACCAGGGTGTCCACGAGGGTTCGGAGGCCGAGCCGCCCGTCGGCGAACTCCTCGGGGATGAGCGTGATCGTCGCCCCCGCCGCCTTCCCGATGCCCAGCGCGAGATGGCCCGCCTTGCGCCCCATCGCGATCACGAAGTACCACCGCGACGTGGTCTTGGCGTCCACCATCAGGTTCTTGAGCAGCTCCACCCCGATGTGGCGGGCGGTCTGGAAGCCGAACGTGTCCACGTAGCCCGGCAGGTCGAGGTCGTTGTCGATCGTCTTGGGGACGTGGACGACCTTCATGCGACCCTCGGCCTTCTCCGCGAGCTTCATCGCCGAGAAGGCGGTGTCGTCGCCGCCGATGGTGATGAGCTGGGAGACGTTGAGCCGCAGCAGGGAGATCACGGTGTTCTCGAGGTGCTCGGGGTTCTTCGTGGGGTTCGCGCGTGAGATGCCGATGTGCGAGCCGCCCCGGAAGTGGATTCGGCTCACCTCGTCGATGCTGAGGGGCTGGACGTGGTCGACGTTGCCGTGCATGATCCACTCGAACCCGTCGCGGACGCCGAGGACTTCCACTCCCTCGAGCACGCCGCGGATGGTGGCGGCACCGATGACGCTGTTGATGCCGGGGGCGGGGCCGCCTCCGACGAGGATGGCCAGTCTCTTCTGGTGACTCACGGGACGCACCTCGAAATCCAGGAAACGAACAAACCGGGCAAGTATAGCGCGCCGGTCTCAGGGTTCGAGCCCGCCGTTTGCTCCATCCCCCGTCCCGCCTGCTATCCTCGGGCGGGATGCCTCACACCCACGCCCACGCCCCTTCGAGTCGACGTCGTCTCGCCCTCGTCCTGGCCCTCACCCTGGGCTTCCTCGGGATCGAGGTGGCGGCAGGGCTGCTGACCGGAAGCCTGGCTCTTCTGGCCGACGCCGGGCACATGCTGACCGACGTGGCGGGACTCGTGCTCGCTCTCGTCGCGATGAAGCTCGCGGAGCGCCCGCCGAGCCCCCGGCGCACCTACGGCTACCACCGCGCGGAGATCCTCGCCGCGCTGACGAACGCCCTCGTGCTCCTCGGGGTCGCTATCTACATCGTGCTCGAGGCCTGGGAACGCTTTCGCGAGCCCCGCCCGGTGGCGGGCCCGCCCGTCCTCGCCGTCGCCGCCCTCGGACTCGGCGTGAACCTGGCCGCGGCCCTCGCCCTGCGGGCGGGCTCCCGGAAGAGCCTCAACGTGCGCGGGGCCTACTACGAGGTCCTGGCCGATGCCGTCTCCTCGGTGGGAGTGATCGTCGGAGCCACGATCATCACCTTCACCCGCTGGTACTGGGTGGATCCGTTGGTGGCCGTGCTCATCGCCATCTTCATTCTGCCGCGAACGGCCGCCCTCCTGCGAGAGGCGGTACAGGTCCTCCTCGAGGGGACGCCGCGCGAGGTCGACATGGAAGCGCTCCGCACGGCGATGGAGGACGTCCCCGGCGTCCGGAGGATCCACGACCTGCACGTCTGGACGCTCACCTCGGGCGTTCACGCGCTCTCGGCCCACGCTCTCCTCGCCGAGGGGGCGCGGCACGGGGAGGTCCTCGCCGCGCTGCGCTGCCGGGTGAGAGACGACTTCGCCATCGGGCACGTGACCGTCCAGCTCGAGGAGCAGTGCTGCGGCGACCACGCTCACGCGTAGAGGGCTCGCAGGATCCCTCGTCGCAACACCACCAAGGCTCCTCTGCATGTGATTCCGCGCAAGCTCTGCTCGCAACTAGATCCCCTTCGCGCGACGGTCAGACAGCGCGCTCGGGGCTTCGCCTCGTCGCACGCTCCCAGAGGCTCCTCGGGATGTGATTCTGCGCGAGCCGTGCTCGCACAGAATCACATCTCGTAGAGCTCGGGATCGACGGAGGGGGGCAGCATGCGCCGGAGCCGGCCGAGGCTCTTCGTCGCCCCCCCACCCGCTCCCTCGTCCCCGGCCTCTCCTCCGAGGAGGCCGCCGAACGGGTCCTCTTCCAGAACGTCGCCCATCTCCTCCTCGATCTTCTCCGGGTCCTCTCCCGCCTCCATCCGGCGCAGGGCCTCCTCCATGCCGGAGCCGACCGGCATGCCGGTGGCGTCGAAGATCTTCCGCATCAGGTGGGCGCCCTGGCGGGGATCGTTCTCGTCGAGCGACTCCATGTCGCCGCCGAGCGCCTCCATCGCCCGCTCGAGCCGGGCCTCGTCGACGTCGGGACCGGGAGGCCTCTTTGGTTTCTCCTCCTCCTTGCGTCCCTTCGAGATCGCGAACGGGGAGGCGCGCCGGGACAGCTCCGCGCCCCCGCAGCGGGGACACGACGGCGTCTTGTCCGTGTTCACCCGCCGGGAGAGGAAGTGAAGCACCCGGTGGCAGCGAGGGCAGTAGAACTCGTAGATCGGCATCAGCAGGGGCTCTCGTGCGTGTTCCCGACCGAGCATTCTAGGCGATTCGCGGTGCGGACGCGTGTACCATGACCGGGGAGGCGAACCAGGAGATGGAGGGGCGGGCGAGACGCGTCGTGGTCGGCATCACGGGAGCCTCGGGATCCATCTACGGCGTGCGGCTCCTCGAGCAGCTGAGGAAGAGCCCCTCTCACGAGGTGCACCTGGTGCTCAGCGCGGCGGGCAAGCGCACCCTGGTCGCGGAAACCGACCACACGCTGCGCGACGTCGAGGGGCTCGCCCACTTCGTCTACGACGACCGTGACGTGGGGGCCTCGCTGGCCAGCGGCTCGTTCCGGACCGTGGGAATGATCGTCGCCCCCTGCAGCATCAAGACCCTCGCCGCGCTCGCGAGCAGCCATGCCGACACCCTCATTGCCCGCGCCGGCGACGTGACGCTCAAAGAGGGACGGCCGCTCCTGGCGCTCGTGCGCGAAACGCCGCTGCACGTCGGCCACCTGCGGCAGATGGTGGCCTTCGCCGAGATGGGCGGCATCGTGTTCCCCCCGGTGCCGGCCTTCTACCAGCGGCCCCGGACCGTCGACGAGATCGTTCACCATACGGTCGCGCGTGTCCTCGACCGGATGGGTCTCGAGCACGATCCGCTCCCGGAGTGGACGGGAGGCGGGCGCACGCCGCCCGCCTGAGCCCGGAGGCTCAGCGCTTCGCCGACCAGGCGGCGGCCACCGCCTCGTAGAAGCCGACGCCGTCGAGCGCGTCTCCCATCAGGCGGGTCACGACGCGGACGTCGAGGACGCCCACCCCGTCGGCCGATCGGGACGCCACGTCCAGGAAGGCGACGAGCCACCGGGCGACACCGTCGACCGCGTCGCGAGACAGACGGGCCCCCCGCCGCAGGTCGACGGCGACGTGTGCGTCGTCCTCGACGCGGAAGGCACCCAGGCTTTCGTTCGCCGGGAGCAGCTCGGCATGGGTCCTCCGGAGGATGCCCCGGGTCGTCGTCGTCCCCAGGTGCGACCATGCCTCTTCGACGACGAAGTGGAGGGCCCAGCCGAGAAGGCTGGCGTCGACGTCGTCCCGCGCGCCTTGCGCCGGCTCGGCTCCGCCTTCGACGCGGCCGTCCTCGCCCGGCCCCCCCGGGCTCGTCGACGAGGCGGAGGGAGCTTCGCGAAACTCCGGTGGAGGCAGTGCGGGAGCATTTGAGGGCGACGTCCGGGTGGGTCCTCCCAGCCGCCCCCAAAGCCGGGCGAGCTGGACCTGGGCGGCCGCGCGCACCTCCACGTGATGGCTCCGCTCCACGAGGCGCTCGAGGTATGTCACGTCCTCGCGACGCGTCAGGTGACGCACGAGGATCTGGCCGATGTAGCGGTCGTCCTCGAACCGGAACAGAGGCGCATGGTCACGCACGCGCTTGGCCGCCTCCTGCCGCACGAAGAAGTGGCGATCGCTCTCGACCACCTCCATGAGCCGGTCGTCGGAGCCCTCCGGGTCGGCGGTCTCGATGCGGTGCAGGAGGTCGTCGTCGTCGAGACCGAGCCAGCTCTCCGGAGGGGCGTCGTCGTCGGGCCCCTCCCGCCACTCCTGCCGCTGCGACTCGGCCTCGCCGGAGGCTGGCGACCCCGCGCTCGACGGGGCGTCTCCCGAGCCTGGCGGAGCCGAGGGGCCACCATCGGTCGGGGGGGTGGACTTCTCGGCCGAGGAAACGGTGCCCGAGGCGTCCTCGGCAGGCTCGTCGCCTTCGCTCACGAAGTGCATCCTATCCCCATCCGGTCGGTGGCGGAGCGACGGCCTCAGGCCCGCTCGTACTCGATGTACCGGGCGGTCTCGTCGGCCACGTCCCGGCCCAGGAGCGTCTCCACGACGTGGAAGGCGAGGTCCATGCCGGAGGCAACCCCCGCCGAGGTCATCACGCCGTCGTCCACGAAGCGGGCCTCCCGGTCCACGGTGATTTTCTGCCCCAGGGTGCCCAGAAGGCCGAAGGCGCCCCAGTGGGTGGTGGCCCGGCGGTTGTCGAGGAGCCCGGCCCGGGCGAGGAGGAGCGACCCCGTGCAGACCGACGCGGTCTTCTGGGCCGCAGCCGCGGTCCGACGGATCCAGTCGATGGTCTCGGCATCCTGGAGCAGAGGCCGCGTTCCGAAGCCGCCCGGCACCACGAGCAGGTCGACGTGAGGGCAATCGGCGAAGCAATGGCGGGGCACCACCACGAGGCCGCCGGTTGCGGTGATCGGGTCCAGCGCCTTTGCCACCGTCACGACGTGGAAGGGCGCGCTGTCGTCGGAGCGCCGCGATTCGGTCCCCGGCACGAGTCGCGTGCGGGAGAGGACCTCGAAGGGCCCGGCGAAATCGAGCACCTCGACCCCGTCGAAGATGAGGATGGCGACGTTCCACTTGTCCATGGCCGCCTCTACGCGGGTCATTCCGAGCTGGCCCGCCGTAAGCCTAGCACCGACTCCTTCCGAGGAGGCCGCGGGAGCGTGTGACGAGACTCCGCCATGCGACCCCCGCCGCTCACGGATTCCTCGCGCGACGCAAGGACATCGCTCCCGGCAGGAGCGGCGACGGCAGATCCCTCGCGCGAGAGGCCGGGCGCTCGCTCGGGATGACCCGCGACGGTCACGAAGCCGCGCAGATCCCTCGCGCGAGAGGCCGGGCGCGCGCTCGGGATGACCCGCGACGGTCACGAAGCCGCGGGTCACATCCAGGTGTGGCGGTTGTCGTAGTAGACGGGCTTGCGGTCGGGATATCGGGCCCGGTAGCGCTTGTAGCGCTCGTGCAGCCGACGGTACCGCGCGGCGGACATCCCGAGCGCTCGGTGCGGGTAGTCGATCAGCCAGCGCTCGACTTTCCACACGTTGCCGCGGCGGAGCCGCCAGTCGTAGCCGCCGAGCTCGCGCAGGTCGGCCACCGCGAACCCCGTCACCCGACCGGTCATGTCGACGTAGCCGTCCATGTAGCTCGCGGCGAGCTGGCGGGGCGTGGCGAAGACCGGCTTGCGGCCGTGCAGCCCCGGATCGCGCGAGCGCGCCACCGATCCCCAGCCCCCGCGCTCGCGGAAGACGAAGATCACGTGGTCGAGCTTGTCGATGCTCTCGAAGCTCAGGAGGAGTGGCGGGTAGCCGTGCTGCTCGAGGACGACCGCGGCAAACAGCGCCGCCTCCAGGCAGTGGGCACTTCCCCGGCGCACCACCCCACGAAACGTGCGCAACGTCTCACCCGTCGTCTCGTGGTTGTAGTGCAGGGCGTGGAGCCACCGCTGGACGGCGCGGGGCGTGCGGAGTCGCTCGACGAGGGCGCGCTCCTTCCGCGTGAACGCGGACCTTTCGGGGATGCCGGCCCCGGCCGGAGTGGTCGACGTCATTCAGGCGGAGGTCACCGACCAGCGTTCCTCGAACGTGCGGTCGAGGCCGATCTTCCCGATCTCGCTGCGCAGGGGGGTCTGGCCGATCTGGGTGATGCCGAACGGGTCGTTGCCAATCCCGTAGGCGGCGCGCTTCGGATCGATCACGACGAGGGCCCCGGCTTCGCGAAGCGCGCGTCGTCGATGGGCGGGTTCACCTCGACCCCCTGGATGTCCATCCGCTGCCGCAAGTCAGGCTGCGCCTTGGGCGCCACGTCGATGCGGTAGGGGTAGGTGAGGCCGTCGACGGTCCGGTAGTCGCCGATCTCGGTCACGAACTCGACAAGCTCGCCGTCGAGATCGCGCGTCTCCTCGGTGCGCACGACGAGGTGAGTCCGGGAGTCGATGAAGAGAACACGGTCCGGACCGCCGCCGCCCCGGACGAGAAGCTTGACGGCATCTCCCCCGCCGAGGGCTTCGCGCCCCTGCATCTCGATCGAGAACCCCTTCGCCGCCGCGTCCACGAGAGGAGAGAGGTCGACGTCGGCCTGGCTGCGGGCCTCGCGCGTCTCGTCCGGACCCATGGCTCGCGCCGCCTCGCCTGGCAGCGGGGCCACCGACCACCCCGCCCGCCCGTCGAACGCCTGGATCCCCTTCCGCCCGTTGACCGTGAACTCCGTCCGCATCTTCGCGGGACGCTTGAGCTCGAGGACGAACGGCGCCTCGGCCCCCGGCAGGCTCATCCGGCCCGTCAGGCGGAGCGTCTTCACGGCATGCAGGCGCTCGATCCCTCCTCGGGCCTGGAGGTAGCGCGAGACGACATCGTTCATGCTCTGCCCTGCTCCCGGGCTCGCCGCGGCGAGGAGGGTCAGGGTGACGACGGCGGATCTCATGGGCGGGGGTATCCTCTCTGGCTCCCGGTGGCGCGAGCGGCGCCCGCTCTCCGGGTCGACCACGGGAAGTCGGCTAACATCCCAAAATCCACTATAGCAGGCAGAACATGACCCACGGACCGATCCCTCTCCCGTTCGAACGCCTCCCGATCGAGACCTCCCGACAACGGGTGGCCAGCTTCCGGGACCTGCTCCGCCGCCGCCGCAGCGTACGTGAGTTCGCCCCCGACCCGGTGCCCCAGGACGTCGTCGACGTCGCGATCGAGGCCGCCGCCACCGCGCCTTCCGGAGCGAACCGCCAGCCCTGGCGCTTCGTCGTCGTGCGCGACCCCGACCGCAAGCGCCGCATCCGCGAGGCGGCCGAGGCCGAGGAGCGCGAGTTCTACGAGCGCAAGGCGACGCCCGAGTGGCTGGCCGACCTCGCCCCCCTCGGCACCGACTGGAAGAAGCCCTTCCTCGAGACGGCTCCCCTGCTTCTCGTGGTGTTCGCGGTCGACTGGGAGCCCGAGGGGGAGCCTGGCGGCGCCCCGCGTCGTCACAAGAACTACTACGTGCAGGAATCGGTGGGCATCGCGGTGGGGCTGCTCCTGGCGGCGCTGCACACCGCCGGCCTCGTCACCCTGACCCACACGCCGAGCCCGATGGGATTCCTCGGCCGCATCCTGGAGAGGCCCCGCAACGAGCGACCCTACGTCCTCGTCCCGGTGGGCTATCCGGCCCCCGGCGCGTCGGTGCCCGAGCTCGCGAAGAAGGGGCTCGACGAGATCCGAACCGTCGTCTAGCCGTTGCCCGGCCCCGGCGGCCAGGGTTACAAACCGGGGTGGAGGTGGAATGGTCGTCAACGTCACGGACCTCAAACGCGGCGACATCCTCGAGATCGACGCCGATCCCTGGCAGGTGACGGAGGTGCTCTCGCAGACCCCGTCCGCGCGCGGCGCGAGCTTGCTCGTGAAAGGCAAGCTCAAGAGCCTCCGCAACGGGCAGACCCTCGCCCGGACGTGGCGCGGCGGCGAGACGGTGACGATGGCCGACGTCGAGACCCGCACCGCCCAGTTCCTGTACCGGCAGGGCGCGGACTTCTCCTTCATGGACACGGAGAGCTACGACCAGTTCACGCTCGACGCGGGGCGGGTGGGCGACGCGGCGGGCTACATGCTCGAGAACGTCGAGGTGCGCACGGTGCACTTCCGCGGCCAGGTGATCGCGCTCAACCTGCCGCTCACCGTGGACCTCGCCGTCACCGAGACCGCGCCCGCGATCAAGGGCGCCACGGCGCAGGCGCAGCTCAAGCCGGCCACGGTCGAGACGGGCCTCTCGGTGCCGGTCCCGTCCTACATCGAGGCGGGCGAGAGGATCCGCGTCGACACCCGCGACGGCCGCTTCGTGGAGCGGGTGAAGTAGAGGGCCGCGACACCGTCAGGGCCGGCGGGCGAGCACGTTGGCGCCGAACACGCCGTACTTGCGCGCGGTGCGCTCCTTGCTCGCTCCCCCGAAGGGATCGAACTCCGCGACGATCCGGACGTCCTCGAGGCGCGCCTCGAGCAGGGCCGCCCCGAGCTCTCCCGCCGGGAGAGCGCCGCCGATTCAGGTGGCCCAGAGCTCGTAATCGCGGCGAACCCTTTCGTCGAGCTCGTCCCGCACCACGATGTCCGCGAGCTGGAGCCGCCCGCCGGGGCGGAGCACGCGCGCGATCTCGCCGAACGCCCGGGCTTTGTCGGGGGCGAGGTTCAGCACGCCGTTGGAGATCACGACGTCCACGCTCGAGTCGTCCACGGGCAGGTCGTGGAGGTCGCCCTCCCGGACCTCGACGTTGTCCAGGCCGGCTTCGCCCGCCGCACTCCGGCACGCCTCGATCATCTCCGGGGTCATGTCGACGCCGATGGCCCGGCCCGAGACTCCGATCCGGCGGGCGGCGATGATTAGATCCGTCCCCGACCCACTGCCGATGTCGAGGACGGTCTCGCCAGGCTCGATGGACCCCGCCGCGTGGGGATTGCCGACGCCGGCGAAGGACCGCGTGGCGCGCCGGGGCAGGCGGGCGAGCTCGGAGGCATCGTACCCGAGTGACCGGACCGCGTATTCGGGCCCTCGATTGAAGTGGAAGTCGCCTCCGGGATCGCGTGCGACCCGGGAATACATGTCGAATACGGCCCCGTGGAGCCTCTCCGTGTCCAGACCGACGGGGCACTGGAGCGACGACGCCCGGCTCTTCTGCTCGGTTCTCATCACGTCCCCCTCACCCTCTCCCACGCAAAGCCCGGGAAGAACCGCCACCCACCGGCCAACCAGGCTCCAAGAACCGGTGGGCCGGCGGGCGAAAGGCGCCACCCGCAACAGCGCGAGAGCCGGCCACCGGGGCCGGCTCTTCGGGACCGTCCACGGCCACCCGACGGGCGGCCCGGGGTCTAGCCTCAGGTGAAGCGGGAGGAGGGCGAGCATCCGGCTCCGGCCGCCGAGCCGCCGCCGCTCGTCGCGCTCGCGAAGGTCGAGTACTCCTTCTCGACGTCGGGGCGCCCGCACTGCGGGCAGCAGAGCCCCTCGGGGCCCTGGCCCAGTCGACGGAGCACCTCGAAGAGGCTCCCACAGGTCGAGCAGCGGTACTCGTACAACGGCACTGACGTCCCTCCCGGCCGCCCGAAGGCGGCCCTGACTTCCCTGCCCTCAGTTTCGCCGGGAAGGGCTCGTCGTTCAAGGGGCGACCGGGGTCCCTGCGCCCTCTGGCGTGATCCGTCCGAAACGTCTAGGCTTGGCCGCGGTGCCCGGCGGGCTGCTCGCGACGCCGGGTCGCCGCGCGAAATGGCCGAGCCCCTGAAATCTCCCCACCGCCGCTACAACCCGCTCCTCGACGAGTGGGTGCTGTGCTCTCCCCACCGGCTCGAGCGGCCGTGGCAAGGGCAGGTGGACGACGCGGCGCCCGAGGTGCGGCTGGAGTACGACCCGGAGTGCTACCTGTGCCCCGGCAACACGCGAGCGAGCGGAAAGACGAACCCGGCCTACGAGAGCACCTTTGCCTTCGACAACGACTTCTCCGCCCTGCTGCCCGAGGCCGGACTGGCAGCTGAGGGGAATGACGAGCTGCTCGTGGCCGAGCCGGCGCGCGGCCGGTGCCGCGTGATCTGCTTCTCGCCCCGCCACGACCTGACGCTCGCCGAGATGCGACCCGCGTCGATCCGTCCGGTGGTCGACATCTGGGCCGAGGAAACGCAGACGCTGGGGAGGGACCCCGCTGTGGGGTACATCCAGGTCTTCGAGAACAAGGGCGCGATGATGGGGTGCTCCAACCCCCATCCCCACTGCCAGGTGTGGGCGACGGGCCACGTTCCCCTCCTCCCCGGCCGCAAGCTCGCGACGCAGCGGGCCTGGTCCGAGCGCCACCGCAGCGACCTCCTCGGCGCCTACCTCGAGCGCGAGCTCGCCGCCGGCGAGCGGCTCGTCTGTCGCAACGACCATTGGGTGGCCCTCGTGCCCTGGTGGGCGGTGTGGCCGTTCGAGGTCATGCTCGTCCCCGTGCGTCGCGTGCCCGATCTGCCCTCCCTCTCCGCCGAGGAGCGCGACGCCCTGGCCGACATTCTCCACCGGGTCACGGTGCGCTACGAGAACCTGTTCCGCACCTCGTTCCCCTACTCGATGGGCTTTCACGGACGGCCCACCGACGGCGACGAGCACCCGTACTGGCGACTCCACTGCGTCTTCTTCCCGCCCCTGTTGCGCTCGGCCACGGTGCGCAAGTTCCTCGTAGGCTTCGAGCTCACCGCGGAGCCGCAGCGCGACCTCACCGCCGAGGACGCGGCGGCGCGGCTGCGGGGAACGAGCGAGACGCACTATCGAGGGGCGAGGGCAAGATGACGCAGACGCACGAGGGCGACGTCTCGGCCGCGGTCCGGGAGCGGGCGCGCGCGCGCTTCGCCGAGGTTTTCGGCGGCGGCGCCGCTGTGCGCGTGGCGGTGGCCCCGGGCCGGGTCAACCTGATCGGCGAGCACACCGACTACAACGACGGGTTCGTCCTGCCGATGGCGATCGGCCGGGCCGCGGTCGTGGTGTTCCGTCCTCGCCCCGACCGGACGCTGCGCGGCCACTCCGTGGCCTTCGGCGAGACGAAGGAGGTCGAGCTCGACGCCCTCTCCGCCCCGGGGGGGGACGACTGGCTCTCGTACGTGGCCGGGGTCGCCTGGGCCTTTGCCGCCGAGGGGCTCGAGGTTCCCGGACTCGACGTGGTGGTGGACGGCGACGTCCCGATCGGAGCCGGCCTCTCCTCCTCCGCCGCGCTCGAGATGGCGACGGCGCGGGCTCTGTGCGCGGCGGGAAACCTCCCCTGGGACGCGGTCCGGATGGCGAAGCTGGGCCAGAAGGCCGAGAACCAGTTCGTGGGGATGAACTGCGGGATCATGGACCAGTTCGCCTCGGCGGCGTGCCGCGAGGGTCACGCGCTCCTCCTCGACTGCCGCTCGCTCGAGAGCCAGCCCGTCCCGCTGCCGGAGGACGCAGCGGTGGTGGTGATGGACACCGGCGCCCGGCGCGCGCTCGCCGGCTCCGCCTACAACGACCGGCGGGCGGCGTGCGAGCGGGTCGTCGCTCGGGTGAGCGCGTTCGAGCCGCAGGTGAGGGCCCTGCGCGACGTGACCCCCGAGATGCTGGAGCGGGCACGCGCCGATCTCGACCTCACCGACCTCCAGAGAGCGAGCCACGTGGTCCCCGAGAACCGGCGGCCCGTCGAGATGGCGGCGGCTCTGCAGGCGGGGGATCTCGCCGCCGCGGGGCGGCTGATGAACGACTCGCATTTCAGCCTCCGCGATCTCTACGAGGTCTCGTGCGAGGAGCTCGACCTGATGACCGAGATCGCCCGCAAGCAGCTCTCCTGCTACGGCGCGCGGATGACCGGGGCGGGGTTCGGCGGCTGCGCGGTGGCGCTGGTGGCGAGGAACGCCGTCGTGGAGTTCTGCGACCACGTGCTCTCCGCCTACACCGAGAAGGTGGCTCTACCGGCGGCGCTCTACCCCTGCCGCCCGATGGCCGGCGCGCGCCTCGCCTAGGTCCGGCGACGGGGGATGCTCGCCCGTTGACCGGAGGTGTACACTCGCTGCCCTCGTCCCGCGCCGATCTTCAAGGCCCTGGATGCAGCGACGCTGCCCACGCCAGGCGCGGCCTTCGCGCGGAGGAGGTGTCATGGTCACCATCGGCATGCTCTGGCTCCCGATCCTGGTCGCCACGGTTCTCGTGTTCGTCGCGAGCAACCTGGCATGGATGGTGCTCCCGCACCACAAGTCCGACACGCGCCGTCTGCCCGACGAGCCGGGAACCCTCGACGCCCTCGCACGGCAGGAGCTGCGCCCCGGCGTGTATCGGTTCCCCTGGTCGGGCTCCATGGCGGAGATGAAGGACCCCGCCTTTCTCGAGAAGCTGAAGGGACCGGTGGGGCTTCTGACCGTGCGACCGAGCGGCGCGTTTTCGATGGGCGCGGCCATGGGGGCGTGGATCGCCTACGTCGTCGTCATCGGCGTCTTCGTCGCCTACGTGACGAGCCGCACCCTGGCCGCCGACGCCCCGCACCTGCAGGTCTTCCGGGTCGCCGGCACCGTCGCCATCCTGGCCTACGCCGGCGCGCACGTCCCCGACGGGATCTGGTGGGGCAAGCCCTGGAGAAACGTGCTCATGGAGGTACTCGACGGCGTCGCCTACGGCCTCCTCACCGCCGGCGCCTTCGCCGCCCTGTGGCCCCGCTAGCGTGGTCGGGAGCCCCCTGCGGGTGCCGGGAGACAGAAACGGCTAGAATGGCGCCTTTCCGTTCCATCGAAGGGGACGATCGGCACTGCTCCCGCACGGCATCCGCAGCTACCACCGCCCGACGCGCCTCGAAGAGGCGCTCTCTCTCGCCGGCCAGGGGGTTGTCCCGATCGGCGGGGGGACTCGCGTCCTCACCCGGCGGGAGGATGTCCCGAACATCCTCGACCTGATCGCCCTGTCCCTCTCCGCGGTGCGCGTCGACGACGAGGACCTCCACGTCGGCGCCACCACGTCCCTGCAGGAGCTGGTCGACTCGCCCCTCGCCTACCCGGCCACGGCCGGCCTTCTGCCCGCCGCCTGCCGGAGCGCCCGCTCGGCGGTGGCGAGGAACGCCGCCACCCTCGCCGGGGAGTCGGTGCACGGCGATCCCGACTCCGAGATCCTCGCGTCGCTCCTCGCGCTCAACGCCGTCTTCGTCGACGGGCAGCCGGCCGCCTCCTGCCTCACCCTGGCCGTGCGCGCCCAGGGGCGGTCGGTGGTCACCATCGAGGGGCTGGGAACGAGCGGCAAGCCCCACCCGATCCAGACGGCCTTTGCCCGCGCCGGGGCCGTGCAGTGCGGCTTCTGCACGCCGGGCCTCGTGCTGCGGGCCAAGGCGCTCCTCGACTGGGTCCCGCGACCCACCGAGGAAGAGGTCCGCGACGCCATCTCTGGCCTCTGCCGCTGCACCGGCTACGTCAAGCCCGTCCAGGCGGTGCTGGCGGCGGCGGAAGCAGGCGGGCGGTGACGCTGCGCCGCGCCTCGGGAGAGGCACCGTTCGCCGCCGACCTGGAGAAGCCGGGGGCGCTCCACCTGGCCATCCGGCGCTCGCCCCTCGCTCACGGGCGCGTCGTGCGCACCGACGGGACGAGTGCCCGCTCCCTGCCGGGGGTGACGCTCGTGCTCACCCCCGACGACGCGTCGGGCCTTCTCGATCCGGAGCTGCGGTACGTCGGCGATTGCGCGGCGGTCGTCGTGGCGGAGGACGCCGAGCTCGCCCGCCGCAGAGCGAAGCTCGTCGACCTCGAGGTCGAGCCGCTCGTCCCGGTGCTCGACCCCGACGAGGCCAGCGTCGATCCGGCGCGCGTGCTGGCGCGGGTCGAGGTCGGCGCCGGGGACCCAACGGCCGAGATGGCGCGCGCCGACCGCGTCGTCGAAAGGACCTTGTGCCTGCCCTTCGTTCCCGCGATGTCGCTCGAGCCCTCGGTGGCCCTGACCTGGCTCGACGAGGACCGACGACTGGTGGTGCGCACGTCGGCGGAGTCCCCTTTTCGCGTGCGCGGCCGTCTCGCCGAACGGCTGGGCCTGCCCGCGGCAAGGATCCGGGTGGCGCGACCGCTGGTGGCGGGCGGAGCGGCGCGCCGAGCCTCTGTTTCGATCGAAGAGCTGTGCGCCCTCGTGACGCTGCGCACCGGCCGCCCGGCGCGCCTCGCGCTCACGATGGAGGAGGAGCTCGTCACCGCGCCGGGGCACCCGCCGCAGCGCGTCCGCGTCCGCGTGGGACTGCGAGAGGGCCGGATCACGAGCCTGCAGGTGAGCGTGCTCGCGGACCTCGGGGACGCCTCCGAGGGGGCCGAGGAGCTTCTTCGCTCGGCCGGCCGTCAGGCACTCGGCCTGTACGACGTCGGCCACGTCGCGTTCGAGGCCCGGGCGGTGAGGACGCACCGTCCTCCGACCGCCGCGCCACGCGGGGCGGACATGGGGGTCGGCTTCGCCCTGGAGTGCGCGGTGAACGAGGCGGCGCGCGCCCTCGACGAAGACCCGCTCGCCTTCCGGCGCCCCCGCCTGCCGGGCCCACGGGAGGGGCTCGAGGGGCTCGGCGAGGCGCCCGACTCGCTCGATCCGCAACCTCTCGCTCTGCTTGTGGACGCGGGGGCGCGCGGAGGGGGCTGGACCGCAGAGGCTGCATCTGCCCTGCACGCCGCGGGCTCCCGGCGAGCCCGCGGAGTCGGGCTCGCCCGGCGCTCGACGGGCACGGCGGCCGGAGCGGGAGCCGCCGCGTCGCTGCGCCTGCTCGACGACGGCTCGCTGACCCTGGCTGCCGCCCCCTCGTCCGCGGGCGGAGCCGACGAGACCGCCTACGCCGAGGCCGCGGCGGAGATCCTGGGGTTGCCCCTCCGGCGCGTCGTCCCCGCCGCGGCCGACACCGACTCGGCGCCGTTTCAGTCCGGAGACCCCGCGCCCGCCTTCTTCGCCACCGGCCGCGCGGTCGAGGAGGCCGCCTCGATGATGCGGCAGAGGATTCTCGAGGAAGGGGCGCGTCTTCTCGGGATGGATCCCTCCGGCGTCACCGTGAACGAGGGTGCGGTGCGCGACGGAGCAGGTCGGTCGGTCGACTACGCGGCCATCGGAGCGGCCGCCCTTCGGGCAGGGCACCCACTCGCCGTCACGACGTCGCCTTCGGCCGTCCCGGCGCCGTGTTCGAGCGCCCTCGTCTTCGCCGAGGTCGAGGTGGACGAGGTCACGGGTGTGGTGCGAGCGCTCGGCCTGCAGGCGCTGCTCGCGGGCGGGCCGTATGCCGATCCCCGACCAGCCGAGGGGCAGGCCGAGGGCGCCCTCGCCGCGGCCGTCGAGCTGGCCCTGGCCGCGGGCTTCTCTCTCGACGAGGCGGGACGACCGGCGGCGCACCCCCTGCGTCACTTCTCCCTCGTCTCCGCCGGCGACGTGCCGCCCCTGTCGGTGCGGTTCCTGCCGACCGGCGAGCCCTCGAGCCGGTTTGGAGCGGCGGCGGTGGGCGAGACCGCCGCCCGCGCCGCCGTCGCCGCGATCCTGGGCGCGGTGGAATCGGCCGTGGGGGGCCGCATCGACACCCTTCCCGCCACGCCGCCTCGAGTGCTCGAAGCCCTCGAGCCCGCCGACCGCCGTTGAGCGAGGCAAGGACTCCGCCGGCTCCCTGGCCCCGGCCCGCCTCGGCCCTGCGCGAGGTCCTGGCCGAGGGCTACGACGTCGCGTCGCTGCGCGCGGACCTGCTCGCGGGCGCGGTGGTGGGGGTGGTGGCCCTTCCCCTCTCCATGGCCCTCGCCATCGCGTCGGGGGTCCCGCCCCAGCATGGCCTGTACACCGCCATCGTGGCCGGCGCGTTGACCGCGCTCCTGGGCGGATCCCGGTTCCAGGTCTCCGGTCCGACGGCGGCGTTCGTCGTCGTGCTCTCACCCATCTCCCATCGCTACGGCGTGGGCGGACTGCTGCTGGCGACGACACTGGCGGGCACGATCCTCTTCGCCATGGGTGTCCTTCGCCTCGGGCGCCTCATCGAGTTCGTTCCCCATCCGGTCACCACCGGCTTCACCGCGGGCATCGCCGTCGTCATCGCCACCCTCCAGATCAAGGACCTGCTCGGCCTCACGACCGGCGCGATGCCCGAGCATTTCCTCCTCCGGGTGCAGGCGCTCGCTCGGGCGCTGCCCTCCACGCACGGGCCGGACCTGGCGGTCGGCGCCCTCACCCTGGGCACCCTGCTCTTCTCACCCCGCGTCAGTCGGCGGGTCCCGGCACCACTCGCCGCCCTCGTCGTAGGGACGGCGGGCGCGGCTCTCGCGGCCCGCGTGCTCCCCGGCTTCGACGTCGCGACGATCGAGAGCCGGTTTCACTACAGCCTCGGTGGTCGGATCGGGGACGGGATCCCCCCGCTGCCTCCCCTTCCCGCCCTGCCCTGGTCCCTGCCCGGCCCCGACGGTCGCCCGCTCGGGCTCTCCCTCGGGCTCCTGCGCGAGCTGCTCCCCTCGGCCTTCACCATCGCGATGCTCGGCGCCATCGAGTCTCTCCTCTCGGCCGTCGTCGCCGACGGGATGACCGGGCGCAAGCACGACCCCGACGCCGAGCTCATGGCCCAGGGGACCGGCAACATGGTGGCCCCCTTCTTCGGGGGATTCGCTTCGACCGGCGCCATCGCCCGCACCGCCACGAGCATCCGCTCCGGCGCGCGCTCGCCCCTCGCCGCCTTCGTCCACGCCCTCGTGGTCCTCCTCGCCGTCCTCCTTCTCGCGCCGCTGCTCGGCCGCCTCCCTATGGCCTCGCTCGCCGCGCTCCTGCTCCTCGTCGCGTGGAACATGAGCGAGGTCTCTCACTTCTCGCGCATCGTCCGGGGAGCGCCCCGCGCCGACGTGGCCGTGCTCCTCACCTGCTTCGGCCTCACCGTCTTCTTCGACATGGTCGTGGCCGTCTCCGTGGGCGTGGTGATGGCGGCGCTGCTCTTCATGAAGCGGATGGCCGAGGTGTCGGGCGTGCGGCTCGTCTCCGAGCACCCGCTGGGGGTGGAGCCGCCACTGCCCAGGGACGTCGTCGTCTACGAGGTGGCGGGCCCCCTCTTCTTCGGCGCCGCCCAGAAGGCGATGGCCGCCCTCGAGCAGGTGAGCCCGGGCGTTCGCGTCGTCCTCCTCGACCTGCGGTCGGTGCCGGCGCTGGACGCCACGGGGCTCGTGGGCCTCGAGTCGGCGTTCGAGCGCCTGCACCGCCACGGAGTGCTCGTGGTGCTCGGCGGCGTGCAGAGCCAGCCCCTGCGCGCGATGGCGCGGGCGGGCTGGCGGGACCGGCGCGGTCGGCTCGCCATCTACGGCAGCTTCGAGCGGGCGGTGGCCGAGGTGCGCCGCGCGTTCGAGTAGCTGGCCGCCCGGCCACGCGCCCCTCCTCACTTATACTCATCGTCCGCTCGCACCAGGAACCAGGAGTCGATCTTGCGCCTACCCTGCCTTGCCGCCGTCCTGCTCGCCCTGCCCGCGAGCGCCCTCGCCCAGAGCTCGCCGTTCCTGCCCGACGACACCCACCGGGCGCTGGTCAACGAGATCTCGGGCGACCGCGCCTTCGAGCACGTCCGGCACCTGACGCACTTTCACCGCACCGGTCCGGGAAGGGACTTCTGGGCCGCCGCCGACTACATCCGCGGTGCGGCGGAGAGCGCGGGTCTCGAGGACGTGCGGCTCGTCCGCCAGGCGTGGGACGGCCATCCCTGGTCGTGCCTCTCCGGGGAGGCGTGGCTCCTCGGAGACGAGCCGGTGAAGCTCGCCGACTTCGGCGAGGTCGCGGTGTCGATCGCCGACCACAGCCGGACCACCCACGTCACGGCGCCGCTCGTGGACGTGGGCACGGGCACGTCGGCCGCCGACTACGAGGGACGCGAGGTGAAGGGGAGGGTCGTTCTCGCCTCGGGCGCGCCCGACGCGGTGATGAAGGAGGCGGTGTGGAAGCGCGGCGCGCTCGGCGTCATCTCGCGCCTCTCCAACCGTCTCGAGGAGTTCGACGCCCCCGACCAGGTGGCGTGGGGTCGCATCCCCTACGAAGCAACGGAGAAGGACGACGCCTCGAAGGGCACGCCGGGCACGTTCGCGGTGATGGTGTCACCGCGAAGGGGTCGGTGGCTCCAGAAACGGCTCGCGGCGGCGGCGGAGCCGCTGCCGGTGCGCATCGACATCGAGGCCGAGCACGACGAGAAGAGCGAGCAGGGCCTGGTGGAGGCGTGGATCCGCGGCACCGAGGTCCACGACCAGCAGGTCGTCCTGACCGCCCACATCCAGGAGGAGATGACCTCGGCGAACGACGACGGCAGTGGCTGCGCGAGTCTGCTCGAGATCGGGCGTGCTCTCGCGCGGCTCATCCGCGAAGGGACGCTGCCCCGACCGAGGCGGGACATCCGCTTCTGGTGGGTCAACGAGCTCGCGAGCCAGCCCCAGCACTTCCGGGACCACCCGGATGAGCCGAAACGGATGCTCGTCGCCATCAACCAGGACATGGTCGGGGCGCGCCAGAGCTGGGGGGGGCGGGTCCAGTACGCCTCGCGCCTGCCGTGGAGCCTCCCCCACCCCCTCGAGGACGTCATGGAGAGCGTGCTCGGGGCCGTCCGCGACGGGAACACCTCGTACCTCTCGAACCGGGGCACCGGCCAGCCCCAGCCGTTTCTCCGCGAGATCGCGGCGGTGAAGGGCTCGCGCGAGCCGTTCCATGCCCGGATGGTCCCCTACTACGACTCGACGGACCACCACGCGTTCACGCCGCGCCACGTGGGCGTCCCCGCCACCAGCCTCACCAACTGGCCCGACGAGTACATCCACTCGACAGGCGACGACCTCGAGAACATCGACGCCACCCAGCTCGAGCGCAACGCCGTGGTGGTGGCCGCCGTCTCTCTCTACTTCGCATCCCTCGCGGCGCAAGACGTGCCCGCTCTCGCCTCCTACGCGGCGGCCCGGGGCCGGGCCCGCGTGGCCGCGGAGTCGGCGACGGCCCTCGCTCACGTCGCGACCGCGAAACCGGAGGAGCGGACCCGCGCGCGGCGCGAGGCGCGCGGCCTCGTGCGCCAGGCGCACCTCAAGGAGGAGCGCGCCCTTCTGCCGCTGCGGCGGCTCGACCCCGGCCGCGACACCGTCGCCGCGATCTCCACCGCGACCCGCCGGCTCGAAGGCTCGATGCAGAGGGAGCTCGAGGCGGTCGACCAGGCATACGCGGCGATGGCGGGCGGCCCTCCGCCGAAGGCGGGAGCCGACGACGAAGAGCACGCCCTCTCGCAGCTTCTCTACGCGCCGGCGTCCGACGTCGACAACATCCACGACGCGCTGGCTCGAGTCGATCGCCCGGGCGGGCTCCACGCCATGATGGAGTTCGAGATCCTGAACTTCGCCGACGGCACGCGGAGCGCCTGGGAGATCTACGAGGCGGTCAGCGCGGAGGCCCTCTCGGCCGGGGACTGGTACTACGGCCGGGTGCAACCCGCGGACGTGCGGGCCGTGCTCGACTCCGCGGTCGAGGCCGGGGCACTGGTCCGTCGCGCTGCGCCTTGACGGCCGAGGCCCAGGGCGCGGGCGAGGCAGCGCGCGCGCTCCCTCGCCTCGCAACCTCGTGCCGATGCCTGTAGGCTGTCGTAGCGCTCCGAGGGAGCGACGTGGGACGAGGGTGCGGGAGCCGTCGCCGGGAGGAGAGTGGGAGATGAGCACGCAGACGCGCGATTCTCGTCGTCGAGCGGGGGTGAGAGGTCCGGCGACGGCGGGTGCGGCACTCGTTGCGGCGGCCGCGCTGCTCGGGCCGATTCCGCACGCTTCCGCCGCCACGGACGACAAGGCGGTCGCCGTGGCCGAGCGGGTCATGGACGCGCTCGGCGGCGAGGCGGCGTGGAAGCGGACGCGCTTTCTCCGCTTCGACTTTGCGGTCGACCGCGGAGGCGCCACGCTGGTGCGCCGCGCCCACACCTGGGACAAGTGGACGGGCCGGTACCGCGCGGAGGCGAAGGACGAGAAGGGACGCCCGGTCGTGGTCCTCATGAACCTCAAGACGCGAGAGGGCCGCGCCTGGGTGGACGGGAAGCCTGCCAACGGCCGGGAGCTCGCCGCGCTGCTCGAGTCCGGCTATGCCTGGTGGGTCAACGACGCCTACTGGCTCCTCATGCCCTACAAGATGAGGGACCCGGGAGTGAGCCTCTCCTGGGTGCGCGAGGACAAGAAGGACGCGGGTACCCGTGACGTCGTCCTGCTGACCTTCGATGGCGTCGGCCTCACGCCAAAGGACAGGTACTGGGTCTTCGTCGATCGGGAGACCGGGCTCGTCGACCGATGGGAGTTCGTGCTCAAGGGCGCCAGGGCGGACCCCACGCCCTACGACTGGAAGGGTTGGAAGAGCTACGGCAACATCCGGCTCGCCGACGACCGCGTGAACCCGAAAGACGGGACGCGCATCCATTTCCCGGTGCTCGAGGTCCCAGGGTCGGTTGCCGACTCCGTCTTCACCACGCCCGAGTGAGCTGTCACCGTCGCTCCGAAAGCACGCTCCGGGGTCGCGCTCCGGGCACCCCGGCGCGTGCCTTCGATCGCTCGCTGACACGACACTCGCCCCGGCTCGGGACGCGCCGCGTGACCCCGGGGGCGCCCCCCGCGCGCGATCGGCTCAGTCGGCCGGAGCCTCGCCCGCCGCGCGGCGGAACAGCTCGAGGGCGTCGTCGAGGTCCACGTTCCCCCCGGTCAGGATCACGCCGACTCGCTTCCCCGCCACCGGGACCCGGCCGTGGAGCGCCGCGGCGAGGCCGAGGACACCCGTCGGCTCCACCACGAGCTTCAGCCGCTCCCACGCGAAGCGCATGGCACGGACGAGCTCGTCGTCGGACACCGTGACCATGTCGTCGACGTTCTGCCGAACGAGAGGAAAGGTGAGGGTCCCGAGCGAGGGCGTGCGCGCGCCGTCGGCGATCGTCACCGGGTTGTCGACGGTGTGCAGGACACCGGTGCGGAAGGATCGCGTCGCGTCGTCGGCGGTCTCCGGCTCGACGCCGACGACCCGACACCCCGGGCGGAGGCGGCGGGCGACGAGGGCGCAGCCCGAGAGGAGCCCCCCGCCCCCGCAGCACACCACGAGCACGTCGAGGTCGGAGACGTCCTCGACGAGCTCGAGGGCGGTCGTTCCCTGGCCGGCGATGACGTCCGCGTGGTCGTAGGGCGGGATGAGGATCGCCCCTCCCTGCTGCCGAAGGCGCGTCGCCACCTCCTCGCGTCGCTCCTTCGCCGGATCGTAGGTCACGACGCGGGCCCCGTAGCCCTCGGTGGCCCGCCGCTTCGCGAGCGGCGCGTTCTCGGGCATGACGATGGTGGCGGTGGTGCCGAGCAGGCGGCTCGCGAGGGCAATCGCCTGGGCGTGATTCCCCGAGGAGTACGTCAGCACACCACTCCCCCGCTCCTCCGGCGAGAGGCGGGACACGGCGTTGTAGGCCCCGCGGAACTTGAAGGCTCCCGCCCGCTGCAGGTTCTCGCACTTGAGGTGCACCTTCGCGCCGAGCCGCCCGTCGAGCGTGCGTGACGTCACGACGGGAGTCCGATGGGCGATCCCCCGCAGCCGGTTCGCCGCCGCCTCGACGTCTTCGAAGGTGACCGTGGTCTTCAATTGAGATACCCAAGCGCCCGCAACGTCTCCTCGTCCTCGGGCGACAGCAGCGCGCCGGTGCTCGTGCCGCGGCGCTTCTTCAGCCCCCGGAGCCAGCGGTACAGGGCCTGCCGGTAGGACTCGGCCCGCACGGGCTCGGCGGCTACGAGGCTCCTCGTCTCTCCCGGGTCGGAGGCGAGCTGGTACAGCTCGACCTGCCCCGAGCGGACGCTGTGGATCAGCTTCCAGGGCCCGTCGCGGAAGCTG
>Ga0326597_10003734_pt1 | contig 21739 bp, 11 predicted proteins | sample RVTome_12_FD_203789 | JGI IMG/M metagenome (GOLD analysis project Ga0326597, IMG submission 203789) | Soil microbial communities from uranium-contaminated site in the Upper Colorado River Basin, Wyoming, United States - RVT100D185 | ecosystem: Environmental > Terrestrial > Soil > Contaminated >...
CCTCCGTCCCATCCGCATGCCGAAACCGCGCCTTCCCTTTTCCCTCGATTCTCGTCGCGGAGACTCGGATTGTGTCTGAATCAGGCATGCGTTCCCACTCCAAGCTTGGTTCTTCTGTTCTCGAAGGGGCGGAGTCAGCCAAGGCACTTGTCACCGAAAGCGCCCGGTCACCACTCGTCGCCTGAGATGCAGTCTATGGTTCGTTGGCCGCCTTGGCACGACTCTCAGACCGCTTGGTAGAAAGAGCGCGTATCACAGATGCCAGTCCAAATACGCTCGCGATGTGGGGGACCGGCAAGTCTTGCCGTCGGCCGCCGTCTGGACGTCAGGAAGTCCGACCAGGAGCCTCCTTCCCACCCTGGGAGGAAAGGTGCGCGTTACTGCCGTTGCCGATCACCGGCCACGCGAGCACGTGCTGGTCCACGAGCAGTGCTGTGACGGGCAGAGGCCAGAGGGCGCTCAGGAAGACGCTCGCGCCGTGCCAATATCTGCACTACTGCAGCCAACGGACACCCTGATGCGCTCTACGCCGACCTCGATGCAGCGTGGCTGATCGTGCCGGATCTGTGGGTGCCGTCCTGGAACCGGGCGCCCATCGCATTGAACCTTGCGAGCGCTTCGTCGTCGTACTCAGGATCCTCGGTCGCAGGATTCTCTCGACGGTCGAGCGATGGAGCCCGTGAGTGGACTCTCATGCGAATCCGTGCCATGACGCACAGAGTTCTGCACAAGCAGCCGACGGAGGGATCATGGCACACACCGACGACATCACGAGCTTCACCGAGCACCGCCAGCACCTGCGGGACCACTTCCGGCGCGTCCAGGAGACCGGCCGGCCGCTCTTCATCACCACCAACGGCCACACCGACGCCGTAATCCTGAGCCCTGAGGCGTACGACGCGCTTGCCGACAAGGCCGAGCTCGCCGAGAGCCTGGCGCTGCTCGAGCGCAGCATGGAGGACGTCAAGGCGGGCCGGACGCAGCCGGCCAAGCCTGCGCTCGAGCGGATCGCGGATGAACTCGGCCTGAAGCTCGAGCGATGACGGGGATGGTGCGCGGTCGAGCTGACCGACGCAGCCCTCACCGCGATCACCGTGCACGCCCGCTACGTCGCCGACAACGCTCAGGCGCCCGCTGCCACTGAGTCATCGGCTGGCTGAGCCACCCGCCGCCTCGAACACCCGGAAGGACTCGCCCACCAACTCGTCCAAGGCTCAGGACCGAAACCGCCCCTCACTTCCTCGCTGACTTGGAGTCGTGCAATGCTCAGCTGGAGACTTCAAGCCGAGCGTCGCCAGGTCAGGCTCGCCCTCATGCTTCTTCTCGTGGTCGGATTGGCGACCGCCCACCTGGCCGCTGGTGGGCACAACGACGTCATCGAGGGCTCTGACAACATTCTCTTCTTCACCGGTCCGGGCCTCTGGGTCTGCGAACAGCTCGGGATGCGTCCGTGGAGCACCGGCTTCGTGATCCACTATGACCTGCCGCTTCTCGTGCACCAGTTCGTTCTGAACCTCTCGATCTGGTCGGTCGCCGGGACGCTCGTCGACAGGCTGATCGCTCACGGCTTTCATCGGCTGAGGCGAAGGCGAAGTCCGGTACGCGGCTGAAGCTGCCCGCCACCAAGCAGAAGGCCACGGTCTGCACCAGCAGCTCGTCTTCGCGTACGGCACGGCCGGCGCCGTCTCGCAGGGCCGCCGCACGGTCTGCTCATGATCTTGGGCTGCGGTTCGGCGCTACGTACTCGGGCCGGCGCGAAGCCGCGAGCCGATGAAGGCGTCACGAGACTGCACCAGGACAAGAGGATCCTCGCCTCCGCATCATCCCACGGTGCCCGTTGCATCGCCCTCCTGGCTGACTCGCCATTCCTTCCCGGATGCGGCCGCTAGAATGCTCCCCTTCCCAGGGATCGGATGCAATCATGACCGAGAACCGCAAGGCCCCCACACTCCCCGGCGACGCGATCCCGTACGCGAGGATCAATGAGGTCTTCGAGGCCGTGCGGAAGAAGCCGCCTAACGACCGCAACCAGGCGCTGTCCGATCTCTGCGGGGACGACGCTGCCCTCAGGAAGCGCGTCCAGGCGTTGCTCGAGCGCCACGCGGAGTCGGGCGATCTGCTCGACAGCGATTCCCCGACCGGGGTCACCATCAGCCAGGCGCTGGCGTACGACGATCCCGCGGTCTGGCAGGAGTTTTTGAAGCAGGTCGGCAGCCACCGCTCGACCTGGGAGCGCTACCGGGACCAAGGGGCGTTCGCCCGGGGCGGCATGGGCGAGATCCACAAGGTCCACGACGCGGACCTGCGGCGCTCCCTGGCGATGAAGCTGATGTTGACCCGGGAGGACGCGAGCGACCCTTCGCGGACGGACGCCTCGCTCGGCCGCTTCCTGGAGGAGGCGCAAGTCACCAGCCAGCTCGATCACCCCGGCATCGTCCCGGTCCACGAGATCGGAGTGGACGAGCAATCGCGCGTCTACTTCACCATGAAGCTGGTCAAGGGCGAGGATCTGCGTGCCGTCTTCGGCCGGGTCCGCGACCCGCGCGACGACGAGTGGAACACGACCCGGGCGCTCTCCACCCTGCTGAAGGTTTGCGAGGCGATGGCGTACGCCCACGCCAAGGCCGTCATCCACCGGGACCTGAAGCCCGCCAACGTGATGGTCGGCAAGTACGGCGAGACCTATGTGATGGACTGGGGCCTGGCCCGCGTGATGGGTCAGCAGGATCGCAAGGACCTGCGCATCGCGCCGGCTCCCGACTCCAGCCTGGTCCGAAGCGAACGGAAGGACGCCGCTCAGGAGACCCCCGAATCGCCGCTGATCACCATGGACGGTGACGTGGTCGGGACTCCGGCCTACATGCCGCCCGAGCAGGCCGAGGGCCGCATCGAGCAGATGGGGCCGCACTCGGACGTCTACGCGGTCGGGGCGATGCTCTACGAGCTGCTGACGGGGCAGATGCCCTACGTCGCGCCGGGCGCTCGGATCTCCCCGCGAACGATTCTAGGCCTGGTCACACAGGGGCCGCCCAAACCTGTCCACGCGTTGAATCGCGAAGTGCCGGCCGAGCTGGTGGCGGTCTGCGAGAAGGCGATGGCCCGGAGCATTCCGGACCGCTACGCGGACATGACGGAGCTGGCGGCCGATCTGCGGGCGTACCTGGAGAACCGGGTCGTCGCGGCGTACGAGTCGGGGGCGATGGCGGAGTTGAAGAAGTGGGTCGTGCGGAACAAGGCGCTGGCGGCGACGGCGGCGGCGGCCCTGCTGGCTGTCCTCGTGCTGAGTGGCTGGGCTCTGGTTGAGCGACAGACCGCGAGAGAGAACGAGCAGACAGCCCTTTCTGAAAGGGATCGAGCAGACGAGAACGCCACGCTGGCCGACCAGCGGGCCAGGGAGGCGGAGGCCGAGAAGCAGCGCGTGCTGCGCCTGTCCGACATCAAGACGCTGACGGACCTGACGGCTGAAATGAAAGACCTCTGGCCGGCGTTTCCGGACATGATCCCGGCGATGAAGGACTGGCTGACGCGGGCGGAGGATCTGGCCGGCAATCTGTCGGTCCACGAGCAGACGCTGGCGGACCTGCGTGCGCGCGGAACGCCCGGCGCACATCCGCGCAGGGACGAGCTGGTCGGCCTGCAGCAGCAGTCCGAGGAGTTGAGCGCGAAGCTCCAGGCGACCGAGGACGAGGAGGAGCGGGCGAAGCTTCAGAAGAGCCTGAGTTCGCTCCGGGAGCAGACCGGGGCTCTCACGTCGACGATCGAGCGGGAGCAGCCGCACGTGTTCCAGGATGCCCAGGACGCCTGGTGGCACGGGGCGCTGGTGGATCTGGTCTCGGGACTGGTCGCGTTCTCGGGCGAAGATCCGTACGGGAAGACGATCGCGAGCGTGCGCAAGCGGCTGGAGTTCGCGGAGACGATCGAGCGGCGCTCGATCACGGACTGCCAGGAAGCCTGGGACGAGGCGATCGCGTCGATCGCAGACGTGGACGAATGCCCGCGGTATGGCGGACTCGAGGTGCAGCCGCAGCTCGGGCTGGTGCCGATCGGGCAGGATCCGGAGTCCGGGTTATGGGAGTTCTGGCACGTGCAGACGGGCGCGCGGCCGGAGCGGGACGAAGACGGCACGCTGGAGCTGACCGAGGAGACGGGTCTGGTGTTCGTGTTGATTCCGGGCGGGACGTTCTGGATGGGGGCCCAGTCGAAGGACCCGAACGGGCGAAACTACGACCCGCCGGCCGATGAGGACGAGTCGGATGACGGCAGTCCGGTCGAGGTGACGCTGGTTCCGTACTTCCTTTCGAAGTATGAAGTGACGCAGGGTCAGTGGGAGCGGTTCACGGGAGAGAACCCGAGCTTTTATGGTCCGGGACCCACGTTCGGGGGCAACCAGACGACGCTGCTCCATCCGGTGGAGCGGGTGAGCTGGGACGAGTGTGTGAAGATGCTCGAACGCCTGGCGCTGACGTTGCCGACGGAAGCGCAGTGGGAGTCCGGTTGCCGGGCGGGAACCGAGACACCATGGTGGCCGGGGGACGAGCTTCTGGACCTGCAAGGAGCGGCAAACCTCGCGGATGCGCACTGCAAGGCGAACGGGGGGCCGTCGAACTGGCAGTACGACGACGACCTGAACGACGGCTTCACCGTGCACTCCCCGATCGGCCGGTTCCGCGCGAACGGATTCGGCCTGCATGATGTACACGGGAACGTGTTCGAGTGGTGCCTCGATGGATACGGCGGTTACGGGAATGCGGCCCGGGCGGGCGACGGGCTGCGAGAGGTGCCGGGCGCATCCGCCCGCGTCTACCGTGGCAGCAGCTTCAGCACCCTCGCCGTCCACGCCCGCTCGGCGAACCGCAGCAACTTCTCGCCGGTCTCCCGCTCCTCTTTCGTGGGCATCCGCCCGGCCATCCGGGTCATTTCTGACTGACCTTTACGGCTTCACGGCTGGATCACGGGGCTGAACGAGAGCCAGCCTGGCCGGCGAGCACGACCGACTGCGCGAGCTTCGGCGACCTTCACCGCAAGGTCTGGGCGATCGGGCGTCGCCACGGTCATCGCTTGCCGCGTCCGCAGGACCTGTCGGCCCCCGCTGCGTTCGAGGAGCAAGGGGCAGCGATTCGCGACTGGCTGATCGAGGGAGAATCCAGCGGCGTCGCCGTCGGGCTCGACATGGCGCGCTCGAGGGCGGAGGACGATGGCGACGCGTGACAGGTGCATTCGTTCCGTGGCATCGACCAGAGTGTGCTCAGCCCGACAACCGCGCGCTTGTAGAATGGGAGCGGCCATGTTCACGCCGAGAGCTAACAAGGGAGAGAACCCATGAGCGATCCTTCATCCATCCGGACAGGAATCGTGGCGCTGTTCTGCGTCTTCATCGCGGTCACGCAGGTGCTGCTGCTGGCTCAGTCCGGCGACCCGTCCCAGGTCATTGCGAGATCGGACGCCGATCTCGAGATCCACCGCAGGGAGGTTCAGGCACTCCTTCGAGAGATCCGCGACGGCCTGCGCGCCGGCGGCCCTTCGGCAGAGTTCGATCGGACCGGGCAGGCCGAAGAGTCGACCGGGCCATCACGCATGGATGCGTCGGCGGTGCCCTTCGACGCTGGTCTCGTGGATCGGTTGGAAGCAGCGTTGAGCCGTTTCAGCGCAAATGTCGAGCAGATGGCCGAGGATCGAGCCCCTCAGATTGGACTTCGATCGGCGTTCGAATCCTCCCCCGAGAAGCCACAAGTGCCGGGCCGAAGTCGCTATGCCGACCGCTCCGAGGCAAAGAAGCATCTGCTCTTTCGATCTTACCGCGAGGCCCTCAAGCTACTCGGACGTCCTGATTTAGTCTCGATCAGCGAAAGGGGGGTGGCCTGGCAGTGGGTGGGATTCGTTTCACTGATCTTCGTCGATGGGGTTGTCATGGAGGTTCACTGGCGCGGCAACTGAGGCTCGAACTGCTCGCGCTCCCGACTGCGAACAGAAACGATCGCGTGCCGGGCACCGCACAGCGCATCAGCCCTTGGCCCGCGCACCGTCACTCGCCTCGTCCCCGATCTCGCTCCCAGTTCGCCACGATCTCGTCGACCAGCGTTCGCGCGATCTCGACCGCATCCTGATCGGGCCCCCACTCCGAGATCGTGACCTCGACGTTCGCACCGCCATCGATGCAGTCCCATGCGCGCCCGTGGAGGGTCATGCCGGACCACGTGGCCCAGGCATTGAGTTTCCCGATCTCCACCGTTGCGGCACCTCCGGTTAGATTGTCGACCCTCAGCGGCACTTCACTCTTGGCGCTGAGAACCTCGCACACCTTCGCGAAGGTCTCTCGTGCCGTGGCGTCCTCCACTCCCTGAATGTTGTAATTGCCGGGCTCGATGCAGCCGGTGATCAATGTCATCCAGACCACGGCGATCAATGTGAAGGCGCGCTGACAGCCCCGGCTCCGCTCGATCCGTGACATCCGTCGATCTCCTCTATCGCACCCACCCAAATGGCGGAGGGGAAGGGATTCGAACCCCTGGTCCCTTGCGGGACAACGGTTTTCAAGACCGATCCAAGGGCGCGATAACTTTCCTCCAACACAGCAGTTGCGGCGCCACAGAATCTGGCCCCAGCGCTCTCCCCAGCAATTCAGATCCTGTATCGCTCGAGGCGCGTCGGCTCGCAGACACTCTTGCCGGCCTACCCGAACCCGATCGCGCCGCGATCCTTGAGCATGTCGCGCAACTCGCCACACTCCCCCATCGCGTCGCGCCGCTATTCTCGCACTCACGGAGGGTGAGAAGAGTGCGACCTCCGGGTTATGAGCAGATGAACCCGGATCCCGCCAACCTCCTTTGCGTGAACCGGTTGCGAGTAACTTGTTGACGTTCATTATCCTACCAGCGCCCCTGTTCCACGTCCAGTCTCGCCATGCGAGCCACGTTCGTCACCGCGTCTGATATTCCCCCGGCTATGCTGATCTCCGCATAGCCGGGGTAGAGTCACATCTTCCTGCGACCCCTTGTCCACGATGCTCGGAGCAGGCTCGCCGCAATGCCCGGCAATGACGACCCCTGAACGGTTACGCCGAAGATACATACAGAAACCAGCTATGCAACCTCTCTCACGACGACTTCGACAATGATCCAACGCGTGCCACTCCTTCTGAGAATGGCAAAGCCTCCCCTAGCATGCCTTCCGCCTACGGTGAATCCGAAATCACTGTAGGCAACACTGCCATCTGCGCCAAAGGCGACTCGAGAGACGCTCAATAAGCATGCAGATTCACCGTATTCCCTATGAAACCGCTCGTAACGATCCGAGTTGGTCTCCCCCATGATCGCGTCCAGCTCTTTCTCTCCGACCACCTTCACGCCCTGCCCAAACTCCAAGTCACTGGTCAGGACTCTCGGGTGCCTATTAATCTCCTCGTATGCATCAAGGAGGTCATGCGTTACAAGTTCTCTAGTTTGAGACAGCCGCGCTGCCTTCTTGTGTTCCTCCACGATCTCACCTGTGTTCCCATGATACCCTTGCTTGGTTATGGCCATTAGGATGACCCTCCGGCCTCCCCACAGCGGCAACCTTCCACTTTGGTCATCGTAGGCCAAGAGCTCGCGATAAACTTGACACTCCGCCTCACGGTACGTGTCATCATCTACCACCGCAAGTGCCACGCTCCCCAGCCCAGCAGTAGAAGGGTCCCCTGAATCGCAGCTCGACCACGCAACGATACCGATGCAGACGAGAGGCAACACCCTCATTCCAATTCTCCGGAAACAAGCGCGCCACCACCCGTCCACCGTGATCGCAGCCGTCTAGTCACCGATTCACGAGACCAAGCGCTGAGTGTCATTGCTCTTCATCATCGTAGCATCTCTACTTGAGGATGGGCAACGGCAGATTCCAGCCAAACACCCCATACTACCGGACGCTTCCGTCACGTCGCCTGACCTGCAGTGCGACGGACAATCATGCGGGCGAACAGCCGCGCCGGATCCGTCGCGACCAGTTAATTGCGAGGCACCACAATGTCGCAATTCCGAATATGATCCAGAAGTTGTCGACCCGTACCGTGGCAGCGCCTAGGGCAGCACTTGCCCCTGCGAGAATAGCATCGGCACGACTGTCGCAGCCGGAACTCGAACTCATCCGTGCTTTCTTGCTCATGCCTGAAACTTCACCTGACAACGATTTACACTTCTACCATGACGATTCCCATCTGATGGATGGAGAACTGTCAAGGCGACTGCGAGCAGCAACCCTCGCGTGCCGGGCGCCGCGCAGCGCATCAGCCCGCGGCCCGTCACTCGCCTCGTCCCCGATCTCGCTCCCAGTTCGCCACGATCTCATCGACCAGCGTTCGCGCGATCTCGACCGCATCCTGACCGGGCCCGCACTCCGAGATCGTGACCTCGACGTTCGCACCGCCATCGATGCAGTCCCACGCGCGCCCGTGGAGGGTCATGCCGGACCAGCTCGCCCAGGCATCGAGTTTCCCGATCTCCACCGTTGCGGCACCTCCGGTCAAATCGTCGACCCTCAGCGGCACTTCACTCTTGGAGCTGAGAACCTCGCACACCTTCGCGAAGATCTCTCGTGCCGTGGCGTCCTCCACACCCTGAATGTTGTAATTGCCGGGCTCGATGCAGCCGGTGATCAATGTCATCCAGACCACGGCGATCAATGTGAAGGCGCGCTGACAGCCCCGGCTCCGATCGATCCGTGACATCCGTCGATCTCCTCTATCGCACCCACCCAGATGGCGGAGGGGAAGGGATTCGAACCCCTGGTCCCTTGCGGGACAACGGTTTTCAAGACCGTCGCACGGTTGTGTAAGTGATGTAATAGTCGCTGTTTGTGACTTCGTGCAAAGTAGCGATAGCATAGCTTTGCCCAGTTGCCTCACCAGGTGCCAGATTCAACGCCACGATCGACTCGGCGGTGTTCTCCGATACGACGACCGCGCCGCCTGATCTTCGCAACTCCACCGCCCACCGATCCCTGGCCGAGACCGCTCCGTGCCCTCACTCTGCGCACGCACTCGTCCGACCTTGATCGCCACTTCCAGTTCCGCCAGTTTGCCGACCACGCCCCCAACCTCGCCTCCCAGATTCACGGGCACAGGCGTCACTGAATCCTGCGCTTCGCGTCGGCGACATTCTCGGACACCACGGCTCCTGAAGTCCTGGACCCCTGCAGCACGGCCGAAAAAGGCCGAACCTCCCCGTCTCACGGGTTCCAATCGGGAAAATGGGCACTCCTGACGTCGCTGGGTGCATGCACCCGGAACACTTCGAGTAGAGTACTCGCCGCCTACTCTCTCGGTGCGGGAGAGCTTAGGTCTACAATTGCCGAGAGAAAAACGCCCCTTCTCTTCATCCAAGGAACCGGAGCTTCTCGCAGATTCACGTAACTCTCCAAGAGCCGAACATGCGGTGGATCCTTGTAGAAGTCCAACAGGGCCTCCCCAACATCCTTGTGCTTCTGAAAAATCGAACTGACGTGCTGTGCTTCACCACTGCGTAAGTCACACAATAGCCGCACCTCTCCTCGATCTACTCCTCTAAGCAGCATGTGCTCGTCAACAACAGGGACGCCAGCGACGGAGTATCCGGACGCAATAGGCTGATTGCATATGACGATTGCAGCAAACTCACACATTTTGTCGCCTGCGCTCCACCATCCTGCGGCCGAGAGGAACGACTCATGATGACGTCGCAGGAACACCGCCTTGCGGGCGGCCTGTCCTGCCCCTTCCTCCAATCGGTTGCGCATTGATCGATATTCCGATGGCTCAGTCGGAAACGCAACGCACTTCGATTCCCCTACGAACACACAGTTTCCAACCTTGAAAATGAGATCAATTTCTTCCTCCTCCCCCTCAGATCGCACGCGAGCCGGTCCGTCATAGACGGAGAACTTGCCCTTCACCGCAGCACAGGGTGCAGCCGCGCGCATTTCTGCTTTGATGTAGTTCTCAAATGCGCGTCCCCGTCTTCTCATCAGTTCACCATCCTCACGCAGCCAATGCTCTATCGACCTCACAATACTGCCAGTGCAAGCCACGGCCTGGTTTATGACATATCGTCCAGGCCCGCATTTGACAATAGGATAAAGCCACGTGTCCTTCAGATGCCCAGGATACGTAAGTGCGTCAATAACATCATCGAGCGATGCTGTACTGTCAGAGCCCCGCACACCCTCCAAGAGCGTTTTCAATTGAGCTTTCGTAACCATCGGAGCATAGCGTCGCAGATGGCTCAAAGAAGGTACGTCTGTATCTTGGCCCCATAGTTTTATTTGCGCCTCAGCGAGAGCGGAGACAGACATCCATCCGCACAATAGGTCTCGAACGCATAATCCGGACAGTCTTTCGATCGAGGCACTCAGAAGTTCGTCCCAATACACTTCCGCGCCCACCAATTGCATTAACAAACTCAACGAAGGGATTGACTCGCCACCGCCGCGCTCAATCCTCTGAAAGCATCCATCATCATTGATGACTACCCTGACATCTACCTGTTCAATAAGTTCACGAAAGTTTGCATGGCCATGCGCATTAAGAGCTATATGTTGAGCAGCTTCCATGAGAAGCATGTCGTGTCTATGTGTTCTTACGGCTTGCTGAATGCTCTCCACTTTATCTCGTGGCACAAACGCTATGAATCCATCGTGAAATGCTGGCATGTGGTTTCCCCATGCGCACGCTGCCCACATGCTATCCACTGATCCGTAGTATCCGCCCATTACGCGGAGTTCGACTACGTCTCGAAGCAATTCCTTCGGGTTACGTTTCTTCGCGCCCTTATTGGTTAGCCCTCGCTTGTCTATGACGTGGCTCAGAGGGAATCGCAGCGACTCCGTCATACCATCAAGCATTCCTTCTGTGCTGATTAGCTCTCGCCGAGGACCAATGGGCAACTTCTCTGATCTATAGGTATCCAAGAGCACAGGCGTGCTCCGTCCCTTTTCTGAATCATCGAACCCTTTGCTCAGAACTGCATAGTCCCGGTTGTTGGCAGCGACAAGAAGCCTCTGAACGCGGATGTCGCCCATCGAGCGGGAGTGTACTTCCATGGCTCTCGCCCTAATTTCGGAGAGCGTCTCCGCGACCTCGATGCCTAGCATGTACATCGATTGGTCCTCCTCCGATAGGGCGCCCGCCACTGGTTGACCGACACTATCAGAGGAACGCTCCTCTAACCCGAGATGCTGTCCTTCCGACAGTAGCCTTCCCCACTTCTCTGCACTCCATTTTCTTGCTGTTGGGTGTGGCACTTCGCCTGCCCGCAGCTTGTGGAGTATTGATTTGCTCATGTCTGACGTGCTCCGCCAAGGGAGTCGAGCTGCTTTCCGGTTGGATTATCTGTGGTGCTCAGGTTTCTGCTTTGCCTTTGACAGGCACCGCTCCTCCATCGCCTCGGGTTCTGGTGACCAGCCCGTAGCTCTCCAGACTAACATAGATCGAGCTTCGTTTCGCGCGCCGCTGGTCGCGGCGTCCTTCATGGCAGCTCACGGCTTCCTCTGCGTTCACGACTTCAAATCATCCAGGAACTCCGACGCCGGTTCGACGCTGGTGACGAGCAGGTGGTCGCGAGCGCGCGTGCAGGCAACGTAGAGCAGGTGGCGTTCGGTGTTGTAGACCTCCTGAAGATCGGCGTCGTCACCGACCGTCTCGATCCGCTCCTGGAGAGGTATGACTTCATCGTCACAGGCCATCACCGCTACGGTTCGGAATTCCAGCCCCTTGGCGAGATGCATGGTGGTGATCGATAGGGTGCTGCCGGCGGTCTCGACGCGCTCGTCCAGGATCTTGAACGGCAATCCCGCCTGCTCGACAGCCGCCTGGGCACGGACCACCTGCGCGGCGGAGCGCACGAACACTCCCATCTCGTGAGGAGGCACGCCGGCGGTGGCATGTTCCGCCAGCCAGGTACCAACCACACGGGTTTCCTCGGTTTCGTTCGCAAGCACGCGGAGGAGTGGTGGTGGGCCGTTGAAGACCGAGATCGTGTCGCTGCGCTTCTCCTTGAGACCATCCGCGTCCATCATCTCGGGGCCGAGCAGGTGGTCTGCCTGCAGCCGGATCTGGTGGGATGTGCGGTAGTTGACACGCAGGTTGCGGGAGCGGCCGCGGATGTTCACTCCGAGGGACTTCCAGGAGAAGGGCTGCTGGAAGATGCGCTGGCCGAGGTCGCCGGCGAAGAACAAGGCGTTGGGACGATTTCCGCCCAGGGCGGCGAAGAAGCGGAGCTGGGAGACGGAGATGTCCTGGGCCTCATCGACGACGGCAAAGTCGAAGGGCGGGCTGCCGCTTGCAGCGACGACCGGAGCGAGTTTGGCAAACACGGCGGCCTGCGTCGTCAGGTCGCGTTCGCTCAGCGCGCGCCGCACCTGCTCGAAGATGGACCAGAGGACCTTCCGCGAGGCTTCTGCCAGCCGCGTTCTACGCCCCAGCCGCGGCACGTCTCTGTACGCCTCCCACGATTCGATCTGCCACGCATCAACGACGTGCTCCCACTCGGCCAACAAGAAGTGCAGTGTAAACCTGTGATCGCCTATGGTTCTCGACGCCGCGCCCAGCAGGTCTCGCAGATCCTTCCGGGTGGCGAGCTTCAGTGGGCCGCAGAGGCTCGTGTAGAGGCGCACTCCAAGCGCGTCCAGGGAGTAGACATCGATTCGCTCAGCCAGTCGCGGCTCCGTGCAGACCAACCGCCTCAGCTTCGTGCGGAGCGCGTGGGCGAGCGTCTCGGAGAAGGTGGCGAGCAGGACTCTTGCCTCCGGGTGCGAGCGGGCCAGGTGCACGGCCCGGTGAAGCGCCACGATCGTCTTTCCCGTACCGGCCGAGCCGGAGACGCGCGCCGGACCCGACTGCTCCCGCTCCACCCACTGCCGTTGTTCCGGATGCAGGAAGATCGTCCACTTGTCCCATGGAAACTCGAGAGCTTGCTCCAGCTCCTCGATGTTCGTCATGATCCGGAACCGGCGCTGCGCATCCGGGTGATCGAACGGGTTTCCGAGTGGGGCTGCTGGCTGATGCGCTCGCGGCACTCCTCCCGTAGCCAGCTCCAGCAGAGCCTCGGCTGCTTCTGCCGGCAGAAGATCCGCCAGGACCAGCAAGCGATCTTCGTCCGCCTGGCGCACGTCCCCCAGCCAGTCGGACGGAACCCCATATCCCAGCAATTCCTCGTCTGACCGTCCCGCAAGCGGTGCCGGCCTCGCCGCTGCGGGCACCTCCTGGGGCGTGTAGACCGCCACAGGCACCTCTCTCACCAACTCGCGAATCTCGACCAGTTGCGCCGCGCCGGTCTTTGGATGGGTCTCCAGCCGACGACGCTCCGCCCAGTCATAGGCCGGGTCGTGGTGGCCAACGTAGCAGAGCAGCAGGCTGTCCGCCGTTCGGTGGACGATGAGGCGAAGGTCCCTGCTCACCCTCACCGACCAGAAGTTCTTGTCTTTCGCTCGGTCCAGCCGATGGAAGCTCAGTCCGGGGTTTGCCGGGTTCATCTGGAGGTCGAACGCCGTCGTCTTGACCGCCTTCTGCTCGCCGCCGCCCAAGCGCGCGAGGCTGTCGGTGAACGTGTCGGCGATGCGAAAGTCCATGGTCGCTACACCCGGAACACCTTCATTACCTCGTCCCCCAGATGGTTGATGACCTTCACCGCCACCCGACCCGATGCCGGCTTGTCGAACGGACGGGAGGTGTCGCCATGAAGCGTCTCCCAGGCCTCCGCGTTGATCTCGGCCTTGAGCGTAGTCTTCAGGGACTTGTAGGGGTCGTTCGCGCCCAGAAAGTAGGCGTGGCGAACGAAGAAACTCTCACCGTTGTAGTCGGTGTCGAGGAACCAGCAGGCGATGCCATCGGCGTCATCGCTACGGACCTCTCCAGTGCTGGGATCGAAGACATCCACTCCGTTCACTTTGACGCGCAGACGGCCGTCCGGCTCAGGGAGCAGCGCGATATCCGGCTCGCCGAAGATGACGAAGAGGTTGCCCTTGCCCGTCGCCTTGAGGTCGGCGGCCATGTGCAGGTCGGCGTTCATGCGTGCCTTCAGCACCGGTATGCGTCCCAGCTTCTCGAATTCGCTGGCGTGGGCGTCGTAGTTGAAGGCACAGGTGATGAGCACGTCGAACCCGGCGTCGCCGGCCTCGCGAGCGCCCTCGACGAGGTCGGGCCGCGATACGGTGCCGAACTCCGGGCCGATGAAAATTCCGGCTCGCCTCTCGTCGTCACCCTTCAGATACCGGCCCTCGGCGCAGATGTAGTTTCCGGGCCAGCCGACGAGCGATGTGAAGGAGATCTTGTCCTCCTTGTGCGCCTGCTGCACGCCTGCAGTCTCGAGGTTCTCGAGGATCATCTGCTCAAAGCTCCGCGCGGCGACGATTCCGGAGCCACCCTCGTGGACCTCCATCGGGTCGATCAGATCGTCATCCTCATCCACGCCAAGCGTGCGGTGGGGGCTCAGGCTCTCGACAGTAAAGGGGCCGGCCACGCGCACGGTCTTCTTGTCCTCGTACGGCTTGTCGTAGAGATACTCGCACTCGGCTTTCGCGGCGATGGAAGCGTCGATGTCCTGCTGCCGAGCGACCCGCGCCTTCCACCAGTCGGCATGGAGCTTCTTCGCAGAATTCGGCCAGCTCTGGTCCGCATCACGCGGAGTCTCCCATTCCTGCCACGGCTTCTTGACCGCGGCGTTCATCTTCTCCCGCAGCGGCTCCAGGATCTCTTGCCATCTCTCCCAGATGACATCGATCTCCGCGTTGTTGGCGATGGACTTCAGGGTGATGTGCGGCACGCGCTCATAGACGAAGCCGTGACGGATGTTTCCGTACGTTGCCTGTGTTCTTGGGGCGATGCCGCTGACCTCAGCCTCCTTGAGTTGCCCTTCACGGGAGTCGGCGAGTAGGTAGTATGGATACCGTGCGCCCATGACGCGGGCTCGGGCCAATGCCAAAGCCACGCGCGAGGTGTCGATCGTGATCCAGCGGCGGCCCCATTGCTCGGCGACCGTGGCGGTGGTGCCGGACCCGCAAGTCGGGTCGAGCACGAGGTCACCTGGATCTGTAGTCATTAGAACACACCGCTGAACCGCCGCAGTAGCTGTCTGCACGACGTACACCTTCGAGTCTGCGAATCCGCTAATCGAGAGGTCGTCCCAGAGTTCGTTTACGGCAAATACTCCGAAGTCTGATAGCTTTCGAATGTATCGCGGTGTTTGTCCGACCACGATGAATCGGCCAGCCAGATCAAGCCTCGCGAGGTTCCCCGGTGACGGCTTGTATCCCTTTGTATAGGGTTTGCCGTGATGAACGTATTCGTATGGGATGTTCCCCTGGGACGTAATATTGTCGTGATAGGCTGCCTTGTCCGGCGGCAGTTGGTTGGTCCGCTCGAATCCCACTTCCAAAATTGAACCGTCATCTAGAAGCTCATATTTGAACTGTGTTGCTCCGGCTGCGCCTGGCGTCTTCTGCAGATACATTGGCCTAAACTTCGTGGAAGGCTTCGATCGCCCATACCAGAGAAGATAGTCTCCGATCGAGGCAAGGAAGTTCGTAGTGAGACCACCGGTCTTCTTGAACAGGATCAGTCCGATGCGATTCTCCTCCCCAAACACCTCGTCCATCACCGCTCTGATGCGGTGGACGTTCTCGTCGCCGATCTGAACGAAGATAGAACCCGATTCGCTGAGAAGATCGCGGGCAACGGTAAGTCGGTCCCGAAGGTAAGTAAGGTAGCTGTGAATGCCGTCGCGCCACGTATCGCGGAAAGCCTTCACCTGCTCTGGCTCGCGAGTGATGTGGTCGGTCTTCCCGTCCTTCACGTCGCGACTCGTCGTAGACCACTGGAAGTTGCTGTTGAACTTGATTCCGTACGGTGGATCGAAATAGACGCACTGCACCTTACCACGCAGGCCCTCGCGCTCGGCGAGGCTGGCCATGACCTGCAGCGAGTCCCCCAGGATCATGCGGTTCGACCAGTTCTGGTCATGTTGGTAGAACTCGGTCCGGTCCACCCCCTCTGGGATGCCGTTGAAGTCCGCGAACAGGTCGAGCTGTTCCCGTTTCCCGGATGCACGGTCGCGGTCCCTTGACTCGCGCAGCAGCTCGTCGATCAGCACCTTGGGATGGACCTTCTCCTGGATGTACAGCGGGGGCGCGTGGACAACGAGGTCGCTCCAGTCCTGCTCGTCCTTGCCCCTCCAGACGAGCTGGGGATCGAGGTCGGTGTTGCGGGGATAGCGGACCACCTTGGGTTGCTTCTGTTCCTGGTCCAGCACCGACTCGTGCTCGGCGGTGGGGATGTTCATCCGCTTGGCCTCGGTGTGGCGGAGGGCCTCTACAGATTTCTTGGTGAAACGCTTCTTGGCCACGGTCACACGCCTTTCGCCACCGGCTCCGTCGTCGCCGATTCGATCATCCTGTTGAACGCGCCTTCGACCTTCGCCTCGAAGTCCGCCTCGATCTGGTAGACCTCGGTGAACTCCGCGAAGACCCACCGGCCGTAGGTCCTGAGGTGGTTCACGCCGGGAACCCAGTAGGTTTCCATGGTGGACTTCTTCTCCTTCGCGTCCTCGCGGCGATAGCCCTTGATCTCAACGACGAGGTGCAGGGGATCATCAGGGCCATGACCATCGTCCACGAGCAGGATGAAGTCGGGCCGGTACTTTCGGGCCTCAGAACCGTAACGGTAAGGCACCTCGAAGCCGAGGCTATGGTTCTTGGTGTAGGCGACGACCTGCGGGTGCGACTCGGCAACGCGGCAGAGTTCTCCCTCCCAATCGCTATCGAGCACGACCCAGTTGACGTGGTTCTTCGGCGGCGGTCCGCTCGTGTCCCACCGCAGCTCCCTGGACGTGGTGAACCGAACATGGGCCGTGGAACCCGTGGGGTTGTAGGGATCGAGCAAGGCCTTGATCGGGCGCGAACCCTCGAGGGCGCGGGTGATGCCGGCGGTGATGCGGTTGCATGCCATGTCGGCGAGCTGTTGATACATCAACTGCGCTGGGTAGGTACCGCCCTTGCACACCAGGCAGGACTCGAGCCACTGCTTGGTGATCCGTTTGAGCTGCCCGAAGAGGTGGAGCTTGGGCTGCTCGCCGGGATCACGCCACTTCGTGTAGAGAAGCCGGTGCGTCAGGTGGAACAGGAGCGTGGACGGACGAACGTCGCCCAGATGCTGGAGATTCAGGTCTACACCCTCACCGACGATCCCTTGGTCGCGCGTGATCGAAGGACCGACGATATCCGGGGTGAGTTCGAGCACGGAGTCCTCGTTGAAGGTGGCGGTCAGACGTTCCTCGGGCAGTTCGACACGGTAACCCTCGACACGCGGGAAGCGGATCTCCAGGTGGTCACGCTCAGGTCGCACGGCCTTGACCTGCACGGTGATTCTCGGCCTCTGAGGGGGAGCCACGATCGGTGTGGCCGTGAAGTCGAAGGGAACACCGAAGATATCGGCGTACTCCGCGTTGAAGAGGTCCTCGTCATTCAAGTCGTAGGACTGCCGGCGGAGCGCGCGGCCGACAACCTGCTCGCACAGGAGCTGCGTGCCGAACGCCCGGATGCCGAGGATGTGGGTCACGTTGTTCGCGTCCCAGCCCTCGGTGAGCATGGAGACCGACACGACGCAGCGGATGTTGGCGCCAAGCTGGTCGGGCTTGCCCACCGTGTTCATGACCTCTCGCAACAGCCCCTGGTCGGAGAGGTTCTCCGCGGCGCGGGCGTCACCCGTGCGCTCGACGATCTCACGCCGGAATCGCTCGATCTCGTCGGCGGCCATCGCTCGAAAGCCCGAGTCGAGCGCATCGCCCGCTTCCAGCTGTTCGCTGTCGATCAGCAGCGTGTTGGGACGCGGCAGCGGGTTGCCGGTCGTCTCGTCGAAGTTCCGGAACAGGGCGAGACGCCCGTTTTCCAGGGTGGAGCTGCCGTCCTCGTTCTCGCGCTGGAAGCCGGAAACGTAATCGTAGACCAGTTTTGAGATGGCGGTGTTCTGGCAGACGATGATGAAGCAGGGTGGTGCCGGGAGGTTCGCTTCCTCCCAGAGCCGGAAGGTCTTCTCGTAGTGGCCGTAGAGGGCCTGCAGAGCCGTCTGCAGGCACGTCGGCAGCTTCATGGGGTCCAGGACACCGCCCTTGCCGCGCCCCTTCTTGGGCATGTCCTTGCGGATGTTCTCCCAGAGGTTGCGGTAGATCGGCATCTCGTCGCCGGGGATGTTCTCGGCGACGGGCACGCGCGGCAGCTTCACGATTCCAGACTCTATGGCGTCCATCAGCGAGAAGTCGCACAGGGTCCAGGGAAACAGAGTGCCCTCCGCATAGCCCGAGCCGCGCAGGAAGAACGGCGTGGCGGAGAGGTCCATTACGCGCGCGAGACCCAGCTTTCGGCCCACGGCTTCGAGGCCAGAAACCCACAGGCGTGCGGCCTCGTTGTTCTTCTCCGCCTCCTTCCTCTCGTCACCCTTCAGGCGCTCATCGTCCGGATCGCTGGGCTTCGCACGATAGCAGTGATGGGCCTCGTCGTTCAGGACCATGATGTTCTTCATGCCCATCAGGCCGGGCATGACGCGCTGGATCATCTGGCCTTCGGTCTCGGTACTCTGGGGATCTTGACCAGTGCGCCCCTTGAGGAGCCTCCGGCCGCCCTTCGAGATGTCGAGGCGCTCGCGCAGTTTGAAGGCGTGGTAGTTCGTGATGACGATCTTGGCGCGCGCCACATCGTCGAGCAGGTCGCTCGGGACCAGCTCACGGCTCGCGTAATAGGCGTCCGGGTCGTTGGGCTGAAGCACGCGGAGCCGATCCTTGATCGTCAGCCCTGGAGCAACCACAAGGAATCCGCGCGTGAATCCCTTGCTTCCGGGGCGTCGCACCGCGTTGATCGTCTGCCAGGCGATGAGCATGGCCATGACGGTCGTCTTGCCGGCGCCGGTCGCCAGCTTGAGGGCAAGCCGGCTCAGCTTGGGATTTGCATCCCGGTTCGCCGCGGCGAGGTTCTGGAGGATGCGCTTCCCGGCGGACGTGTGGGGAGCGGCCTCCGTGAGCCAGATCGCCGTTTCTGCGGCCTCGACCTGGCAGAAGAACGGGCGGATGCCAGCAAACTCGTGGCTTCGCCAGTGTACGAGCAGACGTGCCGTCTCGGGAGTCACGTTCCACAGCTTGCGAGGCAGCGTTCGCCACTGATCCACGCGCTGGCGTACCTCGTTGATGATCGAGGTGACATCGTACTGCTGGTCTTTCGTCGAGAGTCCTTTCCCTTCGTCGAAAACCAGCTCCTCCTGCTGGGTCGCCTTCTTGCGCTTCTTGGGCTTCGGGATCGGCGTGATGAACTCTGCGCGACGGCGGCTCTCGATCGTTCGTTGCGTGGGCTGCCCCGTCGGGTCCAGTTCCCAATGCCGGCGCGGGCACTCGTAGGGGGAATTGAGGATCGGGCGCTTGAAGAAGGCGTCGCTCACGGAAACCTCCCGCCGAACCAGGACCCGCGCTCGAACCGAGCAGGGGCGTACCGGGCTACAGCCACGTCTCTCTCGATCGCTGCCTCGAGGCATCCGGGACCAGACTTGCTCAACGTCTCGGTGGCCCGGCGTGTGGCTGCTCTGCTCATCGACCTCCCATCTCGCCCAGGTACAACTCAAGTCCGGTTCCGGCGGCATCGAACCGGATCGTCAGGATGCGGTCAATCCCTTTCCCGGGCCGGTTCTACTCAATTCGTGACATCGTCAGAGAGACGACTGGCGTGACCCCTTGCCTTGGACGAGGGGGGACCGCGCGGAGCGGAGCCCTTTGGCGGAGCTCAGCGAAGCGCGGCGGTTCGGGGGGACGAAGTCCCCCCGAGGGAGAGGGGTCCAGGGGAGAGGGCTGAGGAACCTGTGGACAACGTGGTGAGAGAGTCCAGGGTGCAGAACGGAACTTGTCCAGCGCAGGAGCAGCGCATGGCCGGGTCCTCGAGCGTTTGTTTGGCTGTGAGTATCACGACACAGCTGCTGAGGATCTCGACCATGCCCCGTCATCATCTCCTGTCCGTGCAGGGCGTCAAGCCTTGCCGTGTACTTCGTGTCGGTCGCGACACGGAGGGGACGTTCATCCGGCTGCGCGAACCGTGGGAGGGCCGGTGCCCGGAATGCAACCGGCGCAGCCGCCGGCGCAAGACCTCCGGGTTTCATGGGGTTCAGGGCTTGGGGGTAAAGGGTCTGCCGGTGCGCATCGAGGTGCCCTGGGTCGAGTTCCACTGTGACAGCGACTCCTGCGCACGGAGCACGTTCCGGTGGACACCGGACGCGCCGTTGCTCGGGATCGGCAGACTCCTTCCAGCGGTCCACACGAAGATCCGGGACCTCGTGTTCGAGCACGGCCTGAACCACGTCGAGGTGGTCCGCATTCTCGCTAGCCTTTTCGCCGTGCAGACCAGTGAGCCCACCGTACGGCGTGTCCTCGATGCCCAGCGGATCGTCACCCCAAGGAACCATGCCCCGAAGCACCTCGGCATCGACGAACGGCACCCGAAGGGACTTCGGCGCAAGGGTCGGCGGCCGAGGAAGGTGCGGCGCTTCGACCTGGTCCTGTTCGATCTCGAGCTGGGATGCATCATCGCGTCGGTGCGCGGCAAGGATCAGAAAGCGGCCCGGCGGTTGTTCGAGAAGGCGGGCCGCCGCGTCGACCTGACCCAGGTGGAGTCGATCACCCGGGATCTCTGCTCCGCCTGGGACGAGGAGATCCACCGCGTCCTCGACTGGGACGGCAAGGCCGTCGTGCGCGTCGACGACTTCCATCTCGTTCGGCACGTCCTGAACGAGGTCTACGCCAAGGGCTTCGTCGGCGAGCGCCAGAAGCCCCGCAAGGCCGGGCGCTCAGGATCAGGGAGGTATGGTGGCTGATCCGGCAGGGGCCGAGGCTTGAAACACGCTCGAAAGAAGAACCAGAGCGAGTTGGAAGCGATGGCGACAGCCGCCATAGGGCCGCTCCAGGCGTTCGAGAGACCGATGAAGCACGCGACGAGCAGGGCCAGAATGGTGACCGCAAATGGCGCCCACCACGGCACTTGGCCGCGGCTGCGGCGATAGACATCAAGGGACTCGAGATGCGGACAGGGGGGGGAGACGCAGTCCATCACTTTGACCTTCGACAATTAAAGCTATCGCCGAATCGAATGGACTGGGGTCCGCGCTAGTCCTGCTCAGGACCGGTGCTCAGGATCGAGACTATCCGTTACGTGGCAGAAGTCAACAAGGGGAGATCTCATGTCAAGGCTCGGGCAAGCTGATCCACCTTCAGTCCGGGCAAGCTGATCCACTTCGCGGCCTGTAAAACGGTAGGCACAGAGGATTTAAGCGCAGCACAGAACCGGCTGGAAAAAACGGTCCGAAGCGGCTGGAAAAACGCCCATCTGGGCTGCTGTCCACAAGTTCTCCATGGCGGTGACTCTGCAAGGGTGGCCTCCGCGGACTACCGCTTCTTCCTTGGCGGGTTCCGGAAGGAGTCACCGGTCATGGTGATGACGTCCGCGTGGTGCAGCAGGCGGTCCATGGCCGCGGACGCCATCAAGTCGTCGAGGAAGAGGGGGTGATGACGATCGACCCGCGCTCGTATCGCTGCCGGATGATCTCGTAGAGATCGATCGGTTCGTCCGCTTCCAGGGGTCGCAGCCCGAGGTCGTCGATGATCAGCAGGTCCGGCGCGGTGAAGCGCAGAATGTGCCGGTCGTAGCTCTGGTCCGCCCGCGAGGCCCGGAGCTGGGACAGCATGCGGTGAGCGGACATGTAGCAGACCGAATA